>ERZ1292633.130-Hain-H41-02um-R1-130-length-102975-cov-9_pt1 | contig 102975 bp, 111 predicted proteins | sample MGYA00564406_ERZ1292633 | MGnify/ENA primary metagenome ERZ1292633 (study PRJEB36523, sample SAMEA6512639) | groundwater metagenome | collected 2019-01-08 | study: AquaDiva: Metagenomics assemblies of 32 groundwater samples
TGTGGTAAATTCAGGCCACCTTTTTTGTCACGAACTCACCGGCCTTAAAACCGGCTGGCTTCAATAGCCGGTCTGCGGCGGGGTTTCCTCGCGTGGGTCTGCCACTTTAGCGGGGGTGCGTGCCGCGCCAGTGGCGGGTGCGGCGTCGATCTTGGGCGTGGGTGGTTTGGCCGGTTTCGAATCGCAACCCAGAACTGAAACTGTGACAAGCAAAGCGGGTAAAAAGAGCAGAGTACGCATGGCGGTCTCCTTGCAAAGCGATAAGTTATCATAGCACCCGTCCAACGGGCATGCGGGCATGGTCTCGCTGCGCGAGTTTCACGTTAACGTGAGGAAGCAAACATGAAATACACCGATCTGCGCGATTTTATTAGCCAGTTAGAAGCGCGCGGCGAGTTGAAACGCATCGCGGTCGAAATCGACCCGCATCTCGAAATGACTGAAGTGTGCGACCGCGTGCTGCGCGCCGGCGGGCCGGCGATATTGTTTGAAAAGCCCAAGGGCCACCACATGCCCGTGCTCGGCAATTTATTCGGCACCGCGCAGCGCGTGGCAATGGGCATGGGAGAAGAAGATGTGGCCAGCCTGCGCGAGGTGGGCAAGCTGCTCGCCTTTCTGAAAGAGCCCGAGCCGCCAAAAGGGCTGAAAGACGCCTGGGAAAAACTGCCACTGTACAAGCAAGTACTCAATATGGCGCCGAAAGTGGTGTCGGAGGCAAAGTGCCAGGAAATCGTCTGGCAGGGCGATGAAGTCGATCTCGCCAAGTTACCGATTCAAACCTGCTGGCCGGGAGATGTGGCGCCCTTGATCACTTGGGGTTTGGTCGTGACCCAAGGCCCGCACAAGCCGCGCCAAAATCTGGGCATCTATCGCCAGCAAGTGATCAGCAAAAATAAAGTCATCATGCGCTGGCTCCCCCATCGCGGCGGTGCGCTGGATTTCCGCGAGTTTCAGGCCGCGCATCCGGGCGAAAATTTCCCCGTCGCGGTCGCGCTCGGCGCCGACCCGGCCACCATCCTGGGCGCGGTGACACCCGTGCCGGATTCCTTATCCGAATACCAATTCGCCGGCCTGCTGCGCGGCGCGAAAACCGAAGTAGTCAAATGCGTGAGCTGTGATCTACAAGTGCCCGCCAGTGCCGAGATCGTGCTCGAAGGTTATATCGCCCCCTTTGATACCGCACTCGAAGGGCCCTATGGTGACCACACCGGCTACTACAACGAGCAAGACACCTTCCCCGTGTTCACCATCACCCACATCACCATGCGGCGTGACCCGATTTATCACAGCACCTACACCGGTAAACCGCCGGACGAGCCGGCGGTGTTGGGCGTGGCGCTGAATGAAGTATTCGTGCCGCTGCTGCAAAAACAATTTCCCGAGATCAGCGACTTTTATTTGCCGCCCGAAGGCTGCTCCTATCGCATGGCCGTGGTAAGCATGAAGAAACAATACCCGGGCCACGCCAAGCGCGTGATGTTTGGCGTGTGGAGTTTCCTGCGCCAATTCATGTACACCAAATTCATCATCGTGGTGGACGACGACGTGAACATCCGCGACTGGAAAGAAGTGATCTGGGCACTCACCACCCGCGTCGATGCCGCGCGCGATACCTTGATCGTGGAAAACACCCCGATCGATTACCTGGACTTCGCCAGCCCAGTGTCAGGATTGGGCAGCAAAATGGGCATCGACGCCACCAACAAATGGGCGGGTGAAACTACAAGGGAGTGGGGCACGCCGATTACGCGCGATGCGGATGTGGTGGCACGGATTGATGCGATTTGGAAGGACTTAGGGTTGTAGCGGGGTGGCGAGCCGTGCCCGCCAAGCTAAATCCACGAGGCTAAATGACGGTCTGGAATTTGCTGTCCGCCAGCCGTTCGAACTCTTCCAGCGGCAGTGGCCGGCTGAATAGGTTGCCCTGGAAGGCATGGCAGCCGTGGTGATCGAGGAACGCGAACTGATCTTCGGTTTCCACGCCTTCGGCGATCACATCCATATTCAACGTCTGCCCCATGATGATGATGGTATGCACGATGGCCGCACTACTGGCGTCGGCGTCAAGGCCGTGGATGAAGGACTGGGCGATCTTCAGTTGCTCCACAGGCAACTGGCCTAGGTATGAAAGCGAAGAATAGCCGGTGCCGAAGTCGTCTATGGAGAAGCCGACGCCCAGGGCCTTGAGTATCTGCATCCTGGCGATGGCGTCTTGCAAAGTTTCGATCACCAAGCTTTCGGTCAATTCAATCTTCAGGCGCGTCGGGTCGGCGCCGGTTTCCACAAGCATCTGTTGCACCTCGTCGACGAACCCCGGTTGGCGGAACTGGCGCGCGCTGACGTTGACCGCGAGCCGCAGATCTCGGGTCGCCGCCCGATCCGACCATGCCTTGATTTGGGCGCAGGCCATTGCCAGCACCCAGTGGCCGATGGGCAGAATGAGTCCGCTCTCTTCCGCCAGCGGGATGAATGCGTCCGGCGCAATCAGCCCGCGTTCCGGGTGATCCCAGCGCAGCAAGGCCTCGGCGCCGATGATGCGGCGCGTGCTGTCGAACTGCGCTTGGTAGTAGAGATGCAACTGTCCGCGCTTCAAGGCTTGGCGCAGTTCGATTTCCAGTGCGCTGTGCTCGTCTAACGCGGCCTGCATGGCCGGATCGAAAAAGCGCAGGGTATTGCGCCCGGCATGCTTGGCTTGGTACAGGGCCAAGTCGGCTTGCTTGAGCAGCGATTTGACCGTGTCGTCGTGGCCGTGGAACAGGGCGATGCCGAGGCTGGCCGTGCAGTGGAACTCATGGCCTTCGAGGATATAGGGCTGGGCCAAGGCATCGCGCACCTTCTCGCCCACCAACCTGGCTTGGAGCGCCGCTGCCCCGGCTTCCGCGCTCAGGTCTTCTAGCACCAGCACGAACTCGTCGCCGCCCAAGCGCGAGACCGTGTCGCCTAGCTTCGAGATGGTGTCACCCTCGCGCACACCGGCTTCCAGCCGATGCGCCACCTCAGCCAGCAACTGGTCGCCGACATCGTGGCCGCGCGTATCGTTAAGGGCCTTGAAGCGGTCCAGGTCCAGAAACAGCACCGCACCGTAACGTCCGCTGCGGGCACTGCTGGCCAGGGATTGGCCCAGCCGGTCATACAGCAGGCGGCGGTTGGGGAGTTGGGTCAGCGGATCGTAGTAGGCCATACGGTGGAGCTCGGCTTCCGCCTCCGGGTTTTGCGTAAACCCGGAATAGGTGCCGACGTAATGGGTAATGCTGCCGTCAGGCGCTTTGACGGCAGAGACGGTCAACCAGTCGGCGTAGATCTTGCCGTTCTTGCGCCGGTTCCACATCGTGCCCTGCCAGTAGCCCTTTTCCTTCAAGGCGGCCCACAAGCGTTGATAGAAAGCTAAATCCTGGCGTCCGGACTTGAGCAGCGCCGGCGTTTTGCCCACGGCCTCTTCTGCGCGGTAGCCGGTCAGGCGGGTGAAGGCTTGGTTGACCTGCACGATCACGCCGTGGGTGTCGGTGACCATCATCCCCTCTTGCGATTCGAAGGCGATGGCGGCGATGCGCAGATATTCTTCGGCGCGCTTGCGCTCACTGATGTCGGTGAGTGCGAGGCGCACCATCGGCACCCCGCCCTCTTTTTCCAGACGCAGATAATCCAGTTGGGCGTGGAAGCGGGATCCGTCGTCGCGCTGGAGCATCACTTCGCAACGCTGTTCGTCGCCATGGAGTACCACGCGCAGAAAATGCCGGTGCCAGCGGTCACGATCCTCGTGAATAACAAAGCGGGCGAAGCGGCGGTGAATCAGCCGCTTGCGTTCCTCCCCCAGCAGCGCGGCACCGGTGAGGTTGATTTCGTCGATCATCGCCTCAGGAGAGAGCGTGAGATAAGCGACCGGGGCGAATTCATAAAGATCCGTGTAGCGGTCGCGTGATTCTTCCAGTGCGACCTGGGCGCGGCGCAAGTCTTCGTTCTGCATCTCCAATTCGATCTGATGCACCTGGAGTTCGTGCAGCATTTCCTCGGCAGAGCGAGCCGACGCCGTCATCGTCGGGACGATCCCGAGATGCTTTTCGGCCTTCGCCCTTAACAGGGCATCGCGCTGACCAGTGCCTGTATTTTTCATATTCATGCTTACCCTGCGATTAACGTTCGCTCGCCTCTTCCATCGCCAGCAAGATTAAAGGAGGCTCGCCCATCTTACCCTCGATGCGGCGGGCGTTGAGCAGCATCTTGCGATGGCCGATGGCGGGGAAATCGTGTTCCACCGCGTAATCATCGAAGCTCTGGTGGCGCGGCAGGATCGTCTCCAGCAGTTCGCGCAGGCTGGGGATGTCCCACTGGCGGTTGCCCAGTTCGTAGAGTGAGTGGCCCACGGTGTCTTGCGGCGTGACCTGAAACGCACGGTAAAACGAGCGGCTGGCGGAGATTACCTGCAAGGCATCATCCAACACGACAAGCGGCTCGCGTACCGTATCGACGATGCCCTCGGCCAGCTCCCGCGCTTTTTGCACTGCCGCCGCCGCTTCAACGCGCTGGCTGATGTCGGTGAAGGTCAGCACCACGCCCTCGATCACGTTGTCCAGCGTGCGGTAGGGCTGGATGCGCGCCAGATACCAGGCGCCGCTCATATTGCGCACCTCGCACTCAAACGGCGCCAGGGTATCGAGCACGGTCTGCGCCTCGGCCAGCAGATCCTTCCCTTCGATGTCCGACTTGATATCGACCAGCGGCCGGCCCACGTCGGAGGCGACCAGGCGGTAGACCCGCGCCGCCTCGCGCGTAAAGCGCTTGATGACCAGGTGTTCGTCGAGAAAAACCGTGCCGATATCGATATTGTCGAGCAGGTTTTTCATGTCGTTCTGCATCCCGGCTAACTGCTCGATCTTGGCTTGCAGTTCGGCGTTGACCGTGATCAATTCTTCGTTGACCGATTGCAGCTCTTCCTTGGAGGTTTCCAGTTCTTCATTGGTCGATTGCAATTCCTCGTTGGTGGATTGCATCTCCTCGTTGGTGGACTTGAGCTCTTCGTTGGAAGCCTGCTGTTCCTCGATGGTGGCCTGGAGGTTTTCTTTGGTGTAGGCCAGATCGCGCTCCAGTTCTTCAACGCGCCGCAGCTCGATTGGCGGGGCGGCGCGTTTGCCGCGCCCCGGTTTCACCTGCGCCGGGTGCGCCACGTCCTGGAAGCTCATGAGCAGCAGGCCTTGGTTCGCATCCGGATTGGGCAGCGGGCGCACGCTGAGGCTCACGCTCTGAAAGTCGCCGTTGGTTTTGACCAACATTTCCCGGTTCAGCGTCGGCGCGCCTTGGATGGCATTTTGCAGCGCGGCGCGCAGCTCCAGTTGCAAACCCTCGCGCGCCATGTCGATCACGTTGAGCGTGGCCTGGCCGGGAGCAGGGCGCAGGTATTTGCCGGTCTCGCCATGCACATAGAGGATATCGCCCTTCAAATCGGTCACCACGGAGGCCGGGGCGAAGGACTGAAGCAGGATGCGCCGGGTCAGTTCGGCGAAGTCGGTTTCTTTGGTTTTTTTCATGGCTTCCTCGGGCGCTTTGTCGCCGCTGTGCGCGGCCCAAGATAAACCGCCAGCCATTACCGCGCGGGTGGAGGTGACGGAGGAAATGGCCCGGTAGAATTTCCACTTGCGGCTGAGCGGCGCGAACAAGTCGGGATGGTTGCCGATGCTTTCCGAAGGCGAGAGGAAGAGTGCGCCATCCGGCTTGAGCGCGTAATGGAAGGCTGGAATGAGCCGATTTTGCAGTTCCGGCTCCAGATAGATCATCAAGTTGCGGCAACTGAGCAGGTCCAGCTTGGTGAAGGGCGGATCCTTGATGACGTTCTGGGTGGCGAACACCACCATCTCGCGGACTTCCTTCTTCACCCGGTAGCCGGCATCCTCCTTGATGAAGAAGCGGCGCAGCCGGTCGGGCGACAGATCTTGGGCGATGTTGGGCGGATAGATCCCGGCGCGCGCCACGGCGATGGCGTCATCGTCGAGGTCGGTGGCGTAAATCTGGATTTTGAACTCTTGCTGGGTTTCGTCCATGAGCTCGCGCAGCAGGATGGCGATGGAGTAGGCCTCCTCGCCGGTGGCGCAACCGGCCACCCAGACACGGAACGCATAGCCTTCCGGCTTGTCCTTGAACAGGTGCGGCAGGATATCCTGCTTCAGCGCGACGAAGGCCTCGGGGTCGCGGAAGAAACTGGTGACATTGATCAGCAGTTCCTTGAACAGTAGTTTCAACTCGGCCGGATGCTCCTTGAGGTAGCGCGCATAGAGTTCGGTGTCTTCGATGTTGTGCTGCGACATGCGGCGCTCGATGCGGCGGCCAATGGTGCTCTTTTTGTATAGAGAGAAGTCGTGGCCGGTGGCGTTGCGCAACAGCATCAATATGCGGTTCATGCCACCTGCCGCAGCCGGGGCCGGCGGCGTTTCCTGGTGCGCGGCCAGACTGCGTACGCCGGCCAGCAACACCGCCGGCATTTTCTCTACGGGCAGGACATGGGTGGCGTAACCGGCTTGGATGGCGCTGGTCGGCATGCCATTATATTTGGCGCTGCTTGGTTCCTGCACCAGCGAGACGCCGCCGGTGCCGAGGATGGCGCGCAGCCCCAGCGTGCCGTCGGTGCCGGTGCCGGAGAGGATGATGCCGATGGCTTTTTCTCCCTGATCTTCCGCCAGCGAGCGCAGGAAAGCGTCGATCGGCATACGCAGTCCGCGCGGCACATCCGGCACGCTCAGTTGCAGGACGCCGTGAAAAATAGCCATGTCGCGGTTGGGCGGAATCACATGCACTTGATTCGGCGCCAGCGTCATCTGATCCGTCACCTCGAGCACCGGCATGGTCGTGGTTCGCTGGAGGATTTCGGTGAGCAGGCTGGCATGGCCCGGATCGAGATGCGGCACCAGCACAAAGGCCATGCCGCAGTCGGGCGTGACATGGCGAAAGAACTGCTCGAATGCCTCCAAGCCGCCGGCGGAAGCGCCGATGCCAACGATGGGGAAGCCGGTCGGCTTCACGCTAGGGGGAGATGCAACGACGGGCTTGGCCGATGTCTTAGTGCGATTATTTTTGGCCACCACGATCCCCTTTAAGATGAAGCCAGTATAGCGCCAACAAAAATCCGCAAATGCATTACGCGGCGAATCCAGCTTAGGGACGATTAAACACCCATTCCAGCAAGGCATCCTGCACCGGCCGCCCCAACTCGGCATTCGGATGATTGATCAAACACACTACCGCCATGCGCCTACCTTGCGCGTCGAATACGTAACCGGCAATGGCGCGCACTTCTTTGAGCGAGCCGCTTTTGATGTGGGCGTGGCCGGAGACGCTGCCGAGGGTGAGGCGTTTTTTCATGGTGCCATCCACCGCCACGATGGGCAGCGACGATTCGAGTTCGGCGAAGACATTGGATTGATACGCGGCGCGTAGTAGCCAGCCCAGATGCTGGGCGCTGATGCGCTCGTTGCGCGATAGGCCCGAGCCGTTATCCAACACCAATTCCAAAAAGCGCTGGCCGCGTACCGCGAGCCAATCATCGATGGCCGCAGCACTTTTCAAAGGGGTGGCGGGTGTGCCGCGCACTTCCGCGCCGAGCGTCAGGAATAAATGCCGCGCCATCACATTGTTACTGAATTTGTTGATGTCGCGAATGATTTCGGCCAGCGCCGGGGAGTCGTATTTGCCGATGCGGCGGGCTGTGTCGGGGAGCACGCCTTCCACGACCGCGCCCTTCCATGAACCGCCCAACTGTTCCCAGAGTTGTCTGAACAATGCGCCGAAGTAGGCGTTATTGTCTTGCAAGATAAGGTGCATGGCGCGCTCTTCACAGGCGCTGGAAAAGCTGCCGCTGAATGCGTAGGTGGGTGGCGTGCTGTCGCGGCTGATTTGATATTGCAACTTCTCGCGCCAGTCACCGCAGCCGCCATTCGCGCCGCGCACCTGGTTCACGATGCGCGCCCCGGCGATCTCGGGGTCGAGCACGATGCGCGGGGCTTTGCCTTCTGCGTCAGGCAAGAAACGCACGCGATGCGCACGGAAATTCACCAGCAGCGCATCCGGCGCGGCGTTATAGGGTTTGTAGGGTTCATTATCAAAGGCGCCAGGATCTTCTTTGGGTAGATCGAAGTAAGTGCGATCCAAAATCAGATTGCCCTTGATCTCTTTCAGCCCCTTTTGCCGCAGATCGCGCAGCAGGAGCCAGAACGCTTCCAGCGTGATCTTGGGGTCGCCATAGCCCTTGAATATCAGATCGCCCTTGAGCCGCTCATTCTTGATCGCGCCGTTGGTGTACACCTCGGTTTTCCATTGATAGGCCGGGCCGAGCACTTCGAGCGCGGCATAGGTGGTGAGCAGTTTCATCACCGAAGCGGGATTCATTGAACGCTGCTCGTTCAGTGCGAGCACGGGCGTGGTTTGGCTCACGTCTTGCACGTGCAGCGCGATTGCCGATTCGGGAATCTTGGCGCGCTTCAGCGCATCGGAGAGCGCAGCGGGAAGCTCTGTTGCGAGCCCCGCTGCGGCGTACACATAGAGCAGGATGAGCGCGCCATAGCGCGCCAAGAGGTTAACGCTGTTGGGTGAGATCTTGTACATACCAATCCATCGCGACTTTGAGTCCTTCACGGATGGTATGCGTTGGTTGGTATTGCAGCAAGGTCTTGGCCTTGCTGATATCGGCGAGCGAGTGCAGCACATCGCCGGCACGGAAATCCCGATACACCGGTTTGTAATCGGCTAAATAGGAGAAACGCGGCGCCAGCTCGGCGCGGATCGATTCGAATAATTGGTTGAGCGAGGTACGCTCGCCCACCGCGACGTTGTAAACCTGGTTGCGCGCCGCCGGATCAACGCGGGTGGCGGCGAGCAAATTCGCTTGCACGGTGTTGTCGATATAGCAAAAGTCGCGGCTGGTTTCGCCATCGCCATTGATATACACCGGCTCGTGTTTGATCATGGAGGCGATCCATTTTGGAATCACCGCAGCATAAGCGCCGTCCGGGTCTTGGCGCTGGCCGAAGATGTTGAAGTAGCGCAGTCCGATGGTGGTGAAACCATAGCAGCGCGCGAATACATCGCCATACAGTTCGTTTACATATTTGGTGACGGCATAGGGCGAAAGCGGGCCGCCGATTTTGTCTTCCACTTTAGGCAAGCCGGGATGGTCGCCGTATGTAGAGCTGGACGCCGCATACACGAAGGCTTTCACGCCCGCATCGCGCGCCGCCACCAGCATGTGCAAAAAGCCGGTAATGTTGCTGCTGTTGGTGAGAATGGGGTCTTCGATCGAGCGTGGCACGGAGCCCAACGCGGCTTGGTGCAAGACGTAATCGACACCGGCGCAGGCTTTGCGGCAGGTATCGAGATCGCAGATATCGCCGCGGATCATTTGAAACCGGCCCCATTGCGCGGGCGTGACTAGTTGTTGCACCTGATCCAGATTGCGTTGGTGGCCGGTGGAAAAATTATCCAAGCCCACGACGCGCTGATCGAGCTTGAGCAGCGTCTCCAGCAGATTGGAGCCGATGAAACCGGCCACGCCGGTGACGAGCCAAGTGCACGGGGATTGGCTCAGGGTTTTTTGTAGTGAGGTATAAGTGCTCAAACGGCTTGCTCCAATAATGTACGTAAGGATGTCGGTGCTTTACAAGCGCCAGAGCGCGATGCCGGCCGCCGCAACGGCTTTCGGATCGAAGATCGCTTTCACATCAACCAAGACGCCTTTGCCGGCGAATTTGCTTTGATAGTCGGCGAGCGGTTTGGCGACAAATTCCTGGTGCGATACCGCGACCACGATCGCTGCCGATTTCGGCAGACTGTCCCACGGCTCCAGGGTGATGCCGTATTCGTGAAAAGCTTCCTGCTGATCCGGCACGGGATCATGCACATGCACTTCGATGCCATAGCTGATCAGCTCGTGAATCACGTCGATCACGCGTGAGTTGCGCAGATCGGGGCAATTTTCTTTGAAGGTGAGCCCCAGCACGCTGACTTTCGCGCCCTTGACTTGGCTGCCGGCAGCGATCATTTGTTTGACGGTTTGCTCGGCAATGAATTTACCCATGCCGTCGTTGATGCGGCGGCCGGCCAAAATCACTTGCGGGTGATAGCCCAGCATGTCGGCTTTATGCGTCAGATAATACGGATCGACGCCGATGCAGTGGCCGCCTACCAGACCGGGGCGGAAGGGCAAGAAGTTCCACTTGGTGCCGGCGGCTTGCAGCACTTCCAGCGTGTCGATGCCGATTTTGTGGAAAATCAGCGAGAGCTCGTTCATCAAAGCGATATTCAAATCGCGCTGGGTGTTCTCGATCACCTTGGCAGCTTCCGCCACTTTAATGCTGGAAGCGCGGTGTACGCCGGCGGTGATGATTGATTCATACAGCTTGGCGACTTTCTCCAGTGTATCGGCGTCATCGCCCGCGACCACCTTGAGAATCTTGGTCAGCGTGTGCTCTTTGTCGCCCGGATTGATGCGCTCGGGCGAATAGCCGACGTGGAAATCCTGCTTCCACTTCAGGCCGGAATATTTTTCCAGAATCGGGATGCACACCTCTTCCGTCGCGCCGGGATACACCGTGGATTCGTACACCACGATCGCACCTTTTTTAAGATTCTTGCCGACGCTGGTGCTGGAGCCGATCAGCGGGCCGAAATCCGGTTGATGCGCCTCGTCCACCGGGGTGGGCACGGCCACAATGAGGTAATCGCAATTTTTGAGCTCAGTAGGGTCGGTGGTGACGGTGAGCTGGGTGGCCGCTTTCAGGTCTTCACTCGTGACCTCGCCGGTCGGGTCGCAATAACGTTTATAGCTCTCGATTTTTTCGTTCGAGAGATCAAATCCGATGGTTTGGCATTTCTTGCCGAATTCCATTGCCAGTGGCAGACCCACATAACCCAGCCCTACGACACCCACGATACTCATGTTGAAAATTCCTCTTGTTGATTGATTTTTTGGCGTATTTTACCGGATACCGGTAACGCCGGTAAGTGGCTACAGTGTTACGTATAATGAACTAACCTGATGATGGAGGCATGACAAATCATGATGATACGTAATCGTCTTATTTTTACCGCTGTGCTTAGCGTCCTAGTGTTTGCAGTTTCCATGCCAGGCCGCGCCGATTTGCCCCAGACCTTAGTGAAGGTTAAGCCGTCCATTGTTGGGGTGGGCAGCATACAGCCGACGCGCAACCCGGCGCGCATATTTTATGGCACGGGGTTTGTGGTGGGGGATGGCTTGACGGTCGTCACCAATGTGCATGTGCTGCCGCCGGTATTAGAGACGGAGCAGCTTGAACAGTTGGTGGTGCTCTCAGGCGATGCGCGCAACCCGGTGATGCGTGAGGCTCGTGCCATTGCGATTGATCGGGAGCATGACGTTGCGGTGCTACGCATCAAAGGTGAACCTTTGCCCGCGCTCACCTTAGGTGATTCGAATGCGGTACGTGAAGGTTCGACGGTGGCGTTCACCGGATTCCCGCTGGGCATGCTGCTCGGCTTGTATCCCGCCACGCATCGCGGCGTGGTGGCGGCGATCACGCCTTATGTCGTTCCCACCGTCAATTCGCGCCAACTCGAAGTCAAAACTATTAAGCGTTTGGGGCGCCCATTCAATGTGTTTCAACTTGATGCCATTGCTTATCCCGGCAACAGCGGCAGCCCGATGTACGATCCGGAAACGGGCGTGGTGTATGGCGTGCTCAACAGCGTGTTCGTGAAAGAGTCGAAAGAAAACTTGCTCAAGCAGCCATCGGGCATCAGCTATGTGATTCCCAGCAACTTCATTCGTGAATTGCTAGCGCACCCTCCGCAATAGCCTAGGCATCCAGACACGCCAGTGTGCCCTGCACTAACAACGCCATTTCTTCCATTGTTATTACATACGGCGGCATGAAATACACCGTATGGCCGAGTGGGCGCAAGAGCAGCCCGCGCTGCAAGGCGGCTTGATAAAAATCTTGGCTGAAATTCGGTCCGGCGTCCGCCACGTCAAACGCCCAGATCATGCCCAGATGGCGGAAATGACGCACCCGGGGATGCTCACGCAGCGCTTGCATGGCTTGGGTAAACTGCGCGGCTTTGACGCGGTTGATTGCGAGCACATCGTCCTGCGCGAAAATATCCAGCGTCGCCAAGGCCGCGCGGCAGGCCAACGGATTGCCGGTGTAGGAGTGCGAATGCAGAAAACCGCGTGCTACCTCATCATGGTAAAAGGCTTGGTAAATCCCATTGTTCGTCATCACCACCGATAGCGGTAGATAGCCCCCCGTTAGGCCTTTCGATAAGCACAGAAAATCCGGCGCGATGCCAGCCTGCTCACAGGCGAACATCGTCCCCGTCCGCCCAAATCCCACTGCGATTTCATCCGCGATCAAATGCACGCCGAACTGGCTGCACAGTTCGCGCGCGCGCTTCAAATAGATTGGATGGTGCATCGCCATGCCCCCCGCGCATTGCACCAGCGGCTCTACGATCAGCGCGGCGGTGCTGGCGTGATGCTGTTCCAGGTATTGCGCTAAGCTCTCAGCGCAGTGCAGCGCATAGGCCTCGGCAGATTCGCCGGGCGCCGCCAGCCGTGCATCGGGCGAGGGTGTTTGGTAGGTCTGGCGCAGCAGCGGCGCGTAGGTATCTTTGAACAGCGCCACATCGGTCACCGAGAGCGCGCCCAGGGTTTCGCCGTGATAGCCGTTGGCAATGCTCACGAATCCGGTTTTTTTCGGCTGCCCGCTGTTGCGCCAAAAATGAAAGCTCATCTTCAATGCGATCTCAATCGCGGAGGCGCCATCGGAACCGTAGAAACAATGCCCCAAATTTCCCGGCGCGAGCTGGGCGAGCCGTTCCGATAGCTCGATCACCGGCGCGTGGGTGAAGCCGGCGAGCATCACATGTTCGAGTTTCTCCAACTGATCCTTGAGCGCCGCATTGATGCGCGGATTGGCATGGCCGAATAGATTCACCCACCACGAGCTGATCGCGTCGAGATAATGCTGGCCTTCGAAGTCATACAACCACACGCCCTGGCCATGGCTGATCGGAATGATGGGCAGCCGCTCGTGCTGTTTCATCTGCGTGCAGGGGTGCCAGACGGCTTTGCTACTGCGGTTTAAATAATCGGTATTCTTCATGAGGTGGGGCTATCCTAGCTGTGCGCTGTTGAGCTTGGCGGATGACCGGGCTAATATCACATTTTACGGGGTAAATCCCCTTTCCCGCTGCTTGGTGGGCGCGGGTCAGTAGAAGGATGAACGCAATGCAACGACAAATTCTCGCGCTGGATATGGCCGGCACGCCACGCAAATGGGTGAGCGCGGAGAATGCGGTTGCCTATTACGCCAAGGGCGTGGTGGCGTATGAGTTTGGTGCGGTGGAGATGATTTTCCATGGCGGCTGGCAGCGCAATGGGGTGCGTTCCTGCATTCAGGTGAGCAATATCATTGCGGTGCGCGGTCCGGAATTCATCACGCGCGACTATAGCCGCACACCACTTCTTAACAGCGATAAGCTGTATGCGCGGGATCGGCACTTGTGCGCTTATTGCGGCGTGCAATATCGCGAGCGCGAATTGTCACGCGACCATGTGATTCCCGTGGCGCGCGGCGGACGCGATACCTGGATGAATCTGGTGACGGCGTGCCGTGCCTGTAATGTGCGCAAGGCCAATCGCACGCCCGAGCAAGCTCACATGCCGCTGCTCTATTTGCCTTATATCCCCTCGCGCTGGGAAGACTTTATATTGGTCAACCGCCACATCCTCGCCGACCAGATGGAATATTTACTGGCCAAAGTCCCCAGCACTAGCCGCCTGCGCGCGGATCGGGCCACCGATTGTAGCTTCTAGCCGGATTGCGCTGCTACAGGGGTTGCGGTGCATGCCGCTGAAATACACGATCACTAGCTCCGGCCCCAATATCGGTATCATTTGATAGTTAATATTTACATTAGTATCAATTGATACTATAGTGGGGCCTGGGTTAGGTTATGGAGAGCACCATGGAAACCGCGCAAATTCAAGGTAAAAAATTGAACTCGCCGGGCCTTTCCGGCCCCGCACTACGCACCTTTTTCAATATTGCCGAGGCCTGGGAATTGACCACCGAAGAACAGCGCAAATTGCTGGGCGGCATGCCTCGGGCGACATATTTCCGCTTGCGGAAGGATGCTGACGCGGCCGTGTTGGCGCGCGACACCTTGGAGCGCATTTCCTATATCTTAGGCATTTATAAGGCGCTACAGATTCTGCTGCCAGAGAAAGCCGCCGATAAATGGATCAAAAAACCCAATACCGCTTCTCTCTTCGGTGGTCGTCCGGCGATTGAGCGCATGCTCGCGGGTAATGTGGTTGATTTGTACCAAGTCCGCCAATACTTAGACGGTGAGCGCGGCGGGTGGTAGGACTCCCCCGCGCTCATATCGACTGGACACCTTCTTATCGCATCATCCCCAGTCGATTCCCCCCGGTTGGCCTGTTTGACCGGGTCGCCAATCCGGCCGACTTGGAGGCCGTATTCGCCCTGGAAGCGATGACGAATGACCGCCTGCGCGACGAGGCGGGCGAGATTGAGTTGGTGCCGGCAGAAGAGCGTATTTCCGGGCCGGGCACGACATGCATCATGTCAGCGTTCACGCATATCAACACTTATGGCAGCCGCTTTAGTAACGGCGCTTATGGGGTCTACTACTGTGCGCTGGAACAAGATACCGCTATCACAGAAACGGTGTATCACCGGGCTCGCTTCCTGTCTGCGACCAAGGAAGACGCAATGGAAATCGATATGCGGGTGTACCTGTCGAATCTGAACGCGGCGTTGCACGATCTAAGAGAGATAAGCGACCCCGTGCTGTACGATTTGGTGGATTACTCGGCCGGGCAGCAGTTGGGGTTGCAACTCAAAAACGCAGGGTCTTATGGTGCAGTCTACCGGAGTGTGCGTCATGCGGGAGGGCAATGCGCCGCCGTATTCCGTCCCAAGGCGTTCGTGCTCGATGGACATCAATGCCGGCAAGGCGCGCATCTCACTTATCGGTGGGATGGCAAGACTATTACGTCGGTATATGAAAAAAAGAATTTTATTTCGCTTTGATTCGCTAGAACGGAAACAAGGTATTCAAATATAACTTATTGAAAAACTTATATAAGTTATTGTAGAACGACAACTATTTTTCGCTTATCCCTTGAAATCAGCAGGGGAAGCCCCTATCATTAGCACTCAAGAAGCGCGAGTGCTAACACACCGCGTTTTTCGTTTAAATCGGGTGAATTTTGCGGTCATCCACCGCCTTCATCCTTCCCATTTTTTAAAACTGCTTTATTCCAATTAGAGCTAATCAGGAGATCAAAGAGAATGAAAATTCGTCCCCTGCATGACCGCGTCATCGTCAAGCGTGTAGAAGAGGAGCGTAAGACTGCTTCCGGCATCGTTATCCCCGACAGTGCAACCGAAAAACCGGATCAAGGCGAAGTCAAGGCCGTTGGCCCTGGCAAAAAAGATGAAAACGGCAAAGTAATCGCCATGGACTTGAAAGTCGGTGACCGCGTGTTGTTCGGCAAATATTCCGGCCAAGTCGTCAAAGTGGAAGGCGAAGAGCTGCTCGTGATGCGCGAAGAAGACATCATGGGCGTAGTCGAAGGCTAAGCCCCCCTTAAGAATCGCAACTTACAAGATTAGGAGTAAATAATGGCTGCTAAAGACGTAAAATTCGGCGACATCGCTCGCCACAAGATGGTAATTGGCGTCAATGTGTTGGCTGACGCCGTCAAAGTCACCCTGGGCCCGAAAGGCCGCAACGTCGTGTTGGATCGCTCTTTCGGCGCACCGACCATCACCAAGGACGGTGTATCGGTTGCCAAGGAAATCGAACTCAAAGACAAGTTCGAGAACATGGGTGCGCAAATGGTGAAAGAAGTCGCTTCCAAGACTTCCGACGTCGCAGGCGACGGCACCACCACCGCTACCGTGCTGGCTCAAGCCATCCTCAAGGAAGGCATGAAGTATGTAGCCGCCGGGATGAACCCGATGGACCTCAAGCGCGGCATCGACAAAGCGGTGATCGCCACGGTTGAAGAACTGAAGAAAATCTCCAAGCCTTGCACCACCAATAAAGAAATCGCTCAAGTCGGCAGCATTTCCGCCAACTCCGACAGCACCATTGGCGACATCATTGCCAATGCCATGGATAAAGTCGGCAAAGAAGGCGTGATCACCGTGGAAGACGGCACCGGCCTGGAAAGCGAACTGGAAGTCGTGGAAGGCATGCAGTTCGACCGCGGTTACCTGTCACCTTATTTCATCAACAACGCCGAGAAACAAATCGCCGCGCTGGAAAATCCTTTCGTGCTGTTGCACGACAAAAAAGTATCCAACATCCGCGACCTGCTGCCGGTATTGGAGCAAGTGGCCAAAGCCGGCCGTCCGCTGCTGATCATCGCAGAAGACGTGGACGGCGAAGCGCTGGCCACCCTGGTGGTGAACAACATTCGCGGCATCTTGAAAACCACCGCTGTTAAAGCGCCGGGTTTTGGTGATCGCCGCAAAGCCATGTTGGAAGACATCGCCATCCTCACCGGCGCAACCGTGATTGCCGAAGAAGTGGGCCTCAGCTTAGAAAAATGCACCCTGGCAGAATTGGGCCAAGCCAAACGCATCGAAGTCGGCAAGGAAAACACCATCATCATCGACGGCGCCGGCAAGGAAGATTCGATCAAAGGCCGCGTGGCCATGATCCGCAAGCAAGTCGAAGATGCCACCAGCGACTACGACCGCGAGAAACTGCAAGAGCGCGTCGCCAAACTGGCCGGCGGTGTGGCCTTGATTAAAGTCGGTGCGGCCACCGAAATGGAAATGAAAGAGAAAAAAGCCCGCGTGGAAGATGCCTTGCACGCGACCCGCGCAGCCGTGGAAGAAGGCATTGTTCCTGGCGGCGGCGTGGCCCTGCTGCGCGCTTGCGCTGCGGTATCCAAGACCAAAGGCGACAACCACGACCAAGACGCCGGTATCAAAATCGTGCTGCGCGCGCTGGAAGAGCCGTTGCGTCAGATCGTCATCAACTGCGGCGACGAAGCTTCGGTAGTCGTCAACAAGGTGCTGGAAGGCAAAGGTAACTACGGTTACAACGCCGCCACCAGCGAGTATGGCGACATGGTGGAAATGGGCGTGTTGGACCCAACCAAAGTGACCCGTTACGCATTGCAAAATGCGGCATCGGTTGCGGGCCTGATGCTGACCACCGATGCCATGGTGGCCGACATGCCGGAAGACAAGGCAGGCGGTATGGGCGGCGGCGATATGGGTGGCATGGGCGGTATGGGTGGTATGGGCGGCATGATGTAAGTCGTTTCAACCCGCGTAACACCCCTGAAAAGGCCCCGCTTCGGTGGGGCCTTTTCTTTTTTGCGGTGAGCAAGCTATCAGCCGTTGCTTCGTCCAGTCGAAAGAGACAGATTTGAGTGCGCATGGTGCACAATATGCATTCGAAAATGGTGAGGCACCCCCACCCTTCGACACTCGACGTTACGATTTGCATGGACCTATGAAACGCAGATTCACCCTATTTGCTTTAAATGTACTGCACCGAAAGCTGACTACTTCCAGCTCGGTGCTTTTTCTGTTTGGCGCGTTTGCCCTGATCTGGTTGCTGATGGCCGGCCTGGGCTGGATTGGTCTGCAAGCTTTGCAAGCCAATAACCAGCGCATGGAAAAAATTGTGCGTGAGCACAATGTGAAAATCGCTTTGGTGTTGGATTTGCGCAGCATCAACCGTGAGCGGGCGCTGATCGTGCACAAGATGATCTTGTCGAGTGACCCGTTTGAACGCGATGAGTTGATGCTGGGTTTTCGCAAGATGGCGACGAGCTATCTTCAGCAACGCGCCAAACTGCTCCTGCTGCCCTTTATGCCGGAAGAACAAAAGGCGTTTCAGGCTTCTCAAGACAAGACCAGAGAATCCACCCGCCTCATGGAAGAGGTGGTTGCGCTGGCATTGGAAGGGCGTGATGAAGAGGCAAAAATGATCCTCACCAGTCAGGCAGTCCCTGCACAGGAATTGGTGCAAGCCGATTTCGCTACTTTTTTGGAATACCAAAATCGATCGAGCGAGGCGGCAGTGCGTCATGCGCGCGACGCCTATCAACGCGCCTATTGGGTGAGTGGGCTTTTGGGCGGGGCAGCCTTGATCTTGGGATTGATCGTATCGGCGGGTGTCATTCGGCGTACGGCCAAAGTGGAGCGCGCGCTCGCGCGTGAGAAAGAGCGGGCCGAAGTCACGCTGCATTCGATTGGCGAGGCGGTAATTACCACCGACGAATTAGGTCGCATTGATCATCTCAACGAAATGGCGGAGCGCCTAACAGGTTGGACCAATGCCGAGGCGGTAGGACGCAGCGTAGAAGAAGTGTATTGGGTGGTGGATGAAAACAACCCGATCCAAGTGTTGAATCTGGCGGCACGCTGCCTATCGGGTGAAAACGCGCCCTGTCCGGAATCGTCACTGCTCAAGGCGCGCAATGGGTTGCAATTCACGATCGAGCAGACGGTGTCGCCTATCCGGGAGTTGGATGGCACGGTGATCGGTATGGTGGTGGTGTTTCGGGATGTGACCAGCGAGCGTTCCTTGGTGCACGAGTTGGCTTGGCAAGCCAGCCATGATGCGCTGACCAGCTTGGTAAACCGGCACGAATTCGAGCGCCGCTTGCAGGAACTGGTGGAGAGCGCCCAGTCCTCCCGCATCAGCCATGCCCTGCTCTATATCGATCTGGATCAATTCAAGCTGGTGAATGATACGAGCGGCCATGTGGCCGGGGACGAATTGCTGCGCCAGTTGTCGACCATGTTAACTGCGAAGATTCGTACGGTGGATACCCTGGCGCGCTTGGGCGGCGATGAGTTTGGCTTGCTCCTGCCCGGCTGCGGAATCGAACGAGCACAGGTGATTGCTGAAAAGTTGCGGGAGGAAATTAGCGAGTTTCGATTTGTGTGGGAGGCTAAAACATTCGCCATCGGCGCGTCGATCGGCCTAGTCGAGATCACACAAGATACCGGCACCATTGCGAATCTGCTCTCCGCCGCAGATACCGCGTGCTACATGGCGAAAGATCGCGGGCGCAATCGAGTCTGTATTCACCGTGCGCAGGATGCGGAAGTGCGGCGGCTGCACGGCGAGGCCGAGTGGGTGGGCAGAATTACCCGGGCATTCGAGGAAAATCGTTTTCAGCTTTATTATCAAAAAATCATTCCAATGCATCCTGAGCGCAACCCCGAACATCGGGAGATTCTGCTGCGCTTAATTGATGAAACGGGCCAACTGGTGCCGCCGATGGCTTTTATCCCGGCGGCGGAGCGTTATACCTTGATGCCGTCGATCGATCGCTGGGTGGTGCGCACCTTGTTTACCTGGATGAAGGCGCATCAACATCAGCTGCCTGAAAGCATTTACTACTCCATAAATCTTTCCGGGCAGTCGCTGGGAGATGATGCATTCTCAGAGTTTGTCGAGGATCAGTTCCGCCTATCCGGTATCTTGCCCGGCCGCATTTGTTTTGAGGTAACCGAAACCGCGGCCATTGCCAACTTGGCACACGCGATGCGCATGATGTCGAAATTACAGGCCATGGGCTGCGGATTCTCGCTCGATGATTTTGGCAGCGGCATGTCTTCCTTCGCCTATCTCAAGAATCTGCCGGTGGATAGCATTAAGGTCGATGGCGCATTTGTACGCGACATGTTGACCGACCCCATCGACTGCGCGATGGTCGAAGCGATCATTCGCATCGGCCATGTGATGGGCTTGAAAACCATCGCAGAGTATGTCGAAAGCGAAGCAATTATGCAGCGACTGGCCGAGTTGGATGTGGATTATGTTCAGGGCTTTGGCATGCATCGGCCGGAGCCTTTGATCAAGCCTGTTTGAGGGTGCCTGCCGCGTTATCTGCTTGTCCTAAAGCCATCAGTTTGCTTGTCGCCATACCCTCCCTCCGGTATAGTTTCGCTTGCCCAAAGACCCACGGTAGAGCGCACGCAAGCCGTGCCGCCGAAGGCGTAATTAACCCATAATCGCTCAGGCAAACGAACCGTGTGTTTATTCCATTTCCCCGTGAACCCCGTGTTCCCCGTGGTTCAAAAGTCGTTTTTGGTTGATTCTGAATCGCCGCATTACACTCAAGGAGCCGCATGCTCAAGCAAACCGCATTAAATGCCGCGCATCGCGCCATGGGCGCGAAGATGGTGGATTTTTCCGGCTGGGATATGCCGCTGCATTACGGCTCGCAGATCGAGGAGCATCACTTCGTTCGGCGCGACGCCGGCATGTTCGATGTGTCGCACATGCTCGCGATCGATGTCGAGGGCGCGCTGGCGCGTGAATTTTTGCGCCACTTGCTGGCGAATAATGTGGATCGGCTGCAAATCCCTGGTAAGGCCATGTATTCCTGCCTGCTGAATGAGCAGGGCGGGGTGCTCGACGATTTGATCGTGTATTACCTGCGCGAAGATTGGTTCCGTATCGTGGTGAACGCCGCTACCTGCGATAAAGATTTGGCGTGGATGCAGGCGCGGCGCGATGAATTTGCATCGAGCCTCACGCTGACGCCGCGACGCGATAGGGCGATTATCGCGGTGCAAGGCCCGCACGCACGCGAAAAAGTCTGGCAAGCGGTGCCGGAGATGCGCGGGGTCACCGAGTTATTGAAGCCATTTCAGGCCGCCGACTGCGCGCCGTATTTTGTGGGCCGCACCGGCTACACCGGCGAAGATGGTTTCGAAATCATTCTTCCGGCAAATCAAGCGGAAAAATTCTGGCAAGCATTGAGCAGCGTGGGCGTGAAGCCGATCGGCCTGGGCGCGCGCGATACCTTGCGCTTGGAAGCGGGCATGAATCTCTATGGCCAGGATATGGATGAAACGGTCACGCCGCTCGAATCGGGTTTGGCTTGGACGGTGGACCTGATTGCCGAGCGCGATTTCATCGGCAAGGCGGAGCTGAAAGAGCAAGTCGTCACGCGTGATTTATTCGGTTTAGTGTTGATAGACAAAGGCGTGCTGCGCAGCCATCAACAGGTGCGCACCACGTATGGCGATGGCGAAATCACCAGCGGCAGTTTCGCGCCCACCCTCGACAAATCGATCGCACTGGCGCGCTTGCCCAAAACGATTCCCTTGGGCGAGTTGGTGCAGGTGGAAGTGCGCGACAAATTGCTCTCGGCAAAAGTGGTGAAATATCCCTTCGTACGCAACGGTAAAAGTTTAATTTAAGGAGTGTGGCATGACGATTCCAAATGATTTGAAATACACCAAGTCGCATGAATGGGTGCGCGCGGAAGCCGACGGCACGGTGACCATCGGCATTACGCAGCACGCCCAAGATTTGCTGGGGGATATGGTGTATGTGGAAAGCCCTGAAGTCGGCCGCAAGGTCGCGGCAAACGAAGAATGCGCAGTGGTCGAGTCGGTGAAAGCGGCATCTGATGTGTACGCGCCGATTGCCGGTGAAGTAGTGGCGGTGAATGAAGCTGTCGCCAATAAGCCGGAGATGATCAATCAGGATGCCTACGGCGCATGGATGTTCCGCTTGAAACCGGATAATGCAGCCGATGTAAATGCTTTGTTGGATGCGACCGCATACAAAGCCGTGGTCGATAGCGAAGCACACTAAATTCAACCCCCTTTAGCCACAGAGGGCACAGAGATCACAGAGAAACTGCGCCGCTTTTCCTCTGTGTTCTCTGTGACCTCTGTGGCAAGAAATTAAAATACCATGCCTTTTATTCCCCATACCGAAGCCGATGTACGCGAGATGCTTACCAGCATTGGCGTCACTTCGATTGACGCTTTATTCGACGAAATTCCGCAAGCATTACGCAGCGGCGGATTGACACAAGTGCCGGAAGGCATGAGCGAAATGGAAGTGACGCGGCTGATGCATGCGCGCGCCGAACGCGACGGACGGTATTCGAATTTCATTGGCGCGGGCGCGTACGAGCATCACATTCCCGCAGCGGTGTGGCAACTCGTCAGCCGCGGCGAATTCTATTCGGCTTACACGCCGTATCAAGCCGAAGCGAGCCAGGGCACGCTGCAACTGCTGTACGAATACCAGACCATGATGGCCTCACTCACCGGCATGGATGTATCGAACGCGAGTCTGTACGACGGCGCTTCGGGCCTGGCCGAAGCGGTGCTGATGGCGGTGCGCGCGCATCGCCACTCGCGCCGCATCCTGATGCCGAAGACGGTGCATCCGTATTACCGGCGCACGGTGCAGGCGATTGTGTCGGCGCAAAACATTGAACTGGTGGAGTTGGATTTCGATGCCGAGACCGGCATTACCACGACATTGCCTGAGGGCGATTTCGCCGCGCTGGTGATCCCGCAGCCGAATTTCTTCGGCTGTTTGGAAGATGCCGATGCGCTTACCGATTGGGCGCATGACCATGGCGGCTTGGCGATTGGCTTGGTGAATCCGACTTCCTTGGCCTTGCTCAAACCGCCAGGTCAATGGGGCGCAAACGGTGCCGACATCGCGACGGGCGAGGGCCAACCCCTAGGTGCGCCGCTTGCCTCGGGCGGGCCGTATTTCGGCTTCCTCGCCTGCAAACAGGATTTCGTGCGCCAAATGCCAGGGCGCATCATTGGCCGCACCGTGGACTTGGAAGGCAAGCCCGGCTTCACGCTGACGCTACAAGCGCGCGAGCAACATATTCGCCGCGCCAAGGCCACCTCCAATATCTGCACCAATCAAGGCTTGCTGGTCACCGCCGCGACGATCTATCTCTCGCTGCTCGGGCCGGAAGGACTGAAGCGCGTGGCACTCGCTTCACATGCGAATACGCAAGCGCTTGTTGCCAAGCTCACGCAAATTCCGGGTGTCACCCTGGCGTTTGATCGGCCGCTGTTCCACGAGGCGGTGTTGAAATTGGATACGCCGGCGGCAGGGGTGCTGCATGCGCTCGAAGCCCAGGGTATCTTAGGCGGCTTCGATTTAATGCCGACTTATCCCGAGCTTGGCAATGCGCTGCTGGTCTGCGCCACCGAAACCAAAACCGAAGCCGATTTGCAGCAATTCGCCGAACATTTGGCGCGCATCATGGGGCGGCAACAGAGCGCGCCGCCGTGCCCGATCAAACCCAAGATTTAATGCCACGCAACACTGATAGGGAGGTTTTATGAGCACAGTCACTTTGGAAGGCAACCCGCTGCATGTGGAAGGCCATTTCCCCCAGCCGGGTGATAAGGCGCATAGCTTCATGCTGGTGGATAAAGATTTGAATGATGTGGCGCTGTCGCACTTCGCGGGCAAGCGCAAAGTGCTATCCATCGTACCTAGCCTGGATACGCCGACCTGTGCGGCCTCCACGCGCGTGTTCAATGAGAAGGCGGCCAGCTTGGCCAATACCGTGGTGATCGTGATTTCATCCGATCTGCCTTTCGCCCAGTCGCGCTTCTGCGGCGCGGAAGGCATCGAGAATGTGACCACGCTCTCGACGTTGCGCGGCCGCGATTTCCATCGCGACTACGGCGTCTTGATTACCGAACACCCGCTGACCGGTTTGACCGCGCGCGCCGTGATCGTGCTGGATGAAAACGATACGGTGCTCTACTCGCAGCTGGTGCCGGAAATTGCCGATGAGCCGGATTACGATGCGGCGCTGGCGGCGTTGGGGTAAGCAATTCTTTAGCCGCTAATTAACGCAAATTACCGCGAATAATTTGAGGCTTCGTTTTGTTGTGAAGGGATGAATACGTTTTTTAATTCGCGAAAATTCGCGTTAATTGGCGGCAAAAAGCCTTTTGAGAGTTTCTATGCTGATTTTTGAATTATCGCGCCCTGGTCGTAAGAGCTACGCGCAAATGCCCGCTACGGCTGCTTCAGCCAGCGGTATACCTGATGCATTCTTGCGCCAAAATACGCCGCTGCTGCCGGAATGTTCTGAGATGGATGTGGTGCGCCACTACACCCAGCTGTCGCAGAAAAATTTCTCCATCGATACCCAGTTCTACCCGCTCGGTTCGTGCACCATGAAATACAACCCGCGTGCCTGCAACACGCTGGCGATGCTGCCGCAATTTTTAGCGCGGCATCCGCATGCGGCTGCACCCACCGGGCAGGGGTTTCTGGCTTGCATGTTTGAGCTGCAAGAGATGTTGAAAGACGTGACCGGCATGGCCGCCGTGAGCCTCACACCGATGGCAGGTGCGCAGGGCGAGTTTGCCGGGGTGGCGATGATGCGCGCTTATCATCTCGCGCGCGGCGACACTGCGCGCCGGGAAATCCTGGTGCCGGATGCGGCGCACGGCACTAATCCGGCGACAGCGGTGATGTGCGGCTACACGGTGAAAGAGATCCCCACTAATCGCGAGGGCGATGTGGATATCGAAGCCTTGCGCGCTGCCGTGGGCCCGCACACCGCCGGGCTGATGCTCACCAATCCGTCCACGCTCGGCGTGTTCGAACGCAACATCGCCGAGATCGCAAAGATTGTGCATGAAGCGGGCGGCTTGCTCTACTACGACGGCGCGAATTTGAATGCGATTCTCGGCCGGGTGAAGCCGGGCGATATGGGCTTCGATGTGATTCACATGAATTTGCACAAGACCTTTTCCACCCCGCATGGCGGCGGCGGACCGGGCGCCGGACCCGTTGGCGTGTCGGAGCGGCTGGCGCCCTTCATGCCGATCCCGATCGTGCATGAAGAGCGTGGCGTGTATCGCTGGTTGAGCGAACGTGACCGGCCGCAATCCATCGGACGCTTGTCCGCCCATATGGGCAATGCCGGCGTGTTGATGCGGGCGTATATCTACGCGCGCATGCTGGGGCGCGAGGGCATGCATCGGGTGGCGGAATACGCCACGCTCAATGCCAATTATTTGATGGTGGAATTGCAGAAAGCCGGATTCGACATCGCGTATTCGACACGACGCGCCAGCCACGAGTTTATCGTGAGCATGAAGCGCTTAAAGGATGAGACGGGGATCTCTGCCATGGATGTGGCGAAGCGGCTATTGGACAAAGGCTTCCACGCGCCGACGACGTATTTCCCGCTGTTGGTGCCGGAATGCTTGTTGATTGAGCCGACCGAAACCGAATCCAAACAGACCTTGGATGCCTTCATCGCGGCCTTGACGGAGATTGTGCAGGAAGCGCGTACCAACCCCGATCTGGTGAAAGGCGCGCCTTACACCACACCGGTACGGCGCTTGGATGATGTGAAAGCGGCGCGCGAGTTGGATCTGACTTGGAAGCCCGCCGCATGACGGATCACACCACGCCTGACGCCTCGTCCCACAAGGGCAAGACCGGCCTCAAGCGGGTATGGAACGCGTTCTTTTATTCGATGGCGGGGTTTAGCGCGGCATTTAAAAATGAGGATGCATTCCGCCAGGAAGTGCTGCTCGCGCTGATCTTGATTCCGCTCGCCTTGTTCTTGCCGGTGACGGGTGTGGGTAAAGCCTTGATGATCGGCGCTGTGCTGCTGGTGCTGATGGTCGAGTTGCTCAATTCGGCGATCGAAGCCACGGTGGACCGAGTATCGATTGAGCTTCACCCGCTGGCCAAGCGCGCCAAGGACATCGGCAGCGCGGCGGTATTCGTCGCACTCGCCAATGTCGCAATCGTGTGGACGCTGGTGCTACTACCTTAAGCGGCTTCCGCTTCTTTCAGCAGTTTCTGCAATTCACCCTTTTGATACATCTCGGTCATGATGTCCGAGCCACCGATCAGCTCGCCCTTGACGTAGAGTTGGGGGAAAGTCGGCCAATTGGCGTAAGCGGGCAGGTTTTGGAAAATTTCCATATCGGCTAATACATTCACAGCCAGAAAATTTTGCAGACCGCAGGCCTTGAGAATCTGCGCTGCATTGGAAGAGAAGCCGCATTGCGGAAACTGCGGTGTGCCTTTCATGTACAGCACGACGGTGTTGCTGGTGACTTGCTCGCGGATGATGTCTAAAGCGCTCATTTGTTTATCTCAATCAATAAGTTAAGTTGAAAGACAGAATACCTGATTAAAACTATCGGGAATTATAATGGGCTGGGCAGGGAACGTCAATATCCCTGTCGGCTTGGTTTATTTCGCCTTGTCTTTAGGTGAAATAAACGCTTTATGAAATAGGTGGCGGAACAATAGCCAGGGCGGCATGCGTAACCAATGGCTGCGGATGTAGAGTAATCCGCGAGCGAACGGGGTGAAGCTATCGTTACAGCTTGCATGCTCGGGTGCTAATGCGCGCTCAAACAGTGCATCCATCAGTCGAGGGAAGGTCGGTCGTGCATCCTCTGGCAAAGCCGGGATAGGCGTATCGAATACCTGGCGGCAATAATGTAGCGCGTAATAGAGGGGGCGGGTCAGATTCAGCAGGCGTGCGCGTCCGACGAGCGCGTCCCAGAAAGCAGCGTGCTGGCCGAAATGGCGCAACAGCGCATCCAAATCGCTTAAATCGCGCAGACCGCGGCCAAACTCCCCTTCGTGGAACAGGTGCGTGGCACTGTGCAGCACCATGTCAGGCGGTGAGAGGATGCAGAAAAGCGGATCATCCGGCAGTGGAATGGCAGCTTTGATCAAGGGGCCTGACGGGGTCTTGATGCGCGCCGTGAGCGGTAAAATCGCATGATGCACGTCCACCACAGACATTCGTCTGATATGGCGCAAGGGTGGAATTTCATGCATCCACTTGCGGTAATAACGTTGATCGTGGGGGTCGTGGTGCCCGCTGGCCCAACCGCGCAGCATCAACGCTGTTTCAACCTCGCCGATGGCTGATTCTGGAACGAGCAAATCAATGTCGGAGAACAGCCGCCCATGAGCAGGGGGCAATTGCGCGGCGAGATAAGCCGCCCCTTTCAATAAAATAATAGGAACGCCTAGCGGATCCAGCGCTTGCCGCAAAAAGAACAGCTCTCTTTGCACGGCCATGGCTTGGCTCTGCGCGATCGTCTGCGCGGCTTCCAGATGAGCGCGAGGCTGGGGAGGAATGCGTTCCCAGCCGCCGCTTTGTTGGGCAAGCCAGGCGAGGCGTGCGAGTAGGCCAGCACGGCGCGCTTGGCGGATGAGCGTTTCCCACTCGTGCAGCGTCCAATCGGGCAGCGCGCTGGGATTGCAAAGCGCGCGGGCGCTGAGCGTTTGCGCCACTTTCATGGCGCGAGATTGAGTTGTTCGAAACTGGCGATCGCCTCATCGAGGTCGCTGTAAGTGAAATCAAAACAAGCGCAAGTATCCAGCATGGCCGCCAGTGTATGGAAAGCCTTTTCCCCGAGCAAGCTGTAGTTGAAGCCTTGATCCACGACGCGTAAAAATGCGCGCGCAGTTCCCAGACGGGTGAGCTGCACAGTTTCCCCCGCGCGCCACTGGGGGAACACGATCAATGCCGGTTTGGCGAGTTCATGCATGCGCGCGACGCTGTCGCGCGTCGGCTTGAGGTGCGCGACCGAACCTTTGATTGTGTCATGCGCGATTTCGCCGATGATGGCTGCACGGTCAAATTTCCGAATGATGTCGATCGACTGGTTTTTTAAACTGATTGGACGCGCGATTGGCCAGAGCAGCCCAGTGTGTGTGTCGATCAACGCCAATTCGTCAGATAAGAGGCGCCAACCGCGCAGTGACAAGGCCGCGGCGAGTGTGCTTTTGCCCGAGCCGGGGGGGGCGGGGAGTACCACCGCGCGCCCGCGACGCTCGAGTACTGCGGCATGCAGGATCAAATATTGGTGAGCGTGCGCTGAGATGCACCAATTGATGCCCCACTCCAGCATCGCAAACCCCTGCGGCAAGGGTAGCGGTTTAAACGGGTAATGCCCGTCCAAATCGAATTGAACTTGGGGTCTGACCCAGCGACGGAGCCATTGCGGCGGCGCTGCGCGAACATGGAAATCCACGAAATCTGCATCGCTTGCAACGGGGAAATCGGCATAGAGTAGTTCGAGTTGGGATGCTACCTGAGGTAAGGGAGATCGAATGCGCACGGTGAATGGGCCGGCGCGCAGGCTCACGCCCTTGCCGGCAAGCGCTAGTTTGAATTCGGGATGGGCGCTGACGATCAATCGGCAACTCGGAAAACTAGATATTGTTGCTCTAAGGCAAAGAGCATGCCTTGAATATCATCTGAGGAAGCGGCATCGTTGAGGTCCGCATCGAAAAGCGGCCGAAGTGCGCTATGGAGTTGGGCAAGATCAAGCGCACCACGTTCACTCAGTACCTGAATCAGTTGGGCAAGCGCTGCGCTGACCAAATGCGTATCGCCCCCCAGCGGGTTGAACACGACGCACTCGTCCCCCCAGCACCGAATGAGCGGTTTAGGCGTTGCGATACGCCAAATCGTATTTTGTTGGTTCAAAAATTATTTTGATGTGAAAAGCGACTTCAAAAATACTAGTTATTGCCGTTACCGTTACCGTTACCGTTACCGTTACCGCTATTGCCACCGCCTGGGTTACTGACGCAGGAGGTGCTTACTGTGCTTTGAGTGTCGTTGTCGTGGGCATTGTTGAGCGGGCAGCCCCGGTTATTGAGCATATCCAGCATGTTTTTGAACGCTCCGCAGTCGCTGTAGTTGCTGAACATTTGGATGATGTTGCTGGCGGTGTAGCCATAAGCTTCGGGAAAACTGGCTGCGTTGAGCAATGCAGCAACCGCGTGTCCGCCAACTCGCGGGCAACGCGGGTCATCGTTGCCTTGCATTTGCATGACTTCCAACAGCGTATAAGGGTGGTTATCGCAAGCGCGAATGTAATTGCCCACGCCGAAAGTAGCATTGAAACTGTCTCCCGGCTGATACCCTCGCCAAGAAACAGCGTCCCTGTTGATAGCGTTAGCTTTCCAATAGCCGGGGGTGCAACCGCCACATGGCACTTGATGCGGTACGGAGGTGTTGCCCGACATCATGCCGGAAACGGAGCAATGGTTGCCCCACACAGGCTGGCTAGCCACGGTCAAGATAATGCCTGAACCGGCAAACCCCGCCTTTGTAAAGCGTCGCCGCGATTCGTCCACCTGAGTCGGCTCGATCGTTTCAATGGGGTCTGGGATTTTCTTCATTACTATCTCCTGGGATGCATCAAGATACATCCCGCATTATTAATTGTTCATGTCAGTCTATAAATAGAGCAAGTTCCGCGCCATTTTTTTGTATATCGTACTATTTCTATATAAAACATGTAGTTGAGTTATGAAGCCAGGGGGCGACTTGGTAAAATTAGCGAAAAGTGTAAAATTTTTCAACACTTCTGCCAGGCTGGGCTACAGTGTTCCGCCACAGACTCTATCCCATCCGGCGAGATCCACATAGCTGGCGATATACCTCCAGCCGTGTTTCTGTAAAACTTCCCGACAGCTCGCGCCTTGATCGTAGCCGTGTTCAAAAAGTAAGCGGCCACTCTCTCGCAAATAACCGCGCCCGCTATGTGCGATATGGCGGATCGCATCCAATCCGTCGATGCCGCTTACTAGCGCCATGGGAGGCTCCGATTTTACATCGCCTAGCACCAAGTGCGGGTCGCCCGTCGCGATATAGGGTGGATTGGCTACGATGAGGTCGAAGGGGTTCGTAGCGTCGAGCGCAGCGAACCAGTCGCTTTCAATAAACTCAACATTCGCGCAGCCTAAGCGAGCGGCATTTTGCTTGGCTACGGTTAAGGCGCTGGGAGAACGGTCTACAGCGGTGATTAGCGCCTGGGGCCGCTGCTTGGCAATGCTTAGCGCGATGGCTCCGCTACCCGTGCCAAGATCGAGAATGCGTATTGGCGTGTCTTGGGGAATGTGTTCTAAAGCCAACTCAACCAGCAACTCGGTTTCAGGGCGCGGAATCAGCACATCCAGCGTGACTAAAAATTCCAAGCCGTAAAATTCACGCTGACCGGTGAGATAAGCGATGGGTTCACCTCGTTCGCGCCGTGTGAGCAAGGTTTCGAATTGGGCTTGGTTTGAGTCGGAAAGCGCGGCTTCAGGATGCGCCAGCAGATAAGCGCGGGGCTGGTTTAGCACATGAGAAAGCAGCACCTGCGCTTCCAATCCAGCGACACTCGGATCAAGACCGAGCGCCTGCACCAATCGGCTACGCGCCGCACGCAGCGCGGTGCCCAGCGAGCTTTGGTTCACGCCACGGGCTCGGCTAAGGCGGCGAGCAGATCAGCTTGGTATTGGTTGGAGAGCGCTTGAATCAGCTCTTCCATATCGCCATCCATGATGAAATCGATCTTGTACAGGGTGAGATTGATGCGGTGGTCGGTCACGCGTCCCTGCGGGAAATTGTAGGTGCGGATGCGCTCCGAGCGGTCGCCGCTGCCGACCAGCGATTTGCGTGTCGCGGCTTCCTGTGCGTGCTGCGCCTGCATCTGCTGGTCCTTGATGCGCGCCGCCAGCACGGACATCGCCTGCGCCTTGTTGCGGTGTTGCGAGCGGTCGTCTTGGCATTCCACCACAATCCCGGTGGGCAAGTGCGTGATGCGCACCGCCGAATCGGTTTTGTTGATGTGCTGGCCGCCCGCACCGGAGGCGCGATAGGTGTCGATGCGCAAATCGGCCGGATTCAAATTCACATCGGCGATTTCATCTGCCTCCGGCATGATCGCCACGGTGCAGGCCGAGGTGTGAATCCGACCCTGGGTTTCGGTATCCGGCACGCGCTGCACGCGGTGCCCGCCGGACTCGAATTTCAATTTGGAATACGCCCCGGCGCCCATGATTTTGGCGATGATTTCCTTATAGCCGCCGACTTCGCCTTCGCTGTGCGACACCACTTCGACTTTCCAGCCTTGGCGCTCGGCATAGCGCGAGTACATGCGAAACAAGTTGCCGGCGAACAAGGCTGATTCGTCGCCACCGGTGCCGGCGCGGATTTCCAGAAAAATATTGCGGTCGTCGTTCGGGTCTTTGGGCAGCAGGCGTTTTTGCAACTCGATATCCAGCGCTTCCAGCTTGGCTTGATTTTCGCGTAATTCGGTTTCCGCGAATTCCTTCATCTCCGGATCAGATAGCATTTCCCTCGCGGTGGCGATGTCCTGTTCGGTTTGCTGATAGGCGTGGAAAAATTCCACCACCGGGCCGAGCTCGGCATGCTCCCGCGTCAACTTGCGGTAATGGTCAAGGTCGCGCGTGACATCCACCGCACTCAACAAGTGATTCAGCTCTTCCAGACGTTGACTCAACTGGAGGAGCTTCGTGCTGAGATTTGGTTTCATTCTTGGTGTAAGTGATACAGCCGACGCAGCCAAGCTTCGAGCGATTCGCGCTCATCTTGCGTGGCGTTGCTGAGCGCATGGGTTGGGCCATGCATGAGTTTGTTGGTGAGCGCATGCGAGAGATAGTCCATAACCTTTTCCGGATCATCGCCGCGCGCGAGTTGCTTCAGTGCGCGCTCCAACTCCAGGCGGCGTTGGCGCTCGGCATGGTCGCGCAAGGCGCGGATGGTGGGCACCGTCTCGCGCGCGTGCATCCATTCCATGAAATTTTGCACACGGGTTTCAATGATGGTCTCGGCTTGCAAGGCAGCCACTTGGCGGCTATCGACGCCTTGTTTCACGATCTCGGCCAGATCATCCACCGCATACAGAAACACATCGCTCAACTCGCGCACCTCCGGCTCGATATCGCGCGGCACAGCGAGATCGACCATGAACATCGGACGATGCTTGCGCGCCTTGATCGCGCGCTCGACCATGCCTTTGCCCAAGATCGGCAAGGGCGAAGCGGTGCAGCTGATGATGATATCGTGGCGCGCCAGTACCTCGGGCAACTCATTGAGTGTGACCGAGTTGGCATTCACCCGGCGCGCCAACACATGCGCGCGTTCCAGCGTGCGATTGGCGATGGTGATGTGCTGTGGGTGCTGCGCCGCGAAGTGATCCAGGCACAACTCGATCATCTCGCCCGCGCCGATGAACAACACCGACTGTTCACTGATACTAGGAAAAATGCGCTGTGCCAAACGCACTGCCGCCGCGGCCATCGACACTGAATTCGCGCCGATATCGGTGGTGGTGCGCACCTCCTTGGCGACCGAAAAAGTACGCTGAAACAGCTTGTGCAAGAGCGTGCCGAGCGTGCCGGCGGATTCCGCGGTTTTCACCGCCTGTTTCATTTGCCCCAGAATTTGCGGCTCGCCCAACACCATCGAATCCAGCCCGCTCGCCACACGGAACGCGTGTTTTACCGCCTGCTCTTGCGGCAAGGCATAGAGATAGGGGGAAATCACTTCGCGCGGCAAATGGTGGAACTCAGACAGCCAGCCGATTGCCTGCTCAGGTTCCGCGGTGTTGCAGTAAATCTCGGTGCGGTTGCAGGTGGAAAGTATCGCCGCCTCCTTCACCGCTGTATGCGCCGCGAGGTCGAGCAGGGCCGGTTCCAGGCGCTCGGCCGGAAACGCTACCTGCTCGCGGATATCGAGCGGCGCAGTTTGATGATTGATGCCAAAGGTGAAAAGCTGCATGGGCGGGCGGGAGGACTAAGCTAAATGCCTATTTTACCGGGTTTTTTGCTTTAGGCTTAATTTCGGAGGCGTCTGCGCAGGGGGGATTTTCCCTAAGCGGGCTAAAGTTCCTATTTCCTTTCGTCGATAAGGGCTTTGGAATACATTTTACTCAAGTACTGCGTCCCAAAACCCGCCGCAGAAATAAGAACCCAATTAAAAATCTTAGTCGGAAGGACCAGACACCGTGAAAATCAATACGCCCATTACGGACCGGGAGCATCCGTACCCCAAGGGAAAAATCCTCGTTTCCAAAACTGACCTCAAAGGCGCGATTACTTATGCCAACGATGCCTTTGTCGAGCTCAGCGGTTTTTCGCGCGACGAGTTGATGGGGCAGAACCATAACATGGTGCGCCATCCGGATATGCCGCCGGAGGCATTCAAGGATCTGTGGGATACCGCCAAACAGGGGCGGCCCTGGAGCGGTGCGGTCAAAAACCGCTGCAAGAATGGCGATTACTACTGGGTCAATGCGCTGGTGGTGCCGGTGCGCAAGAACAACGAGACCTTGGGCTATATGTCAGTGCGCCGGGAACCCGACCGGCAGCAAGTGCATGAGGCCGAAGCGTTTTACAAAGCCATCCGCGAAAAGCGGGCGCGCCTGACACACAAGCACGATTGGCTGCGCGATACGCCGATCATGACGCGCATCGGTGTGTGCACGGGATTGCTCATGTTGCTCCTGACTGGCGCGGGCGTGGCGGGCTGGAGCGGGGCGCTTGGCATCATGGCTACCCTGCTCGGGTCGGCTGGCATTTTGGCTGTGGCGAATGCGATGCTGCTACATCGCACCCTGGTTCGGCCCTTGCAGCGCACGGTGCAATATTTTGATCAAATGGCCCAGGGCAATCTTAACAACGACATTCAGATCAATCACCGCGATGAAGTCGGCCAGGTATTTTCCTCGTTGGCTTATATGCAGGCCCATCTCCTGTCCATGATCGACCAGATCCGCTTGGCGACACTTGGCCTGCATACTCATGGCCGGTATTTGCAAACCGAGGTGGAGCAGGTCGCATCCCACCTGCACAAGCAACAGGATCGGGTGATGGAGGTAAGCGCTGCCATGGAACAGACGGCCGTGTCCATTTCCGAGGTGGCCAGAAGTGCGGAAAGCGCCGCCGACGCAGCGAAGGAATCCCTGGTAACGGTAACCGGCGGCAGTGTGCGTATGGAGCGCAGCATGGCATCCACCACCCGCGTCGTGGAATCAGTGAGTAGTACCGGCGAGATGATCGGCCAACTGAGCCAATCCATTCAAAGCATCGGCAGCGTGACCCAGGCCATCAAGGGCATCGCGGAACAAACCAATCTGCTCGCGCTGAACGCGGCCATCGAGGCCGCCCGCGCCGGCGAGCAGGGGCGCGGGTTCGCGGTGGTCGCGGATGAAGTGCGCAAGCTGGCGGAGCGAACCGCCGCCAGTACCGCCGACATCGCCCGAATCATCGATGAAATTGAGGGCCGCACCCAATCGTCCGTGGCCTCGATGGGGACAGCGGCGAACGAGGTGCAAGCGGGCCGTACGTTGCTGCAGGAAACCAGTGACAGTTTCAGTCAGATTACCGGAGCGAGCGAGCAGATTACTCAGATGGCGCAACATATCGCCAGTGCGGCTGGCGAGCAATCTGTGGCCAGCGAACAGGTGGCGAAAAACATGGAACAGATGTCTGCGCTCATCGAACAAAACGGCGCCAGCATCGCGGAAGTGGCGAAAGCTACCGAGGAACTGGTTACCACGGCGGACGATCTGCAAGCGCTGGTGGCGCATTTCGAGGCAGCGGCCTAGCGGTTTCTTGCTTAGGATGATTGTGTTGAATAGAAAAAGGTTTGCGTGATATTCACGCAAACCTTTTTTGATCTGGTGGCCAAGGGCGGAATCGAACCACCGACACAAGGATTTTCAATCTCCAGGGTAGTTCCGCTTCGTCAAAGGCTTGCCGTTCGCGGATTCTACAAACGGCGAATTCTACCATCCCGCAAACCCAGCATCCACGCGGCCCCATTTCGAATTGTAGAAAGCCGGCCCCTCAACTATTGTCATAATGTGGCGCTATCCTGAAAACAGGAGGCGTAAAGTTCAAAAAGGCGGGGGCTGGTGGGGTGGACTGAATCGAAAAAAAGGGTAATACTTCGCGCCGCAATGCCGATATCTACAGTATCTTTATCTTTCACTGCCTAGGAATGCCAATGTTCAACGAGCGAAAAGTAGCCCAGATGGCGGCGTACCTGCTCAAGAAGCGCGGCGGTTGCATGGCGCACTTGAAGCTGATGAAGCTGCTGTATCTTGCTGACCGCGAAGCCATGGCGCGCTATGGTGTGCCGATTTCTGGCGACCGAGTGGTGTCAATGCCTCACGGGCCGGTGCTGACCATGACGCTGAACCTGATGGATGGCGACGTTGAGTCATCGCCTAATGGTTGGGATGCATGGATTTCCGACAAGGCAAATAACGAGCTATCACTCAACCGCGAGCTCTCGGAAGCTGAGCTCGACGAACTGAGCCAGGCAGACATCGAAGTGCTTGAAGCCGTGTGGGCCAAGTTTGGCAAGATGAGCCGCTGGGAGATTCGCGACTACACCCACACCCTTCCGGAATGGGAAGACCCAAACGGATCATCGAACGCAATCCCACACCGGAAGATTCTGATAGCCATGGGGCGCTCTGAAGAAGAGGCCACTTACTTTTGTGCGGAGATCGAAGCCGAGCGTGCGTTAGACAAGCTCTTTGCGAGCATCTAAAGCGTGTTGTTTTGGCCGGTCAAGCGGGCGACGCTCTTAATCCCCTCCGGCCCGGATCACGACCCAGACCGCAAGCACTTCTTCATTCTGCTGACTGACCCCATCGCTGTGCCCGACATAGCAGCCAAGCAAGTTCTGCTGGTAGGGATCGCGACGCGGAATCCCAATTTCCAGCATGACCCAACCTGCATTCTCTACCCCGGCGATCACCCTTTCATCAACCGCGAGAGCTACGTCAACTATCGCCTAGCGCGTATCGAAGATGCTGACAAGCTGGCGGCTGGTGTGAAGAATGGGATATTCGTTCCTCAGGGAACCATCGACACCGCGATATTCGCGCGAGTTTGCCAAGGGCTGCTCAATTCCCGACACACCACCCCAAAGGTGTTGCGTTTCTACCAGACTTCAACAGGCCGGTAGCCGGTTTGTTTTCCATGGCCTGAGTGGGGCATAATGGAGCGCGCGGGCGTTGCCCGTATTCAAGCTGAAACCACTTAAATTACAAGGGTTCCGACAGGGTGAAAGCAAGTTGAAATCACCCGGCGCGACAGTGAAAAACACCCATGGCAGAGAAGAAAAAACAGGACGAAAAAATAGCGCAGCCAATTCCCAAGCCCAAGCCCCGCGAGGTTGAAAAGCGAGCGACTCGCCCGGACATCGTGGCAATTGAATTACGCAGGGCTCGCGAAAACAGGAAGCTGTCACACAGTGACCTCAACCGTATAACGGGTATTTCGCGGTCAGTCCTTTTTGGTTATGAGGCTGGCCGAACAAAGCCAGGCGCAAAGGAGCTTCGCCTCTTATGTGAAGCGCTGCAAGTAAGTCCGAATCGACTGCTTTTTGGAACGGATGATCCGTTTAAACCGAGGCCGGGGTTGCGTTCTCTTGTAAAAATGAGAGGGTCTCCGGTTGGAGTTTTAGCGGGGATGTTGTTGATTCCCATGATATTTTCTACTCTCGATGATGAGCAGGTGGAGTCAATATTGACTCTGCTGGAATCTCTTGTGGAGGCTCGGGATAAGGATGTTCATAGAAGAATCGCCGCTTTTGTTGAAATGTTTAGTGAAGAGTTTGGAAACGGAACGCCAGAGGAACTATCCCAGTTGGCACAGCGGGTGAGCGATCCAGAATATTTTGCGAAGCTTCAGCAAAAGGCTGATGAGCGGCTAAAGGCCCAGATGTAGCTTCGAGGAAAGTGCAAGGCCCGGCTAGACCGGGTTTTTTTACGCCCCAATAGTTTCAATTATTGTCATTTGACAAGATTTGAAATATGCGTATAGTCGCAATTGTTATCATGTGATAACTTATGAAACGGCGGCTATATGGCAATCAAAACCCCAGCAACCCTCTCAAAAGAGGATTTCAACGACGCGCTAGTAACTCTGCGTAGCAACGTGTCCGAGGTCTCTCGCGATACCGGTATCCCCCGGCATCTTCTGAGTCACTTCCGCAACTATGGCGACGGCCTCAAGCCCGAGCAGCTAGCCAAGCTGCTGGACTATCTCGAAGACAAAGGGATCGAGCTAGAAGAGGTTTCCGAGCGAGCCGAACCCGAACCCAAGGCGAAGAGTGTGGCCGTGCCCCAGCCAGCACCGCATCCCCGTGTCGCTATCGCGGCAGTCTGCCATTTCCCGATTAGCGCCGAGCATAGCCCGGACGCTGTGCGCGATGTGCTGAATGAAGTCGTGCGAAATGATGAGCGGATCGCTGAATTGCTGGCGACGAAGGCAAAGCACGCTAGCGGCGTATTCGGCCAGAGCGAAGAGTTTAGCGATCAAACCCAAGAAGATATCCGCGAACTGTTTGCGCTGCTCGGTGCGAACTATGTGCTGGTGCGATACCTGACTGGCACGGGCAACCCATTGGAACGAGTCGCTGCGAGCGATACGTTGCAAGCGGTCATGTTTGGCGCGATTCGCGAAAGCATCGAACGCGCCGGATTGGGTGAACGCTTGTTGGAAGCTGACGCTGAAAGCAAGCACGACGAAGCGGAGGCTACAGCATGAAAGTACCTGTTCCCATGATCGGCGGAAGCGGCGGCGTATCGGCTGCTGTTGTCTTGGCAGTGCTCTTGGGTATTGCCGTGTTCGCTTCTCGAAACCCCAAGCAGCCTCAGGTTCGATGAACGGGAAACACGCGATGCAGCCACTCCCTTTGCAGACTGTTTTTCTTGCTGGGCGCGACACCGCGCCGAGCGGGGAACCCGCGCGGCTTTGCCGCGTGGGGGGCGAGGAAACCCGGCGCAGTTCGTGCAATTCCCTAGCATCTTCGAGCGCAACTATTCACGCATCACGAAACAGCAATCCATGACCATTTCTTAACTAATAGCAAAGGACGAAGACATGACGAACCGCATACAAAGTCACGCCTTGGCGCGCATAGAAAGCCGCGCGCCCATCACGGCGGATATCAAACAATCTCATCGCTTACCGCCACAGGTCTGCGCTCTCTGGGTGCCAGACTGCAAAGGCTACCTGGCAAGCTTTTCGCCGACTTCATTTCGCGTTGTTGAAAGTGTGGATTTGGCTGCACACTACGTCGAAGACGAAGCAACCAGCGCAGCGCTTTCCTTTCGCGAAATCACCGGGCTGCATGTGGCGATTCGGACTTATCACGGCTCGAATACTCAGCACTAAGCCGCGATGCAAAATCAAGCTGCAAGCCTAACACCCAAGCTCAAAACGCGCATTTGGGCGAATCCATACCCCGAAGACCGGCGATTTCTCGCGGGAATCTTTTCTCATATGCCCAACGGCATTGCGAACCGCATTAGCGCGGAATGGGAGCGGCGATATTCAGCGCAGGGGCGGTTTAAATCGAACCAATACGTGATGGACGTGCGCGATGATCTGTTGCCGGAGCTTTTTCCAGAAACCGGGTTGCCTTTTCATGCGACCGATGGCGAAATAGCCGATGCAGCGGAGCGAGCGGTAAAGAACTTGCGCGGAAGGTTGAAAGCAAATGTGAGCGAGGATGATTTGTTCGCTATGCTGCGCCGCGCCGCGCGCCGTCATCAAATCGAGATACCGCACTGTAAGTCTATCGGTGGAACGCTCTCGCGCATGCTGGATGAAGCATGGTGGCGTAGAGCGCTACGCAAGCGCTTTCGTAAGGTGGAACACGCAGCTATTAAGGCCGGGTGCGTTCATCGCCGCGCAGCCCCATATATTTCAAACGAAGCTTTCACACGCCACCAGAGCCACCAGCGCAAAACCAAAGCGCTGCTTGAAAATCTCGAAGCAATTAACGAATCAACCGGCGAGACATTTACGCTCGAAGAGTTGCGCGAGAGAAGTCCGGCTAATCCATCAATTCGACGTGTTCAGATGTTTGTCGGTTTCCGGGGCTTGGAAGAATACTCGAAGGAATTGGGATTCAAGGGGGTCTTTGTGACTATCACTTGCCCGAGTCGCATGCACGCACGCCACGAAAAGAGCGGCGACCCGAATAAGAATTACGACGAAACTTCCCCGCGCCAAGCACAGGTATATCTAGGGCGCTTATGGAACAGCGCTACTAGCAAGCTGGCGCGAGTGGGAATCAAGACGGGGCAAGAATTTTTTGGGCTGCGAACCGTCGAGCCGCACCACGATGGAACCCCTCATTGGCACATGCTGGCTTTCGTGTCCCCCGCGCATGAGGAAACTTTCGTTGCTACGCTACGCGAATATGCGCTCAAAGATTCGCCCAACGAGCCAGGCGCGAGCGAGCGGCGTTTTACGGTTGTGCGCATCGACCCCAAGAAAGGCAGCGCAGCCGGGTATATCGCTAAGTACGTGTCGAAGAACACGGACGGCCATGGTGTCGGAGAAGACTTCGAGGCCGAAGGCGGGGCAAGTGAGAACGCGCCGCGCGTGGTGGTCTGGTCGCGGCTGTGGGGTATCCGTCAATTCCAATTCTTCGGCGTGGGCACTTTGTCACCATTCCGCGAATTACACCGCTTGGATTCCGTGCCTGAGGCGCTGGAATCGTTGATCGGCGATCTATTTAATGCCGCCAAGAATACGGATTTCGCGGCCTACATTCGGGCGCGTGAAGCGCAGCAGGCCAAGTTGTCTCTCTTCTACGAAGATGAGCCGAGCAAGCGATACCCAGGCGAGCAGACGCGCAAGCTGCGCGGTCTGAGTGTAATCGGCGATGCGGGGCCGGTGCCTATCACTACGCGCCCAGATAATTGGAGTATTCGCGTCAGGCAAAAGCCGGACGAAGGTTTCCCTTGGACTTGTATCAATAACTCCGCGCCTGTTGATTTAAAACGGGAATTCTTGCTCGATGTAGGCCTGAAAAATCGCCCGAATCGCTTACGCGATGGGGGGAGTGAAAATTGGAGTGGAAAAGGGGGGAGGGGGGTGGCCCAGAGCCGGGAACCGCTTCCTAACTCTGGGCCTAGCCTATGAGGACGAAGAAGGCTGGAGCGAAATCTAACACAAGGAATCGAGAGGGCAAGGACTTTCGAGGAACAGGGCCGAGCAATAAAACGCGCTGGGCTTACTGGATGCAGGCCATAGAGCCGACCGACGAAGCGATCAACTGCGTTTTCCCCAACTATCACCCGCTGTGGGTGCAACACTCGCGCCAACTCACTGTCGCCAGCGAGAACTTCAAACACTTGCGCAAGTATTGCCTCAACCTCACGCTGGCCCAGGCCGCAACCTACTTGCGTGTGAGCGTGCGCGACGTTAGAGGATGGGAGAACGGTCAGCAGCCGGTGCCCTTCATGGCCTTTGAATTGCTGCGCATGGTGTATGAGTCCGTGGCCTCTCGCCTCTCTCACCAAAAGTGGGATGGCTGGTATATCGACAGCGACGGCTTCATGGTGTCGCCGGACGTGGGCAAGCTGTTTATTGATCCAAGCGATTTCATGTACTACATGACGCAGCGGGGGCATATCAAAACACTCGAAGCACAATTGGCCAACCTCAAGGAAGAGGTGGCTGCGAAGGATGCCGAAAACGCCGAGCTTCGCCAGCAGTTCCAACACGGCGAACTTGCTCAAGAACTGGAAGCCATGCAGGAGAAAATTTCCATCCTGCTAGCGTCCATCCACACTGCCGAAGTAATTCCCTTTCCAATGAAATCCACACAACAGGAGAAAAGCGCATGAAACCCTACCGCGATGTGCAACCGTTGCTGAATGCAAAGAACGTGATATCGATCAACCTGATGCGGCTACGTTTGCGCATTCGGAAAGTCGCCCCAGGCTATGTATCCCCGCCGCGTTTCACAAAGTTAGAATTCAAGCGCCGCGTTGCTATTCGTGCCCGCACGGGTTGGAACTGCCGAGGGTAATTGCAGCATGGAGCCGATTTTTTTGTCACAGGCCGAGCTTGCCGATTTGAGCGGGCGCAAGCTGAAAGCTGGCCAGGTGGCATGGTTGAAGGCGAACAAGTATTTTTTCGAGATCAACGCTAATGGACACCCGAAGGTCTCGCGCCAGTACGTGCAATTACGCCTGGGCGGAGCCGCGGCGTCTCAAGCGGCAAGGCTTTCTGCGGAGCCTGATTTCGGCGCCCTGGATCGCTGATATCTAGCCCATGGGTCGCAAGCGTACCAATCGTCACGATCTGCCGCCGCGCATGCACGAGAAAGGCGGAACGTATTACCACGTTTCGACCACAGCGCCGCGCAAGTGGACAAGCCTCGGGCGTGACAAGGTGCTTGCTATGCGCCGGTGGGCTGAACTCGAAGGGGAGGTGGCCCCTAGCCGGGACTGCACTTTCAACGCGGTAGGCATGCGCTATATGCGTGAGGTGGTGCCGGGCAAGGCTACGCTGACCCAGCGCGACAACTGGCGCGAATTCGAGAACCTGAACAAGGTTTTCAGCCAAGTGCCGATAGACGATATCAAGCCGCACCATGTGCGCCAATATCTCGACGTGCGCGGAGCGAAATCGGAAACCAGGGCGAACCGGGAGAAAGCTTTGCTGAGTCACCTTTTCAACCATGCGCGGGCTTGGGGTTACACCGAGAAAACGAACCCGTGTGCCGGCGTGAAAGGTTTCAAGGAAAAAGGCCGAGATCGCTACATCGAGGATGAAGAATTCCTCGCAGTGTGGGAGAAAGCGCACTTCACGGTGCAGGATGCCATGGATATCGCCTATCGCACCGGGCAGCGGCCTTCCGATGTTATCAAGATCAAGCGCGCCGACATTCGGGCCGGTGTGCTCTACATCGTCCAGGGCAAGACAGGCGCGAAGGTGCCTATCGAGATCAAGGGAAAGCTTGCCGAGGTCGTTGAGCGCATTCTGGCGCGGCAGCACCGCATAACGGGCTTGAACCTGATTCTGGATGAGGACGGCCAGCCGCTCAGCATGACAGCCTTACGTTCACGTTTTGGAAAGGCCCGTCGCCTCGCTGGCGTCGATTTTCAATTTCGGGATATTCGGGCAAAGACCGCAACAGATTGCGGTGATCTGGCGCGCGCTCAGAAACTTTTGGGGCATAAAAACCGACTCATGACCGAGACCTACACACGCGACAGAATCGGGGAGCTTGTATCGCCCCTAGAAAAGGAATTGTAGAAAAGTCTGGATTTTGTAGAAAGGCGCGGGTTTCAGAATCGTGCTGAAACCCGCATGGATATTGGTGGCCAAGGGCGGAATCGAACCACCGACACAAGGATTTTCAATCCTCTGCTCTACCGACTGAGCTACTTGGCCTTTAATCGTTTCTTTCTTGTTGTGACACAAGGATTTTAGCTACGGCCGGGCTTGCGCCCTTAACTTGCTTTGCAAGTTAGCCTTTGCAGCGACAAGCTGCTGCGCAGCGTGCCGTCAATCCTCTGCTCTACCGACTGAGCTACTTGGCCTTTGAGCGCTAAAAACTGAGTTTAGCCGCTTGAGAAAGCGCGCCATTACACCCGAAAAGGGCTTTAGCGTCAAGGTGAAGCCCGTTTGCGGAACACGATATCCCACACGCCGTGCCCGAGTTTTAGGCCGCGCTGTTCGAATTTGGTGAGCGGGCGGTAGGCGGGCCGGGTCGCGTAACCGTCGGCGGTGTTTTCCAGCAACGGTTCTTGCGCCAGGGTGGCGAGAATGTGTTCAGCATAGGCTTCCCAATCGGTCGCGGCATGCAGGTATCCGCCCGGTTGCAATCGGCTGGCGATGAGGCGCACGAAGTCCGGCTGAATTAAACGTCGCTTGTGGTGACGTAGTTTTGGCCACGGGTCGGGAAAGAAAATATGCGCGCCGGCAAGCGTATTTTCTCCAATCATGTGTTGCAGGACTTCCACCGCGTCGTGTTGAATCACGCGCACATTGGTCAGCTCCCTCTCTTCGATCTGCTTGAGCAGGCTGCCCACGCCTGGGGTGTGGACTTCCACCCCGATGAAATCCAGATCCGGGCGGCTCTGCGCGATTTGCGCTGTGCTCTCTCCCATGCCAAAACCAATTTCCAGCACGGTGGGTGCGCTGCGTCCGAAAGCTTGGCTAGGTTCTAATCTTGCCGCTTGATACGGGATACCAAAGCGCGGCAGCAGGCTGTCGTAAGCACGTTGCTGCGCATGAGAAATGCGGCCTTGCCGCAGTACGTAACTACGGATCGGACGCTTCATGGGGGGTAGGTTTTGGTTCATGGTGCGAAGGGCGCTCATTTTATCAAGAAATGCAAAAACTAAAGATCGGCTAAAGAAAGCGCCACAAGCGACGATAACATATTGAACATTATCTCATTTTATCCCAATGTTATTTCGAACCCGAGAAGAGAAGCGCATCAGTCTGATCAGCGGCGCGATTCTCTTGACCTTGACTGTGGCTGCCGGATGGTCGGTGTACGGCGTGATGCACAATCAGGCTGAAAGCCAAATAAGCCGCAGTTTGCAACAGAACGTAGAATCCCGTGCACGGATGTTCGAGCGCGAGATTCGTCAGCACCTTGCCAATGTCGCCGCCGTGTCCAATCGCACGTCCTTGCAAGAAAGCCTGGCTGCAATCGTAAAGCGGCCCGGCGATGCGACGTTGGCGCGCGACTTGGAGTTGTCCCTGCGTTCGTTTTTGCCCATCGGTTTCAATGCGCTGGCTTTGTATGACCACGCCGGGCGCGAATTGGCGCGCGCCGGCCCAGTCGAAATTCAGCCTGAGTTGAGTGTGCCGCTGAATTTGCCCAATCGTAGTCGTCTTGAATGGGATGGCGGCCTGGTAGTGACGACCAAGATGGATATTAACCATGCCGGGCAGCCGCTGGGTGCGCTGGTAGCAGTGCGGCGCATGCCGGAGATGATGGGTCTGATCACGGATCTTAAAAATATGGGCGAATCCGCCGAACTGCATTTGTGCGCGGCGGAAGACAGCAACTACGTTCAGTGCTTTCCCACGAAAAAATCACCGCGCATCGCAACGCATCTCCCGCGCATGCAGGCCGCAGCATCGACTCCGATGAGTCTAGCCTTGGCGGGGGGCAGCGGTTTTATTGCGAGTCGCAATAGCCAAGGCGAGCTTGGCGCAGCTGCTTATTTGCCGGTCGGCAACTTAGGGTTGGGCATGGTGCTGCGCATTGATGCCACTGAGTTGTATCAACCCATTCACGAGCAAGCGCGCTATGTATTGCCAATTCTGTTACTGCTGCTGGCAGGCGGCGCATTGTTGATGCGCTGGCAAGTGCTGCCTTTGCTGCGGCAAGTAGTGGTGTCGGAAGAACGCGCGCGTGAGCTAAATCAAAAGCTACGTCGCAACGAGGCGCGCATTCGCGCCGTGCTCGACCGAGTGGATGAAGCCATCATTTCCATGACCAGCGATGGGATCATTCGCACCATCAACCCCGCTACCGAGCGCATGTTCGATTACAGCTCAGAGGAACTAGTCGGCAACAATATTTCCATGTTGATGCCTGAGCCGTATCGCAGCCAGCATGATCATCATCTCAAGCATTACCTAGAAACAGGTCAAACAACCGTGATTGGCAGCCGGCGCGAAATAGTGGGACAACGGCGCGACGGCACCACGTTCCCGGCCGAATTGAGCGTGGGTGAGGTGAAGTTTGCGGGTGAACACTTGTTCATCGGCGCGATGCGCGATATCGCCGTGCGCAAGGCGACCGAAGCGCGGGTGAACCATCTCGCCAATCACGACAGCTTGACCAATCTGCCCAATCGTAATTTGCTGCAAGATCGCGCGCGCCAGTCTTTGATGCAAGCGAGCCGCCAGCAGCAACGCGTCGGCATTGTGTTTATCGATCTGGATCATTTCAAAACCATTAATGATTCGCTCGGCCATCATGTTGGCGACCGCTTGCTGCAAACGGTCGCGCAGCGCGTTCGCAGTTGCCTGCGCGACGAAGACACCGTGGCGCGCCAAGGCGGGGATGAATTCATTGTGGTGCTGCCCAACATCAAGCGCTTCGAGGATATTGGCATTGTGGCGCAGAAACTGATCGTTACCTTGTCCGCGCCGTATTCGATCGATGGTGCGGAATTGCATACCTCGGCCAGCATCGGCGTGGCGGTGTATCCGGATGACGGCCCGGATGTGGAAACGCTGATGCGCAATGCAGACATCGCGATGTATTACGCCAAGGCCACCGGGCGCAATAATTTCCAATTTTTCACCCCGCAGATGAATCAGGCTGCCTCGGAGCGGCTGCAGATCGAAAGCAGCCTGCGCCAAGCGTTAACACGGGACGAATTCACGCTGCATTTTCAACCGATCGTGAATCTCGCCAGCGGCCAAGTTGGCGCGGCCGAGGCCTTGTTGCGCTGGAATCCGAGCGGTGGGCCGATCGGGCCAGACCGCTTTATTCCGGTGGCGGAAGAAGCCGGGCTCATCGTGCCGATCGGCGAATGGGTGATTCGCCATGCCTGCCGCGAGCGGCAAAAATGGGAGCTGCTGGGGATTACGCAGCCGCGGATGGTCGTGAACATATCGGCGCGCCAATTCGCACAGCGAAATTTGGTGGCCACGGTGGGGAGAATGCTGCAAGAAGTCGATTTATCCCCCGAGCAAATCGGCATCGAGATCACTGAATCGTTATTGATGGAGCGGCCGGAAGACACGATCCGCACCTTGACCACCTTCAGCAATATGGGCGTGCAAATTTCGGTAGACGATTTCGGCACCGGCTATTCGAGCTTGAGCTATCTCAAGCGCTTCCCCCTGGATAAGCTGAAAGTGGATCGCAGCTTCGTGCGCGATATCGCCACCGACCCAGATGATGCCGCAATCGTCACGGCGATCATCGCCATGGCGCACAGCCTCAATATCAAGGTCGTGGCAGAAGGCGTAGAGACGGAGCAACAACTACAATTTTTACGCAGCCGTGGCTGTGACGAATATCAAGGCTACTACTTCAGTCGCCCGGTGCCGAGCGCGGAGTTCATCGCCAAACTATCCAGCATTCCGAGTTGACCCACGGCGCCGGCTCCAACAAAATAGGCCTTCCCCCGTGGAGTGCCCGATGACGCTGACCGAACGACTCACTATTTATGAAAAGCTGATGCGGCTGGACAAGCCGATCGGCATCTTGCTCTTGCTCTGGCCCACGCTATGGGGTTTATGGATAGCGAGCTACGGCCATCCGAATTGGGTCATCGTGTGGATTTTCGTGTTGGGCACTGTGCTCATGCGCTCGGCGGGCTGCGTGATCAACGATTACGCCGACCGCGACATCGACCCGCTAGTGGCGCGCACCAAACACCGGCCGCTGGCAGCGGGGCTGATCAGCAAGGAAGAAGCGCTGGCGCTGGCTTCAACCTTGGCCTTGATCGCATTTGCCTTGATATTGCCGCTCAATAAACTCACTTTGATGCTGTCGGTGCCGGCGCTGATATTGGCTGCGACCTATCCCTTCACCAAACGTTTTTTTGCGCTGCCGCAGGCCTATCTCGGCATCGCGTTCGGTTTCGGCATCCCCATGGCTTTCGCCGCCCAAACCGGGCAGGTGCCCGCGCTGGCGTGGACCTTGCTGGTCGCCAATATGTTCTGGGCCATCGCCTACGATACCGAATACGCCATGGTGGATCGCGCGGACGATGCGAAGATCGGCATTAAAACTTCCGCCCTCACCTTCGGTAAATATGATGTCGCGGCGGTGATGCTTTGCTATGCCATCCTGCTTGCCATCTTGATAGTGGTGGGCGTGCAATTGCATCTCAAATGGCCGTACTACTTAGGCTTGGCCACAGCAGCGGGGTTAATGGCGTATCACTACACCCTGATTCAAAACCGTGAGCCGGAAAAATGCTTCAAGGCGTTTTTGCACAATAACTGGGTCGGCGCGGCGATCTTCGCCGGCATCGCCCTGGATTATTGGCTGCGCTGATTTTAATCGCCCAAGCCCGTAGGCAAGCCGTCGATGCTGATGCGGTTTTTATCCGCGCGGTATTGGCGCAACCCCTCGTCGCCCTTTTTGATCGCCCAATTCACCAAGTCATCGCGCTCGCCGCTGTATTCAAACCGTGGCACGCCGAAGCCGCATGAGGTTTGCAGCGATTCAATCGTCAACACCACAATTTGACGCGCGCCGGGAATCGGCGGGAATAAGTTATAGAGCGATGTCCATTCCGCATCGCCCGGCATGACCAGCGCGCCTGTGCCATACAAGCGCAAAATCAGCGGTGCATCATCGAAGCTGTTAAACATCAGCGTCAGGCGTCCATCCGCGCGCAAATGGGCGGCCGTTTCCGCGCTGCTGCCGGTGAGATCGAGGTAAGCGACGCGTTGCGCATCGAGAATACGCAAGCTCTGCAAGCCTTTGGGCGAGACATTGATGCGGCCATCAGCCGCCGCCGTGCCGGTAAAAAATAAGCGTTGTGCGCGGATGAAATCCATCAATTCGTCGGTCAAGGCAGCGTAAAATTTCGCCATGGTTTTTCCTTATCAAATGAATCCAGGATAGGATTTTGCCCTATAAACGTAAAGCGCATGTGTTGTTCGTCGGCAGCGGCGAGGTGTGTCGCGCCCTGTTCGCCACAACCTTCGCCAATTCGATCGGGGCCGCGTGGATGGAGGCGCGTGCAGTTGCGTTGCATGCGGCGCCCTTGAACCCAAGCTGCGCGCTGGCAGGAATCGATCTACCCGATCAAACTTTGCACCGTTTGGATCAAGCAAACATCGAGTGGGCGGATTTGATTGTGACGCTGGATGATGCGGCGGATCTTGCCTGCCCCCTTTTGCCGGAGACGGTGCAGAAGCGCTGTTATCCTTTTTCGCAACCAGGAAATATAGAGGACTTGCGCATCGTGCGCGACGCTATTCAGCAGCGCGTGGAAGGCATGATAGGCGGCATGCGCATGATGCGATAAACCTTATATTTCGTCCCGACCAACAGCCTTAAATCGCTAACCCTTGCTGCGCCAGAAATTTATGCAGCACATCGAGTCGGATCAAGGTGTCGTTCATTTCCAGCATGTCTTGTTTTGCTGTGGCTTTGATTGGCATGATCTCGGCGAGGCGATAGCTGACCCATACGCCATCGTCGAAGTTGAACGGCGGCTCGAATTTTTCTTCACCCACATGCGCGACGATATGTTTCAACACGGACGCGCAAACCGCGTGTTCAGGTGGCAGTAGCGTGGCGGGTTCAAGCGGCAGCTTGATCGCTTGCGCCAGCAACAAGCCATCTTCCTGCGCTTTGTAATCCAATACTTGAAAGCGCTGAACGCCGATTGCGCGCACATTCAACACCCCCAGTTGCGGCATATCCCAATTGCCAATGCGCGCCAAAGTGCCGATGTTATGCGGCACGGCCGCCGCACCTACCTCTGCCCCTTCCTTGATCAGGCACACACCGAATAGGCTCTCGTCTTGCAGGCAGCGCTTCGTCATATCCATATAGCGCTGCTCGAAGATTTTCAGCGGCAGCACGCCGCCGGGAAAAAGCACGGTGCTGAGCGGGAATAGGGGGAGTTCGAACGGCTTCATCTCGCTGGCCGGGACGAGCAAGTCGGATAATCGGTTTTTCCACTTCTTTGGCAACATGTCAGGACTCAGATTCGCCCCACCGTGGCAGTAGTTGGTGGGGTACCGCAAGCTGGTCGAGTACGCGGGCGACAACAAAGTCCACGAGATCTTGCACCGACTGCGGGTGGTGATAAAAGCCGGGATTGGCCGGAAGGATAACGACACCCAAGCGCGCCAACTTGAGCATATTTTCCAGGTGAATCGCCGAAAACGGCGTTTCGCGTGGGACCAGGATCAGCTTGCGTCCTTCCTTGATCACCACGTCGGCGGCGCGTTCGATCAGCTTGTCGGCCAGCCCAGCCGCGATCGCCGCCAGCGTGCCCATGGTGCAGGGGCACACCACCATCGCATCCGGCGGATTAGAGCCGGAGGCGATCGGCGCAAACCATTCCTCGCGTCCAAATACCTGGAGCTGATCGGCCTCGGCGTTGAAGAGTTGGATCAGGAAGGCTTGCAACTCCTGGGTGCGTGCCGGCAAGGTGATATCCATCTCCTGCTTGGCCACGATGGCGGCGACTTGCGAAGCCGCCACATAGACCCGGCAATGCGCCGCGAGCAGACATTCGATCAAGCGCAGCGCATAAGGCATGCCGGATGCGCCGGTGATCGCGACGGTGATGGTTTTTTCAAAGGGCATTTGCATTCATTTTAGGGGGTGCTTTCTCGCTATCAGTTTCTTTCCCCGCCACGGCACATAAGGCTTGCTCGAACCAATCGCCCACCGTTTCGGGAATGATGGGTGCGCCCTCTTTTTCGCCTTCCGCCACGTATTCGATCACCGCGCCCTGTGCGTCGTGGTAGAGATAGCTCAAGAGCCGGAGCGTGTGCTCTTTGCAATCGATGCGCTCGCGCATCAGGCCGGCGTAGGCCAGTTTGGTCTTAACTGCTTGCGGCTGCTTGAACAGCACTTTTTTCCAATAGGTAACTTCGCTGCCGTGCACCACCAGCTTGCTGCGGTCGTAGAAATATTGATCTTCGGTATTCGGCAGTTCGAGTTTGAGCCAATCCGCAGCAAAAGCGCACGGGGCGGCCAGCAGCAGCGCAAGCAAGATCAGCGATCGGCGCATGCGAGCGGGGGAGATGTATCAGGTAAACGCGTCAAGAGAAACGCCGCTGCCACGCCATTCACCGTGCCGAATAGCAAGGCCGCACCGGCAAACAGCGGCAGCAGATAAGCCACGCCCGCATGCGGAATGAGCCAGAAATAAACCAGCGCGAGTTGGCCGCCGAGATGCGCGAAAGCGGCACACACACTATGCGTGACCGGCCCGAAAAAACGTGCGGGAAGCCGATGCGCGGCAGCCAGCGCGGCGAGGCTGGCGATCGCGCCAACGAAGCTCAAGAAAAAAGTGGGCGAGAGAAAGGTGCCCATCAACAAGCTGCCCGCCACCACACGCAACAAACCTACCCAGATCGCGGCCCGTAGCCCAAAGCGCGTCAGCACGGCCAGCGTGACGATATTCGCCAAGCCCGGTTTTACGCCAGGGATAGGCGAGGGCAGCGCCGCCTCCGCCAGCGTGAGGCCGATCGCCGCCGCCGCCAGCTTGGCAATGCGGTGATCGTCGGCGGTGGTGGGGAGATGGATTTTCATGAATTCAGCAGTGGTTAATTTCAATAATTCAAAGAATCAAACCGCCGCGTCGCACCGACCAATTCCACGCTGATTTGGTTCGGCAGACACAAGGCTGCATCGCCTGCTCGCGCGAGCCAGCCTTGCTTCACGCAAAGCTGGCGCGGGCTCGGGTCGGCGGCGACGCGTGCCCGGCCATGCTCGATCTCCACTAGGCTGGCGCCGAGTGGGCCGGGTACAACGATGCGCTGTGTTCGATCCAAGCGGGCTTCGGTGAATAGCTGCCCGCCGGCGCGAATGATCACCTTTTGCGCCGCGCCGCCTTGCCAAAAGGTTGCGGCAAGCCACGCGGTGCATAAGCCGCCGAGCAACACGACGAACCAATCACCGGCGCGAAAATAAACGAGGGGATTCACACCGACAACCCACGGTGCCGCACCAGCACCTGATATTCACTGCGGAATCGTTCCGCCAGTTGCTCGGCAAAATACACCGAGCGATGCTGCCCACCGGTACAGCCGATGGCGACCGTGAGATAAGCGCGATTGTCGCGGATAAAACAAGGCAGCCATTTTTCAACGTAATAACGGATATCCGCCAGCATGGCGATTGCGTCTTCCTGGCTTTCAATGAAATCCACCACCGCTTGGTCTTTGCCGGTGAAAGGCCGCAACTGCGGGTCGTAGAAGGGGTTGGGCAGGCAGCGCACATCGAACACAAAATCCGCATCGAGCGGCAGGCCATGCTTGAAGCCGAATGATTCGAATAGCAGCGTGATGCGCGAACGGTCGAGGCCGAGAAAATCCTTGACCCAGCCGCGCAAGGCGTTGGGTGAAAGATCGCTGGTGTCCATGCGATGCCCGGTCTCGGCGATCTTGGCGAGCAGTTCGCGTTCCGTTTCGATGCTTTCGGAGATGGTTTGCTTGCCGTCTGAGAGCGGATGCCGGCGCCGGGTTTCACTATAGCGCTTGACCAGGGTTTCGGTATTGGCTTCCAGGAACATGGCGCGCAGATCGATGCCTTGATGTTTGAGCGTGTTGATATGCTGCGGCAACTGGTTCAGCGTCTCGCCGCTGCGTGCATCGATGCTCACCGCAACCAGCGCGTTTCCTTCCTCCTGCAATAGCTCAATCAATTGCGGCAGCATTTCCACCGGCAAATTGTCCACGCAGAAATAGCCGTTGTCCTCCAGGACATTGAGCGCGATGCTTTTGCCGGAGCCGGAGAGCCCAGTGATGAGGATAACCTGCATAGCGTTAGGCGTTAGGCGTTGGGTAAGCGATTAGGAGTTAGTGTACATGAGGCAGATGGCTTGCGTCATCGGCTTCATCCCCTACGAATCCAAGTCCTGCCGCGCGCGCAGATATTGTTCGTGGCGTTCGATGAATTGCTGTGTGCTGCTGATGCCGCGCAAATGCAAAATATGGCTGCGCACCGCGACTTCCACCAACACCGCGATATTGCGCCCGGCAGCGACCGGCAGCCGCGCTTTGGGAATATTCACCCCCAAGATTTCTTGCGTATCCTGCTGCATTTTCAGACGGTCGTAATTGGCTTTAGTGATATCGGCGGGTTTTTCCAGATGGATGATGAAGCGCAAGGTTTTTTTCGGTTTCACCGCCACCTCGCCGTACAAGGCGCGGATGTTGAGAATACCCAAGCCGCGCACTTCGATGAAATCTTGCAACAGCGATGGGCAGCGGCCCTCCAGGGTATCGGGCGAGATTTCGTAGATTTCCACGATGTCGTCGGCGACCAGGCGATGGCCACGTGTAATGAGTTCCAGCGCCAATTCGCTCTTGCCGATCGCCGCATCGCCGGTGATCAGTACACCGATCCCCATCACCTCCATGAATACACCGTGCAGCGTGGTGAATTCGGCCAGTGTCTTGGCTAGATAGTGTGCCAGCACTTGCATCAGCCGCGGGCTGGGCTGGGGCGAGGTGAAGAGCGCGGTCTCGGTGCGGTTCGCCGCGTCGAGCAACGCCTGCGGCATGACTTCGTTGTTGGCAATAATGACCGCGGCCAATTCGGTCGAATACAGATGGGTGATCGCTTGGTGCAGGCCTTCCTCGTCCAGGCTGCGCAGATAATCCATCTCGGCTGCACCCAGCACTTGCACCCGGTTCGGATGCACAAAATTAAGATGCCCGATCAGCGCCAGCGTGGGTTTCTGCACCGTCTCGCTGGTGAGTAGTTTGCTACCGCCGGTCGCGCCGGCAATCCACGCCAATTCCAGCTTTTGGCGGGTTTCATCGAATAGACGCTGAACGGTGATTTGCGGCATATTTAGGTTAACAATTGAAATGCTTCATCGGCGCTAGCCGTATGCAGCAGACGCTCGCGCAGCGTGCGATCGCCAAACAGTTGCGCGAGTTCAGATAGAATTTGCAGATGCAGATCGGTGGCGTGCTCCGGCACCAGTAGTACGAATAATAAGCGTACCGGCTCATTATCCGGCGCGCCGAACGGCACCGCGTCGCGGGTACGGATGAAGACGCCGGCGGCCTGCTTGAGTTGTTTGATGCGGCCATGCGGAATCGCCACGCCCTGGCCGAGGCCGGTGGAGCCAAGCTTCTCGCGGATAACCAGGCTTTTCTCAATGAGCTTGGGGTCGAGTTGGAGCGCCGGCGCGATATGCCGAGCGATTTCCTCGAACAGCGCATCCTTGCTGCCCGCATCCAGATCGAGCAGCACGTATTCCGGTTTCAACAAAGAAGTGATGAGGCTCATGAAAAAAGGCCGCGCAGTGGCAAAAAAGGCCGCCGTAGCGGCCCATTCTTTTTACTCGACGGCTTGATGCTTCAAAGCGTCGCGTCCATGCGCACCGTTCTTCTCTTTGTGCTTGAGCACTAGCCGGTCGAGCTTGTCGGCCAGCAGATCGATGGCGGCGTACATATCGCCATCCGTCGCTTCGGCGTGGATATCCTTGCCGCTGACATGAATGTTGGCTTCGACTTTCTGCACCAGTTTTTCTACCGACATGATGACGTTGACGTCGATCACATGATCGAAGTGACGCGTCACGCGCGTAAGCTTCGCGTCCACGTAGTCGCGAATCGCGGGGGTAACTTCCAGATGATGGCCGGTGATATTGAGGTTCATGCTTTGACTCCTTCTCTCATAGGGACTTACGAAGATTGACCGGGGGGATTTGCAGCGCCTCCCGGTATTTGGCAATGGTGCGGCGCGCGACGATGATGCCTTGCTGCGACAGCACTTCCGCGATATGGCTGTCGGACAGTGGCCGCTTCGTGTTTTCCGCTGCAATCAGTTGCTTGATCAGCGCGCGGATGGCGGTGGCGGAGCAAGCGCCGCCGGTGTCAGTGGCGACATGGCTGCCGAAGAAATATTTCAATTCGTAAATGCCGCGCGGGGTGAACATGTATTTTTGCGTGGTGACGCGCGACACGGTGGATTCGTGCAAACCCACTTCCTCGGCGATTTCACGCAGCACCAGCGGCCGCATCGCCACATCGCCGTGATCGAAAAAATGGCGCTGGCGTTCGACGATGGCTTGCGACACGCGCAGGATGGTGTCGAAGCGCTGCTGCACGTTCTTGATCAGCCAGCGCGCTTCCTGCAGTTGCGTGGAGAGTTCCTTGCTGGAAGCGTTGCGGTTGCGGCGCAGAATATCGGCGTACACCCGATTGATGCGCAGACGCGGCATGGCGTCGGTGTTGAGACGCGCCGTCCATTGCCCCTTCACCTTGCGTACTTCGACGTCGTGCACGATGTAACGCGTATCGGTGGTGGCGTATTCGGCGCCAGGGCGCGGATTCAAGCTGACGATGAGTGCCTGCGCCTCGCGCAGTTGTGCGTCATTGCAGCGCAGCAGCCGTTTAAGGTTGGTGAAATCGCGCGCGGCCATGACCGCCAGATGGTGGCGTGCGATCTCAATCGCGTGCGCGCGGCCGGGTGTTTCTTCCGGCAGGCTTTCCAGTTGCAACACCAGGCATTCGGACAGAGAGCGCGCGCCCACGCCTACCGGATCCATATTGCGTAAGTGTTTGAGCGCTGTGTCGAGTTCCACCGGATCGACTTCCAATTCCAGCGGTAATAAAGAGGCGAGTTCCGCAAAATCCTGATGCAGATAGCCAGCGTCATCGAGTGCATCGATCAGCAGCATGACCATGCTTTTGTCGCGATCGGAGATATTGAGCAGATTCAGTTGCCATAGCAAATGTTCGCGCAGCGTCTCGCTACAAGCGGCCATCTGCGGCCCGTCCTGCTCTTCGTCGTCGCTATGGGTATAGCCGGCGGGCGCATCGTCCCACATCGAATCCGGGAATTCCATGGTGGATTCATCCGGCTCAGCCGACTCATTTGAGGACTCGTTTCTGCTTTCAGGCGGGGGTTCGACGGCGGATTCGCTGGTGGGCTCACTGGCCGAGGCTGCCCCGGCCTCGTCCGCTCCGTAATACATCTCGCCTTCCGCGGCATCAGTCCCCTCGACGCGCTCCAGCAAGGGATTTTCTTGCAGCATGGTTTCGAGCTCTTGATTCAGTTCAAGCGTCGACAATTGCAGCAGTCTGATCGATTGCTGCAACTGGGGAGTGAGGGTCAGCTGCTGAGAGAGCCTGAGCTGTAAGCTATGCTTCATTCTTTATGCGTTCTGGCCGGAAGCGCGACCGCGCGGTGGGAAAAATTAAAGGCGGAAATGTTCGCCCAAATACACCCGTCTTACGTTTTCATTATAAACAATTTCATCCGGTTTGCCGCTTGCCAGTACCAGCCCTTCATTGATGATGTAGGCGCGGTCGCAAATCCCCAACGTTTCCCGCACGTTGTGGTCGGTGATCAATACCCCGATACCGCGTTCGGACAGGAAGCGGATGATTTTTTGAATATCCAGCACTGCGATCGGATCAACCCCGGCGAAGGGTTCATCCAGCAGGATGAAACGCGGTTGGGTGGCCAAGGCGCGGGCGATTTCGACCCGGCGCCGTTCGCCGCCGGATAAGCTCATGGCTTGCGCGTCGCGCAGGTGCTCGATGTTGAGATCATGCAGCAGTTCGGTCAGCCGCTGCGCCACTTCGGCCGGTTGGATCGGTTGTAACTCGAGGATGGCCTGGATATTTTCGGCTACGGTGAGCTTGCGGAAAATCGAGGCCTCTTGCGGCAAATAGCTTAAGCCCAGGAGGGCGCGGCGGTGGATCGGCAGCGTACTCAGATCCTGGCCATCGAGCATGATGCGCCCAGCATCCAGCGAGGTGAGGCCGACCATCATATAGAAACTGGTGGTTTTGCCCGCCCCGTTGGGGCCGAGCAAGCCGACGACATCACCGCTGTTAACTGTCAGTGAGACGTCTTTGACCACGACACGTGATTTATAGCGCTTGCGCAGGTTGAAAACTTCGAGCGTGCTCATTGATTGGAGAGGAGTGAGGGGTTGGGAGTGAGGGGGCGGCGGTTTTGCAAATTGGCTTATTGCACCTGTTTCACACCCTCCGCCGGTTTAAGCGGTAGCCCACCGTCGGAGGGCGCCGTTGCCGCGCCGCGCCGTTTGGGTTGGATCACCGCGCGCACCCGGCCCTTCGGATTGTATTCGGTGGCCGATTCCTTACCGCCGAGGACGCGATAGGATTCGGTCTGACCATCGTAAGCGATATAGCTGCCACGGACTTCGTCTTGGCCGCGCTTGATGCGTGCTTGGGTAAACATTTCAACCTTGTCGCGCTTGGCGTCGTAGTCCAGACGCTGCGCCCAGCCTTCGGTCAGCTCATCCACACCATCGCGCTTTTGTTTGAAATAGGTGGGGTTGCCATAAGCGGTGCTCTTGGAGAAGCCGTCGTCGTCTTGCGTCACCAACAATTTATCAGCGGTAATTAGCAGCGTGCCCTGGGTGAGCCGGACATTGCCTTGATACACGCTGACTTTGGTCTGATCGTTGACCTCGACCGTGTCCGATTCCAAATTCACCGGCTTGTCTCGATCCGCACGTTCAGCCTGCGCGGTGTGCGTGAACAAGGCCAGCATCGCGGCGACGATTGGGGCAATACTTTTAATGAGAACGGGGTTCATAACGCACCTTTACGCGCGACAGCAGTTTGAATTGATGTTTTTTCTGGTCCAATTTTAAGCCAACCGCGGTAATAAAGGTATGCGCATCTTGAATCACCACGGGTTTGTCTGTCATGGCGAGTTCTTGCTCCGGCATGATGTGCAGATAGCTGGTATTCAGCGTGAGCTCAGATTGTGTGCCTCGCGCCTCGCGCACTACGCGCACTTGATCATGCAAATAGGCATTATCGCCATCCTCGGAGACGAAGCCGCGCTGTGAATACATGTGCATCGGCGCGGCATTGGGCGCAAAGCGCATAAAGTGCGGCCGCACCAAGTGGGTGGTCTGATCGTCGGGGTAGTGCGTCATTTTGATCGCGGCCAAGGTGAGATGCGGCTGGCCGGTTGGGTCGAGCTTGATCGAACTAAAGTTATCCACGATGTAGTCCGGGTCATGCCGGTTGCTGCCATCCAGCTTCGGCCCGGTCGGCTGCACCACGCGGTCAAGCCACAAGGTTACTGCGGCGAACAGCAGCAGGAAAATCAGCATGGCCCAAGCGGAGGGGTTTTTGGTCATGGTCGAAAAAATGTTAGCCGCGAGATTTTGTTCATTTCAAATACGGCGCGAGCTGCGCATCCAGCGTGTTTTGGGCGCGCATGATCAGCTCGCAGACTTCGCGTGCTGCGCCCTTGCCGCCCGGGTTTTGGGTTACATAGTGGGCATACTGCCGCACACTTTCCGGCGCCGCGGGCACGCAGATTGAGAAACCGCTGCGGCGCATCATCGGCAGATCGACCACATCATCGCCCATGACGGCGATCTGCTCAGCGGTCCTGCCAAGCTTGGCGCTCAATTCCATGAAGGCTTCCAGCTTGTCTTCGGCGCCTTGGTACAAATGATCGATATTGAGATTTTTTGCACGCACGCGCATCAGGTTCGAGGTGCGACCGGTGATGATGGCGATGTCGACCCCGCTTTTTTTCAGCATTTTGATGCCGTGACCGTCGAGCGAATAAAAGGCTTTTAGTTCGCGGCCCTCATCGTCCAGATACAACGAGCCATCGGTCAGCACGCCATCCACGTCAAAAATAATCAGTTTAATTTTCGCCGCGCGTGTAGTGATGTCGGCATCAGTCAGGGCTTGGGCAATCGGTGCGAAAGGCGTCATGCTGCTTAAACCACCCCAGCCCGCATCAAGTCATGCATGCTCAGCGCGCCTGCCAGGCGGCCGGTTTCATCCACCACCAGCAATGAATAGACTTTGCTGTCTTGCATGACCTTGACGGCTTCCGCCGCGAGTTTGTTGGAGCCGATGGTGCGCGGCTTGGGCGTCATGACTTGAGTCACCGGGGTAGTACGGATGTCGATGCCGCGATCCAGGCTGCGCCGCAGATCGCCGTCGGTATAGACGCCGATGACGCGGTTTTGGGTGTCCAATACCGCAGTCATGCCCATGCCCTTCTGGGTCATTTCGAGCATGGCTTCCCGCACCAGCGCAGTTTCCGCAACATGCGGCAGCGCTTCGCCTTGACGCATCACGTCGGTGATATGCACCAGCAGGCGGCGACCGAGCGAGCCGCCGGGATGCGAGCGCGCGAAATCTTCCGGTCCGAAGCCGCGCGCATCCAGGAGCGAAACCGCGAGCGCGTCGCCCAATGCCAAAGTAGCGGTGGTGCTGGCGGTCGGCGCGAGATTGTGCGGGCAGGCTTCTTTTTCCACGCTGGTGTCGAGATGCACATCGGCTTCGCGCGCGAGCGAAGAATTCGGGTTGCCGGTCAACGAAATAAGTTTCGCGCCGCTGCGTTTGAGGATGGGCACGATGGTTAAGAGTTCCGGGCTTTCGCCCGAGTTGGAGAGTGCGATCACCACATCGTGCTGCGTAATCATGCCCAGGTCACCGTGACTGGCTTCGGCCGGATGCACGAAAAAAGCCGGTGAGCCGGTGCTGGCCAAGGTCGAGGCGATTTTGCGCGCGATATGCCCGGATTTGCCCATGCCACTGACCACGATGCGGCCCTGACAATGCAACATCAATTCCAGGGCGGCGAGAAAGTTTGCATCCACGCGCGCGATCAGCGCGTGCACGGCGGCGGCCTCGATCGCCAACACCTCACGTGCGAGGTCGAGGGCTTTATTGCTGAGGGCGGCTGAGGTAGGTTTTGCTTGTGCATTCATGGGCGGGAAGTATAGCAGGAACGCCGTATTTGAATGATTGGAACCACGTTGGCAGGCCGCGTGCTATCCCGCATACTTCAGGCCATGAATGCACTCGCTTCGGTATTGGTTTTACTCGGCAGCGCCGTCGCGGTGGTGGCGCTGTTTCGCATGCTCAAGCTGCCATCGCTGTTGGCGTACTTGTTTGTGGGTATCACGATTGGGCCGCATGGCCTCGGCTGGCTGCCGGATAGCGCGCAAACGCATGCCCTGGCGGAGTTTGGCGTGGTGTTTTTGATGTTTACCATCGGGCTTGAATTCAGCCTGGCGCAATTGAAAGCGATGCAGCGCTTGGTGTTCGGGCTGGGCGGCGCGCAAGTGGTGCTGACCACGCTGGTGGTGCTCGGCATAGGCTTATCCTGGGGGCTGGATTGGCGCGCCGGGCTGGCGTTGGGCGGCATCGTCGCCATGTCGTCTACTGCGATCGTGAGCAAGTTGTTGGCGGAGCGGGTGGAGCTGCATTCCAGCCACGGGCGCCAAACCATGGGCGTGCTGCTGTTCCAAGATTTGGCGGTAGTGCCGTTTTTAGTGCTCATTCCAGCCTTGGCCAAGGGTGGCGATGGCATGTTTGAAGCCCTAGCCTGGGCCGCACTCAAAGCGGCGCTGGCGCTGGCGCTGATTTTATATTTTGGCCAAAAGCTGATGAGTCGCTGGTTCCACGCCATCGCCCGGCACAAGATGAGCGAGCTGTTTATGCTCAACGTGCTGCTTATCACCTTGGGGCTGGCTTACTTCACGCAGCAAGCGGAGTTGTCGCTGGCGCTGGGCGCTTTTCTGGCGGGTGTGCTGATTTCCGAGACCGAGTACCGCTATCAAGTGGAAGCGGATATCCAGCCTTTCCGCGATGTGCTGTTGGGCTTGTTTTTTATCACCGTCGGCATGCAGCTCGATTTTGGCGTGCTGATGAATCAAGCGGTTTGGGTCGCGCTGCTGCTGTTGGGTTTGCTGGCGGGGAAAATGGTCCTGATTTTTTTAGTGGCGCGCGCCTTTCGCTGCAATACCGGCGACTCCTTGCGCACCGGGCTCACGCTGGCGCAAGGGGGCGAATTTGGCTTCGTGCTGTTGGCGCAGGCGGGCGCTATTTCCACCTTGCCGCCGGTGCTGCTGCAAGTCGTACTTGGCGCCATGGTGCTGTCCATGGCCTTAACCCCCCTAATCATTCATTACCGCGAAGCGATCGTGAAAAAACTGGTCGTGGGCGAATGGATGAGCCAGGCCGCCAAGTTGCATGAGATCGCAGTCAAATCTTTTGCCGTGCAAGGCCACGTCGTGGTGTGCGGTTATGGCCGCAGCGGGCAAAACCTGGCGCGCTTTCTGGAGCGCGAGCACATTTCCTTCATCGCGCTCGATCTCGATCCGGCACGGGTCAAGCTGGCGGCGGCGGCGGGCGATAGCGTGGTGTATGGCGACGCCGCGCGGCGCGAAGTATTGCAAGCGGCCGGCATCTCGCGTGCCCGTGCCGTGGTGGTGACCTATGCCGATGTGCCCTCGGCGCTGCGTGTGCTCTCAGCGGTGCAGGCAGTCAATCCGCAAGTGCCAGTCATCGTGCGCACCGTGGACGATGCGGAATTAGACAAGCTGCTCAAAGCGGGTGCCGCCGAAGTCGTGCCGGAAGTGCTGGAAGGTAGTCTCATGCTCGCCTCGCACGCCTTGATCTTGCTCGGCGTGCCCTTGGCGCGCGTGCTGCGTTCGGTGCGTGAAGTGCGCGAGAATCGTTATCAACTGCTGAAAGGCTTTTTCCACGGCGCAACCGACGAGCCGGAGGAAGCCTTTTCCGATCATGTCGAGCCGCGCTTATACACCGTGACCTTGACGCAACACGCGGCGGCGCTGGGGAAAACTCTGGCTGAGTTGGAGCTTGCGGGTTTGGGTGTGTCGGTTTCGGCGGTGCGCCGGGGCAATATTCGCGGCGTTGATCCGACGCCGGATACGCGCTTGCAGGAAGGGGATACGGTGGTGTTGCTCGGCCGGCCCGCGGCGCTGGCGGCGGCCGAGCTGAGATTAAGAGGGGATTAGAACAGCGAGGCACCGCCGCACTGTGCAGCGGTAGAGGTAATTGCCCATACCGCTGCGGGAGTGCAAATTGCGGCATCGGCGCCACCCCAAGTACTAAAGCGGAAGTTCCCAGTATTGGGTAGCCCGTCGTCTATTTTTCGGTCGATCTCGGCAAGCAAAGTGGCAGGGATATTTGACCCCGTTTTGATGTTATGCACATTGCTTGCAGTACCCGAATAAACATTATCCCAAACAATTTGCATCAAACCGCCAAAGGGGTTGGCTGGGGAGTTGTTTGTATTCGCATCAGCAATAGCAGCAGAGGCACCCACACCGTTGAAATTTCCGGAAATAAAGCCGGCGCGGGCGAGGTGATACCAAGCGCAAATGGACTCGGCAACGCCACCGGATACCGCGTCGATCAGGCCGTTGCCATTGCCGCCACAAGTGCCGCCCGCCCCTGGGATATTGGCCGTGGCGCTCGCCAGTAAATAATCGCCCGCAATTCCACGATAGCGGTCTTGAAAACCAAAGAATGCGGCTTTGACGCCATCTTGCTGCGTGATGACGTTGCGCACCCGCGCATTCTGGATCAACTCCTGGCCTTTCAGCACGCCGCCGAGTAAGAGGCCGATGATCACGAGCACGATTGCGATTTCGATTAGGGTAAAGCCTTGCTGCTGTTTACGCATTTCACGACCCTCTTTTTTTAGGGGTTATAGAGATGCCTAGGCAAATGCAAAAATAGTGCCAATTTTGTTGATAAGAAGGTTTCGAGTATTTTTATTAAAAACAATGTATTGCGTAATTTGCAAAGTGGGTGGTGGCGTAAGACAGGCGAATTATCAACGACCCTGCCGAGTTTTCATCAGCCTGGCTTCTAATTCCGCATAGCGTTGGGTCAAAAAACGTTTTTCCTGCGGGTCGCTGATGCTGTCGCTGGCGAGCAGCGCGCCCAGCTCGATTTTGGCCGCTTCCAGCTCGCCCATATCTTCCAGAATGAAAATCGGCATTTGGCTCGCCCAATGCAGGGCCGTGCCGCCCGCTTTTTCCTGGATGGCGCGGGCATAGCTGAGTGCGAGCGGCAGATCGTGCAGCCGGTGTTTGGCGATAAGCGCGGCATGGGCGAGATAGCGCCAGCGCCGCTCGGGATCGAGTAAAAATTGGCGATAGGTGAAATCGAGCATCAGGCGCTGCCGGGCCGGATCGGGCACTTGGGCGTAGAGGTGGCTTGCCATCAGCAGCGGATAATTTGAGCGTTGATCCAAGCCGAGAATGCGTTCGAGCCAGTCACTAAGCTTTACATAATCCAGCGCGGCAAAGGGGATGCTGATGCCGGGCTGGTTATCAAAGGCCTGTAAGCGCAGCGCCATCAGGCCGGCCAGCGTGATCGGCTCGCCCAGACTGGCGAGCCGCGCCGCCGTGGCGCTTGGCGGCGGTGGTAAATCTTCCGCGCGCGCAGTCGGCGCGGGCTGCATGGCGCGCCAGCCGATTTGCAGCGCGAGCAGGAGAACGCCGATGGTTAGCACGGTGCGCGGTACGGATTGGAGTGAGCGTTCGTCCATTATTGATTTTTTAACCACGGGGGACACGGGGAGCACGGGGAGTTCAAAAAAGGTTTCCCCGTGACCCCCGTGCTCCTCGTGGTTATAAGTTTTTCCGGTACATATCAAACATCGCCGCCGCCGTAACGAGCGCGCTGAAAATCAACGCTTGCAGCACCAGCGGGCCGAGCGCGCCGCTCACGCCATCCACCAGCCATCGGGTTTGCGCGAATTCATCTAAACGTGGCAGCAACAGCGCCAGGGTATCCAGCATTTGGGTCATGTAGCGATGCGAGACCGATGCCGCCTCCAGGCTCGCGTGGCTAATAAGCTGCAAGGTGGCGAGGCTCTTTGCGAGCAGATAAAAACCAATGGTCAGTGCCAACCCAGCGGCGACGCCGCGCAAGCTGATGCCGCAGAATACGCTCACCGCCGCGATGATCCAGGCTTCCAATAGCAGCGATGCGGCCCATGCGAGCCAGGCTGAGCCGGGTGCGAGTAGCGCCAGTGGCAGAGCGCAGCCAAGGCTGATCAGGCTGGCCACGCCGGCTAGCCCCAGTGCCTTGCCGAGTACATATTGACCGCGCGGCAAATCGAGCGCGAGCAAGAGCGCGGGACCTTTGTCGTTGAACTCTCGTTGCAGGGTGCCGATAATGAACGCCGCGATGAGGAAGAAGCTGGCCGCGCGTAAGCTCGTTGCCAAGAACGCGGTTTGCAAGCGCAGGCTGTCGGTGATCGCCAGTTCGCGAATCAGAAAGCTCGCCGCACTGAAAACGAAGATGGTGCCGAGTACCAGCCAAGCCAGTCGGCTGCGCGCGGCTTCGAGCAGGGTATAGCGGGCGATGGCAAGGATTTTGCGCATGGTGGATGATAGTAGCAAAAGATAAGCACGGTTCACACGGTGGATTCAAGTGGGATTTCCCCGTGCTCCCCGTGTGCCCCGTGGTTTAATCGGTTTTATTACTTGCCGAGAACGAAACGCATATGACTGAAATTCAACGCGCGAGCGTGAGCAACTGGACAACCAGCCGATCGCATTGGTGGATGGGCTTGATGCTTATTTCACTACACGCCGCATTGGCTTGGGGCATCGAGACGTGGTGGGCGCGCGCGCTGATGTTGTCCCACTTCGGCTTTTTCTTGATGTGGCAGCCGGTGTGGCGCGCGGAGCGGGAGATTTCCACCCTCTCCGCATTGTTGATCATCGGTGTCGGACTCATGCTCGGTTTCATCGCGAATTGGTGGCTCACCGCGGTGTGGCTGGGCGTGTTGATCGGACTGATCGGCGGCAGAGCGTTTGGCGCGGACTCCAAACGGCAGCATCTGGGCGGCTTGCTGGCGCTGACTTATCTGCTGGGCATCCTGCTCGGCTGGGTGGTGCCGCAGTTGTTCCCGGATTATCAAGAAAACGCGGGACTGGTGTTTTCAATACGCTATGTTTGGCTCACGCTGCCGGTGCTGTTGTTGTTTATACCGCAAGAACGTATTAGCGCTTCCACCCATGTGGTCGATTTCATTTACAGCGTGATGTTGTTCCTGTTGGTGATGGTGTTGGTGCTGGGCAGCTTTGCCTTGAAGCTGGTGACCAAGGGCGATTACCTATTCTCCGTAGCGCTTACCTTGGTGGGCTTGGCCATGATGCTGTTGATCTTGGCGTGGCTGTGGAAGCCGCGCGCCGGCTTCGCAGGTTTTGGCCAATTGTTGTCGCGCTACCTGTTGAGCGTCGGCCTGCCGTTCGAGCAATGGATCCAAAGCCTGGCGCATTTGGCCGAGACCGAGCGCGAGCCGCAGGTATTCTTGACCAAAGCCTTGGATGAAATTAATCGTCTGCCTTGGGTGGCGGGCGGCGTGTGGCGCACCCTGGATGCGGCGGGTGAATTCGGTGTAGTGACAAAGCATCGGATTGAGATCAAAGCGCATCGCTTAATGCTGGAGTTGTACACGCGCGGCGGCGTATCGCCTTCGCTGGTGGTGCATGTGCGGCTGCTGACGGAGCTGCTGGAGTTTTTCTACGAGGCCAAGTTGCGCGAACAATTGCAGCGGCAAAACGCCTATGTGCAAGCGATTCACGAGACCGGTGCACGGCTTACGCATGATATAAAAAACATGCTGCAATCGCTGACAGCGCTGTGTTCCGCCGCCGAGACGAGCGAGGCGGATCAAGCAGAAGCCCTGCAAATATTGATTCAACGCCAGCTACCGCTGATTACGCGGCGCTTGGACCAAACCCTGAAAAAACTCAAAGCGCCGCACAAGGTGGGGCGAGAGGAAATCGCGGCAGCAGATTGGTGGCGGGATTTGCGTACGCGCTATGAGCCGCATGGCGTGGCGTTCACACTCGAAGGTGAACTCGACGCTAACCAAGTGCCAGCTGAGTTATTCGATAGTGTGGCCGACAACTTGGTGCAAAACGCGATTAAGAAACGCGGGGCCGAGATGGGGGTGGTGATTCGCACCACTTTCACGCCGGAACACGGCGGCGCGCTGAAGGTGGAAGACAGCGGTAGCCCGATGCGTGCGGAGGTGGCGGCAAAGTTGTTCGACGCGCCGGTAGCCTCCAAATCCGGTTTGGGCATCGGTTTGTACCAGGCCGCGCGCCAGGCGGAGCAGTTGGGCTACCGGCTGCGAATCGCAAGCAATGAAGCGGGCCGGGTGTGTTTTGAGTTGAGTGTGGCGCGAGAAGAGCAGGGCGACGCGGCCTAGGGCAATTTGCCTGCCGCCACCATACGGTTGAAGAGCACGTTGGGCGATATCCACGCGACGAGGTCGTCGAATTCACAAAGGGGCTGCCCCGGGTCGCCGCACAACGCCAAGGGGGTAGTGAAAGGGGTGAGCACGCGGGAGACGAGGAAATTAATATTGACTCCAGCGGGCGTGTTTTCTTGTTCGTCTTCACTGACGGGAGCGAGGTTCGCAACCCCAGTATTAGCATTGATGCCGCCAAACCCATTCTTACCTGAGGACAGCACCACAGCGGGAACGTTGCTCGCAACCGTCTGGTTGGCGGGACAAGCGTTGGGTGCGCCGATAGACGGTGCTGCACCGCAAACAGTGAGTGTTCCTGAATCGGCGAGAGTGAAGGCAGGGAGGCTACGCGCAAAAACATTTGTCACGCGATAGCGAAAACGGTTGCCCCAAGCATCGCTGTTGGCTACCCCGAGTGTGGCCCACGGCAGATTGCCTTCTGTGGAAGTAATACCGGGAGCGGAAGCGCAAGCTTCTTCTAAGCCATCATTTGTTGTATCCGGACACGGTAGTCGCCCATTCGCCAGCGCGAATCCCAGCAACGCCTCCTTGATCTCCTCTATCGCCTTCTGCGTCTCCGCAATCCGCTTCTGCTCCACTTGCGTCGCGAATGGCACCAGCAAGCCGCCCAATAACAACGTGACGATAATCAGCACGAACGCCATCTCGATCAGCGAGAAGCCCAGTGCACGGCGTGTCATGGCGCCTCCTCTGTGTCGCGTGTCTGGGGTGGGCGCTTGGCGATGGTGACCGGTATTTTGGATTCCTGGTTTTTGCGCACCACCGAGACTTGCGCCTGCGTGCCCGGCGCCAAATTCGCGATATAGGCCAAGGCCGCTGCTGAGTTGGGTAGCGCTTTGCCATTGATGCCGACGATGATGTCGCCGGGTTGGATCGCGGCGCGATCAGCGGGGCCATTGCGCAGGACGCCGATGACCAGCGTGCCGGCGATATTGGGTAGCTTGAATGCCTGCGCCATCTCCGGATTCATGTCGCGCATTGACACGCCGAGCCAGCCGCGCGTCACGCTGCCATGCTTGATGATTTGCTCCATCACCTGCTTGACCAGGCTCTCTGGAATCGCGAAGCCAATACCCTGCGAGCCGCCGCTTTTGGAAAAAATCGCGCTGTTGATGCCGACCAGATTGCCTTGGGTATCGACCAGCGCACCGCCGGAGTTGCCTGGATTGATCGGTGCATCGGTCTGGATGAAATTCTCGAAGGTGTTGATGCCCAGATGCGAGCGGCCCAGGGCGCTGACAATGCCCATGGTGACAGCTTGCCCGACGCCAAAGGGGTTGCCGATGGCGAGCACCACGTCGCCCACTTCCATTTTATCGGCGTTGCCGAAGGTGATGCTGGGCAGGTTTTTTAAATCGACGCGGATCACCGCCAGATCGGTTTCGGGATCGGAGCCCACTATCTTGGCCGGCGCAGTGCGCCCATCCGCCAGCGCGACTTCGATTTCATCCGCCGCCGCCACCACATGATGATTGGTGAGGATGTAGCCATCCGCGCTGACGATCACACCCGAGCCCAAGCTCGATACGCGCTGTGTTTGGTTCGGCAACTGCTTACCAAAGAAGCGCCGGAACACCGGGTCGTCCGCGAAAGGGTGGCGTGGCGCGCGTACTTCTTTGCTGGTGTAAATGTTCACCACGGCCGGCATGGCCTTTTTCGCGGCTGCGCGGTAGGATGCGGCGGGCACTTTGCCAGCCGGCTCCGCTGCATGTTGGGTCACCACCACCGGCGCTGGGGGCGCGCGAAACTGCAGCCACTCCGGCTTGAACACCGAGGCGACCAGCAGCGCTGCCACGAACAGCGTGACAAACTGCGCGAACATCAACCAAAGTTTTTTCATAATTTAGGGTAGCGAAATCATGCGGCTAACGGAGTTGGAGCATTATACCCGCGCGCTTCTCGACACCGAGCGCTTCCGTGATTATTGCCCGAACGGTTTGCAAATTGAAGGCCGGCCCGAGGTGAATAAAATCGTCACTGGGGTAACAGCCAGTTTAGCCTTAATCGAGCAGGCGATTGCCGCCGGCGCGGATGCGATCCTGGTGCATCACGGGTATTTCTGGAAAAGCGAAGACGCGCGCATCGTCGGCGTGAAACAGGCGCGCATCAAGTTACTGCTCGAACATGATATTTCCCTGTTTGGTTTTCATTTGCCACTCGATGCGCATCCCACGCTTGGCAACAATGCGCAACTCGGCAAACGCTTGGACTTCGTACTCGAAGCTTGGGCGGGCGAGCAGAATTTGATCGCCCACGGCAGTTTGGCCGTACCCGTCACCCTGGCGCAGCTGGAACAGCGCATCGGCGAGCGGCTGGGCCGTTCGCCACTCGTCATTGGCGATACCGGGCGTCAGATCAAGCGCATTGCCTGGTGCAGCGGCGGTGCACAGGGTTATTTTGAGGCCGCAAGCGCTTTGGGAGTGGACGCTTACTTAACCGGAGAGGCTTCAGAGCAGAATGTTCACTACGCGCAGGAGGCCGGCACCGCATTCATTGCCGCGGGCCACCATGCCACCGAACGCTACGGGATTCAGGCCTTGGGCGAGCATTTGGCGGCGCAGTTTGGCTTGACCCACGAATATAAAGAAATTCCCAATCCTGTCTGATAGTTAGCAGCACTAATTCAGTCCAGGGCTTTATATTGCCTAGTGTTTTTAGGTAAAATAGATTTTTTGTGTCCTTCAATGTCCTTTTCACCAATCAAATAATAGGGATGGGGTTATGAGCAAGAATGAAGTCAACCGCACCCGGCGCAACCTGATTCTCGCGACCTCGGCCTTCGGCGGAGCAGGGATGGCGGCGGCGGCCTGGCCGTTTATCGCCAGCATGTCGCCGAGCGACAAAGCCCGTGGCTTGGGCGCGCCGGTCGAAGTCGATATCACTACACTGGAACCGGGCGCCAAGGTAGTCGTGAAATGGCGTGGTCAGCCGGTTTGGGTGGTGTATCGCACCAAGGAAATGATGGATGGCCTGGCCAAGGTAAAAGACCAGTTAATCGACCCCGATTCCAAATCCTCCAAGCAACCGGCGTACGCCAAGAATGCGCAGCGCGCGACCGAAAAGCGCCCGGAAATTCTGGTGCTGGTGGGTTTGTGCACCCATTTGGGCTGCTCCCCCAGCGACAAGCTGAAAGCGGTGTCGGATAGCGAGACCGGCGCGGATTGGCAAGGCGGCTTCTACTGCCCCTGCCATGGTTCGCGTTTCGATCTCGCTGGACGCGTCTATAAAGGCTCACCCGCACCGATCAATCTGCCGGTGCCGCCCTATACCTTCTTGTCCGATAAGCGGATTTTGATCGGCGAAGAAAGCAAGGGAGCTTAAGCCATGCAAATGCTAAAACAACTACTTGGCTGGGTCGATGACCGCTTCCCGCTCACCGCGACTTGGAAGGAGCATCTGTCCGAATACTACGCACCGAAGAATTTCAACTTCTGGTACTTCTTCGGATCCCTCGCGCTGTTGGTGCTGGTGCTGCAACTCGTCACCGGTATTTTCCTGACCATGCACTACAAACCGGATGCCTCGCTCAACGCTGCTGGCGTGCCCGTTGCTTTTGCGTCGGTCGAGTACATCATGCGCGACGTGGATTGGGGCTGGCTGATTCGCTACCTGCACGCCACCGGCGCGTCGATGTTCTTCGTCGTGGTGTATCTGCACATGTTCCGCGGCCTGATTTACGGTTCATACCAAAAGCCGCGCGAACTGATCTGGATCTTCGGCTGCTTCATCTATGTGGCGCTGATGGCGGAAGCTTTCATGGGCTATCTGCTGCCGTGGGGTCAGATGTCGTTCTGGGGCGCACAGGTGATCGTGAACTTGTTCACGGCCATCCCATTTGTGGGCGAGGAAATCGGCATTTGGATTCGCGGTGACTATGTGATCTCCGATGCCACGCTGACCCGCTTCTTCGCCTTCCATGTGGCCGCTGTGCCGCTGGTGCTGCTGGGCTTGGTGGTGATGCATCTGGTTGCGCTGCACGAAGTCGGTTCCAACAACCCGGACGGCGTCGAGATTAAAAAGCTAAAAGACCCGGTAACGCATATCCCACTCGACGGCATCCCCTTCCATCCGTATTACACGGTGAAGGATATCCTGGGCGTGGCAGTGTTTCTGATTGTGTTCTCGGTGATCATGTTCTTCACGCCGGAGATGGGCGGCTACTTCCTCGAAGCCAATAACTTTGTGCCGGCCGATCCCTTCAAGACGCCGCAGCACATCGCGCCGCTGTGGTACTTCACCGCGTACTACTCGATCCTGCGCGCGGTGCCGCCGATGTTCGATTCGCAGTTCCCGGGCGTGATCGCGATGGGTATGGCGATTGTCGTGTTGTTCTTGCTGCCCTGGCTGGATAAATCACCGGTCAAATCCATCCGCTATCGCGGCCCGATTTACAAATGGGCGCTGACCCTGTTCATCGTGAGCTTTTTGATCCTGAGTTATCTCGGCACCTTATCCACGACTTCGGGCCGAACCCTGGTGGCGCAAATTTGCAGCGTGATCTATTTCGCGTTCTTTATTCTCATGCCGTGGTACACGCGCATGGATAAGACCAAACCGGAACCAGAGAGAGTGACAGCATGATCAAAAAAATAATATTTGCCGCGCTACTGTGCTTGCCGGTAGTGGCCATGGCCAGCAGCGAAGGTTACAAGCTGGATGAATTCAAACCCAACGTCGAAGACAAGCTCTCGCTGCAACGCGGTGCGCGCGTATTCGTTAACTATTGCGTGAATTGCCATAGCGCGAGCTACATGCGCTACTCGCGCCTGCAAGACCTGGGCTTGACCGAGAAACAGATTGTGGACAACCTGATGGTTACCGGCGAAAAGCCAGTGGAAACCATGACCGCCGCCCTGCGCCCTGCCGATGCGGAGGCCTGGTTCGGCGTGGCGCCACCCGATCTGACCGTGATCGCACGTGCCAAGGAACAAGGGCCGAATTGGCTCTATACCTATCTGCGCACGTTCTATCGTGATCCGTCGCGCCCGACCGGTTGGAATAATCTGGTCTTCACCAACGTCGGCATGCCGCATGCGCTGTGGGAGTTACAGGGCGAGCGCGTGGCGCATTACCGTACGGAGAAGGGCCATGACGGCAAGGAGGCGCATGTATTCGATCGGTTCGAAACCACCCGTCCCGGCAAGATGAGCGCGGCCGAATACGATGCGACGGTAAAAGACTTGGTGAACTACTTGGTGTACATGGGCGAACCCGCGCAAACCAAACGTAAAATCACCGGTATTTTCGTGATCTTTTTTCTCGTGGGCCTGACCGTGTTGGCGTATTACTTGAAGAAAGAATTCTGGAAAGACATTCATTGAACTAGCCGGAAATAGCCCCATCTGGGTGAAGGCCGGGGCGGGTTTTCCCGCCCCGATTGATTTACGGGCCACGTTACCACGTGGCTAATTTTTCTGATTGAAACGAAACGAGAAAACGCCATGATGACTTTATATTCCGGCACGGTATGTCCGTTTAGCCAACGCTGCCGCATAGTGCTCTTTGAAAAAGGCATGGATTTCCAAGTCATCGATGTGGATGTGGAAAAAATGCCGGAAGACATCGCGGTGATGAACCCCTACAACCGTGTCCCGGTGCTGGTAGAGCGCGATTTGATTCTGCACGAAGCCAACATCATCAACGAATACATCGACGAGCGTTTCCCGCATCCGCAATTGATGCCGGCCGACCCGGTGATGCGCGGCCGTGCGCGCTTATTCTTGCACCGCTTCGAGAAAGAATTGTTCTGCCACATCGACACCTTGGAAACGGCGGGCAAGCGCGAGGCGGACAAGGCGCGCGTTGTGATTCGCGATCACCTCACCCTCATTGCGCCGGTATTCCAGAAGCAGAAATACATGCTGGGCGACGAGTATTCCATGCTTGACGTGGCGATCGCGCCGCTGTTGTGGCGTCTTGACCACTACGGTATCCAGTTGCCGAAACAAGCAGCGCCGGTGCTGAAATACGCCGAACGCTTGTTCTCACGCCCCGCCTTCATCGATGCGATGACGGCTTCTGAAAAAGCGATGCGCCGATAGTCCAATGTACGATTCGTCCACCAAACCTTATCTGATCCGCGCCATCTACGAGTGGTGCGTGGATCAGAGTTTTACACCCTATGTAGCGGTGCAGGTGGACGGTCAGACCAAAGTGCCGCTGGAGTTCATTAAAGACGGGCAGATCGTGCTCAACGTCAGCTACACCGCCACCCGGCACCTCAAGATCGGCAACGAGTTCATCAACTTCTCGGCGCGCTTCAATGGCAGCTCACGCGAATTGGAAATTCCCATCCCGGCCGTGATCGGAATCTTTGCCAAGGAAAACGGCCAAGGCATGTTCTTCCAAGCGACCGAAGAAATTACCGCCAGCGCCGAAGTGCATCCCGCAGAAGCGCCCTCAGCCTCACCCGAATCACCCCCCCCAGCCAAGCCGCCTCGTGGCGGACATCTTAAAATCGTTAAATAATAATTTTCTTAATTATCTTAAAATAATCATTTGTTTTTAAGTGCTTATTGTTTTATGGTGGATATAAGTTTTATGCCATTTCCATGCAGAAATCTGCTTTATCCAGCCATAAAATTTGCTGCTAGGTTTACCGCTTGACTTGTGTTGGTCAGGCAGGTAAAAAACTATCCAAGTTCCCGAAGCGCAATTCCCAAACTTGCGTAAGGCGAGCCGCATGCGGCCAAGGTGTTAAGCCTGGCATTAGGACGTTGTAAATTAGACCTATAACTCTGGAGGGAAAGTCCATGAAGCATCGCAATTTCGTTACCACCCTGTTCGCCTCTTTGTTTTTCCTCGCAGCCGGTGCAGCACTCGCGGCTGATACGCCAGCTGAAGCACCGAAAGGCGTCACCCTGGTAGACGCCAAAAAAGTTCAAGAATTACAAGCCGGCGGCGCCACTATTGTCGATACCCGTAAAGCTTCCGAATTCGGTGAAGGCAGCATCAAGGGTGCGATTTCTGTACCCTACGATCCTGAAAAAAGTGCCAAAGAACCGGTTTTCGATTCGAAGATGGACAAATTTGACATGTCCAAGCTGGCCAATAAAGACGCCAAAATCGTGGTGTTCTGCAACGCCGGCAGCTGCTGGAAATCTTACAAGTCCGCAGTAGTGCTGGCGGCTAACGGCTACAAAAATGTGTTCTGGTATCGCGAAGGCGTGCCAGACTGGAAAGCCCGCAAGCTCCCCATGGAGTAACCCAGGCGTATAAATCAGGCTGCTCCGTAAAAAAGCGGCCTGATTTTTTTCGGGCATTCGCCGTGATACAGCGAATTCAGTAGTATCTAAAAAATTAGGATCGTGGAGGAGAGAACTATGATCTACACCAAAAAATCGCCCGCCCTGGTAATTATCGGCATCGTCATGATGCTCTGGGGCTGGCTCAATGCGAGCGGTACGATCGACGGTCTGCAGTCCACCCTGCAGAAGAGCGCCTTTTCGGACCATACAAAAATCAACGAGAAGTTCCAAGCCGAATTGCGTTTCGCCACCGAGACGGCGCAGTCCGAGGGCAAGCCAGCGCCTGAAATGAAAAAGCCGGAATCGAAGTTTGATCATGCGAAAGCGCAACAAACCAAGTTCGGTTACTACTTCGGCGGCGCTTTTGCCCTGATTGGTCTGTTTATCCTGTCCTGGAAACCCAAGGCCGGCAACCTGGATTACTACATTTCCACGGTGCCGGGCATGGCACTGATTCTGCTCATTTCCTTCGTGGTGCGCTGGGGTCTCGACCCGATGTTCGCCAACTGGGGCAAAGCGGTTAAGGATGCCGGTATTCTTACCTGGGACTTCGCCAAGATCTTCAACCTGAACTATGTGGTGATGGGCATCGTCGCGGGCATCGTTATCGTCAACGTGTTCAAGATTCCCGCCTGGGCCGCCAACGGCGTGCGCACCGCGCGGCTGTTCTTGAAGACGGGCGTGATTCTGCTCGGCACCCTATATAGCGCGGCGGAGTTAGCGCAGCTCGGTTTGCTGTCGGTGGTAATGATCGGCATCTTCGTGCTGGGTTCGGTCTGGCTGGTTCTGATCATGGGCCGGCGCATGAAGTGCCCCAACACCATGACCGGCGTGCTGTCCGCCGGCCTCGGCGTGTGCGGGGTATCGGCTACCGTCGCCGCTTCGCCCGTAGTTCAGGCCAAGGCCGGGGAAATCGCCTACACCATCGGTACCATTCTGTTGTGGGGCGTAGGTTGTATGTTTATCTTCCCCACCGTGGGTCATGTGCTCGGCATGGGGCCGGTGCAGTTTGGCGCGTGGGCGGGTACGGGTATTCTCAACTCTGCCCAAGTGGCGGGCGCGGCGTTGGCATTCGACCCGCACGGCATTGAGACACTGAAAGTCGCGGAAATCTTCAACATCACCCGGGTGCTGTTCCTGCCTATCATTGTGCTTTGGCTCGCTGCTTGGTTCGTGAAGCACGAGGAAAGCGCGGTGAAAGTCGATCTGGGCCATGTGCTGGTAGCCAAGTTCCCGCTGTTTGTGCTGGGCTTCATCGCCATGTTCGCTTTGTCTTCCACCGGTGCGTTCGCACCGCCCGGCCACTACCAAGGCAAATATTTCAGCAGCGCCGAAGTGAAAGAAGACAAGCTGTTGAAGCCGAAGGAAGTGCGTGCCCTGGAAGGTGAAATAGCCAAGGCGCGCAATGCGACGGAAACCAAGGCGATCCAGGATTTGGCCGCAAACCGCAAGATGATGACGCGCGAGCAGGGCGAGACGCTCAAATCCGTGGCCAAGATCGAAGGGTTCGATGCGGTAGCGGCGGGCGCGATTGCAAATGCGCAGAAAGCAGCCACGCACGACTCGAAGATCATCAAAAACTTCCGCGATTGGCTGGCTTGGTTGTTCTCGTTTGGTCTGATTGGCTTGGGCATGCAAATCACCGTGGCCTCGATCAAACAAGCGGGTGGCAAGCCTTTGATCATCGGCTCGGTCGTCGGCACCCTCAAAGCGGTGGGTTCGCTCGTCGTGGTGCTCATGTTTGTTAAAGAATTCGTTTAAGGAGAAAAATCATGGCAACGAATGACCTGAATGCAGAAATGAGTGCGGGCGGAGAGCCGAAGGGTGGGCCTAAGTTTGATCGTGGCCACCCTCTCTCGATTTTCGTGAGAGACCGCAATGAAGACTTAACTGCTTTGTTGTTGGCTTTTCTGATCGCCATGAGCGGCTTGATGTTCTTCGGCTAATCATCGCAATAACCGACGGGGGCCTCATTGTGGGGCCCCCGTTTGTTTTGTGCGCGAGAGAAAACACATCGCTTCCTTTTTTTAAACCCATCTAAACCATCGAGATTATGCTAACCGCAAAAACTATACTGCTCGCCTACCATGGCACGGAAGGGGCAAAGCGCGCCGAAGCGCTTGCTTACGACATCATCTCCGGCGAAGAAGGTGGCCGCATCGTACATCTGCTGGTGGTGCCCGAATTGTGGGCCGGCATGCAGGGCGATGATTGGCTCAACAATGCCTCTACCCGCGATACCTTCGGCAGCTACGTCGAAGGCTTACTGGAGAAAGATGCCGCCGAACAAGTCGCCGCCGTCGAGGCGCATTGCAAGCAACGCGGGCTCGTCTATAAGCCGATCCTGCGCACAGGCGACCTGGCCGATTGCCTGGTCGCCACTGCGCGTGAAGAGAAAGTCGATTTGGTGGTGATCGGGCCGCCACGCTCCAAAAAGGAATCCGGTCTACGTTCGCGCATGGAGTTGGATACACTTGGACGCGGCCTGCCGGTACCTTACGTGGTGGCCAGTGGTGAGTAGCCAAGACGCCGCATGGGTGAATGTCGAGACCCCACTTACCCCGGCGCAACTATTCGCGTTCATCACCGATGCCGAGTGCTTGTTTCGGCTCAATCCCTATCTGGAGATTCATTTTTGGCAATCCGCTCAGCGCAACGTGACGGAAGGCGGGCGCATACGCCTCAAATACCTTAACGAAATGAACGGCGTCGCGCGAGAGCTGGAGGTCACGGTGAGCGAATTCAAACCGGGCGTCGGCTATACGCTGAATTACAGTGAAGGCTTGAAGCGCGCCACCGAGATCAAAGTCGAAGCCCGTAGCCAAGGCGCCGAGCTGTTGATCAAGGATTGGTATCACGCGGTCGAGGAAAAGCCGGATCAAATGCCAGAGGAACGAGAAGCGCGCTTAGCCGAAGTGGATCGCAGCTTGACCCCGTGGGGCGTGGCGATTCGCCAGCACTTGCTTAGTTTGGCGCGCTGGAATTGGTTGCCCTTCTATCGCCCCTTGCGTGAAAACTTCTGGCTCACCATGGCGCCGCGCAACCGGCGCATTTCGCGCTTGATCATCTGGATCACGGCGCTGGAGTTTTTTGCGTTTCTGTTTGTGTTTTTGATTTATTGGATTGAGTATCGGCGGTAGTCGGGCCGGGTTTTTTGTAGCGCCGGCATCCTTGCCGGCATGCCGACTGGAAGCCGGCGCTACTTTAAAATTCAAAAGGCACTGATCGGTGCCTGCATCCCTATATTTCGCCAAGCAGCTTTTAACTCCATAAATGCAATTTCCGGTGCGTCCGCGCCAAAACGAAGTCGCTCCAAAGAGCTTGCTAGTTGTGTATCTGCCCTCAATGTGTGGGCGCTTTTCCACAGCGTATTCGCGTGCCAGGGCGCATCACGCGTGAGCGCCCGATACAGCGTAGCCGCATCGCTCGCTGCGTCGAGTCGGGCCAGCCAGGCGCGCTTGGCGCGCAGCCGTTGCAGCCACGGCCAGGCTTTTACCCCCAGCCAAGTCAGGCACAGCACAGCAAGCAGGATGAGCCCACCAGCGTAGAGCTTCTCGCGCAGCGGATCGCGTACGCTCAGACGCGCAGCCGGTATCGTCAGAGTTTCGATGCGCTGCGTTTTCGGATCGAAGTAAGGCAGTTTGATTGGGGGGAAGGCGGGTACATCCGTCTCCTCCGCGACAAAGCTCAGCGTCACCCGCAGCCCATCCTGCCCATCAATTTTGATCGGCGCCACACTCGGCGCATATAAGCGCATGCCGCGCGGCGGGTCAAATTGCAGCGATTTGAGCGCGCCCTCCGCGCTCAAGCCGGGCGCGTCGATGTCCAGCACCCGGCTCGCGGGACGACCGAGGAAAATTTCTTGCGGCAACGGCTCGGCGTGCACCGTCGGTTGGCCGATGGGCAGATACAACGGCAAATAAGCCGGAGCGGGCAGGGCGCGGAAGGTGACGGCGGTCACCGGGTAACGCAAGCGCTGCCCAAACTTGTACGCATCCAATATCGGGAAAGGGACGCTTTGGCCACCACTCTTCAAGGCCAGCAGCGACCAGCGGTATTCGCGCAGCCGCACTGATCTCCCCTCTTGTTGAACCTCGCGTGTGGTCTCACCTTGCGCGCGTAGGTGGATATTGGGCGCGTCAAGCTGCGTCGGCGCGTTCCAAGTCAGATCACCTTCGTCGCGTATTTCCAAATGCAGTGTTGCCGGCTCGCGCACCATGGGCGTCTCGGGGCTGATCCAGGCGCGCAGTGAGACATTAGCGGGCTGCACCGCCAGCGGCAGCGGCTGCGAATGCGCATTGCCGAGCGCCAGGGCCGACAGGGTCAATTTGCCGGCGCGCAGCGGGTACAAGGTCGCATCCAGCACCGATTGCACTTTGCCGTTTTGCGTGCCGCCGGACACGGCGCTGCTGAATACTTCGAAGTCTTTTTTCAGGGGGGTGAGGTCGAGCGTGGCGAGATCAGTGTTCGCAACGATGCGTAACTGGATGGGCTCGCCGAATGTGGAGGCCTTCTTGTCCAACGTCGCACTCAGCCGCGCAGCGATTGCGGGTGTACCCGCCAGCGTGAGCAGCAGCGCGATGATGATACTTCTCACCATGGCGACATACCTGGCGGCGGCTCGCGCGTCGCGTCTTGCTTGATCGATTGCTTGAGCGTCGCGGCGCGTTGATCGGTGAGTAAATCTAGTTTTTTGAGCGCTGCGCTGCGCGTGGCGTCGCTATCCCCTTGCGTGGCCGCAGCGGATTGGCCGAGGCGGCGCGCAGCTTCGGTTTCAGTCGCCTCCGCACCCACCATCGGCCGCGCTTCGTCTTTGGTCGGGGCCATGTCGAGCGGGGTGGTTTCATCTGCTTCGCCTTCACCCAAACCGCGCCCGCGCCGGCCGGGGATGCCCGCCGAGGGTGGCACTGGCGCGTTGCGCAGCACTAAGGTGCCACGCACCCGCGCCAGATTTTCCTTGGCGCGCGGGTCATGCGGACGTAGCCGCAGCACGCCATCGAAGGCATCCGCCGCAGCAACGCGATTGCCCGCGTAGAAATAACTGTCGCCCAAATTGAAGAGCGCATCGGCGCGTTGCTGCGCGTTGTCTGCAAGCAGCAGCGCTTGCGTGAATTGGGCTGCTGCAAAAGCAAAATCCTTGCGCCGGTAGGCGCTACCCCCTTCGCCCATGCGCGCTTGAAAGCCGCCGAGCTTGTGATAAGTGTGCTGTGCGATCAGATACTGGCCTTGCCGATAAGACTGATGCGCCTCGCGCCAAGTTGCGTCGTCGGCTTGCGCCGCTCCGCTGGCAGCCAAGCTGACCGCAGCGACCAGGGCTTGCTTGCCGCGACGGGTGAAGGACAGGGTGTTGGCCAGCAGCAGCAGCAAGGCAGCCAACAGTGGATAGACAAAGAACTCGCGCCAGGTCAGGGATTTGTCGCGCGCTTGCCTGGAAGCAGGCAGCGCCAGAATGCCGCGCTGGTACAAGGCCGCGAGATCGCTATCGTTGTCACTGAGGAGCGCGACTGTTCCGCCGCTGATCTCGGTCAGGGCGCGATAGCCGGCCAGATCAGGCCGGCTGTTAATGGGCGCATCGTTTAGCGTGAGCGTGGCACCGGTTTCACTTGCGCTGACCAACACGTAAAGAGGAATGCCGGCCCCCTTCAGAGCGCGCGCGGCAGATATGGCGGCGTTGCCCGCCTCGCCGGACAAGCTGCTGGCTTCACCATCGGTTACCAGCAGCACCGCGCGGCTGCGCTTGGCATTGCCTAAGTTTTTCAGGGCAAGATTCAATGCGGCGGCTAAATGACTGCCTTTGTCTTCGAACAAGGCTTCAGACGCAAACTCCAATGTTGGAATGAAAGCGCCAGTGTCGCGGGTGAGCGGCAGCAACAGCCCCGCTTCAGCGGAATAGGCGATGAGCCCAATGCGCTCGCCATGCCAGCGCGCCATTAAATCTTGCAGCTTGAGTTTGGCGCGCAGCAAGCGGCTGGGGGCGAGATCTGTTGCCGCCATCGAGGGCGAGACATCAAGTGCCACCATCACGTCCATATCATGTTTGGTTTGCTGCGGCAGATTTTCGAGCGTTTCCAGCGGCAGACGCGGCCCCGCCAAGGCGCAGGCCAGCAGCAGCCAGAATGTCCATCCGCTAAGGGTGCGCAGGGGCGTTTGTTTAACCGAGTTGCCGTGACGCACCGCCCAAGGTTGCAATGGCGCTTCGGCATAGCGCTGCCAGGAAGGTTTGCGTAAATGCGCGAGGCCAGCGAGCAGCAAGGGCATCAGTGCGAGCAACCACCATAAGGGCTCGCGCCATTGCAATTGCAGTAATTCGGCTAGGTTTATGCTCGGACTCACGCTTGCTCCCGCAATGCCAACATCCGCGCTAACACCAGCAGTGCCGCACCTGCCGCCAGCAGTGCCCAATACCATTCGGCGATTTGGCGCCGTGTGGCAGGGCGCGCGACGGTCGGCTCCAGGCGGCCGATGTCATTGATGATGGCTTCCAGCGCTTGTGTATTGCCGGCTACGTAGTATTTTCCGCCGGTGGTTTCGGCAATGGTTTTGAGGCTGGGGTCAGTCGATTTCGTGGCGGGCCGCGCGGCGCTGGCGAAAAGATCGGTGCCTATTTCTACGGTGTAAATTTTTACGCCCAAGGCAAGTGCGGCCGCCACCGATTCGGCGGGCTTCATCTCGCCTGCGGTGTTGTCGCCATCGCTGAAGAGAATCAAGGCTGGCTGCAAACGATCATGACTTTTCACTTGCTTGAGCGCTAAGCCCAAGGCGTCGCCGATGGCAGTGGCTTCGCCTGCAATGCCGACTTGCAGGCGCGACAAATTCGCCAGCATCAAGTCCTGATCGAAGGTGGGTGCGGCGAGGGTGGCGGCATGGTTGCCAAAGGCGATGAGCCCGAAGCGGTCGCCGTCGCGCGCGGCGACGAAGCGGCGCGCAATGCCTTTCAATACATCCAAGCGCGGCACGCGTTGCTTATTCAATTCAAAATCGTCGATGCTCATGGTGGTGGAGGTATCCACCAGCAACATAATGTCGCGGCCCTGCGGGATCGAAGGCACAGCGGGGCCAAGCCATTGCGGTTGCGATAGGCCTGCCGCCAAACAGCAAGCCGCGAGAAAGGCGAGCGTGGTTTGCACCCGGCGCGTGGATTTGGATTGCGCGGCTTCTTCTGCCAGCCCGCTGAGATCGGGGTGCACTAAATGCGTCGTGGGCAGTGCACCCTCGGCACGACGCGCGCCGAAAAAAAACAGCAGCACAATCAGCGGCAGCAAAAACAACCAAGCGGGATGGGCGAGGGTGATCATATTGCTTGGCTGACCCAGCGGCGCGCTTCTGATAGGAGTTGCACGGCTTGTGGGATGTCGATGGGGTCAGGCGAGAAACGTGCGCGATCGAGTTCTTGCATGAACTTGGACCATGCCTCCGTGCTTAACGAATATTCTTCCTCCCCCTTCAAGAGGGAGGTTAGGAGGGGGATGGGGTTCACGCGCATCGCCTTTGCACCCATCCCCACCCCAACCCTCCCCTTGAAGGGGAGGGAGATCGGAGGGGAGACGCATTGTACTGCCCGCGCAATTTGAAACGTCGCCGCGCGTGCATCTAGCGTGCCCAGTTGCAATTCCCGCTCGGTACGTTTGAGCGCCGCACGCGCCAAGCGCTGGTTGCGGGTGCGCTTTAACCAGCGATGCAGCACGAAATACAAAACTAGAATTACGAGCGTTACGCCCAGCGCAATCCACGCGTAAGGCGGTGGCGCAGGCGGCGGCGCGATGGGGGCGATGATGTCTGCCAGTTCAATCATCCAAGCCCGCCAAAAACAATTGCATGGGGTCGCTGCCGGTGCTGAGCGCGAAGTAGGCGATATCGATCTGGCGCAGCCGGTTCTCGATCTTGCTATGCCGCGCGCTGGCCGCTAGCGAAAAGCGTTCGCGCACCTCCCGCTTACCGGTATCGACCCAGCGCAAACGCTGCGTGGTGAGATCGTAAAAACTGGCGCGGCCTAGCGCTGGCAAATCATGCTCGACCGGATCGGTGATATGCACGCAGGCGATATCGTGGCGCAGCGCGAGATGCGCGAGCAGCGGTACATCATCCACGGCGAGCCAACGAAAGTCGCTGCATATCAACAGACGCGAACCATTGGGCAGTGTGGCGGCGATGCGGCGCAGGGCGTCGATCCAGGTTTGATGCTCTTGCGTCGAATCAGGCGTGCGCGGCGGGCAAGGCGCGGCGGCGGCTTGCGCCAGCTGCAAGATACCGGCTTGCTTCGTCATGCAAGGCAATGTCAGCGCTGTGTTTTCCAGCCCACTTTCGATCATCGTCCCGCCAACGCAAGCGAAGGCGCTGCTCTCCAATACGGCGGCCAAGATCGCCACACGCGCCGCTTGCGCCGCTTTCAATTGACGCGTAGTGCCAAAGCGCATGCCCGCGCCCCGATCCACCACGATATGCAGCGCTGGGTGGTGCTCTTCGCGGAATACCTTGAGATAGGGCTCGCCGGTGCGCGCCGTGGTGCGCCAATCCATATTGCGAATATCGTCGCCCGCTTGATACGCGCGCACCTCTTCGAAATCCAGCCCCTGTCCGAAATGCGCCGAGCGCGCATCGCCGGGGTGGCGCAAAAACACCTCGCGTCCATGCGCGCGCGTGTGGCGCAGCGCATCGGCTTGTTCGATCAGCTCGACGATTTCCTCTGGCGTGAGTAAGGGGTCGTCGGTTGAGAGAATGGGGTTTATCCGTGGTTTCAAAATAAAATTAAGGCAGTGGCACGGTTTCCAGCAGCTTGCTGATCACACTATCCAGCGTCACTTTCTCCACCCGCGCACTGACGGTAGGAATCAAACGATGGCGCAGGCAATCCGGTGCGATGTCGAGGATGTCGTCGGGCGAGACAAAATCGCGGCCGCGCAGGTAAGCCAAAGCTTGCGCCGCGTGGGCGATGGCGAGCGTGGCGCGCGGTGAGGCACCGACTTGAACAAAGCGCGCCACCTCGGGCGCGATTTTTTCCAGATTGCGCGTGGCCGCGACCAGCGACACGATGTATTGCTCCAACTCCGGGGCGAGATGTAAGTGATTCACCTCGCCGCGCGCTTTCAAGACCAGGGCGGCATCGATCGCCGGTGCGGGCGGAGTGGCAAGCTCTTGTTTGAGCCGCGCGCGTTCGCGCCGCAGCACTTCCAGTTCTTCTGTTTCGCTTGGGTAATCCAGCATGACGTGCAACAGAAAGCGATCCAACTGCGCTTCCGGCAGCGGATAGGTACCGGCTTGCTCCAACGGGTTTTGCGTCGCCATCACCATGAACAGCGGCGGCAGCGCGCGCGTTACGCCGCCGACCGTGATTTGCCGTTCCTGCATCGCTTCCAGCAACGCCGATTGCACCTTGGCCGGCGCGCGGTTGATTTCATCCGCCAGCACGATTTCATGGAACAGCGGGCCCTGTGCGAAATCGAAGCTGCCTTCGTTTGGATTGTAGATATCGGTGCCGGTGAGATCGCCCGGCAGCAGATCGGGCGTGAACTGAATGCGCTGAAAGCTGGCATGCACGGCATCCGCCAACGATTTTACCGCGGTGGTTTTGGCCAGGCCAGGCAAGCCTTCCACCAGCACATGCCCGCCTGCTATCAGGGTGACGACGAGGCGGTCGAGCAGTTTAGTTTGGCCAACGATGGAATTATCCAGGGACTGACGTAGCGCGAGAATGGCGTTCTGTGCGGACATGAAGATGGGTTCCAAGTGAAGGTTGTTTAAAGACGATTCTACCGCAGTATCTTAGCGTCGTTACGGGCTAAGCCGGTTCACTTAGTACAAGCAGGAAGCCGCCTAGCGGTACTTGGGTAGGCGCGATGGCTTCGACCATTCTGGCGATGCCGCCGCCATCGGGCAGGAAAATCGCGCTGCGGATCGTCACGCGCGGCATGCCGCACTGGGCAAACAGATGGCGCGCTTCTTGTGGCGTGTGCCAGTGCGCGCCCCGGTAAGCGCCCTGCCCACCGTGACGGCCTTTGTGCCGGTATAACAGGCTGTGGCGGTTGAGCAGCCCCAGCGCGACACGGCGGCGCGTGACGCGCGCCAGTTCGGTGAGCGCGCGCAGCGGATCGGCGATGAAACAAAACGAGGTGATGGCGACAGCGTAATCGAAGTGCCGGTCGGGGAAGGGCAGAGTGCCCGCGTCGCCGACCAGATAGCGCTCGTCCGCCACCATGCTTGATTTCGCATAGCGGATCGCGGCGGCATCCGCATCGATCCCGGTTATCTGCAAGCCCGCACCGGCGAGACGCCGGGTGAAATAGCCGGTGCCGCAGCCCACGTCGAGCACGCTCGCACCCGGCGTCGGCCGCAAATTCGCATAGAGCAATTGAAATTCGGTGTCGCCGATCCAGGCGCCGCGTGGCGTGTGGTACCAGGCATCATAGGTGCTCGGTTGGTATTGATTGGGCACATCCTTTCCGTTAGGCAAGGGAACAGCGCTTCGAATTCTTCGACGCGGACCATCGTCCAAGTAACTGGCTACCCCGGTAGACACGCAACTCATCGGGCGCGAAAGCTTCCCAGGATTCGTCGCCGGATAGCGGCATGGATGCGATGACAACCGATTGGACGCCGCCTTCCATTTGCTGTTGGCTGTACAGTCGATCATGGCCGTAGGCAATCAAGTGTTCACTATCCGACAACAGAAAATTGAACTGGCCGTACTCGGCAATGGCGCTACTCCGCAGCGTCAAGGTTTCTAACCAGGCCTCGGTCATTTCGGGAGACGTGGTTTCAACGGGGAAGGTGCCGGCGATCTCTTCCAGCAAGTAGATGAAGGCATGCTCGGAATCAGTATCGCCCTCAGGATGGGAAAGGCGCGGGTGGCAGCAACCCTGCGGGGCAATGAGCTCCGGCACCTGGCCATTGTGCGCGAACACCCAGGAACGGCCGCAGCAGGTGCGCATGAAGGGATGCGTGTTCTCCAGCGTGAGCGCGGTCGGCGGATTGGCCTTGCGTACGTGGGCGATGATGAGTCGGGAATGGATTTGGTGCGCTAATTTTGCAAATAACGCGCTGCGTGCCGCCGCTTCGGGCGCTTTGTGGATGGTGAACGCATCGCCTTCGAGATAGGCCACGCCCCAACCGTCGGGGTTGTCCGCGGTTTCCCCGCCGCGCATCTGGAACAGCGACAGAGGGCTACGCGCGGAAATTGGCCGATCACTGCTCATGCCGAATAGTTCGCACATACGGTCAACTCCTACAGGTTCACGATCTCATCGGCTTCTGTCATCAACGCGCTCAGGGCCTTCATGGAACTTTTGTTGACGCCGGGGAGCAAGTATCCCTCGTCCCAGCCCAGCTTGCGTAGCGTCGCGCCGCACACTTGCACGTTCAGGCCGACATCAAGCAATTCATAAAACAGCGCACGGCACGGGTTATCCTCGGCCAGTTTCGGATCGACCAGCCACGCGCCGTCTTCCACCAGAAACAGCGTGACTGCCTTGTCATCCGCCAGCAGCGCGCCCGCCAGACGAATCGCGGTGAATGCCCGGTTGTCGGGCGCATCCGGCGCGGTGTGCAAAATGAGCAGGGTTTGGGTCACCGGTTGCGCCTAGAACCATTTGTAGAACCAGTATTTTTCGTAGGCCACTTTACCCCAATGCAGCAGGCGTCCGGCTGGTCTTAACTTCATCTGCGGCGCGGGCTCAGCGTAGAAGTTGCCGCTGCCGAAACCAGCTTGGCCGTCGCCCGCTTCAATGAAGCATGCACCCTCACCTAGGAACTGCGTCATCGCACCAGCGCCGGTGATTTCGGCGGCGATGTTGTGCGCGACCACCTCGGCTTGCCCGTGCGCCAACACGCCGGCCTTGGGCAGCGGCTTGCCGATGGAGAGCGGGATGCCGGTCGCATCGCCGATGGCGTACACGCCAGGGAAAGGTGTGGCGAGCGTGGCGCGATCAACCTTGATCCAGCCGCTGTCGCCGCACAGCCCCGCGGCGCGCACCGCCTCCGGCGCTCGATGCGGTGGCACATAGACCAGCAGATCGAAATCGGCGCTCGCACCGCTTTCGAAATGAATGCGGCGCGCTTCGGGGTCCACCGACACAACTTTTTCCTGCGGGTGGTAGCCGACGCCTTTTTGCTCGACCATGGCGCGCACTTGCGCCGATGCCTCGGGCCCCGCCACTGGCATCGGCCCTGGCTCGGGCGAGTAGAGATCGATCTGCACCTGCTCGCGCAAGCAGCGCCGGCGATAGTCCCACTCCAGCAACATGGCCGCCTCGTAAGGCGCGGCCGGGCACTTGAACGGCATCGCGCTCACCAGCACTACGATGCGGCCTTGCGTCAGGCCTAAGCGCGCGTCACGAATCGCTGCCGCGCCCGCCAGGCTGTAAAGATTATGTCCGGCCTGGGCTAGGCCCGGCACCGCATCCGGCGCCAGCTCCGCGCCCAAGGCGATGATCAGGTAATCCGCAGTCAACTCTTTTCCGTCCACAGTCACTGCGCGCTTTGCCGGGTCGATGCGCTCCACGCGGCCTTGCACCAATTCGATGCCGCGACGCGCGAGCGCGGTGTAAGGCCGGGAAATCTGCGCCGGCGCACGCAGCCCGAGCATCAGCCACAGCAAGGAAGGTTGAAATAAATGCGTGGACGATTGTTCCACCAGCACGATGCGGTGCTCGCGTGATAGCGCACGGCGCAACTTGCTGGCGGCGACGACGCCGCCGATGCCGCCGCCGAGAATCAAGATGGTTTTGCCCTGTGCCATGATTTGCCTCCGAGATTGGACGAGACTACAAGCCCGCCATGGTGGCCGCCGCATCCCACTCGCGCACGGTCTGAAGCAACTGCCCCGCGTTGGCCGCCTCCGGATCGTACGCCACGGTCAGCATATGGGAATGCGTGGGGCTGAAGTGTGCCGAGACCACCCCCTTGCTCCCGCTCAACGCTTCCTCGATTTTTGTGCGTTGCTCGGCGCTCAACGTCGGGTGCACATGAATCAGAATATCTGCGATGTCCATAGCGATCTCCTTTGCCGGTTTAGCGGCGAGGTTGTTGGAAGCGAGTCTCAGCGACTGAGATCGCGTTTTTTCTGCTCGAACTCTTCGCGCTCGATCTCGCCGCGCGCGTAGCGCTCTTCCAGAATCTGCAATGCACTTTTCTGCGCTGGCGTGCCTCGGCTGCTTGCTTCACCCGCCAGCCATTTAATCAGGGCAAAAATTCCCAGGATCAGCAGCGCCCAGAACAGCAGCATGAAGAGCCAGCCGAAGCCGGGCGTCCAAACGCCAAATGTTCCCATCCCGCCCATCATGTTCCACCCCTTAAAAAGTCAGCACCCGGTCAGACTCGCTGGTAAGACGATACAGATCCTGCATGGTGGAAAAGGCGCATACATTGCCTGCCTCGGCGTTGCGCAGTTTGAGGCAAGTGCCGCAGGCGTCGATTTTTCCGCCGTGATCGGCCAGTTCCTGCATCGCCTTCGTCACGGCGAAATGTTCCGTGTCCAAAGATTCGCATTCGACGCCTTTGCCGAGCAAAAATACATTGACCGTATCGCCCTGTCCGAGCGCGAAGTTGCCCAGACGGAAGGCATTCCACACGGTTTCCGGGTCGTTTGAACTGATCACGATGCCTAATTTCATCATAGCCTCCTTTGACGGAAATATTGTCCAGCCCGCTCCTACGCCACGGCCGGATTGAGCCGGGGGTGGGTTTCCTCCCCCCACAGCCAGACGATAAGGCCCGACAGAAACATGGCAATGGCGACGAACCAGAAGCCGGCATTCATATTGCCGCTCACATGCGCCACCCCGCCCAGCAGCAGCGCGCCGATGCCGTAGCCGGTGTCGCGCCAGAAGCGATAGATGCCGATGGCGGAGCCGCGCCAATTGGGGTGCGCAATGTCAGCCACCGCCGCAGAAAGATTCGGGTACAGCAGCGCCATGCCGAAGCCGGTCACCGCCGCCGAGAACGACCACCACGCGACGCCGCTGCCGAGCAGCGTCATGCCCACGCCCGCGCCGCACAACCACATGCCCCACACAATCGGTTTTTGGCGGCCGATGTGATCAGACAGCTTGCCGGTGAACAGCTGCGAGCCGCCCCACACGAACCCATATATGCCTACCATCCAGCCGATTTGCGCCAGGCTCATGCCCTGGCGGTAGAAGAACACCGGATAGAACACCCAGATCAGCGCATCGACGAATTTTTCCACCAGGCCGGCTTGGCTGAGGGCGGCCATGCGCTTGTCGCGCCACGACATCAGGGTGAACACTTCCCAGGTCGTTGGTTTGTCGGAAATGTTTTTCGGAAAGCGCGGCTTGGGGCCGGTGCTCTTGCCCGCAGCGTGGCGCGCGCCTTCAGCTTTGGCCCAAGGCAGGGTTTCCTTGACCCAGAGCGCGGTGAGCACCAGCGCCCCCAGCGTCACCACCGCGCCGAAAATGAATAGCCCCAAGCGCGGTCCGTAGGCGGTGGCCAAATAGCCGGTGAGGATGCCGGCGACGGCCACGCCCACATAACCGGCAAACTCGTTGAGACCGATGGTGAGACCGCGCTGGTCGGCGCGAGTAATGTCGAGCTTGGAGGTTTGCGTCATCGACCAAGTGAAGCCTTGGTTCACACCGAGCAGCACCGTCGCTGCGACGATCCAGTTCCAACTCGGCGCGAAGTAAATCATGAATGGAATCGGTAGCGCGATCGCCCAGCCCAAGAGCAGCACCGTCTTGCGCCCATAGCGCTCGGACAGCCGCCCCGCGACGAAATTGAGTGCGCCCTTGACGAAGCCGAAAGCGACCACGAACGCCATCAACAGCAGGAACGAGCCTTTTGGCACGCCGAATTCGGATTCGGCCAGCGCCGGAATCACGGTGCGCATCATGCCCAGCGTCAACCCCACCAAAAACACCTGGAACAACTGGTGCAGGAACTGGTTCAGGTTGTCGCGGATGCCGTGGCTATAGCCGCGATAGTGTTCGTGGTGCAAGGCTTCTGTGGGGCTCATGAAATTTACTCCGCAGTATTCAGGGTTTCGCGCGCGGCGGTTTGATATGCGCGCCGTAGCCGGATTTCTTGACCACCTCGATCAGCTTCGCCGGGCTGGTCTTGGCGTCGTCGTAGCGAATCACCGCTTGGTCGGGGTTGCGGGTTACTTTGGTTTCGTCCACGCCGTCGGCGAAATCCAGCGCGGTCTTGATCGTGACCGGACACATCGGGCAATACATGCCTTCCAGTTCCAGGGTTACGCTGCGTGGGGCGGCATGGGCGGCGAAGCTTGCACCTAGTAGGAACGCCAAGGTGATCGGGAGCATTGCTTGTTTTAAGCGCATATCGGTTTCCTTTAATCCAAAAGCAGGCGCGGCAAAATTTCCGGCAATACCACCACCGTTGCCACCGTGAGCGTCACTGCCCAGAACGCGATGCGTTGCAGCCGCATCAGGCGCGGGTTGGCGCACAGCGAGCCGATGGCGCACGCCTTCTTAGGCCGGTACAGCGTGTAGCCGCTCCAGGCCAGAAAGCCAACGGTCGCCGCGAGGAGGTAGGGCTTGAACGGATACAGCGCGCCCAATCCCAACACCCACGCCCCGCCAATGCCCAGCACGACCAGCACCAAAGGCCCCAGGCAGCAGATGGAAGCGAGCACGGTGCCGACCGCGCCGCCGATCAGCCCCAGTTTTACTTTCGCGGCTTCGTCCATGTGCGGCTCCTAGGCGGCGATGTTCGCCGCCACCATGCGCGCCATTTCGGCCGGGCGCGGCGGGATTTCGCTGGTGAGGTAGCTCACGAACTCGTCCTTGTTGTTGATATGCAAGCCGGTGTTGAAGCGTTTCTCGAAGCCGATGGTGGAAGAGGGCTTACCCGAAATGCCCGCGCCGCACACGCTGCCCGCCTGATGGCCGGGAAAGATTTCGGTTTCGTCCGACAGGGTCAAGAGCTTGGCGTGCAGGCTGTCGAACAGCATGCCGGCCATGGCTTTCTCGCGGCCCGCCAGGTCGGGGCGGCCGATGCTGCCGACGAACAGCGTGTCGCCGGTGATGACGAACCAGGGCTGCTCGCTGCGGCGCTTGTCGGCTACCGCCAGGCAGATGCTGTCCATGGTGTGGCCCGGCGTGTGCAGCACTTTGATGGCCACGTTGCCCGCCTCGATCACATCGTTGTCGCGCAGGGCGTGAAAGGGGAACTGCACCACATCGGAATCGCTTTCGTGCAGGCAATAGGCTGCACCGGCCAGTTTGGCCAGCACGCGTCCGCCGGAAAAATGGTCGGCGTGCACATGGGTGTCGATTACATGGGTGATTTTGACGTTCGCCTTCGCCGCTTCTTCGAGGAACCATTCCTCGTCGCCCGCCACCACGTCCACCGCCACGGCTTTACCCAGCGAGCCGCAGCCGAAAAAATAGGAGAGGGAAGATTCTTTTGTCGCCAGTTGCTTGAAAAACATGGTTACCTCCGCAGCGTGTCAGATTGGAAATGAATGTTCTTAACTCAAGTAATCAAATGAACGCTTGAATAATGGGCCGGATTTTTTCCCTTGTCAAGCGCAAATCGAGCGGTGGGCAGGGTGCCGGCCGGAGCAGCATCCAGGGCTTAAGTCCCTTTTTTAACCGGCAAGTGCGACGCCAGCCATTCCGGATAGCCTTCCTCCAGACGGCGCGCGCGGTAGCCTTTCTTGCGCAGTTGTTCCACCGCTTCCATGGCGAACAGGCAATACGGTCCGCGGCAATAGGCGACGATTTCCTGCTTTTTGGGCAGCTTGGACAAGAGGCGCGGCAGCTTGTCCACGGGCACGTTCAGAGCGCCTTCGATGTGGCCGGCGAGAAACTCCGCCTCCGGGCGCACGTCGAGCACGATCGCTTCCCCTGCGCGCACCAGCTTCAGCAACTCTTCGCGCTTCACCGGCGTCATCTCGTCCCGGCTGGCGAAATTGTTGCGCACAATGCGCTCGACTTCGGCGGACTGGCGTTCCGCTACATGGCGGATGCCCGCGAGCACCCCTGGAATCTGGTCGTCGCTCAGACGGTAGATGACTTGCAAGCCTTCCTTACGCGAGACCACTAGCCCCGCGTCGCGCAGCGTTTGCAAATGATGTGAGGTATTCGCGGTCGACATGCCGGTCGCGTGCGCCAGCGCTTCCACGCCGCGCTCGCCCTGGGCCAGGGTTTCCATCAATTCCAAGCGCCCGGGGCTGGCCATCGCCTTGGCGACCCGGGCGAAATGTTCATACAGGCGTTTTTTGGGAGAGAGGGGGGTGGGCATGCCGCTATTCAAACAAATGTTTTAATAGTTTGCAAATCAGTTTTTTCTTTACGGCGACGTTCGGGCGAGTTAATGTAATAAATTCTACTGATTGTTATAGACACTACATAAAAATGCATTGGCTGTTGCTGATCATGAGTTTGCCCACGCGCAACGCTACCGCGCGCATGCGCATCTGGCGCGCGCTGAAGCATGCGGGCTGCGCGGTGCTGCGCGACGGCGTATATCTGCTGCCGTCGGGTGAGGCAATGCAGCGCGCATTCGAGGCGCAGGCGCAAGAAATCACGGCGGCGGGCGGCAGCGCGCATTTGCTGCCATTGGATATCGACGACATAGAAAAGGACGCGCAGTTTCGCCGCCTATTCAACCGCGCGGACGACTATGCCGATCTGAAGCGGGTGTTGGATAAGTTGCGCGGCAAGCAGAAGCGCGGCGCGCCGGCGGTCTTGGCGCGCGAGTTGATGCAGGCGCGCAAGGCTTTCGCGGCAGTCGCCGCAGTCGATTATTTTCCCGGCGCGGCGCGCGAGCAATTGCAAGCCTTGCTGGATGAAATCGCGCAGGGCATCGAGGCACGCTTGAATCCGCACGAACCGCATGCCCCGCACGCGGCCAGCGGCAACATCCAGCGCCTGGACGCAGCCGCCTACCAAGGCCGGTTGTGGGCAACGCGCAAGGGATTATGGATCGACCGCATGGCGAGCGCGTGGCTGATTCAACGTTTCATCGACACCGAGCCACAATTCAAATGGCTGGCGAAACCGGCAGATTGCCCCAAGCGCGCGCTCGGCTTCGATTTCGACGGAGCGACCTTTACCCACGTCGGGCAGCGCGTAACGTTCGAGGTGCTCGGCGTGAGTTTCGGGCTGGAAGAAGATGCAGCGCTGATGCGCATCGGCGCCATCGTGCATTACCTCGATGTGGGCGGCGTGATGCCGCCGGAGGCTGTGGGCCTGGAAGCGGTGCTGAAGGGGCTGCGCGAGTCGGCGAAGAATGATGATGCGCTGCTCGAATCGGCGGCGGCAGTGTTCGATGGGCTGTATGTGGCGTTTGGGAAAACAACTTAGCCACGGATGAACACGGATAAACCCAAATGCCTGTTTGCCTTTCATCCGTGTTAATCCGTGTGCATCCGTGGTTACAAATAGGTTTTAATCAGGAGGCACCATGACAGAAGAAAAACTCGCAGCCCCCGCACCCGTAACCCTGGGCGAAGCATTCAAATACTGGCTCAAGCTCGGCTTCATCAGCTTCGGCGGCCCCGCCGGACAGATTGCCATGATGCATCAGGAGTTGGTGGAAAAGCGCCGTTGGATTTCCGAGCATCGCTATTTGCACGCACTAAATTACTGCATGCTGCTGCCGGGGCCGGAGGCGATTCAGTTGGCGATTTATATTGCGTGGTTGATGCACGGCGTGCGCGGCGCGGTGGTGGCGGGCGTGCTGTTTTTCCTGCCGTCGTTTGTGTTGTTGTCGACACTGGCCGGCATCTATCTCGCATTTGGCGATGTGCCACTGGTGCAGGGCATCTTCTACGGTATCAAGCCGGCGGTGGTCGCGGTGGTGTTGTTCGCGGGCTGGCGCATCGGCTCGCGCGCGCTGAAGAATGAAGTGCTGTGGGCCATGGCGGCGCTGGCCTTCGTCGGTATTTTCTTTTTTGACATCGGTTTCCCGTGGATCGTGCTGGCAGCCGGCATTCTCGGCGCCATTGGCGGCAAGTTCTGGCCCGCCAAGTTCAAGGGCGGCGGTGGGCATGGCGCGAGCAACAAGGAGTATGGCCCGGCTTTGATCGATGACGACACCCCGACCCCGGCGCATGCCAAATTTTCCTGGGGCAAGCTGGCGCTGAAGCTGATCGCTTTCGTGCTGATTTGGTTCGCAGCCATGTACGCCATCAGTGGCCAGCCAACGCTGACCGATATGGGCGAGTTCTTCACTAAGGCGGCTTTTCTCACCATCGGCGGCGCTTATGCCGTGCTGCCCTATGTCTATCAAGGCGGTGTCGAGCATTACACCTGGCTCACCGGGCCGCAGATGATGGATGGCTTGGCGCTGGGCGAGACCACACCGGGTCCGCTCATCATGATCGTGACTTGGGTCGGCTATCTCGGCGGCGTGGCTAAAGGCGTGTTTAGCAACCCCATCGCGGCGGGTGTGGCGGGCGCGGCAGCGGCGACCTTTTTTACCTTCTTACCCTCGTTCTTGTTCATTCTGGCGGGCGGACCGCTGGTGGAAGCTACGCGCGATGAGATCAAATTCACCGCGCCGTTGACGGGTATCACCGCCGCCGTGGTCGGGGTCATTCTCAACCTGGCCGTGTTTTTTGCGTGGCATACCTTCTGGCCCCATGGCACGGCGGCGACGCCCTTCGCCGGCACCTTCGATTGGTTTCCGGTGGTGATCGCCATCGCATCATTTCTCGCGCTATGGAAATACAAGGTGGACATCATGAAGGTGATCGGCGTTTGCGCGCTGGTGGGCCTGGCGTACGCCTTTATCAAACCCATGCTGGCCTAATAATCCCATGGACGCCCCTTCCGGCTTGCGCACCCACTGGCGAGAAATCACGGCGGTGTTTCTCAAGCTGGGCGCCATGAGCTATGGCGGCCCGGCGATCATGGGCATGATGCAGGCCGAGTTGCAGGAGAAGCGTGGCTGGCTGTCGAAGGAAAATTTTGTTGAAGGCCTAGCGCTGGTGAATATGCTGCCCGGCGCGGGGGCGACGCAGTTGGGTATTTTTTTAGGCCATACGCGCGCGGGTTGGTGGGGTGGTTTGCTCGCCGGTGTGTGTTTTGTGTTGCCGGCCTTGTTCATTATGTTGGCGATGACTTTAGCCTATGTGGAATACGCGGCCTTGCCGGTCATGCGTGGGGTGTTTTACGGTCTAGCGCCCGTAGTGGTGGGGATTTTTGCGGCGGCGGTGTGGCGCTTGGGACGCGTTGCGATCAAAGATGCGAAGCAAATCGTCGTAGCACTTGCGACAGCGCTGGCCTTGGCGTTTACGCCCATCGGCATCATTCCGCTGCTGCTCCTGGCGGGTGCGTTGGGTGTCGTGTTTTATGGCGCGCGGCGCTGGGGTGTGGCGGCAGTGTTGGTGCTGGTGGTGACGTATGCCGCACTGCATGGCTTGGGTGGTTTGATGCCTGCCGCCAGCAGCGGTGCAACGGGTGCGGCCAGTGTGCGCGATGTCGCCGCGTTCTTTTTCAAGGTCGGTGCGTTTTCCTTTGGTGGCGGGCTGAGTATGCTGGCCTTCATGCAGGATCAGGTAGTCAATCAATTGCATTGGCTCACACAGCAGCAGTTTTTAGATGGGCTGGCCTTGGGACAATTGACGCCGGGCCCGATCCTGATGGTGGCCGTTTTTGTTGGGTATCAAACCACGGGCTTTTCTGGCGCGGTCGCAGGGGCCCTGGCGATTTTTCTGCCGTCGTTTATTTTAATGTTAAGTATCTTGCCGGTGTTTGAGCGCATCAAACGCATCACCTGGATGAAAGCTGCAATGAAAGGCATTAGCCCCGCCGTGATCGGCATGATCGCGGTGGCCATGCAGCAAATGTTGCCCAAGGCTGTGCCGGATTGGTTGCCCGGTGTGTTGTTAGCGGCAACCGTGCTGCTGATGTTGAAGTGGCGCAGGGGGCCGCTGCCGTTAATGTTGGCAGGCGGCGCGATTGGATGGTTAGTATCGATTTAACTCTGGAGGAAAAAATGGAACGCAGCATCAAATCCCAAGACCTGAAATCAAACTTGAATAGCGTCACCCTGATCGATGTGCGGCGCAAATCCGATCTCGATACCGATGCGTCGAAATTGCCGGGCGCAACCTGGCACGACCCCGAGCAAATCGAAACCTGGAGCGCGCAATTGCCCCAGGACAAAGAGGTCGTGTTGTATTGCGTGCGTGGTGGCTCTGTGAGCAATTCGGTGCTGGATAATTTACGCAGCAAGAACATCAACGCGCGCTTCATCGAAGGCGGCATCGTTGCCTGGAAAGAAGCGGGCTTTGATGTGGTGGCCAAATGAAGTGGGTCACGCGCGAGCGCCCCAAGATCGATCGTATCGCTTGCCCGTGGTTGATCGCGCGCTTTATCGATACAGCGCCGGAATTTTTGTATGTGCCGTCCGATCAAGTGTTGGCAGTGGCAGCGGACACCGGCGCGGTGCCCTATGATGTCGCCGGTGTAGAGATGACGCATGTGGGCGAGTTGTGCAGCTTCGATGCCTTCTTGAAAAAATATGCGCTCACCGACCCGGCGCTATATCACGTGGCGGAAATCGTGCGCGCGGCCGACACCGGCAAGCCCGAAGCGTCGCCGCAAGCGCATGGCTTGCTGGCTATTTCCTTGGGGCTATCGAAAAATTTCAGCGACGACCACGAAATGCTCGCGCATGGCATGGTGATGTATGACGCGCTGTATAGCTGGTGCCAATCATTGCAGCGCGAAACGCATGGCGCTTAAACAGGTATTGAATTTATTGCGCAGGAATCTGCGGCAACAGCGCTTCGATTTTTTTCAAGGTGTCGAATTCATCCCACTCGGTCGAACCCAGCAGTGAATAACGCAGCTTGCCTTCCGCATCCAGCACGTAGCTGGTGGGGAAGACGAAGACTTTCCATTCCTTGAGCGCACGGCCGTCTTTATCCATGAGGATGGTGAAATCGAGTTTGGCGTCTTTCATGTCTTTCAAAAATTGGCGCACCTCCGCTTCGGATTCGGCCATGTCCACCGCCAGGATGGTGAACGGCTTGTCCTTCAACGCTTCTTTCAAGCGCTGCATCGAGGGCATTTCGGCGCGGCAGGGCGGGCACCAGGTGGCCCAAAAATTAATCAGCACGACGCGGCCTTTGTAGTCGGCCAGGCTGTGCGGCTTGCCGTCCAGGTCCTTCAGCGCCAGCGCACTGGGCGCATCACGCGGGGCGAGTGGCTTGAGTTCCTTGGCGTTGGCGGCGCTGATACTCAGCATAAGCGGGATAAGTACAGCGGCAGCCCATTTCATGGCGATTTCCTTTTCAAGGCGGGTAAGCTTTTGATGGCGTCGACTATGAGGCTGTCGAGCCGATCGGCGAGTTCCCGCTCGTGCGGCAGGGCGTCTTCGCGGAAATAAAATCGGTCGCGCATGCCGGGCAAAGTTGTGATGACGACGCGGCTGCCGCCTTGTTCCAGTTGTTGCTTGAGCGCATCGAGTTGCCAGTGCCAGGGCGATTTATCACCTTGCAAAATAGCAATCGGCAAATGCGTTTGCCGAGTCAGGGGCAGGTAGGCGGCTTCTTCGCCTGCTTCGGGGCTGCCGGCCAGAAGATTGGGGAACAGCAACACTACCCCCGCGATAGGTCGTCCCCGGTGTTGCGCACCACCCAGCGCGAGCGCCGCGCCGCGCCCGCTGCTGAGCAGGATAATTTTCCGGTATTTTTTCGCGGCGGCTTGAATCAAGCCCGCCACATCGGCGGCGGGAATTTCATCCACGCTGCTTGGGCCCACCGGCAGAAAGCGCGCGCCAAATAAATCCGCCACCCACACGCTATAGCCGCGCCGCGCCAATTTTGCAGCGGTGTCGTGCTCGGCCTGAACCACCCCCCTTTCCGATGGGAGCCACAGTATCAAGTTGCGCTTTCCCGCATGGTAGCGCGTAACAGGAATTTCTACGTTGGGGGCGACCAGGATGGATTTAGAATCCGGCGCGGCAAAAGCCAGCGTACTACCGAGCAAAAAAGTCCAGAACAAAGCCAGGAAAAATTTCATTCAGCAAGCCAGTGCCCGGATTTTCCACCGCGCTTTTCCAGCAGCCGAATATCGGTGAGCTGCATGCCGCGATCGATGGCTTTGCACATGTCGTAGATGGTGAGCAGGGCGGCGGAGACGGCGGTAAGCGCTTCCATCTCGACCCCGGTGCGGCCCACGGTTTCGACGGTGGCCTGGCAGATCACGCGCGCCGGGCGCGACCGCGTTTCAAATGCGATATCGATTTTGGTGATCGGGATCGGATGGCTGAGCGGGATCAAATCAGAGGTGCGCTTGGCCCCCTGGATCGCGGCGATGCGCGCGATGCCGAGCACGTCGCCTTTTTTGCTGGTGCCAGATTGAATCACCTTGAGCGTGGCGGGCAGCATAGTGATCTGGCCCGACGCGCGCGCGACGCGATGGGTTTCGGGTTTGCTGCCCACATCAACCATGTGAGCTTGGCCGTGCGCATCGAAGTGGGTGAGTGGCTTGGATTTTGGCATGGCAATGAACTTATGAGCGTTACTCGTTATCATAGCACTATGAAATTTACCCACCTATTGGTGCTCGGCGTGTTTTGCACCTCGCCCGCCAACGCCGCTACCAATCTGCCCGATCTGGGCGAAGCTTCGCAATCGGTGTTTTCTCCCCAATTAGAACGCAAGATCGGCGAGGCGATCATGCGCGATATTCGCGCCGACCGTGCTTATTTGGATGACCCCGAAGTGGCCGATTATTTGAATGGTCTTGGCTATCGGCTCGCGGCGGCGAGCCCGAATAATCGCCAAGACTTCGAATTCTTCGCGGTGCAGGACAACACGCTAAACGCCTTCGCACTGCCCGGCGGTTACATCGGTGTGCATTCCGGCTTGATTCTCACGGCGCAGAGCGAGTCGGAGCTGGCCGGCGTGTTGGCGCATGAGATCGCGCATGTCACGCAGCGCCATATCTCGCGCATGGTGGCGCAAGAGTCGCGCAATAGCTTGATCTCGATCGCCGCGATCGCGGTGTCCATACTCGCTGCGCGCGCTAATTCCCAAGTCGCAAGTGCGGCAGCTACCGTAGCGCAAGCGGGCGTGATTCAAAATGCGCTCGACTTCACGCGTGAAAACGAACGCGAAGCAGACCGGGTGGGTTTTCAGATCATGCAAGATTCCGGCTTGGATCCGCGAGGTATGGCAAGCTTTTTTGATCGTATGGGCAAATTTAACCGGCTCTACGACAACAACGCCCCGGTGTATCTGCGCACCCATCCGCTCACCACCGATCGCTTAGCGGATATTCAAAACCGGCTCGCGGAGACGCCTTATAAGCAAGTCCCCGATTCACTCGACTATCAACTGGTCCGCGCCAAACTGCGCGCCGCATCCGGCAGGGCAGAGGACGCGGTCACCGAATTCGAAACTGGGCTCAAAGAGAAAAAATTCAACAACGAAATCGCTCAGCGCTATGGTCTAGCCGCAGCGCTGGCCCGCGCAAAGAAACTGGAGCGCGCCGAAAAAGAGTTGGCCGTGGCACAGAAAAATTCGCCAGCGCATCCGATGATCGAAACCCTGGCTGCCGAGCTTAAGCGCGCGCAAGGCCAGGACTCGGCGGCGTTGGCAATTTATCGCGCGGCATTGAAGCGCTTTCCTTTCCATCGCGCACTGATCTACGACTATGCCGATACCCTGCTTCAAGCCAAGCAAGGCGCGGAGACGATCAAGTTCGTGAATGAGCAACTCAAGACGCGCGCCAACGATTACCGTCTGTACGAATATCAGGCACGCGGCTATGCGACCTTGCAAAAACGCTTTCACTCGCATCGCGCTTTGGCCGAAGCCTACGCCCGGCGCGGCAACCTCACGGCCGCGATCGAGCAACTACAAATTGCGCTCAAATCCGATGAAGGCGATTTTTATCAACTCTCCAGCGCCGAGGCGCGCTTGAAAGAACTCAAAGCTTTGGATGCTGAATCCAAGCGGCCTTAAGTGATCGTGTCCACCCGCACCGAATGAGCGCGTTATTGATATCTGAAGGCACCGACGGTTTGTTTTTTATTAGAGAATACTTATATATTTCAAAATAGCTATGGTAGTAGGCGCAGAAAGAGATTAATGAGGAACTATCTAGTAAAACAGCCTTCAAATGGCTTGCGTGGTGGCGCAAACATTGGTTATCCTTACCAACATCCATTGTCCGAATGGCGTCGCCGGGTAGCTTTAAATCAAATTGATGTTAGCTCGGTAGGATCGGAACACCGATCAATCTAAAACATAATTTTGAAGGAGGAAACAATGCCGAAGAGCACCAAGCTCATGTTAGCTGCCAGCATCGTTGGCATCATGCTGTCGACAACTGGTTACGCGCAGGATAAGGCGGCGGAAAAGGCCAAAGAGCCCACCGGTCAGGATGTTGCCTTAAATAACAGAAAGGGCAATTGCATGGCTTGCCATTTGATCCCTGGCGACCCCAAAGTCGTGACCAACGCGAACATTGCGCCTCCCCTGATTGCGATGAAAGCGCGCTTTCCGGACAAGGCAAAGTTACGTGCCCAGATTTGGGATGCGACCAAGGTTAATTCCTTAAGCACGATGCCGCCGTTCGGCAAGCATCTGATCTTGACGGAGAAGGAAATCGACTTGGTCACCGATTACGTGCATGGCCTTTAACTTTTCCCCTGATTTCGTTCGCCTAATATTTAGTTAGCCAATTTTGTTAGAAGGAGTAGTTATGAACACGAAACGCAGAACATTTTTAAAAGGCGCCGGCGCGGCAGGTACCGTAGCCGTTGCAGTGGCCGCGGGCTTGTTGAAGCCGACCGAAGTACTTGCGGCAGAATGGAACAAAGCTGCATTTGACGCCAAAGGCATGCCTGACGCGTTGAAGGTGCTCAATGCCAGCGGTGCTGCCGACAGCAAAGACATCACCATCAAGGCACCAGATATCGCGGAAAACGGCGCAGTGGTACCGGTCGAAGTAACCAGCAAAATCGCTGGCACCAGCAGCATTGCGCTGATGGTGGAGAAAAATGCGAACCCCTTGACCGCGAATTTCGATCTGGCCAATGGCGCGGATGGCTATGTCAGCACCCGCATCAAAATGGGTCAAACTTCCAACGTGCGCGTGCTCGTGAAAGCGGGCGGTAAGACCTTCACCGCAGTTAAGGAAGTTAAAGTGACCATCGGTGGTTGCGGCGGCTAATCAGCCCCCGAATCACGACGCTAACCCGAATACACTGAGAGGATACGAACATGGCAGAACCGATGAAAATCCGCGCACAAGCCGAAGGCGACTCCGCCAACGTCAAAGTGCTGATGAATCACCCGATGGAAACCGGTCAGCGCAAAGACGCCAAGACCGGCCAAGTTGTCCCGGCCCATTTTATTCAGACCGTCACCGCGCAGGTAAACGGCAAAACCGTGCTGGATGCGCAGTGGAGCCAAGCCGTTTCCAAGAACCCGTTCCTGGGATTCAAGGTTAAGGGCGCAAAAGCCGGCGACAAAGTAGTCGTGAGTTGGGCGGACAATAAAGGCGATAAAAACCATGCCGAGGCTGTCGTAGCCTAAAGCAAGCCAGCGCCGGTTGGGGTTTCCCCCAACCGGCTCCTGATTTTAAGAGGAGAACGCAATGAAGAAAATATTATTGGCCGTTTTCGGCGCCAGTTTGTTGTTTGGCGCGCTGAATGCTTCCGCCACCCCGGAGCAAGACCGTAAAGAAGTCCTGGAATATTATAAGAACAAATTCCCCAATCTTAAATTTGATGATTATGTGAACGGCGCACTGGCCTTAAGCCAGGACGCACTCGATCAATACAAGGCTATTATGGAATTTCCGCCTTATGATTCTGAGGTCGATAAGGCCAAGAAAATGTGGGAAACGCCATTCAAGAATGGCAAGAAATACGCGGACTGCGGCAATGTGGGAAAAAACATGGCTGGTCATTTTCCTTATTTTGACGAGAAATTAGGCAAAGTCGTAACTTACGAAATGGCGATTAATTCCTGCCGTAAGGCCAATGGCGAAGATGAGTTTGCCTACGATGACATGAAGACCATGGGCCTGTTGACGGCTTATTCGCGCAGCTTATCCGACGGCATGAAAATGAGCGTCAAGGTCGAAGGCGCGAAGGCGCTTGCGGCATATGAGAAGGGCAAGGTGCAGTTTTATCAGCGCCGTGGCCAACTCAACTTTTCCTGCGCTTCTTGTCATATTCACCAGGTAGGGACGACTTTACGCACCGAGTTATTGTCACCTGCGCTGGGGCACGCTGTGCATTGGCCCGAGTTTCGCGGCGGGGATAGCGTGACGACTTTGCAGGCGCGCTATGTGCAATGCAACAAAAACATACGTGTCGTACCCTTCAAGCCAGGTAGCGCAGAGTACAACAACCTGGAGTATTTCCACTCTTATATGAGCAACGGACTGCCCATGCAGACTCCGGTATTCCGTAAATAAGTTCGTCATGCATGTTGAACAAGGCTTGTTGGTTAACCCCGCAAGCCTTGTTTTTTTATAGCGTTAACAAAATTAAAGCCTAAACAAGGCGATTACTATCACACTTGGATTTTTTGCAGGAGCTGAATGATGTCGATGACCCGTCGTGAATTTCTTGAAGTGTTGGCGGTTGCCGCCGCAAGCGGTATGGCACTGGATAGCCGTCAGGCGCTGGCCGGCGAGGTGCCGAAAAACTTTTACGAGTTGCCTAAATTCGGCAATGTCAGTTTCATGCACTTTACCGACTGCCATGCACAGTTGCTGCCGGTGTATTTCCGCGAGCCGAGTGTGAATATCGGTGTCGGCGGTGCGTATGGCAAGGCGCCGCATCTGGTGGGCGATCATTTTCTGAAGGCCTACGGCATCAAGCCCGGCTCGATCGATGCGCACGCGTTTACCTATCTGGATTTTGCCGCCGCAGCCAAAACCTATGGCAAGGTGGGCGGCTTCGCGCATCTCGCCACCCTGATTAAAAATATCCGTTCGCAACGTCCCGGTTCCTTGCTGCTGGATTCGGGCGATACCTGGCAGGGTTCCGGCACCGCATATTGGACCAATGGCGCCGACATGGTGGGTGCGCAGAAAATGCTGGGCGTGAATGTGATGGCGCCGCACTGGGAATTCACCCTGGGCGCCGAGCGCGTGAAGGAAATCGTCGAAAAGGACTTCAAGGGTTCGGTCGATTTTGTGGCGCAGAACGTCAAGACCGCCGACTTCGGTGATCAGGTGTTCAAGCCCTACGTGATCAAAAATGTGAACGGCGTCCCGGTCGCCATTATCGGCCAAGCTTTCCCCTACACCCCGGTGGCCAATCCGCGCCATTTCACGCCGGACTGGACTTTCGGCATTCAGGACGACAGTCTGCAAAAATTTGTGAACGAGGCGCGCAGCAAAGGTGCGAAAGTGGTCGTCGTGTTGTCGCACAACGGTATGGACGTGGATCTCAAAATGGCGACGCGCGTCACCGGTGTGGACGTGATTTTCGGCGGCCACACGCACGACGCTATCCCGCAAGCGATTCCGGTTAAAAATGCTAAGGGCACGACGCTGGTGACCAATGCCGGTTCCAACGGCAAGTTCCTCGGCGTGATGGATTTGGATGTCAAAAACGGCAAAGTTGTTGGCTACAAATATCGTCTGCTGCCGGTGTTCTCCAACCTCATCGAGGCGGACAAGCCGATGGCGGAGTACATCAAAAAAGTACGCGCGCCTTACGAAGCCAAGCTCAACGAAAAACTCGCCGTCACTGAGGATTTTCTGTATCGACGCGGCAACTTCAACGGCACCTTCGATCAGGTCATCGTCGATGCGCTGATCGAAGTGAAGGGCGCCGATATGGCGTTCTCGCCCGGCTTCCGCTGGGGCACCAGCTTGCTGCCGGGTGACACCATCACGATGGAGCGCGTGTTGGATCAGACTTGCATCACCTATCCCGCGACCACGCTCAATGAGATGACCGGCCAGCAGATCAAGGAAGTGCTGGAAGACGTAGGCGACAATCTATTCAACCCGGATCCGTATTATCAACAGGGTGGCGATATGGTGCGCGTGGGCGGCTTGCAGTACACCTGCAACCCGAATGAGAAAGCGGGCCGTCGCATCAGCAATATGGTGCTGCGCGGCAAGCCGGTCGATTCCAGCAAGAAATATCTGGTGGCGGGCTGGGCCTCAGTGCAAGAGAACGTCACCGGCACCCCGATCTGGGATGTGGTGGCCGAATACCTGAAGAGCGTGAAAGTCATCAAGAAGGTTAAGCTCAACCAGCCGAAAATCATCGGCATGGGCAAGAACCCGGGCATGCAGGAGTAAGCACACACAGGGCACTTGCTCAGGGAATGAAAAGGGGGCCGAGGGCCCCCTTTTCATTCGTGCGACGGGCACTTGTTCGGATAAACCAGGTCTCACCGATTATGCAAAAATTAAAGGCGCTGTTCACGCGCAAAGGGTGGTTGGGGTTGATCGCCGTCTTGGCGCTCGGCGGTGGCGCTTACTTTGCATTTGTTGGGAAAGATAAAGCCCAAGCCCGCTACAAAACCCAAGTGGCGGATGTGGGTGATATTCATCAAGTCATCACCGCGAACGGCACGCTCAACCCCGTGGTGCTGGTGAATGTGGGGACGCAAGTATCGGGCACAGTGAAACGCTTGTATGTCGATTTCAATGACACAGTGACGCCGGGTCAAGTGCTGGCGGAGTTGGACCCCTCGCTGTTCCAAGCAGCCCTGCATCAAAGCGAGGCCAATCAAGCCAATAGCGACGCAGGGCTGAAGCTGGCCCAAGCAAAAGAAAAGCGTGCACGCGAATTGCTGGCTAAAAACTTCATCTCGCAAACCGCGATGGATGAAGCCGCGCAAGCGTTTGAGGCGGCGCAGGCGCAAGCACGGTTGGCGCGCGCACAAGTCGAGCGCGATCGCATTAACCTGCGCTATGCCGTGATCCGCTCCCCGATCGCGGGCGTGGTCGTGGCGCGCAGTATCGATGTCGGGCAGACCGTCGCAGCCAGTTTCCAGACGCCCACTTTATTTCAAATCGCCAAAGATCTGCGCGATATGCAGATTGATTCCAGCGTGGCGGAAGCTGATGTCGGCACCATTTTTGTGGGCCAAGCCGTGCGCTTTACGGTCGATGCCTTTCAAGACAAAAACTTTAAAGGCAAAGTAAAACAAATCCGGTTAAACCCCACGGTGCAGCAGAATGTGGTGACCTACAATGTGGTCGTCGGTGTGGATAATAGCGAGGGCCAACTGCTACCCGGGATGACCGCCCATGTAAAAATCGCCGTGGCGGATCGCAAGCAAGTATTACGGGTTGCTAACGCCACGCTGCGCTTCAAACCCGAAGCACCCGAGGAAGAGGGCGACAAAAATAACAAACGTGAGCGCAAGAAAAAAGAGGACTCTACCCAGGTCTACCGCTTGGAAAAAGACGACAAGTTGGTTCCGGTGAAAGTGAAACTCGGCATCACGGACGGCGCCAATACGGAGATTGTCGAAGGCGATCTCAAAGCAGGTGTGGTGCTGGTGACTAAAGATACCGTGCAGAAGAAAAGCAAAGAAAAGAGCTCGTTTAGTTTTAGGATGTTCTAATGCCGCTGATTCAGCTTGATCGCATCAGCAAGCAATACCCGAGTGCCGCCGATCAGCCGGTGCCCCAAGTGCTGGACGGCATTACGCTGAACATCGAGCAGGGTGAATTCGTTGCCATCATGGGGCCCTCCGGCTCGGGTAAATCCACCCTCATGAATCTCATCGGCTGCCTCGACACCCCCAGTGGTGGCCACTACCACTTAGATGGGCGAGATGTGACCACACTCGAACCGGATGAGTTGGCCTTGGTGCGTAATCAGACCATCGGCTTCGTGTTTCAGGGCTTCAACTTATTGAAGCGCATTTCGGCGCTGGATAATGTGGGCCTGCCTTTACTTTATTCAAATATCTCCAAGTCCGAGCGGCGTAGCCGCGCGGCAGCGATGTTGGAATTAACCGGCTTGGGCAGATATGTGCATAGCCTGCCCAATCGTATGTCCGGCGGGCAACAGCAGCGCGTGGCCATCGCACGTGCGCTCGTTAACCAACCACGATTAATCCTGGCGGACGAACCCACCGGCAATCTTGACTCACACACCAGCCGCGAGATCATGGATATTTTTGCAAAACTCAATCGCGAACAAGGCATCACCATCGTGCTGGTAACGCATGAAAACGATATCGCCCGCTATGCCAAGCGCTTGATCCGGATTGTGGATGGGCATGTAGTGCAAGATCAAACGCAGGTCAATACAGAATGAATTTACTCTCCATCATCTACGAAGCCTGGAGCGCCATGGGGCAGAACAAGCTCCGTACCGGCCTCACCATGTTGGGCATGATCATTGGCGTCGGCGCGGTCGTGGTCATGCTCGGCATCGGCCAAGGTGCGCGCACTACCATTAACGAATCCATCAAATCGATGGGGAGCAATTTGTTCATCGTGCTTTCCGGCGCTTCCACCTCAGGCGGCCTGCGTATGGGTTCGGGGAGTGCGCCGACGCTCACAGCGGATGACGGGGAGGCGCTGGCCAAGTTGGATAGCGTGAATGCAGCGTCCCCCGTACTGCCCGGCACAGTCCAACTTTCCTATGGCGCAAACAATTGGAGTACGTTGACCTATGCCGTGAGCC
>ERZ1292633.23-Hain-H41-02um-R1-23-length-231256-cov-15_pt1 | contig 102140 bp, 91 predicted proteins | sample MGYA00564406_ERZ1292633 | MGnify/ENA primary metagenome ERZ1292633 (study PRJEB36523, sample SAMEA6512639) | groundwater metagenome | collected 2019-01-08 | study: AquaDiva: Metagenomics assemblies of 32 groundwater samples
TGGTAGCGGAGGGCGGATTCGAACCACCGACCAAGGGCTTATGAGTCCCCTGCTCTACCACTGAGCTACTCCGCCGCTGCATTCAAGCTTATCGAGCGTGACCCAGAGCGGCAACCGGGGTCACTAGAGCGCATAACTATCGAACAGCACTACCTATCGGATCCAGGCCGGAGACGGCCAAGCGGAAAACGAAATCGATCTCCGCGCGCAAGCCGGTCGCTGGCTTGACTATTTTGACCAAGTTGGCCTACTCTACCGCACATGGCAACCCCTACCGTCCCAACGATCGACTTCTCGCCCGCGAAGAGCCAACTCTCCGACGTCATGACCCAGGTCTTCCACGGCCATCAGCCGCGGATCGTGTCCCGCCATCACGGCAAGGAGCAGATGCTGCTGGTTCGGCCGGACGATCTCGTGGCGATGCTCGGCGAGCACCGGCTCGACGTCCAGGTTGTCTATGACACGGACGAGGTGACGCTGCGTGTCCCGGACATGGGCGTCCTGGGATTCGGGGAGACCCTCGACGAGGCGATCGACGACCTCCTCGTTGAGCTGCGTGCCTACGCGACTCGCTTCTTCCGCGAGCCTGCCCGGTTCATGGCGACGAGCCGAGGTACTCACGCAGCAGCCCTCCTTCGGTTCGCGCTCGCCGACGAGGCTGAGCAGCGTCGGATGCTCGGCGTCGAAGAACCGGAACCCGAGGTTGCGCCTGTCGGCGCTCGGTGAGGACACCGACCTGGGACGAGTTCCGGGCATTCCTCAGATACGACGACTGGCACGAAGACCGGGCGACCGGCCACGACTTCTTCGAGAAGACCCTCCCGGACGGCGAGATCCTGCGCACCCATGCATCGCGGTCGGGCTCGATGACGATGAGTCCGGGTCGATTCAAGGCCATCCTGTCCGACCAGCTGCGACTCAGCGAGGGCGAGTTCTGGGACGTCCTCCGGACCAGGACCCGGGCGGTGCGACCGAGCCCAGCACCGGAGCCCGCTCCGAGGTCGCTGCCGTTGTGGCTCGCTCAAGCCCTCGGGCGCGAGGTTGGCCTGACCCGCGAACAGATCGCGGGGCTCGATGAGATCGATGCTCGCCAGCGGTTGGACGAAGCCAGATCGCGGCCGAAGGATTGAGACCGGTGGCGGGCGGTTCATTGAGCGCATACGTACGAACAGCACCTCGGTATCAGACACCCCGCGAAGGGCTTGGAATCGCGCGTAGCCATTCTGACTTTATCGAGTCGAAAGATTGACTCTTACGACTCGCACGTCTAGAGTCGGGCGATGACGTCAATCGGTCGGACCCAACTCGAGACCGCGCTCAGGGCACTCGGGAACCTCCTCGAGGCCCGGGGGCTCCACTACGAGATCGTCCTCATCGGGGGCGGCAACCTCATCCTGCGCGGGCTCGTGTCGCGACCAACCACGAAGGATCTTGACCTTCTCGGCGAGTGGACGGCCGATGGGATCAAGCCCATGCGACCGATGCCCGAACCCCTTCGGATCGCGGTCGTCGACGTGGCGCGCACCTACGGGCTCGCGAGCGACTGGGTCAATCTCGGTCCAGAGTCGCTCCTCGAGCTTGGTCTTCCCGATGGCTTTACCGAACGCCTCGAGCGAGACGACTACGGCGGACTTGTCGCCTGGCTCGCGGGTCGCTTCGACATGGTCTGCTTCAAGCTGTATGCGGCTGTCGTTCAGGGACCTCGGAGTCGACATCTCCAGGATCTATATGAGCTCCATCCGGACCGTGACGAGCTCCTCTCTGCGGCGCGTTGGACCCTCACCCATGATCCATCGCCTGGTTACCGATCGCTCCTGGTCGATACGCTCCGCCAACTCGACGTAGAGGACGCCGATGCTTCCCTCGACTAGCTCGCTCCAGAGCGCCCTGCTCGACCGGGCGTGGATCCAGTGGATCGCGCTCGGCGTCGACGCCGTCGGCGAGCGGGACGATGCCGTCGTCGACCCGGAAGCACTCATCGCGCTTACGGCCGAGCTGGGCGACGCCGACGCGCGCCTACGGGATGTCAGCACTGACTGGTGCGTCGCCTACGGCCGGTACGTCAACGGATCGCGACTCAAGCAGGTGGTGCGCGAGCTCAGGACGCCAGCCGAGGCGATCGGCGAGTACGTAGCCACCGTCGCCGCTTCCGGGGGCCCGGCTTGGCCGATGGCGACTGAGCCGCGCCCCGAGTACGCAACACGTGGCAAGGCTCGGCTCGATTCGGCCCGGTCACGGCCGCGGCTGCGCATTCGCCTCCGTGCCGCCTTCGGCGTGAACGCCCGGGCCGACGTGCTCGCGGCTCTGTTGGCCGTTCCCAAGATCGGTCTGAGCGTCGCCGACCTCGCCCGGCGGACGCGTTTCACGAAGCCTAATGTCGCGTTCGCCGTCGACGCGCTCGTGTTGGCAGGCCTGCTCGAGGCACGGGCCGTGGGCAATGAGCGACGTGTCACGTTGACCCAGAACGGCAAGATCCTCCCGGGTCTCGCACCACCTGTCGTTCAGCCAGATTGGGTCACCCGATTCGGCGTTGCCCTCGAGGTGCTCCGCTTCGAGGATCGAAACGGGATGTCAACGTCGGTGCGGGCGATCGAGGCGCGGCGCGTCGTCGAGTCCCTGCGCGAACGGATCACGAGCGAGGGGCTCCCCCAGCCGAATCTCGACGCCCTGGGTGACGACTTCGCGCCCGCGTTCGACCGATGGGTGGTGCAACTCGTCGACTATCTCGGGCACCCGAGTCGAACGTACTCCGGAGGTTAGCCTCAGTCCAAGGTGTGGAGCTGCGGGCCTGCTGGGGCAAGTCGAGCCGCGCCAGGCCGATCCGTGCGAGGAGACGCACAGCCTCCGCGTAGTTCCGCTTGTCGCGCACCTGAAGGAGTCGATCGACCTCCTGTCGGTAGATCGGAATCGTGTCCTCCGGGTGCGACATACCCGGGCGATCTCGAGGAACCGGTAGCTTCGCCTCCGTCAAGAAGGACCGGTTGTGCCGGCTGGCCCGCCGATTGCCGTTCACACGCGTCGCCCCGCGGCACGATGAGGCCATCGTGTACTTGCCCGGCCTGCTTCGCGCGAGCACACTGGCACATGTCCCTGCCGGGGAACCTGGGGCATCCTGCCGGCGAGGAGGGCCTTACTGGTTACCGGCAGGCTGGTGCATGCGGACAAGATGAAGCGCGAAACGACCGTAGGGCTCATCGTCAACGCGAGCGCCTCGCGTGACGTGCGCCGGCTCACCTCGCTGGCCCGCACGATCGACGTCCACGAACGCGTGAACGCCATCGCGCGCGTCCTGCGCGGCCTGGCCGCCGCCCGCGTCCGGACCGTGCTGTTCATGCCCGAACCCGCTCATGTCGTCGAGCGGGCGGTCGACACGCTTGCGGCAGCCGGTTTCTCCCTCGACGACCGCGCCGGGCTGCAACTCCGTGCGGTGGTCCTTCCCAACGGCCCCGAGGCCCTCGACGCTGCGGGCACCACAGATGCCGCGGCGGCGATGGCCGAGGCCGGCGCGGCCTGCCTCGTCACGATCGGCGGGGACGGCACGAATCGTGCGGTCGCGCGCGGCTGGCCGTCCGCTCTCATGGTGCCGCTGCCGGGTGGCACGAACAACGCATTCTGCACGCCGATCGATCCCACGGCGGCGGGGCTGGCGGCCGGCATCTACGCCTTCGATCCCGAGCGCTACGCAGCCCACGTGCGCCAGGCGCCGCGCCTGGAGATCCGCGTCGACGGCCGACTCGAAGCGACCGCGATCGCGCTGGTGGACGTGGCCCTCGTGCGCTCCGGCTGGGTTGGCGCTCATGCGCTGTGGGACCCGGCGCTCCTCGTCGAGGCGGTTGTCGCCCGGAGCGACCCAGCTCTCACCGGCCTCGCCGGGCTTGGCGGGATGATCAGCCCGCTCGACGCCGAACCGCCACGCGCGCTGCACGTACGATTTGGCCCGACTGGCTCGACCGTGACGGCACCCCTTGGGCCAGGCCAGCTTGTTCCGGTCGGCATCCGCGACTGGCGGGTGCTTGCGCTCGGCGAGTCCGTCGAGCTCGGCGGACCGGTGCCGGCCGCTGGCCGGCCTGCACCCGGAAGACGTCTGCCCAGCTCAAGCGACGAGGACGGATGGCTGACGCTGGCGTTCGACGGTGAGCGCGAAGTGGTCCTCGAGCCGGGGGCACGGGCCGGCGTCCGTCTGGCGGCCGATGGCCCGCGCGTACTCGACGCGCACGGTGTGCTCCAGGTGGCAGCCCGTCGCGGCACATTCGCCGGGACGGGCGAGCGCTGATGGTCGCGCCCTTCCGGTTCATCGCTGACGACGGCCGGCACGAGCCGAGGCACAACCTCGCGGTCGACGAGGCCCTCGCCCGAACCGCCGGCGCGGAGCCGGCCGTTCGGCTCTGGCGCAACGACCGGTGCGTCGTCGTGGGCCGGTTTCAGCTGGTCCGCGCAGAGGTGGATCTCGGAGCCGCGGACCGGCTCGGGGTCCCGGTGTACCGTCGCTTCACCGGTGGCGGGGCGGTCTATCATGACGCCGGCAACCTCAACGTCAGCCTCGTGGCCCCGCGCGACCATCCACACATCGAGGGGCTCGGCAGTGGATTCCAGGGACTGTACGGCGCCATGCTCGAGCCGCTCGCGGCGGCCGTTCGGGCTCTCGGGATCGCGGCCGAGCCGGCCCGGCGCGGATTGTTCGTGGCTGGACGAAAACTCGGCGGGATCGCGGCGTGGGTCGGGGCCCGGAGCGTTCTTGTCCATGCGACCCTGCTCATCGATGCCGACCTCGCGGCGCTCGAACGAGTCCTGGCCGGACCCGGGGAGCCAGGGAGCCGTCGATGGCAGCTGACGAAGAGTGAGCGAGCCCCGGTCACGTCGATTGCGCGCGAACTGGACGGGAGTCCAGCCCCCGCTGGGGGCTCCCCCCGGCGGCCCGATCTCCACGCCTCCGTCGACCGCGCCGTCCTCCACTCGTTCATGGCCGGCGGCTGTGGCGCGACGGAGCACCCGGTCAGGCGAGATGGGCTGCGGGCGGCCGAACTGGCCGTCGCCGCCGACCTTTTCCGGAACCGCTACAGCGAGCCGGCCTGGCATGCACTCGGCTGACCGGCAGAGAGGAGGTGGAGACTGGGTGACAGACGACACAGTGAGCGATCCGATCTGACTGTGGAGGCCAAGCGATGCCCGACAACAAGACACTGCGCGACATGCACTACGAGATGATTCGGATCCGGCTCTTCGAGGAGACCATCCAGAAGGTCTACTTCGAGGGGAAGACGCCGGCATTCGATATCGCGGCGGGAACCGTCCCGGGCGAGATGCATCTGTCGGCCGGCCAGGAGCCGGTCGCGGTGGGAGTCGCCGCCCACCTGCGACCGAGCGACGCCGTCACCGCCACCCATCGACCACATCACATCGCCCTTGCCCACGGCATGGACATCAGGAAGCTCGCAGCCGAGATCTTCGGGAAGGAGACCGGCCTTGGCCACGGCAAGGGCGGTCACATGCACCTGTTCGATCCAGCCACGAACTTCGGCTGCAGCGGGATCATCGCCGAAGGGATGCCGACGGCCGTCGGCCACGCCCTCGCGTTCAAGAAGCAGGGAAAGGATGACATCGCGGTTTCGTTCTTCGGCGAAGGCGCCGCCAACCAGGGAGCCTTCCACGAGTCGCTGAACCTCGCCGCGCTGTGGCAGCTCGGGGTGGTCTTCGTGTGCGAGGACAACGCCTGGGCGATCAGCGTACCGAAGGACAAGGCAACCGCCATCGCCAACAACAGCGATCGGGCTGCCGCCTACGGCATCCCGGGCGTCCTCGTCCCGGATAACGATCCGATCGCGATCTATGAGGCAGCCGGCGAAGCGGTGAGCCGTGCCCGACGCGGCGGCGGTCCCTCGCTCATCGAAGTCAAGACCGATCGCCTGTTCGGCCACTTCGAAGGGGACGCGCAGGCATACCGGACCAAGGAGGAGCTTGCGCTGCTCCAGGAACGGGACGCCATCCGGGCGTTTGAGCGACGCCTGATCGAGTCCGCCGACCTGACCGCGAGCGACGCGCAGAACGCCTGGACCCGGGCCCGAGCGGAGGTCGACGAAGCGATCGACTTCGCCCGCTCGAGTCCGTATCCGGAACCGTCCGCGGCGCTCCAGCACGTCTTCGCGTAGGCCGAAAGGAGGTCACCCGATGGCAATCGAAACGAAGCGCCTGCTGACAACGTCCAAGGCGATCTCGGAAGGCATCGCCCAGGAGATGGAGCGCGATCCGAGCGTCTTCGTCATGGGCGAGGACATCGGCACATACGGCGGGATCTTCGGGGCGACCGAAGGCCTGCTCGCCAAGTTCGGACCCGACCGCGTGATGGACACACCGATCTCGGAGACGGCGTTCATCGGTGCGGCGGTCGGCGCCGCGATCTCGGGCATGCGGCCGATCGCCGAGCTGATGTTCGTCGACTTCTTCGGCGTCTGCATGGACCAGATCTACAACCACATGGCGAAGATCCACTACGAGTCCGGCGGGAACGTCAAAGTCCCCATGGTCGTGACGACCGCGATCGGCGGCGGCTACGGCGACGGCGCCCAGCACTCGCAGACGCTCTACGGGATGTTCGCCCACCTGCCCGGCATGAAGATCGTCGTGCCCTCCACGCCGTACGACGCGAAGGGCCTGATGATCGCGGCCATCCGGGACGACAACCCCGTCGTCTACATGTTCCACAAGGGGATCATGGGGCTCGGCTGGATGACCCCGAACCCGCGTGCGACGGCCCATGTTCCCGAGGAGCCGTACACGATCCCGATCGGCAAGGCCGACGTGAAGCGCGAAGGTCGCGACCTCACGATCGTGACGGTCTCGCTCATGGTCCACCGCGCGCTGGATGCGGCGGATGACCTGGCAACGGAAGGTATCGAAGCGGAGGTCCTCGACCTGCGCTCGCTCGTCCCGCTCGACCGCGAGGCGATCATCGCCTCGGTCATGAAGACACATCGGATCCTCGTCGTGGACGAGGATTACCGGAGCTTCGGCATGAGCGGCGAGGTCATCACGACCGTGATCGAGGGGGCCTTCGACCACCTCGATGCGCCGCCCGTCCGCCTGGCGTACCCGGACGTTCCCATCCCGTACAGTCGGCCTCTCGAGGATTTCTGCCTGCCCAGTCGCGACAAGATCGCCGCGGCCGCCCGGCAGCTCATGGGCCGCTAGAGGCCAGCGGCGCGGGCCGCCGGGCGCGAGCGACGACCGAACGGCGTCGTCGATCCGCGTTCGGCGGCAGCGCACGTTCCCGGACCGGCTACGACCGAAAGGAGAGACCGATTGCGCCACGACATCTTCGTGCCGCGGATTTCGGAATCCGCCGAGGAAGGGGTCCTGGTCACCTGGTTCGTCGAGCCAGGAGCGTGGGTCCGCGAGGGTGACCTCGTGGCCGAGGTCCAGGTCGAGAAGACCAGCGCGGAGGTCCGGGCGCCGGCACGCGGAACGATCGCCGAGCTGCTCGTCGAACCGGGCGCCGTGATCGTCCAGGGACAGCCGATCGCGGCGCTCGACGCGGCCGAGGAACCCGTCGAACCCGCTGGGACACCGTCGCGGCCAGGACCCGCGGCGGAAGGGGCGCCGGTATCTGCGCCGGCCGGTGCCGGACCGGCCGGCAGCGCGAGTGCTTCGCCGCAAGAGGCGCCGGTTCCTGCGTCGCCCGCCGCGCGGCGACTCGCCGTCGAGCTGGGTGTCCACCTCGCGTCGATCTCCGGAACAGGACCGGCCGGGCGAATCGTCGAGACCGACGTGCGGGCGGCCGCAGGCGAGGGTCGCGGAGCCGGACTCGTGGCGCTCACCCCGATGCGCCGGGCGATTGCCGAGCGAATGCGGCGCGGGCTGCTCGAGACGGCCCAACTGACGATCACCGCGGAGGCCGACGTCACCGCCCTCGCCGACGAACTGGCGGCGTCGAGCGCCCGCTCGGGGCAACGGGCCACCTACACCGCGGCGATCGTGCGGGCCTCCGCGCTCGCGCTGCGTGACCACCCGCGCGTTGGCGCGTCGTGGGCGGACGAGGGCCTGCGGCTTCCAGAGCGGATCAACATCGGCGTTGCCGTCGCACTCGATGACGGGCTGGTCGTCCCGGTCGTGCGGGACGCCGCCACCAAGAACCTCGAACAGCTGGACGGCGAGATCGCCGCCCTGGCTGAGCGGGCGCGCACCGCACATCTCACCGAGGATGAGACACTGGGCGCGGTGCTCTCGGTGACCAACCTCGGCGCCTACCGGATCGACGCGTTCACCCCGCTCCTCAACCCGCCTCAGGCGGCGACCCTGGGGCTCGGTCGGGCTCGACCGCGCCCGGCCGTCATCGACGGGACGATCGCCGTCCGGACGCTTGTCGTGCTCAGTCTCACGTTCGACCACCGGGTCCTCGACGGGGCCCCTGCCGCCGCCTTCCTCGACGCGGTCGTCGCAGCGCTCGAAGATCCCGGCCGGCTCCTCTGAGAGGTGCTGGTCAGGCCGGAGCGAACTGCCCCGCGACGGTCGCCCAGGAGGCTTCGCCCGCAATGGGCGCCGGGACGGCCGGGAGGACGGCGCCCGGGGGCCGCAACCACACGACGCGGAAGCCGTGGGCAGCTGCGCCTGCCGCATCCCAGCCGTTCGCGGTCACGAAGCCGATCCGATCGGGGGCTTCGCCGAACCGGTCGACCGCCAGCTGGTAGACCGCCGGGTGCGGCTTGTAGGCGCGCGCGGCGTCGGCGGACAGGAGGGCCTCAAACCGTTCGTCGAGCCCCGCCGAACGGACGCTCGCCTCGATCATCGCCGACGACCCGTTCGACAGCACGGCGAGCTGTATTCCGGCACGCCCCAGGTTGGCGAGGCCCTCGACCGCTCCGGCCCGCGGCGGCAGCTCGATGAAGGAACGCCGTGCCGCCTCGCGCGCCTCCGGATCAGGATCGACGGCGAACTCCGCGCAGGCGACATCGAGCGCCTCTCGCGTCACGACCTCGAAGTCCGCCCACCGGTCCATCGCGGTGCGCAGCCAGGATGCCTCGAGCTGCCGCGCCCGCCAGCAGGCCGCCAGCGGGCCGCCGCGACCGGGCGCCAACGCTTCGCAGGCGACGTCCAGGGGAGCCAGGTCGACCAGCGTGCCGTACAGGTCGAAGCACACGACCCCGACGCGCCGTGGCTCCCCCGGCTCGGTCAAGCCGGCGTCCCGGCCCCGGCATCCGCATCGGCGATCCCCGCCCGCAATTCGGCAACCGCCTGCCGCGCCTCTTCCACCGACCCCTCGTCCTCGATCGTGCTGATGTCGCCCGGGTCGAGACCGGCGACGACGGCCTTCAGGACACGCCGCATGATCTTGCCACTCCGCGTCTTCGGCAGCAGGTCGACGAACGTCACCTGCCCAATCACGGCAACGGGCCCGAGCTCGTCGCGCACCGTCGCGAGCAGCTCGCGGCGCAGTTCCTCCGACGGCACGCGGCCGACACGCAGGACGACGAACGCGGCGATGACCTCTCCACGCAGCTCGTCCGGGCGGCCTGTGACCCCGGCTTCCGCGACCGCCGGGTGACGAAGGAATGCCGTCTCGACTTCGATCGTGCCGATCCGGTGGCCGGCGATCTTGATGATCTCGTCGGCGCGGCCGGCGAACCAGACATAGCCATCGTCGTCGATGTGCGCGGCGTCGCCCGTGTAGTAGACGCCCGGGATCCGGGCCCAGTAGTCCACGGCGTAGCGCTCCGGGTCGTTCCAGATCGTCGGCGTCAGCCCGGGGAACGGCCGGCGGATGACCATGATCCCCTTCTCGTTCGGGCCGAGCGGCACACCGTCGGGCGTCACGACGACCGCATCGATCCCGGCCAGCGGGATCCCGGACGAGCCGGGCTTGATCGGCAGCTGCGCGATCCCGTACGGATTCCCGAAGATCGGGCCGCCCGTCTCGGTCTGCCACATGTGGTCGATGACGGGGATCCGGTCGTCGAAGACCCGCCGCTGGAGCCACTCCCAGGCCGGCGCGTTGAGCACCTCGCCGGCCGAGACGACGCGTTCCAGGCGGGACAGGTCGTGCCGGCGGGCGACCTCTTCGCCGTAGCGCATGAACGCCCGGATCGCGGTGGGCGAGGTGAACATCCCGGTCACGCCGAGTTCCTCGATCAGCCCCCAGAATCGCTCCGGCCCGGGCTGATCCAGGGCGCCCTCATAGGCGACGGTCGTGGCGCCGACGATGAGCGGTGCGTAGACGATGTAGCTGTGTCCGACGATCCAGCCGATGTCCGAGGTCGACCACCACATCTCGCCCGGGCGAAGGCCGAACACCCAGCGAGCCATGGCGACGATGTGGACCTGGTAGCCGCCGTGGGTGTGGACCGCGAGCTTGGGCGTGGCCGTCGTCCCGCTCGTCGCGAGGATGAATGCCGGCTCGTTCGCCTCCATCTCCACGTGGCCGCCGTCGTGCCCCTCGGCGCGCTCGAGGAGCTGGGGCCAGGTGAGGTCGCGGGGTCGGTCCAGCGGCGCCCGACCCGGCTCACGCTCGAGGACGACCACGTGCTCGACGGCGCCGGGATCGTCCACCAGCGCCGCGTCGACGATCGGCTTGAGCTCCGTGGCCCGGCCCTTTCGGTAGGTCACGTCGGCAGTCAGCACGAGGCGGGACCCACTGGCCCGGATTCGATCGCCGAGCGCTCCGTGCCCGAAACCCGCGAAGACGATCGAGTGGATGGCCCCGATCCGGACGATCGCGAGCATCGCCACGATCGCCTCCGGGCAGGTCGGCAGGTAGAGCGTGACGCGGTCACCGCGCCCGATGCCGAGACCGCGCAGGGCGGCCGCGACCCGTTCGACCTCACCGAGCAGGCCGCTGTAGGTCAGATCGCGCCGTTCGCCTCGTTCGTTCACGCCGATCAGCGCCAACCGCTCGCCGTCGCCGGCCGCGACGTGCCGGTCGAGCGCGTTGTGGGCGAGGTTCGTCCGGCCGCCGACGAACCAGCGGAAGGTGGGCGGATCCGGCTCGAAGACACGGTCCCAGCGGCGGAACCAGGGGAGCGCTTCCGCGGCGCGGCCCCAGAACGCTTCGGGGTCGGCAGCCGCTTCTTGCAGCCACTGCTCCACCGCCGGCGGAAAGTGGCGCGCTTCTGTCATGCCACTCCTCCGGGATTCACGAGGCCAGGGCGCGCCGCGGCCCGGCCGGCCAAGGCACGATGGGATGCTACCACCGCTCCCCGCGACGACGGTCGTGCCCGGCCCGGGCACGACCTGTCACACTGCGGTTCGTCGACGAAAGGAGCCCCGCGTGGACGTGCTGGCTGAGTACCTCACCCGGACTCCGCGTTCGGCCGCCCTGTTCGAGCGCGCGACTCGGTCGCTGCCGGGCGGCTCGACGCGCACGACGATCTTCGCGCCGCCGTACCCGCCCTACATCGAGAGCGGCCAAGGCATCTGGATCCGCGACGTCGACGGCAACGAGTACCGCGACTTCCTCGGGAATTACACGTCACTCATCCTGGGACACGCTCATCCGGCCGTGGTCGCGGCCGTCGAGCGGCACATCCGGCACGGGTCGGCGTTCGCGGGGCCGACCGAGGCCGAGATCGAGCTTGCCGAGGAGCTTCGTGGGCGCCTCCCGTCCATCGAACTGATCCGATTCACCAACTCCGGCACGGAGGCCACGATGCTCGCGATCCGGGCGGCGCGCGCGTTCACCCGGCGGCCGCTGATTGCCAAGTTCCAGCGGGCGTACCACGGAACGCACGACACGGCGCTCGCCGGGACGGCCGGCGTTCCAGACGCCATCGGCTCACTCGTGATCGAGCTCCCGTGGGACGACCCGGACGGCATCGAGAGGACACTCGCCGGCCGTGAGGCCGATCTCGCGGCGATCCTCATCGAGCCCGTCCAGGGTGCCGGCGGCATCCGTGCCGCGTCGCCGGCCGTTGTCGCCTACCTGCGCGACCTCGCGGACCGAATCGGCGCGCTGCTCGTATTCGACGAGATCATCTCGTTCCGGGTGGGACCGAACGGCGCCCAGGGGTTGCTGGGCGTCCGCCCGGACCTCACGGCGCTCGGCAAGATCATCGGCGGAGGCCATCCTCTTGCCGCCATCGGCGGCCGGGCGGACGTCATGGACCAGTTCGATGCGCGGCGACACGGATCGCTGACCCACGGCGGCACGTTCAACGGCAACCCGGTGGCGGCCGCGGCGGGCCTGGCCACGCTGCGGGAGCTGACGCCCGACGCGTACCGGCACCTCGAGTCGCTCGGCGATCGGCTGCGCTCGCGGGTCGCGGAGCGCCTGACCGCCGAGGCGATCGACGCCCGGGTCGAGGGCGTCGCGTCACTCTTCCAGATCCGGTCCGGTGATCCGACGAGCGCGACCGGGGCGGCCGTCCCGGAGCTCTTCCTCGGGCTGCTGCTGGAGGGCTTCCACCTCGCTCCGCGGGGCATGGGCGCCATCGCCACCCCGTCCGGGCCATCCGATATCGACGATCTTGCCGATGCCATCGTCCGGGTCCTGGGCCGCCGTCAACTCGCCGGCTCGGCCGGCGGCGCTGCATTCGCCCCAACCGCGCGGCGCGGCCGGGGGTGAACCACAACAGTCTCGTCGATGCGTTGCGGCAGTCGGTCGGCGCGGGTCCGGACCGGCCCGCGATCCATGCAGCGGGGGCGGTCTGGTCGTACGCCGACCTGTGGGCCCGCAGCGGATGGATCGGGTCGGCGCTGCTGCGGCGGGTCGGGCTGCGACCGGGCGATCGCGTCGGCATCCTCGGACACAACGACCCCGGGTACCTGGCAGCCTATTTCGGGATCCTGCGCGCCGGTTGCGTGGCCGTGCCACTCAACCAGTTCCTCAGAGCCGACGAACTCGCCGATCAGCTCGAGCTTGTCGGCGCGCACCTCTGTCTCGTGGGCGTGATCGATGGCGCGACCGTCGACACGGTGTCTCGGCGCGTGCGGGCGGTTGCCATCGACGACCTCCTCGACGAGTTTGACGCGCCTCTTCCCCCGATCGACCCGCGCTCGGACGCGACGATCCTGCTGACGAGCGGGACGACGGGTACGCCCAAGGGCGCCGTGCAGACCCACGCAACGATGGGCCACGCGACCGCCGAACTCCGGGCGGCCCTGCCGTTTTCCTCGCAGGACGTCATGCTCGCGTTCCTGCCCTTCTTCGCGGCCATCCCCGAGCAGATTCTGCCGACGCTGCTGACCGGAGGCGCCATCGAGGTCCTGCCGCGGTTCGAGCTGGCGGCCGTGGAGGAGGCGTGCAACCGGGTGACGACGTTCGACGCGGTCCCGACGCTGATGGCACGGATCCTGGACGGCGTCGACCACGCCCGGCTGGCGCGCCTCCAGTGGTTGATGTTCGCGTCGGAGCCGATGCCGCCGTCGCTTCTCTTCGCCTGGTGGGAGACGATGCCGGCCGTTCGCACGTACGAGTTCTACGGCATGACCGAGATGCTCACGATCACGGTCGCGACGCCGGACACGCTTCGCCGCGCGCCCGGCAGCGTCGGGCTCCCGTTCCCGGGGTCGACGGTCTCGGTCGTGGACGCCGAGGGTCGTTCGGCGGCCGTCGGGGAATCGGGCGAGGTGGTCTGCGCGAGCCCTGCCCGGATGCGCGGCTACCTGCCGGACGGGATCGATCCACAGACGTGGAGCCTGCCTTCCGGAGCAATGCGGACCGGCGACCTCGGACGCCTCGACGAAGGAGGGCACCTCGTCCTCACGGGCCGGATCAAGGACCTCATCATCAGCGGCGGGATGAACATCGCCCCGACCGAGATCGAGGCCGTGGCGGCGAGCCATCCAGGCGTTGCCAGCGCGATGGCCGTCGGCATCCCCGATGCCCGCTGGGGCGAGACCCCCATCGTCGTCGCGATCCCGAAGCGCGGTTCCTCGCTGACGCCGGCCGAGCTGCTCGCCTATTGTCGAGAGCGGCTCGCCGCGTACAAGCGGCCCTCGGGCGCGGCGCTCGTCGAGCGGTTCCCGATGACCGGGATCGGCAAGTCCTCGAAGGCGGCGCTGCGCGATGAGATCCTCAACGGGGACCTGGAGATCGTCCATGCCGGTTAGCGGCCCAGTCGGGGCACTGCTCGGGGAGGCAGCCTGACCATGGCGAATGAAGACGGGACGTGCAAGGACGCGGCTCCTGAAGCACTGGCCGACGCGGAGGCGGCGTGGCGGGCGGACCAGCTCGCCGCCGACTACGCTCGCATCCCTCCCCGCCGGACTGAGTTCACAACGCTGTCCGGCCTCGAGATCAAGGACGTCTACACGCCGAGCGACGTCGCGTCGATCGACCCCTTGGCCGATATCGGACTGCCCGGTGTCTACCCGTTCACACGCGGCGTGCGGGCGAGCATGTATCGCGGTCGCCCGTGGACCATCCGCCAGGTCGCCGGGTTCGGACAGGCCGAGGACACCAACGCGCGCTACCGCTACCTGCTCGGCCACGGCGAGACCGGCCTCTCGACCGACTTCGACCTGCCGACCCTGCTCGGCCACGACTCGGATCATCAGGTGTTCTCGCGCGAAGTCGGCAAGATCGGTGTCGCCATCGACACGGTCGAGGACGCGCATGCCCTGTTCGACGGGATTCCACTCGACGAGATCTCGACGTCATTGACGATCAATGCCTCCGCCGCCGTGCTCCTCGCGATGTACCGCGTCGTCGGCGACGAGCGCGGCATCGGCGGCGACCAGCTCACCGGGACGATCCAGAACGACATCCTCAAGGAGTACACGGCCCAGAACGAGTACATCTTTCCGCCGGACCCGTCCGTCCGCCTGGTCGTCGACTCCATGGCGTACGCGGCCGAGGTCATGCCGCGCTTCAACCCGGTCAGCGTGAGCGGCTACCACATCCGCGAAGCAGGGGCCACGGCGCCGGAGGAGGTGGGCCTGACCCTCGCCGCGGGGATCACCTATCTCGAGCGCGCCCGCCAGCGGGGCATCGAGCCGGACAGCGTCGCGCCCCGGTTGTCGTTCTTCTTCGACGTGCACAACGACTTCCTCGAGGAGATCGCCAAGCTCCGGGCGGCCCGCCGCCTCTGGGCGAGACTGACCCGAGAACGGCTCGGTTGTCGGCTGCCCGCGTCGTCGATGCTTCGCGTGCATGCCCAGACGGCTGGGGTGACCCTCACCGCCCAGCAACCACTGAACAACGTGGCGCGGGTCACGGTCCAGGCGCTCGCCGCCGTCCTCGGTGGCGCCCAGTCGCTCCACACCAACTCGCTGGACGAGGCGTTCCAGATCCCCTCGGAGGAGGCCATCAAGGTGGCCGTCAGGACGCAGCAGATCCTGCTCCATGAGACCGGGGTCGGCGATGTCGTCGACCCACTCGGGGGCTCCTATTACATCGAACGTCTGACCAGCGACATCGAGGACGAGGCCCGCGCCCTGATCGAACGGATCGACGATCACGGCGGTCTGGTCGAGGCGATCAAGTCGGGGTACGCCGGGCAGCTGATCGCCAATTCGTCGTGGGAGCAACAGCGTGCCATCGAGTCGGGCGAACGGACGGTCGTGGGCGTCAACGCCCACGTGGACGAGACGTCCGGAGACCCGGGTATCGCGGCGTTCAAACTCGATCCCGGGGTGCTCGAGCGGCAGCTGGCGCGGCTCCACCAGACGCGAGCGTCGCGAAGCGCCCCTCGAGTGCGCGAGGCACTCGGCGAGGTCCGTCGCCTGGCCGACGTCGAGGAGGCCAACCTGATGCCGGCCATCGAGGAAGCCGTGCGGGCGCGCTGTACCGTCGGCGAGATCTGCAACGAGCTTCGGGATGCCTGGGGCGAATACCGCCCACCGACGACGTTCTGACCAGGAGACACGCGATGCAGCCCCGTCAAGGCAGGAGACCAATCAAGGTCGTGGTCGCCAAGCTGGGACTCGACGGTCATGACCGCGGGGCGAAGGTGATCGCCCGCAGCCTGCGCGACGCCGGGATGGAAGTCGTCTACACCGGCATCTTCCAGACGCCCGAGACCATCGTCCGAACCGTCCTCGAGGAAGACGCCGAGGTGCTTGGCATCTCGAGCCTGTCCGGGGCGCACATGGAGTACACCACGGACATTCTCGACCAGCTCCGACAGGCCGGCCTCGACGACGTCCTTGTCCTCGTGGGTGGGGTGATCCCGACGGCCGACGCGGACGACCTGCGGCGTCTCGGCGTCGGCCAGATCTTCACGCCGGGCACGCCCACCGCACAGGTCATTGCCTTCGTCGAGGCACACGCGCCGCGCCGGGACCTGGAGCCGTAGCGCGGACGCACCGGCCGGGCATCGCTCGGGGCGCGTCGATTGCGCCGTACCATGCGCGGATGGGCGTGCGCGACGCGAACGACTGGTTCGCCGATCTCGGTGGGGGCACGCGCGTCGCGCTGGTCGTCGCAGGGACCTTTCGGTCGGACGCGGGTGTCCTGCTCGGCCACGTTCCGCGAACCAGCTGGCACCCGCTCGTCCAGGACGAGATCGATGAGCAGAACCGCCTCCGCCAGGCGCTGAACTGCCTGCTCGTCGAGACGCCGGCGGGTCGCGTGCTCGTCGAGACCGGCATCGGAGAACGTCTCGACGAGAAGATGCACCGAATGCGGGGGGTCGAAGGACGATCCGTCATCGGCGCGATGAACGCCGCGGGCTTCGGTCCCGAGAGCGTCGACTTCGTCGCGTTGAGCCACTTGCACTTCGACCACGCGGGCGGCCTTTTGACCCGGGACGGCCGCCGGGCGTTCGCCCGGGCGAAGATCGTCGCCCAGCAGGCCGAGTGGGAGATCGCGCTGGACGACAACCCCCGGATCGTCGCCGGCTACGACCAGGCGGAGCTGCGCCTCGTCGAGCCCTTCGCCGCGGCCGACGTGGTGAACGGCGAGCGCGAGTTGATCCCCGGCGTCACGGTCGTGGCAACCGGCGGGCACACGGCCGGGCACCAGGCCATCGTCGTGCGCGGACGCACGGGAACCGTCGGCTTCTTCGGCGACCTGTGCATGCGCCCCTGGAGCGCCGATCCAACCTGGTTGCCCAGCTTCGACGACTTCCCGTTGCGCAGCGTGGAGGTCAAGGGGGAGCTGTTCGCGCAGGCCGCCGACGAGCGCTGGCGGATCGCGCTCTCCCACGAGCCCAGCCGGCCGATCGGGCGGCTCGAGCGCGCAGGCACCACCTTCCGCTACGTCGCCGACTAGGGCGGTCGAGCGGCGGGCGATCCGGCCGACCTCAGCGGATCCATCGGGAGGACCGGCTCAATCGAGGACGACGAGGTCGGTCGTGACCGTGATCGGGTTGGCCAGGCAGTCGCGGACGGGCGAGGTGTCCTGGACGTACTGGCAGAGCTCCTCGAGCTGCTCGGTGGTCCCGTTCGGCGACTTCACCCAGCCGGTGGCCCGGATCGCGCTGAAGCCGGCCCGCGGCCCCTCGAGGCCGACGAAGGTGCGCAGGTCGAGATCGCCTTCGATCTCGTAGCGCAGCTCGGTGATCTCGATGCCCCGGGCGGCCGCGTTGTAGACGTAGCCGACCGCGTAGCAGAAGCCAAGCGCCTGGAGCAGGAGCTCGACCGCGTTAGGGCCCTCGTTCGAGCCGAGGAGAACCGGCGGCTCGTCGCCGATGAGGCGGAACGCCTCGGACCGCTGCGCAGGCTGGCCGGCATGGATGAAGTCCTTGATCTCGCCGTCGTTGCGGGCGCCCGAGCGCCAGGTGCTCGATGCCCTGAATGTGAAGGCACCGACGTTCGGGTCCTGCTGGATTGCTCCGATCGTGGCGATGAGTTGATCGACGTTGACGCCGTTGCGTGCGGTGATGGTGGCCATGGTCCGCCTCCTGTATGCGGTCCCCTCGCGTGGACGACCGCTTCGGGGGCTGTGACGCCTCACCGACCGAAGTTATTCCTTCAGCACGTCCCGGGCCGCGGCGGGAATAATCGGCGCGGCTGCAACGTCAACACCTGACGGGGACCCGCTGATCGGAGAACCCCGTTTCCCAGCACGCAGCCGCCGAGGGAGCGATGATCGCGACGGTGATGGACGCACAGAACCAGCCCGATGCGGACGGTGACGTCGACGAGCCGGGCCGGGCATTCGCCGATGTCGCCCGAGAGCAGCTCGACGGACTGTACGGGTACTGCGTCCGACTGACGAGCGATCGGACCCAGGCAGAGGACCTGGTCCAGGACACGCTGCTGCGGGCCATGCGCGCCTACCCGGGACTTCGCGACGAGACGAAGGTGAAGAGCTGGCTGTTCACGATCGCCACCAATGTCTGGCGCGACCTCGGTCGCGCCCGGGGGCGGACGCCGGCCACGGTCTCCCTCGATGACGCTGTGCGGGAAGACGACTTCTCCCTGTTCGCGACGCTGGCCATTGAAGACCCCTTCCCCTACTCCGACGAGCTGCACCTGGACTTCCTTCGACTCTTTCGGGACGAGGACGTCCAACATGTCTTTGCCCAGATCAACCCGGTCTTTCGGGCCCCCCTCATCCTTGCGACGATCCACGGCTTCAGCTGCAAGGAGGCTGCGGCGATTCTCGACGTGCCCCTGGGAACGCTGCTCTCGCGTCTGCATCGTGGCCGCAAGCAACTCGAACGCGGCCTGTGGGACTACGCCCTCAGAAACGGCCTGGTGAAGGTAGGTGACGAACCATGATCGACTGCCCCGAAGCCGTTCGCCGGATGTGGGCCTATCTCGACCACGCCCTGGCACGCGGTGCGACCGAGGAGTTCGAGACGCATCTCGACGCCTGCCAGCGATGCTGCGGCGAACTGGAGTTCTCGCGTCACCTGAAGGAGTTGGCGGCGACGTCCGGCGCCGAGTCGGTGCCCGACCCGCTCCGCCGAAGGATCGAGATGCTGCTCGGGGGCGGCGGCACCGGAACCGATCCTGGCACGCCCCATGACTGACCTGGACCGTGGTCACGTGGTCGGGACGGACTTCCTCCAGCAGGACGCCATCCGCGGTGCCGTGCGCCAGACCTATCGCTCGGTGGGCCCGACCGATCGGCGCGTTGCGGAGCGCTTCTACAGCCCCGCCGAACTGGCCGGTCTGCCGGACGACACGGTCCGGATCGCCCTGGGCGTCGGCAATCCGGTGCGCCATGCCGGCCTGCGCGCCGGCGAGGATGTCCTCGATCTCGGCGCGGGCGGCGGGATCGACTGCCTCCTCGCGGCGCGGTCCGTCGCGCCCGGGGGCAGTGTCGTCGGGGTCGACTTCCTGGCGGAGATGGTGGAACGGGCAACGCGAGCGGCGGTCGAAGCGGGACTGGTCGATGTCCGCTTTGTCGAGAGCGAGATGGAGGCCCTGCCGCTGCCCGATGCCTCGGTCGACGTGGTGATCAGCAATGGAGTGATCAATCTCTCACCGCGCAAGGTGCGTGTCCTGTCCGAGGCGTTCCGCGTCCTGCGACCCGGTGGCCGCCTGGCGATCGTGGATCTCGTCCTGGATCACGACCTGCCGCCCGAGATCCAGACCCACCCGGCGGCCTGGGCCGGCTGCCTGTCGGGCGCGCTGTCCGAGATCGCCCTCTACAAGGGCATGCGGCGGGCGGGCTTCCGGGACGTCGGCATCGAGCCGTTGGAGAACTTCGGGATCGCAGAGTGCGGCCTCTACCCGCTGTTCAGCGACGAGCTCCTCGGGCTGCTGCGGCGTCTCGTCCCGGCGGAGCGCCACGACCGGATCGCGCGGAGCGTCTTCATCCGCGGCCGGAAGCCCGCCCCCGATGAATTGCTGCCGGGTCGTGGTCGCGGCTGAGGACAGCCGCCGACCCTGAGCACCGAACCTGGAGGCTTTCCGTTGAGGCACTGCCGGGGCGATCGGGAATAACGCCACGAGGCTGTTCGTCATGTCCTGTACGAGGCAGCACTCCAGGAAGGTGGAACGCATGGCCGAGCCCAGTACCGCGCCCAGTACCGCGCCCGTCGACATCGAATCGCTCCGCGCGGCGGTCCGCGCCGAGTACGCCGCGGTGGCGGAGCACCCCGAGCAGGGGTTCCACTTCCATACCGGCACCCGGTTGGCGGCGATCCTGGGCTATCCCGAGGAGTGGATCGCCGGCCTGCCGCCGAGCGCGGTCGAGTCGATGGCCGGGACCGGCAACCCGTTTGCGCTCGGCGAACTCCGGCCGGGAGAGCGGGTCGTGGACTGTGGGTCCGGGGCCGGCGCCGACAGCCTGATCGCGGCGAGGGTCGTCGGGCCGAGCGGTCGGGTGATCGGGGTGGACATGACGCCGGAGATGCTCGCCAAAGCCCGCCGCAACGCGGAGATCGCCGGCCTGCCCAACGTCGAGTTCCGGGAGGGTCTCCTCGAGGCGCTTCCGGTCCCCGATGACTGGGCCGACGTGGCGATCTCGAACGGCGTTCTCAACCTCGTGCCGGACAAGACGCTCGCGCTGGCGGAACTCTTCCGGGTCATCCGCCCGGGTGGACGGATCCAGCTCGCCGACATCGTCCTGGACCGGCCTGTTCCGGGTGGCTCGAAGTCCGACGTGAGCCTGTGGACCGGCTGCATTGCCGGCGGCCTCCTCCACGACGAACTCGCCTCGCTGGTGGAGGGCGCGGGATTCCGCGACGTCGAGGTCCGCCGAGGCGCGGACGTCTTCGGCGGGGCCGCGCAGCACTCCAACGCGGCCGCCTTCGGGACCGTCGGTGCCGGGATCGTCGGCCACAAGCCGTGAGGTTCGGCGGGTCGACCCGGCTCAGACCGGCTCGTGCTGCCGCCGGGGTCCGATCTTCGCCCATCGTTCCCGCTGGAGGCTCAGGCGCTGGCGCCCGTGCTGCCGGAGTAACCCTCGCCGTAGCGGTCGAGCATCTCGCCGATCGTCATCTCTGCCGCGGTCGCGTCCAGGCGGTCCCGGGCGGTTCGCCATAGAGCGCGCAGGGGACGTGGCCCGGCTCGATCCAGCTCATCGAGGCGGAGCAGACCGAACCGCTCGACACCTGGGACCGCGCGGAGGTCCGCCGCGAGCGCACGAATTGCCGCATCGAGCGTAGAGTCGCGGTCAAGTCCCGCAGTCGCCGGCGATGGGACCGGTGGGCCGACCACCCGATCGCCCAGGATCCGGTCGGTGTGCGCCGTCGCGCGCCGCGTCGCGTCCTCGATCGCAGCCCCGGCCCTGTCCGCTGCGGCGGCGGGCTGGGTGGCGGCATCCGCGGCTGAGTCGACCGGCCCTCCGGCGTTCCCGTGGTCCGCCGATGACCCCGGTGCCGACGGTGCGCTCGTTCCCCCCCTGGCCGAGGTCCGGCTGCCCGCGCTCCGTCGAGGACTGCCGGCTGAGCCGCCGCTCCCGCCGGGACCGCCCCCTCGACTCCCGCCGCCCGAACCGCCTCCGCGACTCCCACCACCCGACCCGCCATCGTCGTCCGGGTCCTTGCCGGCGACGCCCATGGCCTTGCCCAGGAGCGCCGGGATATCGAGCCCGGTCAGGCCCTTCACCGTGGCGCCCGCTTCGGCGACGGTTCGTGTCGTGGTCTTCACCAGCTCCGAGGCCCCGTCGGACGAGAGGACCGTCAGCGATCCGATCTTGCCCATCGGCTCGGCCGCCGCACGCACGATCTCCGGCAGCATCGAGAGGACGGTCTGGATGACGGCGGCCTCGTTGAACTGGCGATAGGCCTCGGCGCGCAGGGCGAGGGCCTTCGCCTCCGCCTCGCCCTTGGACAGGACGATCCCGGCCTCTGCGTTGCCCTCGAGGGTGGTCTGCTTGGCCGTCGCCTCGGCGTTGACCTCGGTGATGCGGGCCTGCGCCTCGCCCTTCGTGACGCTGACCGAGGCCTCGGCCTGACCGGCGAGCTTGACCCGCTCCGCGTCGGCCTGCGCCGCCGCGATCCTCGCCTGCTTGTCGCCCTCGGCGCGGCGGATCTGGGCCTCGGCATCGGCCTCCGCCGGACGGACGATGCTCGCGATCAGGTTCTTCTGGACGCGATCCGCCTCGAGCTGGGCCAGTTCGGTCTGCTTGCGGGTGACTTCCTGTTGGGCCTCGGCCTGGGCGAGCGGGCCGGACTGCGCAGCGCGCGCTTCCGCCGCGGCGATCTGCATCTCGGTCTCGGCGCGACGCAGCGACACGTCTCGTTCGGCGTTGATCTTGATCTGGTTCGCCTCGGCCTCCCGAACCGCCGCCTCCTGGTCGGCGGATGCCTTGGCCATCCGGGCGTCGCGCTCGCGTCGGGCGGTTTCCTGCTGGCCGATGAGGTCCATGTAGCCGGACTCGTCGCGGATCGCCTGGATCGTGAACGAGTCGATCTGGAGCCCCGATGTCGCGAGATCGCCCTTCGCCGCGTCCTGGACGGCCTGCTGGAACTTCTGCCGATCGAGGTTGAGCTCCTCGATCGTCAGCGTGCCGACGATCGAGCGGAGCGAGCCCTCGAGGACGTTCTTGACGATCGAATCGACCTCGGCGTCCTGGGAGTCGAGGAACCGCTCGGCGGCGTTCCGGATGGACTCGTCGTCCCGGCCGATCTTGAACGTGGCGACGCCCTGGACGGCCACCTTGATGCCCTGGCGCGACACGGCATCGGCGAGGTTCACGTTGATCTGGCGGGCGGTCAGCTTGAGCTTGCCGATCTTGTGGAACAGCGGCAGGACGACGACGCCCTGGCCGACGATGACCTTCAGCCCGCTCTCGCCGTCGCCCAGCGGCGTGGCCCGACCGGATCGGACGAGCGCCTCGTTGGCGCCGGCCACCTTGTAGCGGCTGCCCAGGTAGGCGACGAGCAGGACCGCGATGACGATCGCCAGGAAGACGACGAGGGTGCCCTCGCCCACGAAATTCAGGAAGTCAGGCAACGATCGATCCTCCCCTGGCGGACGCGCTGCGTCCGGGTTCCTACGATGACCGGATCCGCTCGACCACGACCCCGGTACCGGCAACCCCGGTCACGCGCACCAGCGATCCGTTCGGGATGTCCTCGCCACTCGTCGCGGTGAATTCGTGGGTCTGGCCCTCGGCCTTGACGTACACGCTACCGAACCGGCCGGCGGGGATCGACACGGCGACCAATGCATCGCGACCGATGAGGTCGCTGGTCGAGAAGGGGTTCTCGCCTTCCGACCTGCGCAGTGCCTGGAACAGGACGTAGGTCAGCCCGAACCCGACGGCCCCGAAGCCGGTCCCGACGAGCGCGGCCTGGCCGCCGTGGACGTCGAAGACCTGGGTGGCCATCAGGCCGCCGACGCCGAACATCGACACGAAGGCGAGCAACAGCGGCATCAGCGAGACGCCACCGATATCGAAGCTGAGGTGCAGCGCGTCGAAGATGCCGCCGAGGATATCGTCGACGAGCACCGTCACGAGCAGCAGCCCGCCCCCCACAAGCGTGCACACGACGAACACGAAGTCCTCGATCGGGATCGTGATCGTCGGCACCTGTCCCTCCTCCACCCGCGACCCGTGCGGGTCGGCGGATCCGCGCGTCTAGGATACGCGGCGAGTCGACGCCTGACGAGACGGATCGTCCCGGCACCCGACCCCGCGACACTCAGGCCGAGACCACCTCGCGCAGACGACCGGTCTCGACCTCGAAGATGAGTCCGCGCACGGGGACGGCAGCGACCCAGGGATGCGACCGGATCCGGTCCACCTGGCGACGCAGGTGCGCCTCCACGTCGTCGAATGCCCCGAAGCCGTCAACGCCGGCCGCCAGCTCGCCGGGGGGCAGGCGAGCTTCGAGCGCAGCCGAATCGGCTCCCTGGAGTCCGCAGCCCGTGTGCTCGATGACGATCACTTCGGTCGTCCCCAGCAGCTGCTGGCTGACGACGAGCGAACGGATGACGTCGTCGGTCGCGAGGCCGCCCGCGTTGCGGATGATGTGGGCGTCGCCGGTCCGCAACCCGAGCGTTTCGCCGATGTCGAGCCGCGCGTCCATGCACGCAACGATCGCCAGGCCGCTGGCCGGCGCGGCGGTCAAGGCGGATCGGTCGAACGTTTCCACGTAACGCTGGTTCTCCCCGAGGATCCGCTCGTACTCGCGCGTCCGGGCGAGGCGCGCTCGAGCGGGGCGCGCTCGAGTCACCTCACCGGGCCGAACAGGAGCGACAACCAGGACTCGAGCGGCGTCGTCTGGAATGCCTCGGCGCCGACCCGGGTGGCCGCCGAGCCCGGGGCGTCGGGTCCGAGGGCGGGCGGGTCCGCGGCGAGGGCAAAGGGAATCTCGTTGGCCTCGCCCAGTCGATAGGCGCGCGCCTGCAACGAGACGTACTCCGTGTCCTGGATCCGTTGGAGTTCCTGTTCGGCCGCCGCCAGCTGTGCGACGAGGCGGGTATTCGCCGCGCGCATCTCGTCCGCGCGTGCCGTGATCGTTGCGGCGTCCCCGACCTGGCCGACGAAGGCGACCAGGATCCACGCGCCGAGGAGCGCCCCGGCAACCGATGCGATGCGGCGCCGCGTCAGGCCGCCGAGCGGCAGCGCGGCAAGCTCGGCGGCGGCAAGTTCGCCGATCCGGGAACGATCGCCACCGCTGATCCCGTCGGGATCGACCGGAGTCACCCGGCCGCGGCTGGTCCCACGTCGGAACAGGGTCCGGAGGCGACCAGGCCCGGCGTCGGCGCGAATTGGATCGTCGTCCACCACCGGGTCGCGCTCGACATCGTCGGGCTCGTCCGGGGCGCGGTCAGGCATCGAAGCGGACCGATCGAACATGGTGGCGGCGAGCGTAGCTGCCGGCAGCTGACGTGTCAACCCGCCAGGCATGACAGACAAGCTGGCACGACCGCTTGCCACGATGCTCTACACTGCGCGTGATTTCGTACAGATGTTCGATATCGTGGAGACCCGCATGCGAACCTACGCCCCGGCGGCCGTCGATACGGTCCTCGCCGACCTCCTCGCCGAGCCGTCGATTGCGCGCGGCATCGTCCATCACGAGGTCATTCCTGCCCGATCGGCAATCCACGCGCCCTTCCCGGACTGGCTCGACGGGCGGATCACCGACGGCCTCCGCAGCCGAGGCATCGACGCGCTCTATGCGCATCAGGCCGAAGCCATCGATGCCGTCCATGCCGGTGACGATGTTGTCGTGGTCACGCCGACCGCCTCGGGCAAGACACTCTGCTATGCCCTGCCGGTCCTCCAGGCGATCGCCGACGACCCCGCGTCACGCGCCCTGTTCATCTTCCCGACCAAAGCCCTCGGCCAGGACCAGGTCGCCGAGCTCGGAGAGCTTTCCCGCGCGGCCGGCCTGACCGTATCCGCGGCGACGTACGACGGTGATACGCCGGCCCCGGTTCGGCAGGCCATCCGGAGCGCGGGCCAGGTGGTCGTCACCAACCCGGACATGCTCCACGCCGCGATCCTCCCCCACCACACCAAGTGGTTCCAGCTCTTCGAACAACTCAAGGTCATCGTGATCGATGAGCTGCATACGTATCGGGGCGTGTTCGGCAGTCACGTCGCCAATGTCCTTCGGCGGCTCCTGCGAATCTGTGCGCACTACGGCAGCCGGCCCGTGATCGTGTGCTGCTCGGCGACCATCGGCAACCCGGCCGAGCTGGCGCGGACGCTGACGGGTCGCGACGCCCAGCTCGTCGATCGGAACGGCGCTCCGGCCGGCCAGCGCCACGTGATCCTCGTGGACCCACCCATCGTCGATCCATCGAGCGGCGCCCGGGGCTCCGCCCTGACGCTCGCGAACCGCTGGGCGTTGCCATTCCTCCGCGCCGGGCGCCAGACGATCGTCTTCGGACGATCACGCGTCGCCGTCGAGATCCTGCTGACCGGGCTGCGCGAGGCACTTCGCGAGGGCTTCGGGCCTCGCTCGCGCGTTCGCGGGTATCGCGGCGGCTACCTGCCGACCGAGCGGCGGGCCATTGAACGCGGGTTGCGCGACGGCGAAGTGCTCGGAGTCGTCGCCACGAATGCCCTCGAGCTCGGCGTTGACATCGGCCGGCTCGACGCATCGATCCTGGCCGGGTATCCGGGATCGGTGGCGGCCACCTGGCAGCAGTTCGGTCGCGCGGGTCGACGCCAGGGAACCAGCGTGGCCGTCCTGGTGGCCTCTGCGTCACCCGTCGACCAGTACGTGATCCATCACCCGTCGTTCCTGCTCGGGAGCTCGCCAGAGGAAGCGCGCCTCGATCCCGACAACCTGCACGTGCTCCTCGCCCACCTCAAGGCGGCCGCCTTCGAACGTCCATTCGAGCCCGGCGAGCCATTCGGTCCCGAGCCAGCCGACGAACTGCTCGCGTTCCTGGCCGAGGAAGGTCACGTCCGCCAGGCGGGCGACGGGCGCTGGTACTGGTCAAGCGAGAACTTCCCGGCGTCGGCCGTATCGCTGCGAGCCGCTGCCGAGGAGAACGTGCTGATCATCGACACGACGCCGGATCGGCCGCGGGTCATCGGCGAGGTCGACCTGTTTGCCGCCCAGACGCTCGTCCACGAGGACGCGATCTACCTGCACGAATCGGTCCAGTACCACGTCGACCGCCTGGACTGGGACGAACGCAAGGCCTACGTCCGACGTGTCGACGTCGACCACTACACCCAGGCGGACCGCGCGGTAACCCTGAAACCGCTCGATGTCTTCGCGGAGTCCGACGCTGTCGGCGGGACCCGTGTTCACGGCGAGGTGATGGTCGCCAGCCTCGCCACGATCTACAAGAAGCTGAAGTTCGTCACCAACGAGAACCTCGGCTGGGGTCGCATCCACCTGCCGGAGATCGAGCTTCAGACGACGGCCTACTGGCTGACGGCCGGGCAACTCCGGGGCGCATGGAGGCGCGACGAGCTCGACATCGCCCTGCTCGGCGCGGGACGAGCGGTTCAGACGATCGCCTCGGTCCTGCTCATGGTCGATCCGCGCGACCTCGGTCTCGTCACCCAGGTTCGATCGCCGCATCACGACGTTCCGACGATCTATCTCTACGAGGCCGTCCCCGGCGGCGTCGGGCTGTCGGAGCGACTGTGGGAGCGTCACGCGGAACTGCTCGCCGGTGCCGCGGACCTGATCGCAACCTGTACCTGCGACGCTGGGTGCCCGGCCTGCACCGGCCCGCGCCTGGAGCCCGATGTCGACGCTCGGACACTCGCCCTGAGGCTCCTTGCCGAGCTCGGCGCCGATGCGACAGGGCGAGGCGCGCCGGGCGCGAGTTCGGCGGCGTGAGCACCGCCACGGTCGCGCGACGTCTGGCCACCTTCCGGGCGGCTGGGGCCGGAACCGGCGATGTCGGGTCTGTCGTCGATCGCGCGAAGCAGGGTGGTGACCTCGCCGCGCGACTCGCCGCCGCTGTCGGCGGCTCGGTCATCGCATCGCCGGCCGGCGCCGTCGTCTGGCTCGAGGGGACGACCCGACCGATGCCGATCGATCGGGACCGTCTGGCAAGCCTGCCCGGCCAGCCGCCAGCCGGCGTCCCGCTGGTGTGCCTCGACACCGAGACGACCGGTCTGGCGACCGCTGCCGGGACCCTGGCGTTCCTCATCGGGCTCGGGTGGTGGGAAGGCGACTGGCTCCGGCAGGTGCAGCTGCTGCTGCCGGACCACGCCGACGAGCCGGCCCTGCTCGACCTGCTCAGTGAGCTCCTGCCGCAGGACGCATGGCTGGTGACCTACAACGGTCGTGGATTCGACTGGCCGCTCCTGGTCGCCCGCTACCGGATGGCGCGGCGACCCGCGCCAACCCATGCCGGGCACCTCGACCTGCTGCCGGTGGTCCGACGCCTCTTTCGGCATCGGATGGACGACGCCCGACTCAAGACGGTCGAGACGATGCTGCTCGGGGTCCAGCGCCACCGCGACGTGGAGGGCTGGCAGATCCCGACGCTGTATCTCGACTTCCTGCGCGGCGGACCGGCCGGACCCCTGGTCGACGTGGTCCGCCACAACGACGAGGATGTCCGATCGCTTGCTCGACTCCTCGCCCACCTCGACGTGGCCTACGGCGACCGCATCGCGCGACAGTCCAGGCCGAGAGGCGATCTCGCCGGGCTTGCCCGCTCGTTCGTGCGCGCGGGACGCACCGCCGAGGCCCTCGACTGTCTCGAGGATGCCGCGCTCCATCCGATCCCTCTGAACGCCGCGGCGGCGGCCGGCCGGCGGGTCGCGGAGGTACCGTGGTGGTCGCCACGGGCACGGCCGGACTTTGGCGGTCGGGGCAGCCCTCCGCCGATGTCGGACGCACTCCGCGATCAGTCGGGGTATCGCTGGACCGACGAGCGGCTGGCCGCCGAGCGCGCCCGGATCCTGGCACGGCTCGGGCGGCCGCTGGACGCCGCGGATGCCTGGCAGGCCGCGGCCGCGGACCGCGGGGTGCTCGCGATCGTTGCGTGGATCGAGATCGCCAAGATCCGCGAGCATCGACTACGCGAGCCGGTCGAGGCGCTTGATGCGTGTCGCGTCGCCGGCCGCCTGCTCGAGCGTTCGCGCGCCCTCGGGCGTCCCCACGCGCGCCTCGAGGCGGATCTGGCGCGCCGTGCGGCACGACTTCGGCGGCGCCTGGCCGCCGCCGATCAGCGTCGGCTGTCGGCGTCCGAGGCCATCCGGGCGGCCACCTCAGCCCGGCTGGGCACGCCGTGCAGGCCCGGGCGTTCAACGACGAGGCTCGCGACGGCGGCTGAGAGCCGGAGTGCCACATCGGGATTGCGGGCCGCGGCTCTCGGCAGGGGCGAGGCGGCGACCGAGCCGGCCGTCCGCTCGGCCTGCCTCAGGGCCAGCGAAGCCGCCAGGTAGCTCGCCAGGAAGACATCACCGGCTCCGGTCGGGTCGACCGTGGACCGACTCGCCATGGCGGGAAACCGATGCACATCGCGGTAGCCTCCCTGGGCCGCAACAAGCCGCAGGCCTCCGGCCACTCCGAACGTGATGAGCAGGTCGGCGCCCGGCCGAACGAGCCGCGCCAGGGAAGCCAGTTCGGTGCCCGCCCGGACATCGTCGCGACCGAGTCCGACAACGTCGGCCCGGTCCAGGAGGAGTGACGGACGCGGCTCGCGGCGCCGGACCCGCTCCCCTGCCCGCAGGTCACGAAGCAGTCCCTGCCAGGCCAGCGCGACGAACGCCGTCGCTGCCGCTGGCCGGCCCCAGGCGTCGGGCAACTCGTCGGCGACTGGCGCGAGGAGCCATGCCGGTGCTTCGCGCCAGGCAGCGGGCAGCTCTTCAACGGGAATCGGCGCACCCGGCTCGAGGCACTCCTGGATTCTGCCGAGGGGCGTCTCGATATTCTCGAATACCGGTGCCGAGGACAGCTCGACGAGCTTCAGCTCGGCGCCGGCCGACCGGAGGAGGTCCAGTTCCGCGGCCGTCGATCCCGGACCGTCGACCCCGACCAGGACCGCGGTCCGCAGCCCCAGCCGTGCCAGGGTCAGGCCGCCGTACGTGACGCCGCCTCCGAGGCGCCAGCCGCGCTCGTCGTCGGCCGCAAGATCGCGGGCCGCCGAGCCCACCACCACGACATCCGGGACGGCCCAGCCGGATCCGGTCAAGGCCTCGGTCCGGTGTATCGTTGGACGGGTCGTCCGGCCCCGGTACAGGGCCACCGGCCGGCAGCGTGACGGAGATCTGAATCGTGCATTTCTACGAGCTCCACGAGGGCGACGGTGACACGTTCGGGGACCTGATGCTCGTTCGGGACGAGGAGATGGATCCAGAGGACTTCTTCGAGTTGGTCCAGTCCATTCGTGGCCGCGTGCAGGGATCGTTCCAGCAGGACACCCTGATCGAGGCCATCGCCGCTGAGCTCGAACGGAACCACGGCTTTACGTTCGTCTCCGACGATCGCCTCACGGCCGCGGTCAACGTGTCCCGCAAGGACGGAGACAACTTCCTCGCCGATCTGGACGCGGACGACGACGATCGAGAGGACGAGGAGGAGGGTCGAGAGGACGACGACGTTGGCGACGACGACTTTCGGACCATCCTGGCCGAGTTCGATCCGCGCGGCGACGTCCAACCCAACTGACGCCACCCGACGCAGGCCGCCGTGGCATCAGGTCACCGCGTGGCATCAGGTCACCGGCTGAACAGGATCTCTATCACGTCCCCGTCGCGCACGCGGTAGGTCTTTCCCTCGGACCGCAGGCGACCAGCCTTACGGGCATCGGCGATCGACCCGACCGCGAGGAGGTCCTCGTAGGCAACGGTCTCGGCGCGGATGAAGCCCCTCGCAAGATCCGTGTGAATCACGCCTGCGGCGTCAACCGCGGTTGCGCCATCGACGATCGGCCAGGCGCGGACTTCGTCCGGACCGGCGGTCAGGAACGAGACGAGGCCGAGGAGTCGATACGACAGTCGGATGACCCGGTCGAGGCTGGACTCGGCGATCCCGAGCTCCTCCATGAACACCCCGGCCTCGTCGGGTTCAAGCTCGCCGAGTTCCATCTCGATCCGGGCCGAGAGCGCATCGACGATCGCCTTCTCGTGACGGTATCCGGCCGCGACCCGTTCCACGAGCGACGGGGCGTTCGGCAGGTCGGCCTCGCCGACGTTGAGAAGCACCAGCACCGGTTTCTGGGTGAGGAAACGAAACCCGCGCAGCGCCTTCTCCTCGAGAGCATCCAGCTCCGAGTCGCGGATCGGGCTGCCTTCCTCGAGCACGGCCTTGAGCCGCACGAGAATGGCTTCCTCCCGCTCGGCGGCCTCGCGCTCCGCCGTGGTGCCGTGACGGCCACTCCCCTTGAGCCGCTCAAGGCGACGATCGGCCATGGCGAGATCGGCGAGGATGAACTCCAGGTCCAGTTGTTCCAGGTCGCGAACCGCATCAACCGTCCCCGACGGGTGCGGGAAGGCCGGATTCTCGAACGCGCGAACCACGTGAAGCAACGCGTCGGCGTCGCGCAGCCGCGCGAGATGCTCGGCCGGCAGCTCCTCCGTGCCGATCCGACCCTCCGACGAAGCCGGCGGCGCAGGGAGGTCGACGTAGGTCACGTCGGCCTGGACGACCTTCTTGGGCCGAAAGATCTCGGCCAGCCGGTCGAGGCGATCATCGGGCACCTTGACCACACCGACGTTGAGGGTCAGCCCCCCAAATCCGCCTGTTTCAGCGTGGCCCCTGGTGAGCGTGTTGAAAACGGTGGACTTGCCCGCTCCGGCAAGGCCGACGATGGCGATCTGCATGGGCGAATTGTGCCTGTCGAACGCCGACCGTGCAGCCGATCAGTAACCGGCGTTCGGATCCACGACGTTGACCAGGGGCTCGCCTTCGGCAAATCGGCGCAGGTTCTCACAGAAGAGGTCGACCGATCGGTCGAGCACTCGCCCGCTCGACCACGACGTGTGCGGCGTGAGGATGACGTTCGGGAGGTCGTAGAAGGGCGAGGAACCCCCGAGCGGCTCCTGCCGAAACGTATCCAGGATGGCGCCCCCGATGGGGCCCTCGCGAAGCGCCCGGAGCAGGGCACGTTCGTCGACGAGGCCCCCGCGAGCCACGTTGATCAGCCACGCCCCGGGCTTCATCGCCGCAAGGGCGGGGCCGTCGATCATGCCGTCGGTCTCGGGCGTGAGCGGGGCGGCCAGGACGACGAAATCGGATTCGGCGAGGAGCTCGCGAAGGGCGTCCGGCCCGACAACGCGCTCGGGCCCGCGGCCCACGGCCATCCCGACCAGCTCCTGGTCGTCACCCGGATCGCCCCAGACCCGCACCGGCACATCGTCTCCATCCCCCGTTCCGGCGGCCCCAAGCTCGTGGCGACGCCGCGTCGCGATGACCCGACATCCGAACGCGCTCGCCAGCGAGCCGACGGCCCGCCCGATCGAACCCAGCCCGACGATCCCGACGGTGACGTCACGCAGCTCCTGGCCCTCGAGCGGTTGCCAGGTTCGTTCGCGTTGCAACTCGAGCAGCTGCGGCAGGCGGCGGCTGACGGCGAGGATCATCATCAGGACGTACTCGGCGATCGGCCGCGAGAACACCCCGCGTGCGTTCGTGATGACGATGCCGCGCTCCCGTGCAGCCGGCGTGAGCGCTCGCTCCACTCCCGTCGTGGCCGAGTGCACCCAACTGAGGCCGGGCGCCCGGACCAGCAGGCGGTCGAACGCGTCTGAACTGAGCCAGCCGCGGAGAAGCACCTCGACATCGTCGAGCGGACCGTCGGCGAGCCCCTCCACCGAAAGGTTCACGATTCGCGCGCTGGGCGCGGCGGCCTGGATCCGCTCAAGATCCCGGGCGCGGTAGCGGGCCGAGAGAATGGGACTCAGCGCGATGGCCCGCGGCGCGCCGTTCGGCCCGCTGCCGGGTCCGGCGACGCGGCGCAGGTTCCCGCGCGGCGCTGGTTCGGCCGATCCGCTCATGCGGGCGACTCGGATCCTGCCGCACCCTCGCCCATCACCCGTCGACGCCAGGCGTCCGGTGCCTCGATCTCGGCTGGTGTCGGGAGCGTCTGGGGGCTCTCCCAGAGCCGGGACAGCGCCGCCGCACCGCCGGCATCGGCGATTGCCCGGACGAACCGCTCGCCCTTTTTGTATTGCTCCATCTTCAGATCGAGGCCGGTCAGGCGCATGACGGCGCGCTCAAACGACGTGCGGCGCTCTCGTCGCTCGTGAAACCGTGCGCTGATCCGTTCGACATCGGGCACCAGATCGCGCCCGACCTCGTCCATGATGTAGTCGGAGAATCCCTCCAGCAGGCTCATCACCGCCTGGGTCTCACGGAACAGCGTGCGCTGTTCATCGCCCATCAGGCGCTCGATCCAATGCGTGCCGCTGCCTTCCCGACGGAGGGCGCGACCAAGGCCGCGGAGCCCATCCCGGCCAAGCGTCGTCGCGTCGTCCGAGAGGAGGCCCAGCTGGCGCTCCAGGCGCTCGGCGAGGTACGGGCGCAGCCAGGGATGAGCCTCGAACTCGAACGCGTGGGCCGTCTCATGGAGGGCGATCCACGTGCGAAACGGCCCGACCGGCACCCCCAGGGCTCGCGCCGTTCCCCGGATGTTCTCCTCGACGAACAGGACCCGGCCGTCGGCCGGACCGGCCGCGAGGAGCGCGAGGTCGTACTGGCCGAGCACCTTGGTGCCCATGAACCCCAGCAGGAACGCCAGTTGCTGGGTGGTCACAAGACGGTTGGCGAGGGCGAGTGCGGCACGGCCAAGGCCGCCGCCCCCCGGCACGATCTGCTCGAGGAGGTCGCCCTCGATCCGCTCGATGAGTTGCGCGAACGAGGCGACATTCGCGCGAACCCAGCCAGCGCGATCGACGACCGCGGCCCGCTCGGCCACGCCCGGCAGGTCCACGCCGAGTGCTGCACTGAGGCGCGGCACGATCAGCGCCATCGCCGCATCGTAGTCGCCCTCAACCGCGGCCAGTTCGGCCACGGACAGGCTTCCGGGCGCGGCCCGCAGCCGGCGCACCGCCGTTCGTTCCACGGCCGGCCAGTCGACGAGGCCGCGCCGGGCCGACTGCTCGGCGCGACGTCCGGCCACGGCCACGGCAGCTCCGATCGCCGAACCGAGCAGGAGCCCCGCCTGCCAGCGTCGATCGCCGCGCCACCAGGTGCCGTCACTCCCGCGCCCCTGGCGGCGGGCCGCTCCGTCCGATCGCGGGCTCATCGAGCCGCCACTCCGAGGTCGACCGGCGCCACATCGGGGAAGGCATCGCCGAACAGGCGCCCGGCAAGCGATCGGAAGGCCTCCACATCACCGGTCGTGAGCTGCCGGTGCGTCGAGGGCGCGACGATCTCGACGGGCAGATCGTGCCCGCGACGGACCGCGTCGGCGGTCGTGCCGCGGCTCGCGCCCGGGGCCTCCAGGCCGTTGATGCTCAGCAGCTCGGCGAGCGCAGACGCCGTCGCCGTCGCAGAGTCGACGATCGCCACGCGCTCGCCGGCGATCGCCTCGATCGTCGGGCGCAACAGGGGGTAGTGCGTACAGCCGAGCAGGAGGGTGTCGACCCGCGCCGAGGCCGGCAACGGGAAGACGAATTCGCCCGCCTCGTCCCGCTTGCCAAGGAGCGGAGCGAGCGCGTCGGCTACCACTGACTCGACCAGCGGTCCGGCGAGCGAACCGGCCTCGACCAGGGGGACCAGCGTCGGCGTCGCGTGCTCGTAGACTTCGATCGCCGGATTCTCGTCCTTGATCGCCTCGAAATACGCCCTCGAGCGCACCGTGGCCGGCGTTGCGATCACGCCGACGTGGCGCGTCCGCGTGGCCAGCGCCGCTGCGGCGGCCCCGGGGCGAATGACCCCCAGGATGGGCAGGTCGTGGCGCCGGCGCAGCTCGGCCAGCGCGACGGCCGTCGACGTGTTGCATGCCACGACGACGGCCTTGACCCCGCGCCGGACCAGGACGTCGATGCTCTGGGCCGAGAATGCGCGGACCTCGTCGTCCGTACGAGTTCCGTACGGTGCCCTCGCGTTGTCGCCCAGGTAGAGGGTGGACTCACCCGGCGACCGGCGCATGATCTCGCGCAGCACCGTCAGGCCGCCTACGCCAGAGTCGAAAACGCCGATCGGTCGCTGGTCGGACACCGCCGGGCGAACCTACCGTCGTCCGGCTTCGGCCAGGGGTCGGGCCGCCGAGACCATTGCCTCGGCGATGCGGGTGATGTCGCGGCTGACCTCGGCCCCCGGCTGGTCGAGCACGAACGGTACGCCCTTGTTGTTCGATTCGACGACCAGGCGCCCGTCCGACTGGACCGTGTGCTCCGGGACGCGACCAAGGGCTCGCGAGAGGTCGTCCAGTGCGATCCCGCCGGCCGAATCGGCGCGATTCACGAGGTACTGGACCTTCGACGCGGCATAGCCGATCGAGCGGAACGCATCGGCCATCGCGATCGTGTTGTGGATCGTCGTCGAATCGTACGTCACGATTTCGAGGATCGTGTCCGCAACGTCGAGGAAGGCGAGCGTGACGTCGTTGATGCCTGCGCTCGTGTCGATCACGACAACTTCGTAGACCCGTCTGAGCAGCGACAGCACCTTGTCGATGTCGCGAATCGTGACCATCTCGGCCATCTCGATCCGTGGCGGCGCCAGGAGGATGTCGATTCCGGATGGGTCACGCCACAGGACGTCCTGCAGGTCGGCGTCGGTGATCCGGTCGGTCGGCAGGTCCAGGATCGACGGGGCGTCGACCGGGACCTTGAGGAGCGAGCGCATGTCGCCGAACTGAAGACTGCCGTCGATCAGGACGGTCCGCCGCCCGAGCTGGCCGGCTGCGACCGCGAGGTTGAACGCGATGGTCGTCTTGCCGACGCCGCCCTTCGGGGCAAAGACGGTCACGATGCGCGAGCCGGCCGTGATCTGGTCGGCAGCGTACGCCTCACGGACCTGGGCGATCTTGGTCATCAGGTCGTACCCGGAAAAGGGCATCGCCAGCACGCCATGAATTCCCAGATCCGGGTCCGCTTCCAGCGGGTTCTGGGGCACGGTCAGAACGATGACCGGCACGGGCGTGTCGGACGCATTGAGCTGATCGACAACGGCGGGCCCCTTGACCCTGCCCTGCAGGAGGGCATCGATCAGGACCACATCCGGACGGACCTGCTGGACCTGTCCGAGCACCTTCGATCCGTCGGTCAAGACGTCGAGCAGCTTGATCGTCGCCTGTGTCGCGAAGAGGCCCCGGATGTACTGGGCTACCTGGGGGACGTCCTCGACGAGGAGGATGCGCGTTGGGTCCTTCGAAGCCATGCGTCCGACGATACCACGCGGCCTCCCGTCGGGGCCGATCCCCGAAGGTCCCGCTCAGCCCCGGACTGCCAGCAGGATTGCGCGGTCGCCGGCCGAGCCGATCGGTTCCAGGTTGTAGGTGCCGGCCAGGGTCTCGAGCTGGAGGCCAACGTCGCCGGCAAGTCCGGTCAGCTCGTCCGCGGAGATGAGTCGGAGCCGGTCCGTCCGGAGCCAGCGGACCGGTGCCTCGCCGGCACGGCCTTCCTCGTAGCGCGTGGTCAGCTCGACAACCTGGCTCGTCGGGTCATACTGGGCCGAACTCGTCTTGACCACGAGGTTCCCGGTCTCCGGGTCGGTTCGGGCGTACTCGAGCATGACTCGCCCGTCGAACCGCGCGAGGTCCTCGGCATCCGGTTGCCAGACATCGACGACGGCAAGTCCACCAGGGGCCAGGTGCCGTGCGAGGGTCTCGAGGGCGGCTCGCTGGCGATCGCGCGAAGCCAGCAGGAAGAGGGAATTCAGGCCGATGAAGGCGAGCCGGTAGGTACCGGCCTCGGCCAGGCGGAGGTCGACCAGGTCGGCCTCGACGAGGTGGAGCCCGCCCCCGGCCGCCAACGCAGCCGCGCCGGCGGCACGCCGGGCGCGATCCAGCATGGCTGGGTCGAGGTCCACACCCGTCACCGCATGGCCTGCCGCGGCGAGCGGGATCGCGAGCCGCCCCGATCCACAGGCCAGCTCGAGGATCGGACCCGCCGTTCGACGGGCCAGGGCGAGGTACAGGTCGACGTCGCCCGGATCCTCGAGGAGGTCGACGTCGTACAGCCGGGCGAGCGCAGCGCGCTCGGAATCGATCGCATCGGCGGCGGTTGCGTCGGCGGCGGTTGCGTGGAGGCGGTCGGAGCCGGACGCCAACGTGGTCATCGGTTGATCGTACCCGCCGGGGACGGTGCCGACTGCGCCTGGGCCCATTGTCCACGGGACTCCAGCACAGAGCGCAGCACCGCGGGCTGATCGGACATCAACCCGTCCACACCGAGATCGGTCAGCGCTCCCAGCGGACCCGTTTGCCGTCCCGTTTCCGAACGGCCAGGGCCGAGATCGCCTCCAGGGCCGCGCGGTTTGCGGCCATCGCCGTCGTCTCGGCATGGTCGTAGGGTGGCGACACCTCGACGATGTCCATCCCTGCCAGCTCCACCTGGCCGACGATCCGCCGGATGGCGCGCAGGACCTCGCGGGTCAGCATCCCGCCCGGTTCGGGCGTCCCCGTCCCGGGCGCCAGGCCCGGGTCGATCACGTCGATGTCGAGCGACAGATAGATGTAATCGGGGCCGTCGAGCGCCTCGGCGATCGCGTCGTCGACGACAGCCTCGGCGCCTCGTTCCTCGATCTCTCGCATGAAGTGGTAGCGCAGTTCGTGTTCCTGCATCCACTTGAACGTTTCGACGGGCGGCCAGTAGCCACGCAGCCCGACCTGCACGAAATTGCGCCCCTTGACCGCACCGGACTCGATGAGCCGGCGCATCGGGGTCCCGTGACCGGCAAGGACGCCAAAGGCGTCGGCCGCGGTATCCGCATGGGCATCGAAGTGGACGATCCCGATGCTGCCCGGGCGGCGGACCTCGGCGACGGCCGTCGCAGACGGCCATGTGATGGAGTGGTCTCCACCGAGGACGATCGGGATGGCTCCCGTCTCGGCGACCTCGCGGACCTTGCGAAAGATCAGCGCGTGGGCCCGCTCGATCCAGGACGGCACGATGTTCACGTCGCCGGCGTCGACCACCGTCAGGACCTCGAAGGGCTCGACGTCCAGCTGGAGCGAGTTGATCGAACCGGAGGTGTACTGGGCCTCCCGGATCGCGCGGGGTCCGAAGCGCGCCCCAGAGCGATGGCTGACGGCGTCGTCGAAGGGCGCCCCGATGATGGCCACGTCGACGGCGCGTCGGCGCAGTTCCGCCGGGTCGGTGATCCACGGCAGCTTCATGAAGCTGACCGGGCCGACGTAGGTGGGCAGGTCGAAGTCGCTGAAGATCTCGAAATCGCCATCCCAGCCGTTGCGGGATGCGAAGTCGCCGCCCGGCGGGGCGTCGTGCGGGCGCTCGGCCACGGAAACCTCCGGGAGATGGCACGACCGGATGGACCGATCGGTCAGGCCGTCTCGGTAGGGCGCCGCCGGTTCGGATCCGCCGTCCAGCGGGGCGCGCCCGAATGCTAGCACCGCCGGGGGCGCCCTCAGGGCGTGACGCTGGCCCGAAACTCCGCCCACGCAGCATCGCGCAGGGCCGGATCGACGAACAGCTCGTAGGCCGTCTGGGCAACGAGAGTCGCCGCCAGCAGTGTCGTGGCGTCGGCGGCCGGACTCGCGGCCGCATCGCGGAACAGGATGGAGTGCCCCGGCGTGCCCTCGGGTGCGATGGCGAGGTCCGGGTGGATCGTGGGGCAGACCCAGCTCACATTGGCCATGTCGGTGCTGCCGTAGGACGGATCGTGACCCTGATCGACGATACCGTACGCCCCCATGTTGGCGCGGAACCGCTCGGCCAGGACGAGGTTGTTGTTCATGACAGTCGCCCCGCCCGAGTACTCGATGTCGACCTGCGTGTCGGTGGCGAGCGCCGCCGCCCGACACAGGTTGCCGAAGCGCGCCTTCATTTCCGCGTAATACGCGCGATCCGGACTCCGCAACATGAACCACGCGGCGGTCCGGTCCGGGATGATGTTCGCCGCCGTCCCACCCTCGCGAATGATCCCGTGGACCCGCGAATCGGGGCGGAGTTGCTGTCGCCAGAGCCCGACCGACGAGAAGAGGCCGATCATCGCGTCGAGGGCGTTGCGCCCGTTCCACGGATCGGCGGCGGCGTGCGCCTGGAGCCCATGGAACACGACGTCGACGTCCTCGGACGCAAGCGCCTCGATCTCGACGTGGTTACGGTCGCACGGGTGATAGAGCAGGGCCGCGTCGAGCCCATCGAAGATGCCCTCGGCGATCATGATGGCCTTGCCACTGCCGTGCTCCTCGGCCGGCGTGCCGAGAAACACGATCTCGCCGGGCAGTTCGTCGGCGATCGCGGCGAGCGCGATCGCCGCACCAACCCCGGACGCTGCCATGGTGTTGTGGCCGCAGCCGTGACCCAGGCCGGGCAGGGCATCGTACTCGGCCAGGATGGCGATCCGCGGCCCAGGGTTGCCGTCGGCGGCTCCGTCGGCGGTTCGTTCGCCGCGCCGGGTCGCACGGATCGCGGTGGCAAGACTGCCCACCGGCAGCTCGACGGCGTAGCCATGGCGCGCCAGCACCTCGGCGACCCAGGCGGCCGCGCGGTGTTCTTCGAACGCCGGCTCCGGCGTGGCGTGGATTCGATGCGACAGGTCGAGGATCTCGGCCCTGGCAGCCTCCACCGCCGTCGCCACACGCCGCTTGGCATCGGCAAACGGCGCGGCAGGCTCGATGTCGATCAGTCGGCGATTCACGGACGGCTCCTCGTCGGGTACAGGCGGACTGGGCGCGGCTGGATTCGTCACCGCTCGACGGACAGCGTCGACTCGGCGACGATGACCATGGCGACGACGAACAGGGCAATCGGCACCTGGAAGACACCCTGGATCCGCAGGACGACGAACAGGGCAACCACCAGGGCAACCCAGGCGCCACGCCGGATCGCGCGCAGCCAGTCCCCCTTGTAGGCCACGCGCCGGTGCCGGCCGAAGACGGCCAACCAGAACAGGGGCATCGCGGTGAGCCCGAGTGCGGCACCGATGAGCCCCGCTCCAATAAAGCCGGCCATCGGATCCACGAGCGGATCGCGCGTCGTGACGACGATCCCGACCAGGAACCAGACTACGGCGGCCGCGCCGAACAGCCCCAGATTCACCAGCCGGTCCCGCGCCTCCATGGGCCGAGTGTAGCGGCGGGCCGAGGCCCGCTCCCGCGGTCGCGCGCGTACTGATGACCCCCACTAATGAGATCCGGCCTCGACGAGCGTGGCGGGACACGAAATCCGACGATCTGGGCGCACCGCCACCCACGGTCAGCTCGATTCTGATTACTGGGGCTCATCCCAAGCCGCTCTGCGCTCCGTCCGTCAGGATCGGCTCAACACACGGTCGATCACGAATTCCAGCTCGGCGAGGGCGCGGAGCTCGAAATCTGCATGGATCGTGCCGTCCGGCTCGCTCCCGGGAAGGGGCGAATCGTCGGGACGTCCCCGGACATGAGCCGTCCGCCAGCCGGCGGCCCGCGCGCCCACCACATCGGCCGACCAGTCGTCGCCGACGTGCAGGATGGCCGCCGGATTCGGCGACCCGAGCGCTGACCGCGCGGCCTCGAAGATCGCCGGGTGTGGCTTCACGACGCCCACGCGCTGGCTGATCACGATCGCCACGAGGTGGGGGGTCCAGCCGGCGGCGTCGCAATAGCGATCGATCGTCGCGGCGAGCGGCCAATTCGACAGGACGGCAAGGCGCAGGCCACGACGAACGAGCCGCGCCAGGAGCGGCTCGACGGCGGGGGGCACGGGCATGCCGTCGACGAACGCGGCGCTGTAGGCCTCCACCGCCATTTCGACTTCGCCTGGACTGCTCAGAGCCGCTGCCGCCTCGTCGTCCCAGCGCTGGGTCACGGCCGGCGGACGCATGCCGCGGAGCCTGGCGAGGACCCGCGCCGTCCGCTGGGCCAGGTCCACTTCACGAAGCGCGGGAACGTCCTCCCGGAACTGTCGCTCGCGCTCCTCCGCCCAGGCCCCCAGGAACGCGTCGCGATCCGGAAGTCCGCAGCGCTCGACAACGTGCCGCGCCGTCGCGTCGACGACCGCCTGAAGGCCCGCCCGGTCCACTGGAACCAGGGTGTTCCCGAAGTCGAGCGTGACGGCCTCGAGCGTCGTCACCGGGCGACACTCGATGGACAGATTTCGCGGAACGGGCAGTAGGCGCAGGCGAGTCGCGATGGAGTCGCGGCGAACGCTCCACGCTCGATGCCGGCCGCTGCCCCGGCAATCTTGTCCCTGGCCCGTGCCATCCGCGTCGCATCCACGCCGGTCCGCCCCACGACGCCGGAGTCGAGGAAGTGGAGCTGGACCGCATCCGGCAGCCGACCGGCAGTCGCCTCATAAGCCATGGCATAGATCTGCAGCTGCAGCGAGTCCCGGGTGCGCTGTCGGGCAACGGCAGGATCTCGCACGTCGCTCGACTTGTAGTCGGTGATCGTGACTCGTTCCGGACCCATCAGATCCAGGGTGGGCGCGATCACGTCCGCACCGGAAGCCGGACCGCCGGCCGCGATCGTGCTCTGAGGCTCGGACCTGGGCTCGGATTCATCAGCGGGCTCGATGTCGACGCGATCCCAGCGTCCGCGAATGCGAACCCCGTCCAGCATGAACGTGAACTCGCGCTCGACGTACGCCGGGATGACCGCATCGGGCAGCAGCTGTTCCTCGCGGAAGCGGCGGAGAGCCGCTCGACCGGTGTCGAGCCGCGCCTCCTCGTGTGCTCGCGACAGGAACCCATCGTTGGTCCACGCGGCCTCGAACGACTCGATCAGCTGCTCGTCGGTCATCACGTCGCCGCGGGCGTGGCGTCGGTGGAACTCCTGGACGGCCTTGTGCAGGGCCGATCCGTAGATCATCGAATGGTGGGGTGCCAGCGGAACCCGCAGCTCGTGGGCGTAGCGATACCGCTGCGGACAGGTCAGATAGGCGTCGATCGCGGAATAACTGAGCGTCAGCGGGCCATCCCGGTCCCTCCGAATGGCCGGAACGGGTGCGGTCGGCGCCGCGAACGTGGCCAGTCGATCGGTCGATGCCGGGCGCACGGCCCCGGAGCCGGGTGCGGTCTCCGCGACCGGGAGATCGAGGGCCTCGAGGACGAACGGCGAGACGCGGCGCGCCCGCGCGCCGCCGTAGTCGGCAGCGTGAGACAGGATCAGCTCGTCTCGAGCACGGGTCATCGCGACGTAACACAGGCGCCGCTCCTCGCGGAGGTGGGCATCGCCACCCGGCAGGACCTCGCCGATGAGCGCCTCGGGAATCTCAAGGGGCTCACGCCGCGACGTCCCCGGAAAGCGGCCGGCGACCAGGCCCGGCACGAACACCACCGGGAATTCCAGGCCCTTGGCCTTGTGCACGGTCAATACCGCCACCGCGTCGGCAGCGGGGTCCAGTTCGGCCGTGGGCGGGTCGTCGCCCGCCCCGATCAGGGTGGCCAGGTGTCCCGCGACGAACACCGCCCGGTCGTCCGCAAGGAGGGTCGACTGAGCGCGCACGATGTCGAAGAACCGCCCGATGTTCCGGAGCGCCTCCTCCGCTGCCGGCGTGTCGGCTGCCGCCAGCCTGGCCAGCTGGCCCGTGTCTCGAAGGAACGCATACAGGACCTGGCCTGCGGGTTGCTCGTGTGCCATCCGCGAGAACGAGCGCAGGTCCGCCACCAGGCGCTTCACGGCCGCCCGCGACGGCTCGGAGATCCGCAGGATGCCGGGCTGTCGATCCAGCTCCTCGATCAACTCCCAGACCGAGCGGTTTCGGCGCCGGGCCGTGGCAACGATCGTCGTGAGGTCTTCGCCGCCCAGCGCATACACGTCGGACGCAGCGAGCGCGTAGATGTCGACGCTCGAAGACAGATCCGCGATCGCCCGGAGAAAGGCGAGCAGGATCCGGACCTCGGGGCGCGCGTAGAGCCCGGTCGTGCCCGAGAAGCGCCAGGGCACGCCGGCCATGTTCAGGCTGCGCAGCACCCCGTCTGCGTCGGCGTTCGCGCGGACCAGCACGGCGTGGTCGCGTGGGCGCGCTCCGTCGTCGATCCTGCGGGCGATCTCGGTGGCGATCCAGTCGGCCTCATCGGACGCGGTCGCGAATGCCTCGTGGCGAACCGGGGCGGGATCGCGCACCGTCCGCTCCGGGCGGAGCATCTTGCTGAAACCGCCTCGGGCCTCCAGGCGGTCCGGGTCGTTGAACCGGACGAGCCGATGCGCGGCATCGAGGATGGGCCCCAGGGATCGATAGTTGCGCCGGAGAATCACCGTCCGGGCGCCGCGGTAGCGCTCCTGGAACTCCAGGATGTTGCTGATGGCGGCTCCCCGGAACCTGTAGATCGATTGGTCGTCGTCGCCGACCACGGTGATGTTGCGATGGGGCTCCGCGAGGAGCGCCACGACCTCGGCCTGGGCCCGGTTGGTGTCCTGGAACTCGTCGACCAGGACGTATCGGAATCGTGCCGCTACCTGGGAGCGGATCGATGGCGACGACCGCAGCAGCCCGAGGGCCATGGCCACCTGGTCTCCGAAGTCGAGGCATCCCGCTGTTGCGAGCAGGTCCTGATACCGGCCGAACGCGCGGGCCAGCTCAAGCTGCTTTGCGGCCGCCTCACGGGCGGCAGGATCCCCGTCGGCTGGCGCGGCCGCCATCGCCCGCTCGGCGTGATCGAGGTAGGCCGCCGGCGAGACGTCCTCGTCCTTGCAGCGCGAAAAGTGGGCGGCCAGCGCAGCGAGGAAGCGCGTGGGATCGCCCAGCGGCCGATAGCGGTCCAGGTCGAACTCGAACAGGCGCTCGCGAAGAAAGATGACCACCTCGGCTCGGGAGAGGACTCGCAGGTCGGTGGGCAGTCCCGCCTCGAGGGCGAACTCCCGGATCAACCGATCACCAAAGGCATGGAAGGTGCTGATTCCCGTGTCCGTGAAGCCGTAGGGCACGAGTTCATCGACCCGCGTTGCCATCTCCTCGGCGGCCTTGTCGGTGAAGGTGAGCGCGAGGATCTCCGACGGGAGCGCGCGTCGCGTGGCGACCAGCCAGGCGATCCGCCGGGTGATGACCTGGGTCTTGCCGGTGCCGGCGCCGGCGACCACGAGCAGCGGGCCGGGACCGTGGGTGACCGCCCGCAGCTGCTCCGGATTGAGACCGCCGAGGAGCGCATCGAGGCCGTTCGGAGGATCGGCGACGGGCGTGGCCTCGACATCGAACCCGGCCCAGACCGGAAGCTGGTCAAGCGGGACGGGCTCGTGGGCGGTTCGTGCGCGACTCATGGTCGCGCGGGGCGGATCGGGCAGCGCGGACATTGCCAAACCATCGCCGCGGCCCGTGACAGCTTGGCTGTCAGACCGCCGGCCGGGATCCGGACGGCGGCGGCTCCAGCGCCGAGCGGAGAGCCGCGGCCTCCTCGTCCGAGACCGCGCCCTCGGCCCGACCCCCGGTCACGGCCTTGGCGTAGACCCGCGTCCCCGAGCGCGCATGCAGCGAACTGAGAATGACGCCGTCACCGTTCGCATCGAGCAGGGCCAGGGCGACGCTCTGGTTGCCGCCGGTGTCCTCGAAGGGATTGAACCGCACGAGGCCCATTCGCTGGATCGCCAGCAGGCCCTGCCGCTCCAGGTGGCGCGTGCGCTGGCCCAGGTCGTCCACGCTGCGCGAGACGGCGAAGACCTTCTCGAGATGCGCCTCCAGGATGGCCTCGAGGGGACGTCCATCCGTCCCGCGGGTCAGCCCGTGGATGCGCCGCGACAGTCGCACGGTGCGCCGCCACAGTCCGATCACGACGAGGAACAGTGCGATCGAGACCACGGTCAGCCCGACGACGATCGGGGCCAGAAACGGGCCGAGCAGCGCGTCGAGATCGATGGGAGGACCTCCGTTGCGGGTGACCGCGAGTGTAGCGCAGGCCACTCACCCGGAAGGTGTCCGGCGTCGCCCGATGCTATCCTTCGGGCCGCGTCGTTCGTGCCGTCCCGGCCGGCGACCGATCCACCCAGGAGGCCGATCGACACCATGGCGAAGCGCTCGCGCGTCTCGGGCCGCCCGGGCCAGCGCCGTCCATTGGACCGGCCCACAACATCTCCGAAGAGCGACGCATCCCCATCGCGCGGCTCGACCCTGACCGACGCCGAGTTGGCGCGCGCCGCGGAGCTCGAGGCCCAGATCGTGGCCCAGGAGGCGGCGGCCAACGCCGCCATCCGGCGCGCCAGTGCGCCTCGCCCCGTCCGGGGCCGGGGTCTTGCGAGCGTCTCGTCGGAGCCTCTCTCGGTCCGCGCCGCCCACGAGTACGCGTACGTTGCCCGCGATGTCCGCAGGATCGCGCTGGTCGCCGCGATCATGTTCGGGGCGCTGCTCGGGTTGCACCTGCTGATCAACGTGTTCGGGGTCGTCGCGATCTGAGTCGGGCGCCCGCGTAGACTGGCCGCATGCCGTCGCGCCGTCCCGTCGGAGCCCGCCCGGAAGCGCTGTTCCAGCCCCCGGCCGAGCGCCAACCGCTCGCCGCGCGGATGCGGCCTCGCTCGCTCGAGGAGTTCGTCGGCCAACAGCACCTGGTCGGTGAGCGCGGCCCACTGCGCCGGAGCATCGCCCGTGGCCATCTCGCCTCACTCCTCCTGTGGGGTCCGCCGGGCACCGGCAAGACCAGCCTCGCCCGCCTCCTTGCGGGGGAGATTGGAGCTCACTTCACGAGCCTGTCCGCGGTGATGTCCGGCGTCGTGGAGGTCCGCGCGACGATCGCCGAGGCGCAGGAGCGGCTCGCCCTGCACGGGACGCGGAGCATCCTCTTCCTCGACGAGATCCATCGGTTCAACAAGGCGCAGCAGGATGCCCTCCTCCCGCACGTCGAGGACGGCACCGTGACCCTCATCGGGGCCACGACCGAGAACCCCTACTTCGAAGTCAACGCCGCACTGCTCTCGCGGATGCGTGTCTGGCGCCTGGAGCCGTTGATCGACGACGACGTGGCGGCCGTCGTCCGGCGCGCCCTGGAGGACCCGGAGCGCGGCCTGGCCGGTCCGCTGGGCCCGACCGGCGGCATCACGCTCAGTGCCGAGGCCTTCGACCACCTCGTCTCCCTGGCCGGCGGCGATGCGCGCTCGGCGCTCAATGTCCTAGAAGGGGCGACGGCGCTCGCCGAGTCCGAGGACGTCCGCGATCCGGACGGCCACGTCAGCCCGCGACTGGAGGACGTGGAGGTCGCGGCGCAGCAGCGCGTGCTGGCCTACGACCGCGCCGGCGACGGACACTACGACACGGTCAGCGCCTTCATCAAGAGCCTCCGCGGGAACGACCCGGACGCCGCCCTCTACTGGCTGGCGGCCATGGTCGCGGCGGGCGAGGATCCCAAGTTCATCGCCCGGCGCCTGATCATCAGTGCCTCCGAGGACGTCGGGAACGCCGATCCCCGCGCACTCCAGGTCGCGGTCGCGGCAGGGCAGGCGCTCGACTGGATCGGGCTGCCGGAGGCGCAGTACGCCCTGGCCCAGGCGACCACCTACATTGCCACGGCACCCAAGTCGAACCGGTCAGGCCAGGCGTACTGGGCTGCCGTCTCCGACGTCGAGGCGAACGGCGCTCTCCCGGTCCCGCTCCACCTGCGCAATGCCGCCCATCGCGGGATGAAGCAGCACGGGATCGGGGTCGGATACCGCTACTCGCACGATTTCGAGGGCGCGGACGTGGAGCAGCAGTACCTCCCCGACGCGCTCGCGTCGCGTCGCTACTACCTGCCGACCGACCAGGGCTATGAAGCGACGCTGGCGGCCCGCATGGCCGCTCGGGCGGACGCCCGCGCCGCCGCACAGGCGACCGGCCGAACGCCACGGTCCCGGATGCCGTCCCCGGAGGTCGGCCATCGCGCCGGCGACTCGATCATGAAGACCCGTGAGGCGAACCGCAAGAAGATCGCCGAGACCGAGCGTCGGGACGCCACCGGCGAGTGACCCGACGCACAGGGGGCCCTTGGAGCGTCCCACGCCCACGATGACGCCCCTGCGCAGGTTGCTGGAGCGTGCCGTGCCGCGCGGCGCGATCCTGCTCTCGGTCCTGACCTTCGGCAGCTACGCGATGGGGCTCGTTCGCGACCGGTTCTTCGCCCAGACGTTCGGGGCCGGGATCGACCTCGACGCCTACAACGCCGCGTTCCAGATCCCGGAGCTGGCCCTGGACGTCCTCGTCGCGAGCGGGCTCGTCGCGCCGTTCATCCCGATCTTCACGGGCCTGCGCGGCGAGAGCGATGCGGCGGCCGAGCGGTTCGCGAGAACGGTCCTTACGGCGGCGGTCCTGGTCATGTCGGCGGCCGTCGCCATCCTCTTCGTCCTCGCGCCCGAGACCGCCCGCATCGCCGCGCCCGGATTCGACGACGGGGAGCGCGCCCTGTACACCGATCTCTTCCGGTTGATGTGCGTGACCCCGATCATCTTCGCCGCCTCGATCACCCTCGGCGAGGTGCTCATCGCCCGCCAGCGGTTCCTCTACTACGGACTGGCGCCCATCCTGTACAACGCGGGCATCGTCCTCGGAACCGTCCTCCTTGCGGAGTCGATCGGGATCTTCGCAGCGGCGGTCGGAGCGGTGATCGGTGCCCTGCTCCACCTGGCCATTCGCATCATCGGCATCGCGCGAACCGATGTCCGGATCCGTCCGTCGTTCGCGTTCCGCGAACCCTCGTTCGTGGCCTTCGTGAAGCTGATGCTGCCCAAGATGCTGAGCCACCCGATCGAACCGGTCCTGTTCCTGTACTTCACCGCCGTGGCGACCACGCTCGGCGCCGGAAGCGTCAGTGCCCTCAGTTTCGCTCGCAACTTCCAGAGCGTCCCGGTCAGCCTCATCGGCGTCTCGTTCTCCCTCGCCGTCTTCCCTGCGCTGTCGGCCGCCTGGGCGGCCGGCGATCGGGCATCGTATGTCCGGATCCTGACGGCCAATGTCGTCACGATCGCGATCCTCACCGTCGTGGCCGCGATCGGTCTCGTCGTCGTCGGTGAGCTGGGGATCCGGGTTCTCCTCGGCGGGGGCGCGTTCGACGCCGACGACGTTGCCCGGACGGCGCTCGTCCTCGCCGCCTTCGCGATCTCCGTGCCATTCGACGCCCTCACCCATCCCCTGAGTCGGGCGCTCTACGCGACGCGCAACACGGTGCTCCAGGTCCTGGCCTCCCTGGCCGGCCTGGTGGTCACGGTGCTGGCCACGGCGGCACTCGTGGGGGAAGCCGGCATCGTCGCGATCCCGCTCGGATTTGCCATGGGCGCGGCGACGAAGGTGGGGCTGCTCGCGCTCGCGCTGGTCAGTCGCCTGCGCGCGACACCCGACCAGGCCCGACCGGGTCCACCACGACCGTCGGAATCAGGGCGATGAACCGTCCGTCGCGGTCCGGATAGCGCCCCTCGGGACGTTTCCAGGGCAGGAAGTTGCGGACCATCTCCGCCGAGTCCTGGAACGTCCCCGGTGGATCCGACGGGCCCCAGATCGACGAGTTTCGGGGATACCACGGGTCGAGCACGTAGGCCCCGCTCACGGTCGCGTCCGCGAAGAGGCGCGGATCGGCGTCCGCGCGGTACCCGGTCAGCACCCACGTGTGGGCCCCGCGCCAGGCGAGCAGGACCACGGGCGCGCCGGTCTCGGCGATGGCCCGGGCGCTGTCGTGGAGCGCCAGGGCCCGCGTCGCGTACGCGCGAATCTCGTAGCCGACGGCACCGTAGTCGGCCAGGGCGAGCGCCATCGACGCGGGGCCCCACCCCCCGTTGTGACTGTCGTCCCAGCTCTCCCACTCGCCGATCCGGCCGGCCAGCTCGCGCTGAAACCCCTCCGAGGTATCGGCGAGGCCCAGGACCGCGAGGACCATCTGCACGCCGGCCGGCGAACACCAATCCTTGGTCACCTGGCTGCTGAACATCGCGGCAGCGTCCGCCTGGGCGATGATCGAGACGTCGACCGGGGCGCGCACCGGCGTCGGGGCCGGCGTGGGATCCGGACTGGGCGAGGCTCCCGTCGGGGTCGGCGCCGCCGGATCGGGCGTCGGCGTCGGGAGCGCGGGCGTCGGGGGCGCGTGGGTCGGGGCCGGGGTGATGGCGACGGTTGGCAGCGTGGAGCGCTCGGGAACGGGGCCGGCGATGAACCGCGCGACCCGGGCCTCCAGTGATTCGAACCGATCACCGGCCCCGAGGGCATTGGTCCAGACGGCGCCAATGACCAGGATGGACCCCAACGCGCCCGCACCCACGAGCGCGCGCCACGGCCCGCGGCGGCGGACGACCGATGGTCGGATGGCGCGGATCACGAGCGGTTCGCTCCCGCGTGTTCGTCGGCTCAGGACACGGCCTCCTCGGGCGAAGTATTGCCCGGACAGGACGATCCGTCGCCCGCTCGTGCGACGCGGGTGATCGGTTTGCCCGACAGATGGCCGGCAAGCGCCGTTCGTGCGACCATCAGGCCCGTGCCATGGATGGCCGCGGCAAGCCAGGAGAATGTTGCCCGTGACCCGCTTCGAACCAAACCTTCGCATCCCCGGCCCGACGGCCCTGCCGCCGTCCGTGCGAGAGGCCGGCGGACGCCAGATGATCAACCACCGCGGACCGGAGTTCGCGGCGATGCTCGCCCGGATCCTCGACGGGATGCGTCCGTTCTTCGGAACCGCGGGCGACATCACGATGCTGTCGTGCGCCGGCACCGGCGGCCTCGAGGCGGCCGTCGTGAATACGCTGTCTCCCGGCGACCGCGTGCTCGGCGTGAGCATCGGCTCCTTCGGCGATCGGTTCGCCAGGATTGCCGCGGCGTACGGAGCCGACGTGACGAAGATCGAGGTGGACTGGGGCCGTGCGGCGGATCCGGCGACCATCGCCGACGCGTTGCGCGCCGATCCCACATATCGCGCCGTCCTCCTGACCCACAACGAGACCTCGACCGGCGTCATGAACCCACTGCCGGCGCTCGTCGCCGCGATCCGCGACGCGGCACCGGAGGCGCTGATCCTCGTCGACAGCGTGTCCGGCCTGGGAGCCGTGCCGTTCGAGATGGACGCGTGGGGCGTCGACCTGGTGGTGACCGGGTCACAGAAGGCGTGGATGGCGGCGCCGGGCCTGGCCATGGTCGCCGCGTCTCCGCGGGCCTGGGCAGCCATGGAGACCGCACGAATGCCGCGCTTCTACCTGGACCTGCGTGCCCATCGCGACGCGCACGCCAGGGGCGAAACGCCCTGGACGCCGGCGATCGCCGTCGTGTACCAGGTCGATGAAGGCCTCCGGCTGATGGCCGCCGAAACGCCCGCCGGCATCTTCGCCCGCCACGAAGCGTGCGCGGTGGCCACCCGCGCAGGCCTCGAAGCCCTGGGCTTCGAGCTGTTCGCCGATGCCGCCGCTCGCTCCACGACGGTGACCGCAGCCATGGTGCCCGAGGGCATGGATTGGAAGGCCTTCAACGGCGACATCAAGCGCCGCGGCGTGATCCTGGCCGGCGGCCAGGGCAAGTTGACCGGCAAGATCTTTCGGCTGGGCCACCTCGGGTCGGTCACGGTCGGTGAGATCGTGGACGCAATCGCCACCATGGAGGCGGTGTCGATTGCCGTGGGCCGCTCGGTCGAGCCGGGAAGCGCGGTCGCAGCCGCGCAGCGGGCCGCGCTCGAGGCGGCCGGCACCATCCGTCCCGCCCTCGCGGGCGCATGAGGATCCTCGTCGCGGAAGCAATCGCGGCCGAGGGCCTCGAGCGTCTTCGGCGCGACCACGACGTCGATGAGCGGACAGACCTCCAGCCGGGCGAACTCCTCGCGACAATCCCCGACTACGACGCGCTCGTGGTGCGCAGCCAGGTGCGCGTCGACGCCGAGCTGATCGGCGCGGCTTCGCGTCTGCTGGTGATCGGGCGGGCCGGCGTCGGTGTCGACAACGTCGATCTCGATGCCGCGACGCGGGCCGGGATCACCGTGGTCAATGCTCCGACCGGCAACACGATCGCGGCCGCCGAGCACACGCTCGCGCTCCTGTTCGGCCTGGCACGCCGGATCGCCGCAGCCGACGCGTCGGTCCGACGCGGCGAGTGGCGCCGGTCCGACTTCACGGGCCTCGAGCTGCGCGGCAAGACGCTCGGGATCATCGGGCTCGGCAAGATCGGGCAGGCCGTCGCGGAGCGGGCCCGCGCCCTGGAGATGACCATCCTCGGGGTGGATCCGTATGTCACCCCCGAGCAGGCCGCCCTGCGCGGGATCCAGCTCGTGGACATGGACGCCCTCCTGGGCGCCTCCGACGTGGTCACGGTCCACGTTCCGCTCTCGCGAGCCACCAGGCACCTCATCGGTCGCAAGGCGATCGCCCGAATGAAGCCCGGCGCGCTGATCCTCAACGTGGCTCGCGGCGGCATCGTCGACGAGGCGGCGGTGATCGACGGCCTGCGCGACGGCCGGCTGGGCGGAGTCGCGCTCGATGTCTTCGAGGCTGAGCCGCCCACCGCATCGCCCCTCCTCGATGCGCCGAATACGCTCCTGACACCGCACCTCGGCGCGTCCACGGCCGAGGCGCAGGTCCTCGTCGCGGAGGAGATCGCCGAGCAGGTCCTCGACGTCCTGGCCGGTCGCAGCGCGCGCTACGCGGTCAACGCACCGTTGCTCACCCCGGAGACCGCGCAGGCCATCGGCCCGTATCTGCCGCTGGCCGAGACACTGGGCAGGTTCTTCGCCCAATTCTGCCGGACGGGCGTACAGACGCTGACGATCGAGATCGCCGGGGAGCCATCGGCCTACGACGCATCGCCGATCACCGCCGCCGCCCTCCGCGGCATCCTCGAGACCTCCACCACGGAACGCGTCAACCTCGTCAACGCGGCCGCCCTGGCAAAGGCCCGCGGGATCACGGTGATCGAGCGCAAGACGCCTGAGGCTGGGCAATTCGCAGCGCTCGTGACGCTCTCCGGCGAGGCCGGCGGGATCGCCACCACGGTCGCCGGGACGGTGGCGCTGGGTGAGGCGCGCCTGACCCGCCTGAACGACTACTGGCTGGACATGGCCCCCGTCGGGACCATGTTGATCACGCGTCATCACGATCAGCCCGGGACGGTCGGACGGATCGGACTGGTCCTTGGCGATGCCGACGTCAACATCAGCGCGATGCACCTGGCTCGCTCGGCCCCGCGCGAGGACGCGCTGATGATCCTCGCCCTCGACGACGATGTCCCGCCGGCCGTCGAGGAGGCGATCCGCAGCCATCCATCCGTGGTGGACCTGTGGATGATCAGGCTCGGGGGCGAGCGGTGAGCCGCCGAGCGCAGAGCCGTCGAGCGGTGAGCCGCCGAGCGCCGGACCCGAGTGGCGCCGGGGCGAGGTTGCTCATCCCCGCCGGCCTCGATGCGACGGTCGTTCTCGTCCGCCACGGAGAGTCGACCTACGTGGCCGAGGGCCGCTTCCAGGGCCAGGCCGATCCCCCGCTCTCCGAGCTCGGTCGTCAACAGGCACGCCTCGTCGCGGCCAGGCTGTCCCGACCCGCGGAGGTTCCCGCCCTGCCCCTGCCGGACGGGCCACCCCTCGAGGTGGTCCACTCACCGCTGGCGCGCGCCGCGGACACCGCCCGGTCGATTGCCGCAGCATGGGCCGATGCGGGCACCCTGGGTGCGAGCGTCGCACGCCATCCGGACGCTGGTTTCCTGGAGATCGGCCAGGGCGAATGGGAAGGTCGTCCTTCGGCCGAGATCGCCGAGCGCTGGGCCGACGAGCTCGCAGCGTGGCGGCGCGATCCTGTCGCGAACTGGGCACCCGGCGGCGAGTCGGTTCGCGACGTTGACCGGCGCGTGCGGCCGGCGCTGGCGACGCTCCTCGACCACCTCGCGCAAGGACGAGCACCGGGCACGCTGGATCGATCGCAGGTGCTGGGCTATCTCGCGGCGCGGCCGGATCAGGGCTGGTCCGTGGTCGTGGCCCACGACGGCGTCTTCAAGCTCACCCTGCTCGCCCTCCTCGACCTGCCGATCGAACGCTTCTGGACGTTTCCGTTCGCGCTCTGCGGCATCAGCATCGTCGAGATCGGCGGCGGCCGAGCGCGCCTCCTCGCACACAATCTGACCGATCATCTCGCGGTCCTCGAGAACCAGGACGCTCGAGCGATGGCCGCTGCGCGGCGCGCGTCGGGAGCCCTCTAGCCGGTCCCACCTCCCCGCCGACGTGACCAGCGCTCGCGCCGGCGGAGGGCGAGGCGGAGGAGCCCCAGGCGAAGGCGGCGGTGGGCGTCACGAACCGCGCGCAGGCGATCCGCCTCGAGCGACTGGCGGCCGTACGCGACCTCCACCTTGGCCCGCGCCACCGTCTGCAATTCGGGCCGCTGTGATGGCAGGACATCGCCCAGCTGTCCGGCATATTCGAAGACGGTCTGCGCAGGTCGCGGCCCGAACCCGAACCGTGCGGCGAGACGACCGACGCCCCGCCATGCGGCATCCGCGCCGACCTCGCCGCGCGGGCCGCGCTGCCAGACGAGGAACGCCAACCCACCGAGCGTGATGGCGAGGAGCAATCCGATCGCCACGAACGGACCTGCCTGGGGGGTCGGGGAGGTCGGCGGCAGGCCGCTGCCCCGACCCAGCGGCGGGTCGGTCTCGCCATCGAGGCCGCTCGTGCCCAGCACCAGGGTTGGACTGGGTGTCGGCACCGCGGTCGGGATGGGTGAGCCCACCGGCAACGGCGCGTCCCGTGCAACGCCGCCACCCGTTGGATCGAAGTCGACCCAACCGTAGCCCGGGAAGTAGACCTCGACCCAGGCGTGCGTGTTGAGGCTCCGAATCGTCTCGATTCCCGTGGCCGGGTCGCGATCTCCGGGAAGGAACCCCTGGACCAGCCTGGTCGGAATCCCCTCCTTGCGGAGCAACATGGCCATGGTCGAGGCGTAGTACTGGCAGAAGCCTTGGCGAGAGAAGGCGAAGCACTCGACGATGCTCCGATTGCCGCAGTCGACGTCCGTGACATCCGTGCTGTACGTGAACAGTTGCGGGTCGCGCAGGACGCTCACCATCGTCGCTGCCAGGTCATACGGGTTGAGATTCGGTGAGCGGGTGGCCGCCTCGGCCTTCACGTCGGCCAGGAGCTTCAAGGCCTCGGGTCCCAGGGTGTCGACGGGGACCTCGAGATGGCGGGCAAGCACCGCGGCCGGGTAGGACGACCCGGCTGCACGCAGCCGGTTCTCCGTGAGCCCGCCCTCGATGTCCTCGACGATCGGGACCGCCGCGGTGACCGTGTACCCAGCGCTCCCCTCGCGCTCGAGCCCACCGAAGAAGCCGGCTCGATCCACGGCGGTGAGCGTCGACGAGCGATCGAGGCTGAGGATCGTCTGCGGTCCGACGACAAAGCTGCCGCGATACCCGCCGGGCAGCGGGCGCACCGCGAAGGTCACCTCGCGTCGGGCCCCGAGGGTGGCGGGATCGTCGGCGAGACCGTCGAGGATGCTCGCCCCCGCGTCGACGGCGATCGAAGGAGTCGGCGTGCCCCACTCCCAGCCGCGACCCACGAACTTGTCGTACACGACCATCCGCCAGTAGAACTTTCTGTCACCCTCCCCGCGTGGCACCTCGATCTCGAGCAGCTTCGCGTCGCTCGTGAACCACCGCCCGCCGATCGTGGTCGACGCTCCGAACGCGACGCCTCCCCCGGAGCGATTCGCGCCACCGTCCGGCAGGAAACGCTGGAGTGACTGGCTCACGTCGGCGAGGCGCTGCGGCATGTCCGACCAGATGCCCTGCAACGGCGCCGACGACGCCGTGGCCGTCAGCGCCAGCGATCCGAGCACGGCCAGGGCAATGAACGCCGTCCCGCCGCGCAGGTACAGCGAACGAACAACGGCCGGATCCCCGATCCGGCGCCGCACCCAGGCGGTTTGCTCGTCGAGTGCGTGGGAGCGGACGAGCAGCAGAAGGGCGGCCGTGGAGAAGGCGATCAGGTAGTGCATCTGGTCGCGATACGTCGCAGCCATGCTCGCGAGCAGAACAATGCCGGACACGGTGACCGCATCGATCGGGCGGCGGTGGCCGAACACGGCGTACGCAGCGAACTGACCGGTCCCCCACGCGATGATCCCGAGCACGAGGAGGTGATGTCCCAGCTCCTGGGTCACGAGGAGCCCGAGAATGGCAAGGTCGATCCAGGCCCCAACGGTCGACTGCGCCGTCGCCAGGAACCAGTCGATCGGCGTGCCGCCGTCACTGATCGCCACACCGACGAGGATCGGGAGGATGATCGCCGCGAGCAGTGCGCCGGCCAGGTGGGCAATCCAGCGACGCGCGCCGGACTTGGCCCCGACGAAGCCGGCGGCGGCACCGAGCAGCGCTGCGGGCGCGAGGAAGTCGGTCAGTTCGAAGCTCCCCGTGACCCAGCCCGGATCGTCCAGGGACCAGCCGACGGTGACCGCCATGAGGGCCACGAGGCCGACGGTCAGCCAACCCTCGGCCGGCGCGGCCGGCAGGGGCAGCGGGAACCGCCGGCTGCCCGGGGAAGTCGAGGTGACGGCGCTCATCCGACCAGGACCTCACCGAGCGCCCGGTCGGGCCCGACCGCGAACGTTCGGATCTCGAACTCGGCGAGGGCATGCTGAAGCGCCCGCGCGCGACGCGCCCGCGCAGCTTCGACCTCGGCGTCGGCGTGGTACGGCGGATGACCGGCCAGGCGTGCCCGCTCCTCGCGGTCGCGATGGTCGAATGCACCGGCGTCGAGCAGGACGGCCACGCACCCGATGCCCCGGGCCCGTAACGCGCCGATCGGTCGGACCCAGCTGGTGTCGAGCGATGGCGTGACGACGATCGCGGTCATCCCACGACGGATCCGTGAAGCGCTCATCACGATCGTTTCGACCAGGGGGGTCGCTCCATCGCCTTCGACGGCGGCCAGGAGCTGCATGATCTTGAGGTGCTGACGGGATCCGCGGTCGGCCGGCACGATCGCCGTGCGCAGCCCACCGACCGCGATCCCGACGGCCCGGTTTTCCAGGATCGCCCTGTCGGCGACCGTCGCCGCGACCCGCACGCCGGCCTCGACGGTCGATTCATCGCCGCGTCCCGCCTGCACGCCGCGATCGAGGTCCAGGACGATCCAGGCGTCGGCGGTCTGCTCCAGCTCGAACTCCTTCACCTGGAGCTCGCCATGACGGGCGGTCGCCTTCCAGTGGATGCGGTTCATCGCGTCGCCGGGCGCATACGGCCGGACAGAGGTGGCGAGCGGCGTCGTCTGCAGGGTTCGCTCAGGAGATGACTGGCTGCCCTCCAGGTTCGTCGCCGGCAATCGCCAGAGCGGGATCGGTTCGATGCGTGGATAGACGACAACCGTCACCCCCTGTCCCACCGATGCCGAGGCCTCGAACAGGCCGAACGGATCGCCGGTTCGGACCTGGAGCGGTTCAACCCTGAAGTGTCCGCGCCGGGTGAGGGGCGTTCGCACCAACCACGAGCGCTCCGTTGAACCGGCGACCGAGATGGCCCGGCCCGGCAATCCGCCGGGCAGCGTGGTCGGGTTGTGAACCTCCAGCCACGGCTTCGGGATCCGGCTCGTGTTGCGCAGCGTGTAGGTCACCCGGATCCGATCGCCCACGTGGCCGTGGAGCTGGTTGACCGCATAGCCGGCCTCGAGATCGGACAGGCCCAGGCGGGTCACCACGTAGGACCCACCGACCACGAGGATCCCGAGGTAGACGAGATAGAACAGGAACGGCTCGCCCGTGGAGAACGCAGCCACCACGAGGGCCGCGGCGATGGCCAGGAGCTGGAGTCGCCGCACCATCGGTTCGAGCCCCGGTCAGTCCAGCACGCTAGGACCGCATGGTCCGGCGGCCCTCGGCGAGATCGCGTGGTTCGCCCGACCGGGGCGCCGCGGCCGTCTCGACCGGCACGGTGTCGAGCAGCTCACGAACCACCTGCGCCGCCTGGACGTCGTGAATCGACGAGCTCGTCTTGATGATCAGCCGGTGACCCAGCGCGGGCTCCGCCAGTGCCTTGATGTCGTCCGGCAGCACGTAGTCACGGCCGAGCAGACCGGCCATGGCCTGGCCGGCGCGATAGAGGGCAATCGAGCCGCGCGGCGACGCCCCGAGGTACACGTCGGGGTGGTTCCGTGTCGCATTGACCAGCCGGACGATGTACTCGGAGACGGTGGGATCAACGTAGATCTCGCGGACCGCCGCCTGCATGGCGCGGAGCTCGTCGAGGGCGAGGACCTCGGTCAGGTCGTCGAGCGGGTGGACTCGCTTCTGCTCGTCGAGGATGACGATCTCGTCGACGGGCTGCGGGTAGCCCATCCGGAGGCGGATCATGAACCGGTCGAGCTGGGCTTCGGGCAGCGCGAATGTCCCCTCGTACTCGATTGGATTCTGGGTGGCGATCACGATGAACGGATTCGGCATTGGATAGGTCGTCCCGTCGACCGTCGACTGGTGTTCCTCCATGCACTCGAGGAGCGCCGACTGCGTCTTCGGGGTGGCCCGGTTGATCTCATCGGCGAGCACGACCTGGCTCATGATCGGGCCGGGCCGGAACTCGAACTCACGGGTCTTCTGGTTGTAGATCGACAGGCCGGTGACATCCGACGGCAGCAGGTCCGGCGTGAACTGGATCCGCCGGAAGGTGCACCCGAGGCTGCGCGCGATCGCCTTGGCCAGGACCGTCTTGCCGGTGCCCGGCACGTCTTCGATGAGCAGATGCCCGCGACAGAGGAGCGCGACGAGCGCCAGTCGGACCTCGTGGTGCTTGCCGACGATCACCCGCTCGACATTGGCGAGAACGCGGTCACCGGCTTCCTGGATCTTTGTCATCGGCCTCACCTATGGGGTGGACGCGCGCCCCCGCAACCGATCCGGGGACTCCTCACGACCGGTTTGACGCGTGACGGTACAACGCGGTGGCGTCAGATACTAGTACGCGCGGCCCGATCGGTCGGTTCGGCGTCCCGACCCGCCACCACCGGTGCGGGTCAGGTGCGGCTCAGGGTGATGCCGGCGACCGCAATCAAGGCCATCCCGATCCGCTCGATCACTCGATCGACGCGAAATAGGCTTGCAGGAATCGGCCGGCGAGGGGCGCGGCCCGCTCGCCGCCGCGTCCTCCCTGCTCGACGATCACGGCGATCGCGATCGTCGGTCGATCCGCCGGCGCAAAACCGATGAACCAGGAGTGTGGTTCGCCGCTGCCGCCAAGCTCCGCTGTGCCCGACTTCCCGGCCGTCGAAACGCCCGGCACGGCGGCACCGGAAGTGAACGCACGTCCGAGCCGTCCTTCGACCGCCTGGACCATCGCGTCCCGGATCGTCCCCGCCGTGCCGCCATCCATCACGCGACGGAGCGTGATCGGCTCGACGGAGCGGACGCCGGTCGAACCGCGGAACTGGGTCACGAGGCGAGGCTGCATGAGCACGCCGCCGTTGGCAACCGTGGCCGCAACCAGCGCCATCTGGAGTGGCGTCACGAGGGTCTCGGCCTGGCCGTACGCGGCGTTCGCCAGCTCGACGCGGTCGGCGAACCCGCCGTCCGGGCCGCCACGATTGCCGGTCACCTGCGAGGCCGCCGTTGGCAGGTCGAACGGGAGGGGTGCCTCGAATCCAAGGCGTCGAGCGTAGTCGGCCAGTGTCGCCCCGCCCGTCTCCAGGCCGGCCAGGGCATACCACGCGTTGCACGACACCTCGGTTGCGGACATGAAATCCAGGGCTCGATCCCCGGTCACCGGGTGGTGGCCGTCGCGAACGCGGAACCCCTGGACCAGGAGGCCGTCGACCTCGGCTTGCGGCTGCTGCGCAAAGGTGGTGCCGGCTTGAACGGAGCCGGATCCCAGGGCGGCGATCGCGGTCACGATCTTGAACACCGACCCAGGAACGTAGCGGCCCTGCGTCGCCCGCGGCAGCAGGGGAAGCGCGGGGTCGCCCTGGAGCGCGAGGAACGCCACCCGAGAGGTGGCCGGGTCGGCGACGGCGTTGGCATCGAAGGTCGGCGTGCTGGCCAGTGCCAGGACATCACCGGTACGCGGATCGATGGCCACGACGGCGCCACGGTCGGCTCCCAGAAGCTCAACGGCCACCTTCTGGAGATCGAGCGACAGGGTCGTGGTCAGGTCCTGCGGGTCGGCGCCCCGCGCCTGGAACTTTCGCAGCAGGTCGCGCACGGGGTCGGGGTCGAGGAGCCCCACGAGCTGGGCCTCGTAGGCGCGCTCCAGGCCGGCCGAGCCGAAGGCGAGCGAGGCGTACCCGAGCACGCCGCTCAGTGATCGATCGGCGTAGATGCGGTACGGCTCGTCGTTCGCGCCGAGGCGGTTCGAGGCCAGTGTCGCCCCGTTCCGGTCGAGGATCGTCCCGCGCGGGACCGTGCGGGCGGCGGCGATCACCGCCGGATTGTCGGGGCGGGCCACGAGCTCGCCCGCCCGCAGGACCTGCCAGTAGCCGGCCCCGGCGGCAATCGTGGCAAACGCGAGCGTCAGGATCAGGCCGCTGCGCGCGATCCGCGGTCCCAGCTGTGGCAGGGTCGCGCGGGCCACGGGTCTGCGCGGTGGTGGGCTCATCCGGAGCGCGCCGATGACGCAGCCGGCGCGCGACGACGCGACCCGCCGGCGCGCGGGCGGGCTGGAGCCCGTACCTCCCGATCCGACAGGGCAAGGAGCAACCCGATGACCACCCCGTTCGCCAGCAGGGACGAACCGCCGTAGCTGATGAAGGGCAGGGTGATCCCCGTCAGCGGGATGAGCTTCAGGTTGCCGGCCGCGATGATGAACGCCTGGACACCGACCACCAGCGAGAGGCCGGTCGCGAGGAGTGCCTGGAAGTCGTCGCGCGCTGCGGCGGCGATCCGCAGGCCCCGTTCGATGACGACCAGGTACAGCCCCAGGATGGCGAGGATTCCGATGAGTCCCAGCTCTTCGCCCAGCGCCGCGAAGGGAAAGTCCGTGTGCACGGCCGGGATCGGCAGGCGACCGCCAACGGTCGGCAGGCCGGCACCGAGGCCCGTACCGAGCAGCCCGCCCCGGGCAAAGGCCTCCAGGGCCTGGACCACCTGGTAACCGGCCCCCGAGGGGTCGGCAAACGGATCCAGCCAGATGTCGATCCGGGTCTGGACGTGCCCGAACAGCCGCGCCATCAATCCGGCGCCGGCCACGAACAGGACGCTCCCCGCGATCACGAAACTGGAGCGCGCGGTCGCGACGTACAGCAGGAACAGGAAGACCGCATAGAACAGGAGCGCAGCTCCCAGGTCGCGTTGAATCACGACAACGAGCAGGGCGATCGCCCACATTGCCGCCATCGGCGCGAGGTACGGCAACGGGGGGAGCCGGATGGGGCCCAGGCGCGTGGATTCCTGTTCGAGCAGGGGTCGATTCTCGGCCAGGTATCCGGCGAGGAAGACGACGAGGATGACCTTGAGCAGCTCGGACGGTTGACCGCTGAACGGGCCGACCGAAAGGCTGAGGCGCTGCCCGTTGACGTCGTCGCCGAACACGAACGTCAGGGCCAGGAGCGCGATCCCGCCCGCCGCCCAGGAGTATTTGTAGAGGCGGAGCCAGGCGTCTCCGCGAACGATCGTGCCGATCATGGCGATCGCCGAGATCGACAGCGTCAACCACAGGAGTTGCGTCCCGGCAAGCCCCGCCGATCCGCCGGCGAGCCCGGCGGGAAGTCGTTCCATCAGGAGCAGGCTGATTCCGCCGAGCAGCGCCACCGTCGGCAGGAGGACCTGGTCCGTTCGGCGTCCGGCAAGGATCAACAGCAGGTGCGCTGCGAGCACGACGGCCAGAAAGGCAACGAGCCCCTGCGGATCGGCAAGGCGAAGATCCAGCGCGGGCGTTCCCGCGGAGCCCTCGCCTACAGCCCCGCTGCCATTCCCTGGGGCAAGTGACCGCACGGTTCGGGTTGCCGCGAGGCTCGCACTGCCGACCACGAGGGTGATCGCAACCAGGCCAAGGAGGAGCGACTCACGTGGACGAGGTCGGGCATCGGCCGCCCGGACCCCGCGAACGAGCGTGCTCCAGACCGTGCCGGACAACGAGTTCGCGGCGGTCACCGGCTCGAACGTTCCAGGCGGAACCGGACCCGCCCCACCTGGATTTCATCCCCGAACCCGAGTGGCTGGACACCATCGATCGTGCCGCCGTTGACGAATGTGCCGTTCGTGCTGCCCAGGTCCTCGAGAAACCAGGCGCGGCCACGCCAGGTGAGCGCCGCATGTTCGCCCGACGCGTAGCTGTCGTCGACGACGATCGTGTTGTTCACGTCGCGGCCGAGCGTCGTGACGGTGTCCAGCGCGAACACCGAGCCGGTCTTCGGTTCGCTCCCGGGTGAATCGATCGTCACGAGGCGGCCCAATTCGACCGCCCGCTCAGACGCGGCCGCGCGCAGGTCACGCAGCAGGACGCGAGCGACGGTGGCGAGGAAGACGTACAGGAGCACGAGAAAAGCGATCCGTACGATCCAGATGGACACGACGAGCGCGTCCATCAGCGATCCGCCGCGGCGTGATCGGGACCCGTCGACGGCGACTCGACGGCACCGACGGACTCGACCACCAGGATCGATCGACCGAGTTCGATCCGGTCACCCGGTCCGAGAGCAAGCTCGCGCACCCGGGTCCCATTGACGACCGATCCATTCGTGCTCTCGAGATCGGTGAAGACGAGGCTTCCGGCTCGCGCCGTGAGCCGGGCATGGTGACGGGACACGCGACCATCGTCGAGCACGACGTGGTTGTCGGGGGCCCGCCCGATGGTCAGCACCGCCGTCGCCACCTCGTGTCGGCGCACACGCCCGTTCGGGGATGTCGAGCACAGAACGGCCGCCGGAATGCGTGTCTGCGGGACCGCATAGCGAGCTGTCCGATCCCGGGCAAGCGTCGGCGCGGACGGCACGGCCATCAGGTGCGGCCCGGCCACGACCCCGTCACGGACGGCACCGGTCGTCGCCCGGACATCTACCTCACCGCGACGAACCCCGGAATCGCCGACAAGCGCGACGGTCGGTCGCTCTGAAACCACGTAGCGATGCTGGCGGGCGAATCGCAGCACGGCGTCGGCGAGGGTAGCCGCGAGCTCGGCCGAAGCCTCCCGGTCGGGGGAGAGGTCGGCCGGGTTGAGCCGAGCGACAAATGCACTGGGCACGGCGACTCGTCCGGCCTCCGCTCGCCTGCCCTGCTCCATCGTTCGCTCGATCCGGCGCTGGATCTGGATCGGCTGGACGGCAGAGCGGAATAACCGCGTCGTGGGCCGCTCGAAGAGGCGTTCGAGGAACTGCTCGAGCGCTGCAAGGGGTCGCATGCTGGGGCCGGAGTCTAGCACCGGCGCCGATGGGGATCAGGCTGCAGGTCGGCCCCGGACCATCGGAAGGAGGCCCGCGGTACCTGCGAGCGGGGGGACTCGGAGGGCCCTGGGGTATACTGTCGACCCCTCCGAGTTGGTCTGCGCTCGGACGATCCCGCGAACCTGGGGGTTCGATGACCGAAGCTCTGACCGAGTCGTTCTGCGAACGATGCGGCACGCGATACACGTTCGAATCAAAGGCGCCGCGATCCGGCCGTCGAGGGGCGGTCCGAACGCTCACGTCCGGCCTCAAGAACTTTGTGCTCAGCGACGATACCTCGCTGGGCGACGCGCTGGCCGCTGCGCGGAGCGACGCAGACCGAGAGGTCACGAACCAGCAGCTCGACGCGTTTCACAAGACCTTCAACTTCTGCATGTCGTGCCGTCAATACACCTGCGGCAACTGCTGGAACGAAGCCGACGGTCGCTGCCTGACCTGTTCGCCACACCTTGGGCACGAGATCCTGCCGGCGCCCTTCCCGAATCTCCAGCTCGTCGAACCGGTCCCGCTCGAGCAGGAGCGACCGCACATTGCCGCCGAGGCGTGGCCCGCCCTCGACCTGCCGACGATCGAAGCCCAACCGACGCCACCGCCGGTGATGGCGGAGTCGCCGGCCTGGGAGACTCCTGAGCCGGTCGCTCTTGCGGATGCGACACCAGGGGCACCTCCGGCAGCGGCCATGGAAGTGACCGACGCTGCAGCGGCGGTCGAGTTGACGCCGATCGCTTCCGACGAGCACTGGGCTGTCCCGGCGATCGAAGCGGGAGTGCCCGAACCGGCGATCGCCGAAACCGTGGCCGAAGCCGTCGCCGGGGCACGCACCGGGACCGCCGCCGAGCCCGAGCCCGAGCCCCTTGCCGTCCAGGAACTCGACGCGGGCATCGAGGAGACTGCCAGCGCAGCCGCCCAGCGCACCCGCCTCCTCCTGTCGCGCTTCCGCCCCGGCCAGAACATCGACGCCGAGCTCGCCGAGTTCGACCATGTTGCTGCCGAGCCGGAGGCTATTGCTGCGGAGCCGGTCGCTGCCGAGCCGGAGCCGGAGGCGGTCGCTGCGGTACCGGAGCCCGAGCCGGAGGCTGTTGCTGCGGCGCCGGAAGCGGTCGCTGCCGAGCCGGAGCCCGAGCCGGAGGCGGTTGCTGCCGAACCGGTTCCTGCCGAGCCGGTCGCTGCGGAGCCGGAACCCGAGGCGGTCGCTGCAGAGTCGGAGCCGGTCGCCGACCGTGTCGAACAGCCCGTCTGGCGGATCACCGCCCCGGACGACGCCGCCGCGGACCCCCAGCCGACGAACGGCCACGCGCCATCGCCAACCTTCAGCGTCGAGCCGCAGTGGCCGACGGCTCCGTTGGACAACCTCGCGTTCCTCCGCCGGTCGCGCTCCGATGAAGACGTGTGGACCGCCTCGGCGAAGGAGATGCTCGCAGCCGGCCCCGCGCCCGCCCCCGGGGCGCGCGGACCCGTGGCAATTCAGTCCTGCACCAGCTGCGGACTATCCCTCTCGGCAACAGCGCGCTTCTGCCGGCGCTGCGGTACTCGCCAGGGTTGATGGCCGGGCCCCTCCCCGGTCCATTCCGCGTCCGGCCTCAGCCCTCCTGACCGGAATCCTCTCGGAGAACCTGCTCTCGATCCGATCGCACACGGATCCACGCCGCGCCGATGAGGATCGCCTGAAATGCAAGACCGAGCCACGCCAGGGCCGCGAACACCGTTGCCAGGGTTCCGAGGAACGCGGCCGCCCCAATGAGTCGCGGTGCCAGAAACACGAAGAGCCGAGTGATCAGGGCCAGGACGATCGCCACGCCGATCGATGGCACGAGGATGGCTCGCCAACTGGGCGCTCCGGCCGGCAGGAAGCGATAGACCACGGCCAGCGCCAGGACCGTGATGGCAGCACCGGCGATCCCGAACGAGACTTCGACGAGGCTCGACACGGTCCGCCCCGGCGCGACCGCCTCGGCGAACGACGCCACGAACGAACCGAGACCGGCGAACAGCATCCCCCCGACGACGGCGCCGAGGAGGACGACGACCGAGGCCAGCCCGATCAGGTTCCGCCCCACGAGACTCCGGGGTCGATCGCCTGACAGAACGCGCCCCAGGGCGGATTCGAGCGCCACCAGGAAGCGCGAGGCGCCCCACGCGAATCCGATCAGGCCCACGATCGAAATCGACGCCGCCTCGGTCGTCAGCTGTTCGAGCGAAGCCGATACCAATCCCCGCAGCGGCGGCGCAACGGTCGACAGCGTTTCAGTCACGTTCGCTCGATCGATCGGGTCGGCAACGACCACGCCAACCAGGCCGAGCAACACGATGATCGTGGGGACAATCGCGAACAGGGCGGAATACGCGAGTCCGCTCGCGAGGAGCGCACCTCCCGCGGCATCGTAGCGCCGCATGATTCCCTGCAATTCGCCCACCTGGGGCGACGCCAGGATCGGCGCAAGGCGCGCCCGCCAGGCCGTCGGCGAGGGCGCGTCCACCGTCACGCGGCTCAGCCCGTCCAGTCCTCGAACAGCTCGGCCTGGAGCTGGTCGGCGCGAACGCGTCGCCGTGGCGAGATCAGTGCCTTGATTTCGGCCCGCCGGACGAATCGGCGACCACCCAGCTTGATGCTCTGCAACTTTCCGCTGCGAGCCCAGCCCCCGATCGTCGCCGGTCGAAACGTGATGTTGGCCGCCTTCAGGAGAGCGGCCGCTTCGGCCAGGCCGATCCAATCGGTGGGTGTCACGATCCGTCGGCGCCGCTGGCGCCCGTGGTACCGCTCGATGTGGCGTTCGAACCGCGGGTCGTCGCTGCCGACGTGCTCTCGCTCGCGCTGACGGGAGCATCGGAGGATGGGGCCTTGCGCTCCTTGTCGTCGCGCTTGCCACCCTCGTCGCGCTTGCCACCCTCGTCGCGCTTCTCACCCTTGTCGTTCGACTTGCCCCCGCCGTCGTCCGCTGCGCCGCCTCCCGAGCGCGATCCACTGGAGGTGGACGCACGGCGCTCCTTCTTGGCCCAGCCGCTGCCCTTGAAGTGGACGGCAGGCGCCGTGATCGCCTTCGTCACGGGACCGACGCCGCAGCTCGGGCAGACATCGGGTCCCGCACCGTGGACGCCGTGAGCGAGCTCGAATCGATGTCCGCACGCGGCGCAGCGGTAGTCGTAGGTGGGCATACCTGGTTGGGACTCAGCCGCGCAGGAGGCGCATGCCGCACTTCGGACAGTAGAAGGCACGCTCGTGTCCCGAGGCGAACCCGCAGTGGGCGCACACAAGGCCGCCCCGACCTGCGGCGGGTACCGGCCGCTCGACTGCGGTGAGCCCAAGGGAGTACTGGCTGGCCAGGATGTTGGCCAGGAGGTTGCCGAGGAGTTTCGTCGCGATGCGGTCGGTGTCCCCGCGGGCACCCTTGCCTCCCCAACCAAGGACGGCACGCACAATGAGGTCACCGGACACTTCGTCCCAGTGGGCCGCCACGCCGCCGACGACCGCGTTGTAGTCCGGATATCCGGAGGTATCCACTTCGCCGTCGAGGATGGAGCAGACCATCGTGTCGAACGCCAGATCGATCGCATCGATCGACTCGAGGACGAGGAGCGCGTGTCGGGTGATCGGCGAATGGATGTGGTGGGCGTTGAGCCACTGCATGGCCTCGGACGGTCGGACGATGACCGGCGTCGCCTGGCTGAACTCGATCGGGAGCGGCTCGACAACCTCGATCTCGGCCTTGGCGAAGCCGACGAGCATCGATGGAAGATCGGCGACGAGCTTGGGCCCGCCCTGCATCCGGACGCCTTCGCTGCTCTTGCCCGCGTAGGACAGCTTGAGCGAATACTCCTGGGCGACGACCTCTTCGGGTAGCGCCGCCGACGGCACAGGCGGCGGCTCGGCCGGCACCTGGCCCGAGTCGGAGCCCTTTCGCTTCAGGAAGTCGAGTGGCACGGAAGTCTCCCCGGCTGTCGTGTCCGGTTGTCGGATCGCATGAACCCGCCCGTATCGTAGCAGCGCCGACGGGACGAACGGTCAGCGCGGCCCGGCGCCGCTGCGCTCGGCGACGAGGGCGGCTGCGCCGACGAGACCCACGTCGTCGCCGAGAGCCGCCGCCACCACCCGCGTCCGGCGGGACGGGGCGCGGAATGCCTGGGATGCGACGGCGAGTCGCGCTGGAGCCAGGAGCCGCTCTCCCTGTGCATCGGCGATCCCGCCGCCGACCACGATCAGGTCTGGATCGAACACGTCCGCGATCGTCACGCACGCGGCGGCGAAGGCCCGGCGAGCCCCCTCGACGATGGCGATGGCCGCCACATCGCCGAGGTCCGCCGCTTCTGCGATGTCCCGACCGGACAGCCGCCCATCGGCCCGCTCACGCAGGCGCGCTGCAAGCGCCGGGCTTCGTCCTGCCTGCGCTGCCGTGACCCCCTGGCGACCCATCCCGGTTCCAGACGCGAAGGCCTCGAGATGCCCCTGGGCGCCGCAACCGCATGGCGGACCATCCAGATCGATGAGCAGATGCCCCAGCTCGCCGGCGGTGCCGTCCGGGCCACGCAGGAGACGGCCGTCGATCATGACCGCCCCTCCGACGCCCGTCGAGACCGTCACATACACGAAGTCGCGCGTCCCCGCCGCAGCCCCAACGGTTGCCTCGGCAAGGGCCGCGGCCTGGGTATCGCGATCGAGGACGGCCGGGAGCCCGATCCCCGCCTCGAGGCGAGGAGCAAGGTCGATGTCCCGGAATCCCGGCCCGAGATTCGGCGGATCGACGACCCGACCGGACCATGGGTCGACGGGGCCCGGCGTTGAGATTCCGACGGCCGTCGGCGCCCCGCGCTCAGCGCCGACCGGGTCCGCGACGGCAGCACGCAGGAGGGCCAGGCACTCAGCGACGATGGCGTCAGGCCCGCGCTCAACGGGCGTCGGGGCCTCACGACGGGCGCGCACGTGCCAGCGCGTGTCGACGATGGCAACGCGGATCCGCGTTCCGCCGAGGTCGAGTGCCAGAACCGGCTCTGCGAGTCGCAGCCCGCCTTCCGGGGACATCCAACTCATCCGGGGCGCCCGCGAGCGGCCGCTCTCACTGTCGGGGTCGACGGCGTCGTTCTCAACCTACTTGACGGAACCTGCCAGGAGCCCCTGGACGAAGAACCGCTGAAGGCTGAAGAACACCGCGAGGGGGACGATCATCAGGATGAACGCCCCCGCGGCAAGGAGGTGCCACTCGGTGCCGTACTGGCTCAGGAGATTGGCGATCTGACGGGTCAGCGGCCAGTCCGTGCCGGTCTGCACGAACACGAGCGCCATCAGCAGGTCGTTCCAGACCCACAGGAACTGGAAGATCCCGTAGGCGGCAATCGCCGGCACGGACAGTGGCACCACGATCGTCCGGAACACGCCGAACGTCGACGCCCCGTCGATCCTGGCTGCCTCGATGAGGTCCCTGGGCAGCGTGATGAAGAAGTTCCGGAGCAGGAAGATCCCGAACGGCAGCGCGAACGCCGTGTGGGCCAGCCAGACACCGCCGAAGCCCTGGGTCAAGCCAACTGGAGCGAACAGCTTCAGCAGCGGGATGAAGGCCACCTGCACCGGCACCATCATCAGCGCGACAACGAGCAGGAACAGCGAGTCGCGAAGCGGGAACTTGATCCACGAGAAGGCGAACGCTGCCATCGACGCGACGGTCAACGGAATGAGCGTTGAGGGTACCGAGATGATGACCGTGTTCACGAACGCGCCGACGAGACCCTGGGATCCGAGAACCTGCTCGTAGTTTTCGCTCGTGAACCGGAGCGTCGCGAAGGTCTCCCACCAACCGGTCGCCTGGATGTCCGAGCGTGGTCGGAAGGACGTGACCAGAAGCCCGACCGTCGGTGCCAGCCAGACGACCCCGATGAGCCCCAGCACGATGTGGATCGGTGTCCTGTTGGCGAACCGGACGATGCGCTCCGCGAGCGTCGTCGGGCTGTGCTGGACCGCCGGTCCCGGGATGGCCTCGGCCTGGGTCACGTCACCGACTCCGTGCGGAATCGGCGAACATTGAAGATCATGATCGGGATCAGGATGATCAGCATGATCACGGCGACCGCGGCGCCCTTGCCGAACTGACCACCCGGGAACGACTCCTGGTACATCGTGAACCCGATGACGCGGCTCGCGGTTCCCGGGCCCCCACGCGTCATCACGAAGATCAGGTCGAACAACTTGATCACGTTGACGATGAGCGTGATTGCCAGCACCGAGATCGGCAGGCTCACCATCGGCACGATGATCCGGCGGAAGATGTGGATCTCACTCGCGCCGTCAACGCGAGCCGCCTCGATGATCTCGGACGAGATCGACTTGATGGCGGCCGACAGGATGACCGTCGCGAACCCGACGGACCCCCACACCCCGACCGCGATGAGTGAGGCGTTGACGAGTCCCGGATCACCCAGCCAGGAGACGGGTGCGACGCCGAACTGTCCGAGGATGGCATTCAGGAGGCCGATCTTCGAGCTCGGGGCGTACACGAAGATCCAGATCACGGCGAGAGCCGTCGCGGCGATCGCCATCGGCAGGAAGACGACGGTCTTGATGATCGACTCGTAACGAACCCGGGTCGCCATGACGGCGATGATGAGCCCGAGGAAGATGACGATGCTCGTGTAGAACACGATCCACAGGACGTTGTTCCAGAGGGCCCCGGACGGCGGGAAGGTCGAGAAGTTGATGAAGTTGGGGTCCTGCGTCAGGAGCTGTTCGAAGTTCCGAAGACCCACGAACTCGGTGAACTCGCCTCGTCGGCCGCGGTCGAAGGCGAGGGCGATCGTATAGAGGGTGGGATAGACGAGGAAGACGAGCAGGAGCAGGACGGCGGGTCCGAGGAACACGAGGAGGCTCGCGCGGACCGAACCGCCCGGCTTGTCCCCTCCCTCAGCGGTCGGATCCGCTGGTTGCGGCACGGCGACGCCCATCGTCGACTCCTCCGAGGTGGCGCGGCGCGGGCGGACCATCGTCCGCCCGCGCCAGATCGCTTACGACCGGATGGAAGTCACTCGTTGCCCCAGGCGGTCTGGACGAGCTGCTCGAACGTTGCCCAGTCGACGGTGTCCCCTCGGATCGCCTTCTGGAGCTCGGCACCCAGGTCGGGGCTGCCGGCCGGCAGAAGGTCGGAACCGTCGAACCGTACCGCCGACGCGTTGGCCACCTGCGCGGCCTCTCGCTTGGCTGAGTCGTTCGGATAGACATCGCTCGAGACGGCCTTTACGGGGGAGATGATCGCCCCGGTACCGGCCCAGACATCGCCGGAATCGGCTGTCGTCATGAACTCCACGAACTCCTTGACGCCGGGGTTCTTGGTCATCGCCGCGATGACGTCGCCACCGATGGTGACGGCGTTTCCGCCGTTGACCGACGGGAAGTCGAACCAGTCGATCGTCTCGCCGAAGGCGAGGGCCGTGTTCACCTGGCCGGTGGCGATGCCACCGACGAAACCACCCTCGTAGTACATGATCGCGTCGGGGTTGGCGCTGAAGGCCTGTCCGATGCCGTCGACGAAACCGCGGCCGAGGGCCGCGTCGATGCCACCTGCGACGTTGTCGTCGTTGAGGACCCTGGTGAGTTCGGCAACCGCGGCCGCGACGGACGGGTCCGTCCAGGGCAGTTCGCCGCTGAACAGCTGGTCGTACTTCTCAACGCCCGCCTGGCGAACGTAGATGTTCTCGAACCAGTCCGTCAGCGTCCACGAATCCTTAGCTCCAAGCCCGAGGGGCGCCTCACCCTTTGCCTTGATGTCGGTCAGGAGCTGCACGAAGGCGTCCCAGTCGGCTGCCGGCTGGACTCCCAGGGCGGTGTACTGATCGGGCCGGTACCACATCGTGCTCTTGCTGTTGAACTTGACCATGATCGCGTAGAGCTCGCCATCGACCGTGCCGATGTCGAGGATGCCCGGCGCGTAGTTCGCTTCGAGCGCCGCGGGATCGAGGCCGAGGTCGGCAACCTTGATGAGCGAGCCGTCGCGGGCGAACCGGCGCAGGAAGCCGATGCCCGGAATGATCGCCACGTCAGGCGGATTGTTGCTCGAGAGGCGCGTCTGGAGCGCGGTCGCGTAGTCGTCGCGGACCGCCTCGTAGTTCGCCTTGATGCCCGTCTTGGCCTCGAAAGCGTCGAGGACCTTCTGGAACGATTCCTGTTCGGAGCCGCCCCACAGCGACATCACCGTGATCGTCGTGCCGGGCGGTACAGTCGCGGGTCCCGGGGTTGCGCCCCCGGTGCAAGCGGCGATCGCAAATACGATCGTGAGCAGAATCGTCGTGAGTCTCACGGGACGTGCCATCGAGTTCCTCCATTCAGCCGGACGCTCTCAACGCTTGGCCGCCGGTGGAGCCCCCCTGGCTCCCGGCATCGTGCCGGGGCGGCGCAATCGCTGGAGCTACCCGAGCATATCGCGACGTCGGCCCTCGCTCAGTCCGGATGAGGGTCACCGTTTCGCCCAGGATCCCCAGGCCAGCCCGATGATCCGGGCGGTTTGCGCCGAGGAAGTGTGGCGCCGGACGGTGAATCGAGCGTAGGCGGGCGTCCTCGGACTGTCAAGTTCAGACCGACCCGACTGTCAGACCGACCCGACGCAGCGCACAAGTAGCCACGGTACAAGGCCACCGCGTGCTAATGCACCTTTCAGGCTCGATGCGTGTCGAGGCACCAGCATGACTGGTACCGCAGCAGCAAACTCCCGCCCTGTCGAGCGATCTTCGTCATAACACCAGCGGAGCGAGTACGCGCGCGGAGGCGGAGCTGGGGCGCGGGCGAGTACGGGCGCGGGGCGCGGGCGAGTACGCGCGCGGAGGCGGAGCTGGGGCGCGCGGCGCGGGGCGCGGGCGAGTACGGGCGCGGGGCGCGGGCGAGTACGGGCGCGGAGCGCGGGCGAGTACGGGCGGGGCCGACCGATGCGGAACTCAGGACGGCGGAGTCGATTCGGGTCCTCGGCGGACCTGGAGCGTCCGGATCCGCCACGGCCCGAGCGGCAGCCGAATCCGACCGTCGCTCGCCTCGAGGTCGCCCATGGAGCGACCGAGCAGGTCGACCTCGCGCGCTCGATCGAAGGACCCGCTGATGAGGGCGGCTCCCGGGTCGGGATGCTCGGCGACGATTCTGATTTCGAGCCATCCGGCGCGGCGGCGAAGCGCCGACAGGACGATTCCTCGACCCTCCACCGAGAGGCCCGTGCCTGCCTCCTCCGGCTCCGTGTTGCCCGGGACCCCGGTCACGACCAGGAACGGTTGCCGATAGAACTCAGACGCCTCGAGGACGTGGGCGTCGGCCCAACCGGATGCATGAGGCATGAGCGCGAAGCCGATCGACCACGGACCCAATTGCTGGCCGTCCCTGACGGGCACTTCAGGACCGGCCGGATCCTCCCGGGATGGGTTCGCGTTGCGACTGATCAGGCCGAACGAACGAAGGATCGTGAGGGCCAGCTCGCGCCCATCGACGACTTCGTACTCCGTGACCTGGTCGAGCAGGACGGCCAGGTTCCCGGCGCTGACGAAGCCGTGGGCAGGAAAGGTCCCGAGGGGAACCTCACCGTGCCCACCCTCCGGCTGGAGGTCCCGCACAACGACCGCGAACTGTCCTTCCGCTACCGACTGTGTCACCGGCCCGGCGAGCGGCATATGCCATCTGACGCGGTGATCCCGGGAACGATTCTCGAACGTGACGCGTACCCGGATGAAGGGCTCACCCGCGCGCAACTCGAGTTCGGTGACGACCTCGGTTGGTTCGGTGCCCTTGGTCCGGCCGCGACCGTTGGGCTCCACTCCGCGCGGCCAGTCGAAGGTCCGGGCCACCGTCATCCGCCCCCGAAGTGGACCCGTCTCCGTGGTCGAAGTACGCACCGATGTCGGAAGCTCCACCACCCGGTCCGGTGATGGCGGGCCGTAGTTGTAGCTGTCTCCGAAGTCGCCGCCATCCACGATCCGCCCGAGACCATGCAGAACGACTCCGTCGGCTTCAAGCGAGAACGTCCCGTCCTCGGCAACGTCGAGGCGTACGGTTCCGTTCGACATCGAGGCGCCGTCCACGACCACGGTCGCCTCCGTGAAGGGAGCGTTCGCAGGACGGGCTGCCTCGACGGCCGCCCAGCCGAGCGGCGGCGCGGTGGCCCGCACCAGCACGATACGGCGGTCGGATCCCCGCACCACGAGCTGGCACATCGCCTCGGGCCTGGTTGCGATCGCCGCGGTCATCGTCGCGACCAGCTCGTCGACATCGAGTTCGGGCGGGTCGGCCACGGTGTCGGCCGCGATGACGATGCTGAGATCGCCGTCCGTGCTCTTCGCGATCGACACTTCGTTGATCTGCTTCCCAAACAACTCTCGACCGTGGCGCCGGAGGCCCAGGAGCTCAAGGGCATCGCGACCGGCGAGATGGAGCTCCGCCACAATCGGATCTGGGCGGGCGATCTCCTGGGTCGGAAGAAGGCGCTCACCCTGTCGGATCGCGACGGAGGTCCACTCGTGAGGGACGACGAGGTCGAGCTCAACGAGATCGTCACGATCGACCGGCGACGGATTGACGACAGCCAGCCGCCCGCCACCGACACGACCGGCGATCCGGTCGAGCGTCCGCCCGAGGACGCCCCGAGCCAGCTGTTCGGCCTCCGCGTAACGGACCAGGACCTGGGCGTGCACGGCGTCGTGCGAGCACCCACAGATCGAGTCGTGAGCCGAGTTGTCGATCAGCCGTCGCCAGGCCAGGTCGAACTGACGCGCCGGCCAGGTCGCGCCGTGGAGCGCGGCGAGCGGCTCGGCGTACCGCTCCAGGATGCGCTCGGCGCGAGCTGCCGCGGCCTTGACGTCCATCCGGGCCGAGGTGACGTTCATCAGCATGTTCGCCCGGGTCGCGGATCGCATCTCGCCGCTCCAGGCCGTCATGGCGCCCGAGTGCTCTGCCGCATCATCCTCTCCGGCGATCGCCACGTACTCGGCCAGGGTCTCGAGACGGACCTCGATGTCGTCTCGCTCTCCGTTCACCCGGTCGACGAGTTCGGCCAGACGCGGCGTCGGGACCGCGTGGTCCGTCCCGTACATGGCAAGCACCGAGCGCTCCCCGTAGTAGGGCACGCTCGCCTGGACGAAGGCTGCCAGCTTCGATCCGAGGCGGTCGGGGACGTCGAACAGTGAGGCGCCGCTGCCATAGCCGTCCGGCAGGTATTCGGCAAGCACAGACGAGCCGTCGGGAGCACGCCAGATGAACTGGTTCCGCTCGATCGCCGATGGAACGCCGCGCCACACCACGGCTTGCTCGATCCCCGCGCGGCGGAGGATCTGCGGCATCTGGGCGATGTGGCCGAACATGTCCGGCAGGTAGCCGATGGGCATCGCGGCACCGAGCTCCGTCGCACGCGCCCAGCCCAGCTCGAGGTTCCGAACAATCGTCTCGCCCGACACGAGGAACTCGTCCATGAGAATCTGCCACGGACCGATCGCCAGGCGGCCCTCGGCCACGAGCCGGCGGATGAGCGGCTCGGCCTCGGGCCGGATCTCCAGGTAGTCGTCCACCGTCGCACACTGGCCATCGAGCGTGAAGCGCAGCCGCGAATCGCGGTCCATCCGCTCGAGCAGCCCGTCGACGAGATCCACGAGCCGGAGCCGGAATGTCTGGAACGGCTCGTACCACTCGCGGTCCCAGTGGGTGTGCGGCACGAGGTGGACGACGGTTCGTGGCTTCATGATGCGCGGCCCTCGTTCACCCATCTCAGCCTTCGAGCCGCGCTTGCAGGCGCAGGACGATCTCGGCCAATTCGGCTTCGCTTGCCCGCGCCCCGTCGACGACGTGCGGCGGGGCCCTGGTCAGGAAGTCGTGGTTCCCAAGGCGGCCGCGAGCCGTGGCAAGGCGACCTTCGGCCTCGGCGAGCTCGCGGGCGAGTCGCTCACGGTCCGCCGTGGGCACCGCGCCGAGATCGGCAGGGTCGTCGACAGATCGTTCGATGAACGCCTCGATCGCGCCGGCCACGACCGCGAGGCCGTCTCCTGCCGACGCCGCCATCAACGACGCGCGGCCGCGGTGCACCGTCAGCGGTCGCGCCCGAGCGAGGCGTGCGACGCCGGCGACGATCGCCTCGAACGTGGGTTCCAGCTCCGGAGGCATCAGTGCGTGCACGGGGAGCCATGGACCGGGCTCGATCCGGGCCTCGGCCCGGGCATTGCGAACCGCCCGGATCAGATCCAGCACGGCCGCCAGGTCTGCCTCGAGGGCCTCGTCGCGCTCGGCCGCACGCGGCCAGTCGGCGACGATCAGGAGGTCCGGATCCCCCGGAGCGTGGGGCAGGGTCGCCCAGAGCGCCTCGGTCACGAACGGCATCACCGGATGGAGCAGGCGGAGGTACGTGTCGAGCGCCTCGACGAGCGTCCACCACGTCGCCTCCCGCTCGGCGACCGGGACGGCATCGTCCGCGAGACGGACCTTCGCAAGCTCAAGTCCCCAGTCGCAGAACTCGGACCAGATCCCCTCGTACAGGGCGCGGGTCATCTCGGCGAACTGGAAGTCCTCGATCGCGCGGGAGACGGTCTCGGTGACGCCGGCGACCCGGGAGCGGATCCAGCGCTCCGCCGGCCCGAGCACGGCCGGATCCGGAGCGCGCCGTGGGGCGTTCGCATCGATCGTCGCCGGGCGCGCCCCCACCACGTATCGAGTCGCGTTCCAGAGCTTGTTGGCGAAGTTCCGGCCGTCCTCGAGCCTTTCCGTTCGGAACTTCTGATCGTTGCCCGGCGAGGTCCCGTGGACCAGTGCGAAGCGAAGGGCGTCGGCGCCGGACTCCGAGATCGCCTCGAGCGGATCGACGACGTTGCCCTTCGTCTTCGACATCCGCTTTCCGTACGGGTCCTTCACGAGTCCGTGCAGGTAGACCGTCCGGAACGGGACGGTCTCGGCCAGGTGGAGGCCGAGCATCATCATCCGGGCGACCCAGAAGAAGATGATGTCGTAGCCCGTCTCCATGACGGTCCCCGGGTAGTAGGCACGCAGGTCCTCGGTGTCGTCCGGCCAGCCGAGGGTCGAGAACGGCCAGAGTCCAGAGCTGAACCACGTGTCGAAGATGTCGGGATCCTGGGTCAGGACCCGCGCGGGCCGGCCGCAGGTTTCGCAGGCGTCCGGTCCTGCCTCGGCGGCGGTCACCGTGACGTGGCCGTCCGGGCAATACCAGGCCGGGATCCGGTGGCCCCACCACAGCTGGCGGCTGACGTTCCAGTCGTGGATCGAAGTCATCCAGTGCTCCCAGACCTTCTGGAAGCGGGCAGGGATGATCCCCGTTCGCCCGGATCGCGTCGCCTCGAGAGCCATGGCGGCGAGCGGGCCGGTTCGGACGAACCACTGGGTCTTGAGGCGCGGCTCGATGACGTCGTTCGAACGCTGGCAACGACCGATGAGCATCGTGTGCGGCATCGTGGCCTCGAGGTCGCCCCGGGCTTCGAGATCGGCGACGATCCGTGCCCGGGCCTGGTATCGGTCCAACCCGACGTAGCCGTCGCCGTGTTCGTTGATCGTGGCGTCGTCGGCGAGGACCGTGATCATCGGCAGGCCGTGGCGTATACCGGTCTCGTGGTCGGCCCGGTCATGGGCGGGGGTGATCTTCACGGCGCCGGTCCCGAAGGCGGGATCCACGACGTCGTCCGCGATGATCGGCACGTCACGATCGACGAAGGGGATCCGCACCATGCGGCCGACGACCGACCGGTAGCGTTCGTCGTCTGGATGAACGGCGACCGCGGTGTCGCCCAGGATCGTCTCCGGGCGCGTCGTGGCGACGCTGATCCACTCGTCCGGGCTCGGTTCAGCGGTCGCGACATCCAGCAACTGATATCGGACCGTCCAGAGCGTGCCCGTCTCCTCGGTCGGAATGACCTCCAGGTCGCTGACGCTCGTTCGGCAACCCGGGCACCAGTTGACGAGAGCCTCCGTCCGGTAGGCGAGGCCGTCCCTGTAGAGCCGGGTGAAGGCCTCGCGCACCGCCCGGGACGACGCTTCGTCCATCGTGAACCGGAGGCGACTCCAATCGAGTGACGCCCCGATCCGGCGTTGCTGGCCGAGCATGACCTCGCGCGTGGTGTCGATGAACTGCCACATCCGCTCCAGGTATCGATCGCGGCCGAGGCTCTCGCGGGTCTCCCCCTCCTTCGCGAGGATCCCATCGAGAACGTACTGGGCGGCGATCGAAGCGTGGTCGAGGCCGGGCAGCCAGAGCGTCGGCCGGCCGGCCATGCGGGCGTGGCGGACCATGAGGTCTTCGATCGTCGAGGTCAGCGCGTGGCCCAGGTGAAGCGCCCCGGTGATGTTCGGCGGCGGCTGGATGATGACGAAGGGCTCGAGCGTCTCATCGGCCCGAGAGCCGGCGCCGTCGGGGGCGAACACGTCGGCGGCCAACCAGCGCTCGTAGATCGGCCCCTCCACGGACAACGGTTGGTAGGCCTTTGCCAGTTCCGTTCGCTCGGTCATTCCCCTGCCCTGCTTCTGATCTGCCGGAGCCCGGCGATGTCCATCGACGCCCCCGAGAACAACGAAGCCCGCTCGTCCAGCGGACGAACGGGTCGTGGTACCACCTGCTGGTTCGGCTCCGGGACCGCTTCGCTCATCGCGAACGGTGTCCTCCAGGTGCCCTCTCGACGCACTATCGGGCGTCTCCCGCACGGCTCGCGAGCGACCTTCGCGCCTCCGGTCCCGCGCGGCTCGCACCATCCCGCACTCGCTCCGTGGCCGTGGAAACGTTACTCCTCTCGGTCCTCGCCGTGAGGCCCGGAGTGTAGCACGGGGACCCGACGCCTCCGGGCGTCGCGGAAGGCCCTCCGGCGGCGTCCAGCCGCCCCTTCACGAGCGTCATGCACATCTTGTCCGCCCTATCCTTGGCCTCGTGAACGCAGACGAGGTCATCGCTCGCCTGGGGCTTCGGCCGCATCCCGAGGGAGGCTGGTTCGCGGAAACCTGGAGGGCACCCACGGCAGATGCCAGGGCGCGAGCGAGCGGCTCCGCGATCCACTTCCTGTTGCGTGCTGGCGAGCGCTCCACGTGGCACCGGATCGATGCCGCCGAGATCTGGCATCACTACGCCGGCGCACCACTCGAACTGCTCATCGCGGAGCCCGACGGCGCTCCGGCGCGTACCGTGCGCCTCGGCGATGATCTGGCAGCCGGCGAGATCCCCCAGGCCGTGGTGCCACCCGGGGCATGGCAGGCGGCCACATCGCTCGGGGACTGGACGCTCGTCGGGTGCACCGTCTCGCCGGCCTTCGACTTCGCCGGGTTCGAACTGGCCGACGACGGCTGGGAGCCGGAGCCCGGATAGGCGCGTCTGGCTGCCCTGGCGCCCACAGGTCGGGCGGCCCTGGCGCCCACAGGTCGGGCGGCCCTGGCGCCACAGGTCGGGCGGCCCCGAACGCCGCGATTCATGACAGACGACACTGGACCGAGCACGAGGCCATGTCCCGTGGCCGTGGGATCCGGACAGCGTGCACGACGCTGCCCGCGATCCATGCCGGACGCTCGCAGGGGGACGCATCTGACAGGGTAGAACGAGGCGATGTGGGCCTGACGGTCACCTGAGTACCGTCTGGCAGAATCAGCCCGCCAGGCACTCCCCTACTCGCCCAGCCGCCCACGAGCCTCGTCGAGCGTTCGCAGGTGGAGGCCCATGAGGACGACACCGGCATAGCCAAGCCCCCGGGCGGCCTCTCGAACCTGGCCGGCCATCGCAAACCCCTCGTCGCGGTTCCGGCCGACGGCCCCGGGATGCGGGACACCCAAGGCCACCATCCGATCCACCCATGCCGCGCTGAACGGCGGGATGAGCGCGAGGTAGAGCGGGACACCCACCTCGCCGACGGCCTCGCGGAGTCGCGCGGCGCCTGCGCCGTCCATCACCGGGCCGGTCACGAGAAACTGCGCCCCGACGGCCACTCGTCGGGCCGCCCCGGCCGCTCCCTGTGCGGTCATCCCGACCTCGATGTGCGCTGGCGACGGCAGGTCGATCAGGTGGCGCGTGACCTCCGACGCTCGCGCGGCAGCCGGATACCCGTCCACGACATCGCCCTGCACGACCAGAAAGCTGGTCACGCCGTTTCCGACCGCCCCACGGACCTCGCTCTCGATCGCCTGGCGATTACGGTCACGGGTGCTGACGACGACGGTCGGTCGTACGGATGGCGAGTCGTGGGTGATCCGCGCCGAGAACGCGTACGGGCTCACGCGGACGGCACGGAACGGGTTGTCCGTGACGAGCACCTGGCCCCAATGGATGGCGAGGTGGCTCGTGTCGGCGTACTCCGGTGGCGTCACCTCGGCGATCGTGACGAACCGGTCCGGCGACGACAGGCGCATCAGTGGCCGGGTCCGGAGGGACCCGAATTCACGCGCTCTCGCCGCGCTCGGCGAGCCACTCTTCGTAGTTCGTCTCGTCGACGCCCTGTTCGACGTCGGACTTCGTCAGCAGCAGCGGCAGCCGACCTTCCCGGATCGTCTCGACGGTGATGATGCACTTGCGCACGTCTGTCCGTTCCGGGATGTCGAACATCACCTCGAGGAGCGCCTCCTCGACGATCGAGCGAAGCGCCCGGGCTCCGGTCTTCCGATCGAGGGCAACCTCGGCCGCCGCTTCCAGCGCACCCGGCGTGAACGCAAGGTCCACCTTGTCGAGCGAGAGGAACTTCTGGAACTGGCGCGTCACCGCGTTCTTGGGTTCGGTCAGGACCCGAACCAGGTCCTCCGCCGTGAGGGCCGCCAGGCTGACGATGATCGGCAACCGTCCGATGAACTCGGGGATCAGTCCAAATTTCAGGAGGTCCTCGGGCATGAGTTTGTCGAGGATCCTCCCTCGATCCGCCGGGCTGATCGCCCGCTCCGACCCGAAGCCGATCGAGCGCTTGCCGACCCGCTCCTCGACGATCCTCTCGAGGCCGTCGAAGGCGCCACCGCAGATGAACAGCACGTTGGTCGTGTCGATCTGGATGAAGTCCTGGTGGGGGTGCTTCCGGCCGCCCTGTGGCGGCACGTTGGCGACCGTGCCTTCGAGGATCTTCAGCAAGGCCTGCTGGACGCCCTCGCCCGAGACATCGCGCGTGATCGAGGGGTTGTCGGCCTTGCGCGCGATCTTGTCGATCTCGTCGATGTAGATGATCCCGCGCTGGGCCCGCGCGACATCGAAGTCGGCGGCCTGGATCAGGCGCAGCAGGATGTTCTCGACGTCCTCGCCGACGTAGCCGGCCTCCGTCAACGAGGTCGCATCGGCGATGCAGAACGGCACGTCGAGGATTCGAGCCAGCGTCTGAGCCAGCAGCGTCTTGCCGGAGCCGGTGGGGCCGACCAGCAGGACGTTCGACTTCTGGAGTTCGACCTCGTCGATCGCGTGCCCGGCATTGACCCGCTTGTAGTGGTTGTACACGGCAACCGACAGGACCTTCTTGGCCCGGTCCTGGCTGATGACGTACTGATCGAGCGCGTCGGTGATCTGGCGGGGATTCGGCAGCTTGGCCGCCTGCGGGCGGCCCTTGGGCTGCTCGAGCATCTCCTCGTCGATGATCTCCTGGCACAGATTGATGCACTCGTCGCAGATGTACACGCCCTGGCCGGCGATCAGCTTGCGGACCTGCTCCTGGCTCTTGCCGCAGAACGAGCAGCGATAGGGAACCTTAGGTCCCTTCGAGCTGCCGGTTGACGTCATCGTTGTCCTGTCCTGCCCACCCTTGGGCCCGAACGAGCCGGGCCTATTCCTTCGACTTCTTTGCGCTGGGCCCCTCGGACCCGCTCTTGCCGGTCTCCGCGGTTCCGCCCGCGTCGTGCGCCTGCGCGATCAGCGAGTCCCCCGAGACTGCGTAGACAGCGTCGATGATGCCATAGTCCTTTGCCTGTTCGGGCGACATGAAATGGTCCCGGTCCGTGTCGCGGGCCACATCGTCGACCTTCCGGCCCGTGTGGCGAGCGAGAATCTCGTTGTTCATCTTGACCAGCTGCTCCCATTCGCGCATCTGGATCACGGCGTCCGGGGCGTTGCCGCGGAAGCCGCCCGAGCCCTGGTGGATCATGATCCGGCTGTGCGGCAGGGCGTAGCGCTTGCCCTTTGCCCCCGCACTCAGGAGGACGGCGGCCATCGATGCGGCCATCCCGATGCAGATCGTGCTGACCGGCGCCCGCAGATACTGCATCGTGTCGTAGATGGCGAGCCCGGAATTGACGATACCGCCGGGCGAATTGATATACAGGAAGATGTCCTTCTCCGGATCCTCGGACTCCAGGAACAGGAGCTGGGCGATGATCAGGTTGGCCGTGTGGTCCTCGATCGCATCCCCGAGGAAGATGATCCGATCCCGGAGCAGCCGCGAGTAGATGTCGTACGCGCGCTCTCCGCGGCTTGAGGTCTCGATGACCATCGGGACGAGCATGGTGGGTCTTCCTCCTGCGATCTGTGAGCGGTCGCGGCTCAACCGGCCGGCTCGGCGTGGACGTGTGCGGGGTATCCGGGTTCCTCGCCGGACGCAGCGTCGTGGATGGCGCTGGGATCGGTCGCGCCGATGGCCGCGTTCGCCTCCGCAGCCGGACTGTCGAGCGCTGCGCCCGGCTGGTCCTCGAGGTGCGGCAGGGCCGGGTGCTCGGGGTGCGCGGCGAGCCAATCGGTGACGAGCTTCTCGACGAGCTGGCTGCGCCGGAGCGTGCTGCGGATGAAGTTGCGACCGCGCTCCGATTCGAAATAGGCCAGCAGCTTCTTCTCGCCGGCGTAGCGCTGGCGGGCACGGGCGACCTCGGCTTCGATGTGGTCGTCGGCCACCACAACGGCTTCGAGCTCGGCGATCTTGCCGAGCACGAGCAGGACCTTGACGCGGTGCTCGGCCCCCGGCCGGAACTCGGAATGCAGGTCGTCCTCAGTCTTGCCCACCACCTTCAGGTAGGCCTCCTCGGCAATCCCCTGCCTGGCGATCGTCGCGCGGAACTCGTCGTGCATGACCTCGACCTCCTGATCGATCAGGATGTCGGGCAGGTCGAGCGTGGCGTTGGCGACGGCGTACTCGATGATCCGGTCGGAGAACGCGTGGCGTGCCTTGTCGAGGGCGTTGCCCTCGAGACGTGCCTGGACTTCGACGCGGAGCGCCGCGAGGTCGCCGAACTCGCCCATCGAGCGTGCGAATTCGTCGTCTGCGTCGGGCAGGATCTTTTCGCGGAGCTCGCGCAGTGTCACCGCGAAGTGGGCCAGCTGCCCGGCCAGTGCTGCCTCCCCGTAATCGTCCGGAAAGGTAATGTCGAACGCGGTCTCGTCGCCGACCGACAGCCCAAGCAGGTGGGCCTCGAAACCGGGGATGAGCCGCTCATCGCCGATGATCAGGGGCATCCGCTCGGACGAGCCGCCTTCGAACGGCGTGCCGTCATGGGTTCCCTCGAAGCCGATGACCGCGTAATCGCCGTTGGCCGCTCCCCGACCTTCGACGGGAGCCAGCGTCGCGTTCTGGTCGCGCAGCTCTTCGATGACCTTGTCCACCTTCGCGTCGTCGATCGTCTCGATCTCGGGTGCGAACGGAAAGCCGCGGTAGTCGCCGAGGGTCACCTCCGGCCGCACCTGGACGGTCGCCTTGAAGATGACCGACTTGCCCTCTTCGGCCTGGATGATCTCGACGTCGGCGTTGGTGAGCGGCAGGATCCGTTGCTCGATGAGTGCCTCGCGATAGGCGTCCTGGACGAGGTGATCGACCGCATCGTCGAGGACCGCCCCGGGACCGAGCGTCCGCTCCAGCACGTTGCGGGGGGCCTTTCCGGGACGGAACCCGGGGATCTTGGTGCGTCGAGCGAGGTGCACGACCGCATGGTTCAGCGCTCGTTGGAGCCGATCGGCCGGGAGCTCGATCTCGAGCAGGATCGTGCTCCTGGGGGCCGGGGTGGTGGTGACGTTCATCGTGGCGCAGTATAGGGCGGCCCGCCCGCGCCGGCCGGATCGACCGGGGACGCGATGGTGGGCAAGAAGGGACTCGAACCCTTACGCCGCTCACGCGGCACCGGCTCCTAAGGCCGGCGCGTCTGCCGTTTCGCCACTCGCCCGCCGCCTAGGGTAGCGCGATCAACCGTCGTTGGACCCCATCCGGCGGCGTCGTTCGCGCGCCTTCGCGAGCGCGTCGGCAAATCCGGGACCGTCCGGATCGAACAGCTTCTCGGCGAGCTGCCGCCCCGCCCGGGCGGAGGCCGGTCGCACGAGGTTGGCCAGCACGCTTGCCGCGGTGGCACCCAGGTCGCTCTCGCGACGAGCTTCGGCGTGGTCCTCGAGGTAGCGGGCGAACTCGCGCTCGATCGTGCCGCGCACGCGCTCGCCATCGGTGCCCAGGCTGCGCAGGACGGCATCCACCTCCGCCGGAAGCATGGACCTGGGCAGCGCGTCGCCGGCGCCAAACACGGCCCGCTTCACGCGACGTAGCACTCGACCTGGCCCGCCGAGGAGCAGGAATGCGGCACCCGCGGCGGCCCCGGCGGTCTGGGCCGGTGCGCGCCGAATCCGGGCGGGAACGTCGACGGCCGCGCGTCCTGCCGCCTCGAGCCGCACGAGCTCCTCCGTGAGCTCGGCTCGACGCGCTAGGACTTCGGCCCGAGCGGCGTCTGTGCGCGCACCCACTCGATGGTCTCCTTCGTTGTCTCGATCGTCCCGCTCGGCCAGAAGCGGGCCTTCAGCTTGTCCACCTGGATCCCGCGGCGCACCACCACGATCGCCGAGATGACGGGCCAGGCGAGAAGCCCGCCGGTGACCCCGAGGGCCGCCGCAAGTTGGGTCCCTGCTCCGAGCGCCGCGAGGAGGACGGCCGTGACGATGCCGAGGGCGACCGCGCTGAGCCAGGCCGCGGTCACGGCCCGTCCCGGCACGCCGAGGGCGACAAGCACGACGTTGACGGCCAGAGCCACGAGCAGGAGGGTCCCGTGCAGGACGCCCCAGCCAAGCGACCCGAACAGCCAGTCACCGAGGAACAGAAACAGGCCGATCGGAAGGAGGAATCCCATGACGAGCAGGGCGCCGAATGCAATGCCCGCGAGGATGGCCACCTGGGTGACCGCGCCCATGATCTCGCCGGCTTCCGCCCTGGCGAGCTCGACATGAGCGCCCACGAGGCGCATCACCGCGCCCTTCAGCGCACCGAGCTGGGCGCGAATGCCCAACGGCGCAGGCGGCGGATCGGCCGTCGAGTGGTCCAGGTTCCCTCTCCCGTGTGCCGACGGTGACTCCGTGGGTTCGGGAATGATACCAGCGGGATTCCCCACGTCGGCTCGCCGTCGCCCTGGCCATCGCGACGCCCGACGGCGGTCGTCGGTCAGGCTGCGCCTCGAAAGCCGCCGAGGCCGAGCTGGTCCGCGGCATCGAAGAAGCCGTAGGTTCGGCGGAATGCCGGGTCCAGCGGTCGTGCGGTTCGCTCCCGTGCCAGCCGCCACAGGGACGTCTCCAGCTCGGCGATCCGGTCGGCGAGCTCGGCCGGGCCTCGCGGCGTGGGGATGTCGGCGTAAGTCCGCCGTGACCCCGGGAACCGTGCGGCGGGCGCCGGGAGACGCGGCAACGTGGCCAGCACCACGCGGGCGTGTGCCAGGGCGGCCAGTTGCCAGGACCGCACGCGCTCAATCCTGATCGGGGCGTTGGGTGTCCCTCCGAGGCCCAGGCGCACCCTGGCCTCGACGAGCGCCTCCTCACGGGCCGCGCGTCGATCCGCATCCGTGGTGGGCTCCTCCACCCGGAAGGAGGCAACCTGGGCGAGGAGATAGCGCAACTCGTCGATGCCGGCCATATCGCTGCGCAGCGCACCCTGGAACCCGGCCTGGATGTCCTGGAGGTGGGGCATTGTGGTCGTGGTCAGGTAATCGACCGCCGGACCTGGAAGGGTGCCGTCGGCGGCAACCACGTCCAGAAGCTGGCGCGTTCGACGTACCAGCTCGAGGAGTCGATCGAGGTCGGAGAATCCGCTTCGCTCGAGATCCGTCATGGCCGCATCCCACTTGCCTGTCGGGCACCGTCCGGGACGTTCCCGGATCGCCCACGATCCACTTTGCTCCGGGGCTGGGTCGACGACCAGCGGGCGATGGTCGGCCGGCCCCATGTCCGATGGTACCGGACGCTGCGGGCGGACTTTGTGCGGAACGGCTGCAGTACGCTGCGTCCATGAGCGATCCGTCTCCCGCTCGCGCGCTCGCGACGGCCGAGATCCTGAGCATCGGCTCCGAGCTGCTGGTCGGCGAGACGCGCGATACCAACAGCGGCGATGTTGCCGCGGCGCTCGCGGACCAGGGGGTGGCCGTTCGACGGATCCAGGCCCTGCCGGACGAGTTGACGATGGTCTGTGCGGCGTTCGTCCAGGCGATGTCCACGGTCGACCTGGTGGTTTCGACGGGGGGCCTGGGCCCCACGCCGGACGACCTGACTCGCGAGGCCATCGCGACCGCGCTCGGCGAGGTGCCGGTCATCGACCCCACACTCGAAACCTGGCTCCGCGGCCGCTGGACCCGGCGCCGGCTTCCGTTCCCCGCGATCAACCTCAAACAGGCCTGGCTGATCCCCTCCGCCGTCGCGATTCCAAATGAGAACGGGACGGCGCCGGGATGGTGGGTCGACCGGGGGTCCGGCCCGATCGTCGTCGCCCTGCCCGGGCCACCGAGGGAAATGCGCCCGATGTGGGAGGGCTGGGTCCTGCCACGCCTCGCGACGGAGGGCCTGGGCGTTCCCCGTGACGTGCGCACGCTCCGGCTCAGCGGGATCGGCGAATCGCAACTGGCCGATCGGCTCGGCGACGACATCCTTCGATCGAACAACCCGATGGTCGCCACGTACGCGCGCTCCGACGCCGTCGACGTTCGTATCTCGGCCGTCGACGAACCCGGTCGGGGGGCCGCGTCGCCCGCTGATCCGGGCAGCCAGCCGCGCGCCGCGGCCGAGCTGGCGGACGAGGCCGAGGCTCGAATCATGGCCGTGGCCGGCAACCACGTGTGGGCTCGCGGCGCCACGACCTGGCCGATGGCCATCGACGCAGCCCTCGCCGGCCGCGGTTGGACCCTGGCAATCGTCGAAACCGGCGCCGGCGGAAGTGTCGCCGGCCTGCTGGGAACCCTCGACGGGCTGGCCGTGGCCGAGGTTCGGTCCAAACGCAGCAGGGGGCTGGCGACGCGGGCGCACATGATCAGGATCGCCCGCGAGCAAGCGGCAACCGCCGGCGCGGACGTTGGGTTGGCCGTGGAGGCCGTCGAGCAGCGTGGCGATCTCCGGGTGACGATCGGCGTCGCCGCGCCGGACGGCGACCATGTCGAGCGCCGTACCGCCTTTCTGAGCGGCGACCAGGGCCGCGCACGGGTGGCGGTCGCGGCTGCCGATGTGCTCCTCGCGGTGCTGCGCCGATCGGCGCCGATCGGCTAGCGACGCGAGAACCGGATCAGACGTTCGAGATCCATGACCACGACCGCGTCACGATCGAGGCGGATCAGGCCATCGTCGGCAAACTGACCCAACAGCTTGTTCACGCTCTGCCGCGTGCACCCCACCATCGCGGCCAGGTCGCTCTGGGTCAACGGCAGGTCCAGGCGAAGCGCGCCATCGGCGAGTCGGGTTCCGCCTTCCCCCGCCAGGTACGCCAGGCGCGCGGCGAGGCGTCCCGCGATGTCAAGGAAGTGCAGCTCTTCCACGTGAATCGTCAGGCGACGAAGTTCCTTTGCCACGCCGACCAGCAGCGCGTCCCGGATGGACGCCTCGGCCAGAAGCGCGCGGAACCGATCGCGCGCCAGCACGAGCATTCGTGATGGCTCCATTGCCACCGCCGTCGCGGAGCGTGGCGCACCGTCGAGGAGTGCCAGTTCGCCGAAGAACTCGCCCACCTGGAGCGTGGCAAGGATGGCTTCCTCGCCTGCCTCCGATGGCAGGCTGATCTTGACCACGCCCGATTCGACGATGAACAGCGCGTTGCCGGGGTCGCCCTGGTGGAAGATGACCTCGCCTCGCCGGAACCGACGGGCCACCAGGCTGTTGGCCACGTCGCCCAGGGCGGCCGGGGCCAGTCCCGCAAAGAGGGGCACCGTGGCGAGCGTCTCGGCATGGGAAAGACTGTCCGGCATGACCGCATCGTAGGCCACGCGAGCGCCTGACGATGTGCCACTCGGAAGTTTGCCAGGCGGTCGAACTCAAGGAGTTGTCAATTCTCCGACACCTATCGCGTCGCCTGCTGGCTCTGGGGTGACCACGGGGAGCGGCACGATGCGCTCGTGGACGGTTTCGGGCGCCGGGGGATTCGATGCGCCTGACCGTACTCGGCACCGGTACGGCCCGACCAACGGCGGGCACGGCAACATCCGGTCTCCTCGTCAGATCCGGGGCGACCGCGGTGCTGCTCGACTGCGGGACGGGAATTGCCGCTCGGCTCGACCACCACCTGCCCGCGGATGCGCTGACCGCCGTGGTCCTCACCCACCTCCACGCCGACCATGCCCTCGACCTCGCTGCCCTCCGCTACCGGTTCCCGTGGGCGGACGGATCACCCCGCCGGATCCCGCTGCACCTTCCGGCAGGAGGTCGAGCGGCCGTCGTCGCGATGTCGACCGCCATCGCGGAACGACCGGGCTTCATCGAGGAGGCCTTCGAGATCAACGAGTTCGCCGCGGAAGACGAGATCCAGGTCGGCGAGCTGATCGTGCGGACGGCGCCGGCCCAGCACTACGTCACTGCCGCGTCGATCGTCGTGACCAACCCCGCGGGGCGCCGGCTCGTGTACGCCGGGGACACCGGTCCCACCGAGCGCCTGGTTGACCTCGCCCGTGACGCAGATCTCTTCATGGTCGAGGCCACGTTGCTGACGGCCGACGAGGACGATGCGGTGCGCGGTCACCTCACCGCGGACGAGGCGATCGAGATCGCCGGTCGCGCTCGTGCCGACCGCACCCTCCTCGTCCACTACCCTGCCGAGCGACGTGCGGCGCTCGTGGCCGCCTGCGCCGCCGATGGTCGGGGCATCGAAGTCGCCCTCGAGGGCATAACCGTGATCGTGAACGGGTCGGGTGCCGACGGTGGCGCGAACCCGGGGCGCGGGAGGCCGGCCCTCGTGGTCCGTCGCTAGGTCGACTCGAGTTCGGCCGCCGCCCGGCGGCGCAGTTCGAGCGCGCGCGGGCCGTCGCCGAGCAGGTCTGCGGCAGCTCGCCAGAATCCACCCGCCTCGATCGGGGCGCCCATCGCCTGCGCCTCCTCCGCGGCCTGCAGCAACAGTGGAACGGCCCGATCTCGATCGCCGGCAGCCGCCCACTGCAGCGCGACGACGCCGACGCCGACCCGTGGCTCCTGATCGGCGAGAAGCGTCGCCAGGCGGCCATGCAGAACGCGGCGCCGGCTGGCGAGCATGCCAAGGTACGCGACATCGTGGAATAGCGGATGGGCAAACCTGTGACGATCCGGTACGTCGGTGCCGGCCACGAGCCGGGCATCCTGGAGGCGGCCCAGCGTCGCCGGGACGAGCGGCCGCTCGAGCAGGTTCGCGACGACCGCCGTGTCGAACGACATGCCGACCACAGAGGCAACTTCCATCACTTCGCGGCCGTCCGCGTCGAGCGCGTCGATGCGCGCTCCCAGCAACGACCGCAGCGTCAGCGGGAGTGAGTCCCCCGCGTCGGGCCTGACCCGCGCGAGGCGCCCGTCCCGCTCACCCAGCGAGCCGTCATCGAGGCCGGCCCGGACCGTCTCAACGACGAACAGGGGATTTCCCGCGGTTCGGTCGTGGAGGCCGTGCAGGTCGTCGTCGTCGAGGCGGAGTCCGGCAACCTGCTCGACAAGTTCCTGCGTCTCGGGCAGGCCCAGACCGGCCAGATCGATCGGGTCCGGCGACGTCTCGATTGCCCAGGCGGGCACGGCCTCATCACGCGTCGTCGCGACGACCAGAAACGGGCCTTCCAGCCACATGGGGATCAGCTCGGTCATGACCTCGGCGCTCGAGCGATCGATCCAGTGGGCGTCCTCGATCACGATCACCCGGGGCCCGAGCTCATCGCGCAGCCTGGCGGTATAGGCCGCGGCCGCCTCCACCACGCCGGCCCGAACGACCGCCGGGTCGGTCGGAGCGAAGGCCGCCTCCTCCTCCCACCCCGAGAATTCCGCATCGCGGGCGACCGCGGCGATCGCCCCGGCCATGCGCCGTGCTGCGGTCGGATCGACCTCGGGCGTGAACAGCCAACGCCGCGTGAGCGACCCGGAATCGGTGCCGACCTCATCTGCCAGCTGCTGCGCGAGTGCCCTGATGAAACGATAGGGTTCCGCGGTCCCGTACGAGACGTTGTCCACCCACGACCAACGCACCCCGCGGTCACGGGCATAGCCCGCAAGCTCCTCGACGAGTCGTGACTTTCCGACGCCCGCCGGTCCCATGATGAAGAGCGCGCGGCCGTGTCCGGATGCCACCGCGTCATCCAGTGCGGAGGTGAGCGTTGCGAGCTCGCCTGCACGGCCGACCAGGGACCCGTGAGACACGGGCAACCAGGCCGCGCCGACCATCTCTCCCTCGATGGCCATGACGTGCACTTCGTGGGGCTGGCCACGCAGAACGATCTGGCCGCGGTCGTCCACGGCGAGCGGACGGCGGGCCGCATGCACCGTCGCGGCGTCGGCCAGGATCTCCCCGGGTTGCGCAATCTCCTGCAGTCGCGCCGCGGTCACGACCGCGGGACCGGTCAGTGAGACCGCGGGGAGGCCCTCGGTATCGCGGCGCCCGGCGACAACCTCGCCGGTCGCCAGCGTGATCCGCACCTGGAGCGGGTCCACGCCGCCCGTCGCTGGGACGCGACCGAGTGCATCCCGCACGGACAGGGCACAGCGGACGGCGCGCAAGGCGTCGTCTCCGTGGGAACGCGGCGAGCCGAAGACCGCAAAGACCGCGTCCCCGATGAATTTCTCGACCGTCCCGTCGTATCGCCTGATGGCCGCGGCCATCGCCTCGAAGGCAGCGTCGACGCGCTGCTGGACGTCCTCGGCGTCATGCTCTGCGACCAGCCGGACGTAGTCGACAAGGTCGGCGAAGAGTGCCGTGACGATCCGCCGGTCACCGACGATCGCCCTCGGGCCATCGTGCGTCCGATCGATGCGCCGGCCACACTGGGCGCAGTAGCGAGCCGTCGAGCCGACCGTCGACCCGCACGCGGAGCAGTGCATCGGGCCTCCCTCTCCCGCCGCCGGGCTTGCGCCCGGGCGCGCAGTCTACGCCCGTGCCGCGCCAGCGCGATACCGATCGGATCAGGCGATGGTCAGGACCGGCTGACCTGCCGCCTCGGCGGCACGGACGCTCATCCGGGCCGCGACGGTCCTGGCCAGGGCGCTGAGGGCGACCGCTGCCGGACCCGGCTCACGCTGGGCAACAGCCGGGATCCCGACGTCGCCGCCTTGCCGAACCGTGATATCGAGGGGAATGCCGCCCAGGTACTCGAGTCCATGCTCTGTCGCAAATCGCTCGCCACCCCCGCGGCCGAAGATGTCGGTCGCGTCGCCACAGTGCGGGCAGACGAAGGAGGTCATGTTCTCGACGACGCCGATGACCGGTACGCTCATCCGCTTGAACATGGCCAGGGCCTTCGTGACATCCGACAGGGACACCTCCTGCGGCGTCGTGACCAGGACGGACCCGCTGATCGGAACCGCCTGCGCCAGGGTCAACTGGGCATCCGACGTCCCCGGTGGCAGGTCGATCACGAGGTAGTCGAGGTCGCCCCACTCGACGTCGCGCAGGAACTGTTGGATCGCGCCGCCGACCAGTGGCCCGCGCCAGACGATGGGTTGTCCTTCCGGCACGAAGAACTGGATCGAGATGCACTTCACGCCGTGGCGCTCGAGGGGCAGGATCTTGTTGTTCTCGCTGGCCGTCGGCTGGCCCTGGATACCGAGCATCAGGGGGATGTTCGGCCCGGTGATATCGGCATCGAGGAGGCCGACTGTCGCCCCGGACTGGGCCAACGCGACGGCCAGGTTGACGCTGACGGTGGTCTTGCCCACGCCGCCCTTGCCCGAGGCGACGGCGATGATGTTCTTGACGCCGGGGACCAGTTGCTGCGGCTGCGCCGGCGCGGCCCGGCGAACCATGGCACCCCACGTGATGTCGATGGCCGTCGCGCCGATCGGGCCGAGGGCGCCGCGCACGTTCGTCTCGATCTCGTCCTTCAGCGGACAGGCGGGCGTGGTGAGTTCGATCGTGAACGCGACGCTCGAGCCATCGATGCGCAGGTCCTTGATCATGTTCCGACTGATCAGGTCGCCGCCCAGTTCCGGCTCCTCGACAGTACGGAGAGCATCGTTGACCGCGGCTTCGGTGAGCATCGTCATCGTCGAGTCATTCCCTTCGCAGCGTACCGGAACTCCCGGCGCCGACCTTCTGACGGCCGGAACGTCGTAATCGTACCCGCCCGATCGAATCCCGTCGCTTGCGGCTCCCGGGGCCTGCGGCGACTCGGCAGAACCCCGACCGAGCTCGAGTCGCCCGGCACGCGGCTGCTCGCGCGTGTCGGCCACTTGACAGTCCGACGACCCGCTTCGCAGCATTACTTTGACGAGTGCACGATTTTCGGGCTCGTTGGTCGCGTGTGATTCGAAGTTCGAAGCTTGGTCGCCTTGACAGCCCCTCGGCTCCGGTCCTACGATCCGGGCCACCGACCCGGCACGCCAGCGGGGTGCACGCGGCCCATCGGGGACCGGGCCGTGACCGTTCTGGCACTCGATGGACGAATGGAGAACCAGATCCGCGTGTCCGATGTCGACGTTCGCCTCGTCCAGGTGGTCAAGAAATTCGGTGATGCCGTCGCGGTCGACCACGTCGACCTCGAGGTCCGCGACGGGGAATTCTTCAGCCTCCTCGGTCCATCGGGCTGCGGCAAGACGACGACCTTGAGAATGATCGGCGGCTTCGAGGAGCCCACGTCCGGGCTGATCGAACTCCAGGGTCAGGACGTCACCTGGCTCCCGCCGTACAAGCGCAACGTCAACACGGTCTTCCAGAGTTACGCGCTCTTTCCCCACCTGTCCACGTTTGAGAACGTGGCGTTCGGGCTGCGGCGCAAGGGTCTCAAGTCATCCGAGATCGCGGGGCGCGTGACCGAGATGCTCGAGCTGGTCGAGCTGCCCGGGTTCGAGAAGCGCAAGCCCGGACAGATCTCGGGCGGACAGGCCCAACGGGTCGCCCTGGCGCGTGCGCTCATCAACCGGCCCGCCGTCCTCCTTCTCGATGAGCCGCTCGGCGCCCTCGATCTCAAGCTCCGCAAGCAGATGCAGGTCGAGCTCAAGCGGATCCAGCAGGAGGTTGGGATCACCTTCATCTACGTGACCCATGACCAGGAGGAGGCGATGACGATGTCCGATCGAATCGCCGTGATGAACAACGGTCGCTACGAACAACTCGGCGATCCCGAGAGCCTGTATGAGCGGCCTGAGACCCGGTTCGTGGCCGGGTTCCTGGGCGTCAGCAACCTCCTCCCTGCCACGATCGTCGGGACCGACGGTGGCTATGCCGCGTGCCGCCTGGCGAATGATCAGACGGTCCGGGTCCCGGCCGCACTGACCCGGGGGGCACAGCGCGTCGACGTCGGGATTCGACCCGAAAAGATTCGACTCAGTGCCCCGGGTGAAAGCACCGGCGGGCAGGAGAATCGGATGTCGGGCACCATTCGCGATGCGTCGTATATCGGCGTGAGCACGCAATACATCGTCGAGGCGCGGGGCGGGACCCGCGTCACCGTCTACGAGCAGAACGTCGAACGCGCGACCCGGGACGAGCTCTGGCAGGTCGGCACGGACGTCGACCTGACCTGGCTCCCGGATCATTCGTTCGTTGTCGAAGCGGCCAAGCCCGGGGAATGAGAGGAGCACCATGATCGAGCGAGCAATGGGAATCGGCGGCACAGCCCTCACGCGTCGGACCTTCCTCCGGGGATCGGCCCTGGCCGGCACGGGAGCGTTCATCGCCGCCTGCACCGGGGGCTCTACACCGGCGCCCGCCTCAGATGCGGCCCCGACTCCGAAGACGGTCACCGGGCCGCTCAAGTTCGCCAACTGGACCGCGTATGTCGACCTGGCCGGCGCGGCCTACGATGCGGGCGTGTACGAGCCCGGCTCGTCGCCGACGCTCGAGTCGTTCAAGACCGAGTACGGCGTCGAGGTCGACTATGAAGAGAAGATCGACGGGAACAGCTCGTTCGTCGAGACGATCAAACCCGCACTCGTGGGTGGCCTCGCAACCGGCTGGGACCTGATCATCCTGACCGATTGGATGGCCTCGAAGCTGGTCGATAGTGGCTGGACCGAGAAGATCGACCAGGACAACGTCCCGAACTGCACGGCGAACCTGCGCGACGCGCTGCGCAATGCCGCCTGGGACCCGAACAACGACTACCACTACCCGTGGCAGTCGGGCATGACCGGGATCGGCTACAACGCCACGGCGTTCAGCGACAACGGGCTGACGGCGCCGACCAAGCTGGCCGACCTGTGGAGCGTCCCACCCGACAAGCTGACGTTCCTCGACGAGGCGCGCGACACGTTCGGCCTGACCCTCCTGAAGCTCGGGATCGAGCCCGATCCGGCCAAGGTCACCGCGGACGACCTTCAGAAGGTCGCCGACGACATCCAGCCGCTCGTGGATGGAGGCCTCCGGTTCACGGGGAACTCGTACCTCCAGGACTTCGGGCAGAAGAAGGTCTGGGCCGCGTACGTCTGGTCGGGCGACCTCGCGTCGTCTGCCGGTGAGGACGACTTCTTCGTCTTCCCTGAAGAGGGCACGATGATCTGGACCGACGACATGCTCATCCCCAAGGGCGCGGCCAACAAGTACACGGCGGAGCTGATGATGAACTACGTCTACGACGTGGCGATCGCAGCCCAGATCGCGGCATACGTGTATTACGTCTCCCCGGTCAAGGGCACCGCCGAAGCGATCCTGGAGCTCGATCCCGACGCCGCGAGCAACGATCTGCTCTTTCCGGGCGACGAGATCGTCGCCAAGCAACGCAACTTCCAGTCGCTCTCGACGGAGCTCGAGGACAAGATGAACGAGCTCTTCGCGACCCTGTCCGGCCTGTAGACCGACGACGAGCTCGAACGGATGGCCACCGTCACTGGCGCAGCACCCCAACCGGGTCTGCGCCAGCTGATCGGTCGGGCCGTCCCGTATCTGCTGCTGGCGCCGGGAATCGCCTGGCTCATCCTGTTCTACGCGATTCCCAGCCTGCAGATGTTCCTGTACTCGGTGTCGACCGGATCCCTCGAGGAGGGGTTCGTCCTGTCGTTCACGCCTGACGCGTACGTCAAGGGCATCACGCAGTTCCGGACGCAGTTTGGCAATTCGCTCCTGTACGGCGGAACTGCGACCGTCCTGACGATCATCATCGGATTCCCGGTCGCCTATACGATCGCGTTCCGCGGCGGGCGCTACAGGAACCTGATCCTGTTCATGGTCATCGCACCGTTCTTCACGAGCTTCCTGATCCGCACGATCAGCTGGAAGATCCTGCTGGGCGATGAAGGCCCGTTGCTCGGCCCGCTGAAGCACACGATCGGGATCCTGCCTGGTACGTTCACGCTCACCGGGACGCCGGTCGCCGTCGTCGCCGGGCTGACCTACAACTTCCTCCCATTCATGATCCTGCCGCTGTACGTGGCGCTGGAAAAGATCGATGTTCGCCTCATCGAGGCGGCCCAGGATCTCTACGCGACTCGCTGGGGTGCCTTCCGGCGAGTGACCCTGCCGCTGGCGCTCCCCGGCGTCTTCGCCGGATCGATCCTGGTGGCCATCCCGGCGATGGGCGACTTCGTCAACGCCGAACTGCTGGGCAGCCCGCAGACGCGGATGATCGGCAACGTCATCCAGAATCGGTTCCTCATCCAGAACGACTACCCGGTCGCGGCCGCGCTGTCGTTCATCCTGATGTTCGGGATCCTGGCCGCCGTCACGATCTACGCCCGGTTCCTGGGCACCGAGCGGTTGACCGGGTAGCGCGATGGCGTCAGCTGCCACTTCCACGTCTCGCGGCAGGCCAGAGGGTTCCCTCGGCGACCGGATCGGCCGTCGGGTCGGCCACCTCGCGCTCCCGGTATTCACCAGCCTGGCGATCTTCTACCTGCTGATCCCGATCATCGTGATGATCGTGTTCAGCTTCAACAAGCCGTCGGGCAAGTTCAACTACACCTGGAACGAGTTCTCGATCGACGGCTGGCTGCATCCGCTCGATTGGCCCGGACTGCCTGAATCGCTCCTCGCCAGCCTCGGCGTCGCCCTGCTCGCCACGGTGATCGCCACGGCGCTGGGAACGCTCATCGGCCTGGCCCTCACGCGCTACGCCTTCCGCGGCCGCGGGCTCCTGAACGGCGTCATCTTCCTGCCGATGGCGACCCCGGAGCTGGTCCTCGGCGCGAGCCTGCTGACGCTGTTCGTGGCCACCGCGCTGCCGCCCCTGCGGGGCAATGTTCCGACCCTGTACCCCACCGGATTCTCCACGATCCTGATCGCCCACGTGATGTTCAACATCAGCTACGTCGTCGTCACGGTGAAGGCCCGCCTCGCCGGGTTCGATCGCCGACTCGAGGAAGCGGCGATGGACCTCGGCGCCAACGAGTGGGTCACCTTCTGGAAAGTGACGTTCCCGCTCATCCTTCCGGGCGTCGTTGCCGCGGCGCTTCTCGCGTTCGCCCTCTCGATCGATGACTTCATCATCACGAGCTTCGTGTCGGGCACGCAGAACACGTTCCCGATCTGGGTCTACTCCATCATCCGGAACGCGCTGCCGGTCCAGATCAACGTGATCGGCTCGATCATCTTCCTCGTCGCCGTCGGCTACGTCAGCCTGACCACCATCCGCAGCGCACACGCACAGCGGTGACGCTCCCCGACTCCTCGGTGGTCCCCGCGGTGTGGAGCCGGATCACCAACCTCACCGTCGATCGGGGCGATGGATCGTGGCTCACCACGACCGACGGCGAGCGCTATCTCGACTACAGCTCGGGGATCGGCGTCACCAATACCGGTCATGCCCACCCGCGCGTGGCCGCCGCGGTCGCCGCCCAGGCAGCAAAACTCCTTCACGGCCAGCAGAACATCATGTTCCACGAGCCGGGGCTTCGCCTGTACGAGCGCCTGGCCGGGATCCTGCCCGGCGGTCCGTGGCAGGCCTTCCTGTCCAATTCCGGGGCGGAGGCGGTCGAGGCGGCCGTGAAGCTGGCGCGCGTGGCGACGGGACGTCCGGTGATCATCGCGTTTCGTGGCGGGTTCCACGGGCGCACGGCGCAGACGATGGCGCTGACAACGGCCAAGGACGTGTACCGGGCGGCCTTCGAGCCGCTCCCGGGGTCCGTCTACCACACGCCGTTCCCGTACTGCTATCGCGCAGCCGGCGGGGCTCATGCCCCGGACGCCGGCTGTACCTGTGACTGGGAAGCGCAGCTGGACCTGCTGTTCCACCAGGTCATCTACCCGGACCGCGTCGCAGCGATCATCGTGGAGCCCGTCCTGGGAGAGGGTGGCTACATCGTCCCCTCCCCGACGTTCCTCCCGCGGCTCCGCGAGATCACGCGACGGCACGGGATCCTGCTCATCGCCGACGAGGTCCAGACCGGGTTCGGGCGGACCGGCGAGATGTTCGCCGTCCGTCACTGGGATGTCGAGCCGGACATCCTGGTCATGGCCAAGGGCATCGCGTCCGGGCTGCCGCTGTCGGGGATCCTCGCGCGCCGCGAGCTCTTCGATGCCTGGAAGCCGGGGACCCACGGCGGCACGTATGGGGGGAACGTCGTGTCCTGCGCAGCGGCACTGGCGACCCTCGACGTCATCGAGGACGAGGGACTCGTGGCGAATGCCCGTGCGCGAGGCGCCCAGCTGGCGGGCGGTCTGCGCGAGCTCGCCGCCGACTACCCGGTGATCGGGGACGTTCGCGGCCTCGGCTGCATGGTCGCGATGGAGTTCGTTCAGCCCGGCGTCGGCGACGGGCGCACGCCCGATCCGGAGCTTGCCAGGGCGGTGATTGCCGGCGCCCTTGAGCGCAACGTGATCGTCCTGTCGGCCGGATCCTACGGCAACGTGGCGCGGATCATCCCGCCGCTCGTCACGACGGCCGCCGAGGTCGATCACGCGCTCGCCGTCCTCGAGGACAGCCTGCGCGCCGCGACGGCTTGAGTGGGGCCGGGACGGCGAAGGCGATGGCGGACGATGGGCTGACGCCAGAGGAACGTTCCCGGCTTGATCGTTTCGCGGGCGCATTCGATCGGATGAGCGCGAGCGAGTACGCGCTGTTCGCCGTGGACGGACGCGACGCAAGCACGCGCGAGGCCGTTCGGGCGGCGAGCGCGATGCTCGGCCACGGAGCGCGGGACGTCGCGGTGCGATCGGCCGTCGTGGCGTTCAGCGAGGCGGCGGCCCAGGCCTACGATCGGCGCCTGAACATCCCCAACGCGTTCATGCTCTACCAGGTGTTGCCGGGACTTCCCGACGATCGGGTCCGCTTCTTCGCATCGCTCGAACGCGCGGTCGTCGGCCTCATCCTCTGGGACGCCCTCGACGACGCGCACCTTGGCGCGCTCCTCGGTCCGTGGGCGGAGACGGTCGAGCGCGCCGGGATCGGATGAGCGCTTACCGCGGGCCCGAACCGATCTCGCCCGACCGCCTCGAGATCCTGCCCGCCACCACGGATCGCTGGCCCGACGTGGTCGCGCTCCTCGGTGGAGACGGCGACCGCGGCTGTTGGTGCCAGGCCTGGCGCGGCTCGGACTCGCCGCTGGGGCGGGGCGACCCGGCCCGGAACCAGATGCTCCTGCGATCCCAGCTGGCGAACGACGACTTCGCGCCCGGGCTGATCGCCTATCTCGACGGCGAGCCGGTCGGGTGGTGCGGCCTTGGTCCACGGACGGCGATGCCCCGGCTGGTCCGCTCGCGGACGATCCCGTCCGTCGACGACCTTCCGGTCTGGTCGATCGGGTGCTTCCGGATCCGCGTCGGCTACCGGCGCCGGGGCGTCGCGCGGGCACTCCTGGCCGGTGCCGTGGAGTACGCCCGGCAGATGGCCGCGCCCGCCGTCGAGGCATATCCCATCGATGCGGAGGGGGCGCGCGTCGACGTCGGGTTCGGGTTCGTCGGCTTCACCTCGACATTCGAGGCGGCCGGGTTCCGACGGGTCGTGGTCACGGACGCGCACAGCGCCGGGCGGGTGCGCTGGCTCATGCGACTCGATCTCACGAGCTGATCCGGGGCTCAGCCGCGCAGGTGGTCGAGGGTCGCCTCGTGGATGAGCCCGTTCGACGTGACGAAGCCCGGACCTTCGAGCGACCGCCGGCCCTCGACATCGGTCACCCGACCGCCGGCCTCCTCGACGATGAGCATCGGCGCCGCGATGTCCCAGGGCGAGAGGCCCACCTCGACCATCGCCTCGGCGGCCCCTTCGGCCACGAGCGTGTACCCCCAGAAGTCACCGAAGCCGCGATCGCGCCAGGCCGCGTCCAGCCAGCGGGTAAACCCGGGGACCAGGGGCGAGGCCAGCAGGTCGCGGGCCGAGCCGTACACAACCTGCGCGTCCGCCAACTCCGCAACTGCCGAGACCTGCAGGCGACGCGGCGCAGCCGTGCCGGGTGCGCCCACCGACCAGGCTCCCCCGCCCCGCCAGCCATACCAGCGCTCGCCGAGCGCCGGTGCCGAGATCACGGCCGCCTGGAGCTCCCCGGCCCGTTCCACGGCGATCAGGGTCGCGAAGTGGGGCACTCCGCGCATGAAGTTGTGGGTCCCGTCGATCGGATCGATGTACCAGCGGACGTCGGCGCTGCCCGCCTCGGTCCCGTACTCCTCGCCGACCAGGCCGTGATCTGGATGGGCCGCGGAGATCCGTTCGCGAATCACCTGCTCGGCGGCCCGATCGGCCTCGGTCACCCACGAACGGTCCGGTTTCTGGTTCATCACCATGTCGCGCCGGAAGTGGCGGAGCGCGACGACGTCGGTCTCGTCGCAGATTGCCAGCGCAAGATCCACCCAGCCGCGCAGTTCGTCCGCCGAGCCGTCCCTCAGCGACGCACTCCACTCGGGTCCGTAGGCGTCGCCAGACTTCATGAGCGGATCCTGGTTCCTTCCGGGTCGTAGAGCGGCTCACGGGCGACCTCGAATCCGATCCATTCGCCGAAGATATCGATCTCGCCGCGGGTGCCGATCGCCGCCCCGTCGGGCGGCAGGTACGCGTAGGCGATGGACCGCTCGACCGCGAAGCCGTAGCCCCCACTCGTGACGCGTCCGACGATCGCGCCCTCGACCCGGACCGGTTCGTTGCCGAGTGCGACCGAACGTGGATCGTCCAGGACGAGGCCGCGCAGGCGTTTGCGCGGACCGGCCGCCTTCGCGGCCATCAGCGCGTCCCGGCCGATGAAGTCGGTCCCCTTGTCGAGCGCCACCGCAAACCCGAGGCCCGCCTCGTAGGGGGTTTCCTCGGGCGTGATGTCGCTGGACCAGACGCGGTAGCCCTTCTCCAGGCGCAGGGCATCGATGGCGCGGTAGCCGGCGGCGGTGAGGCCGTGGGGCCGACCGGCCTCCCAGAGGCGGGCCCAGAGCGCTCGGCCGTACTCCGCGGGCGGGTAGAGTTCCCAGCCCTGCTCGCCGACGTAGGTCACGCGCAACGCGAGGACCGGGATCTCGCCGATCGTGATCTCGCGGGCGGTCATGTAGGGGAAGCCGGCATCGGACACGTCGTCCCTGGTGAGCGGCCCGAGGATGTCCCTCGCGCGCGGTCCCCACAGACCGAAACAGGCCCGGGCAGACGTCGCGTCACGGATGTCGACCGAGCCGTCATCAGGCCGGTGCTTGCGGATCCACCCGAGATCGTGGTTGCCGAAGGCCGTCCCGGTGACGATCAGGAAGCGATCTTCGGCGAGCCGCGTGACCGTGAAGTCGCACTCGATCCCGCCCCGCTGGTTCAGCATCTGCGTGTACACGATGCTGCCCACCCCTCGATCGATGTCGTTGGCGCACAGACGCTGGAGGAACGCAACGGCTCCACGGCCGTCCACCTCGATCTTGGCGAAGCTCGATTCATCGAACAGTCCGGCGGCCTTCCGTGTGGCCAGGGCTTCGGCACCGATCGCCGGGCTCCAGTGCTCGCCGGCCCAACCGCGCGGGCGGACGGCCTCGAGCGTCGCCCGATCCGAGACGCCCGCGCCGTCCTCGTTCGGGGTGAACCAGTTGGGCCGTTCCCACATCGACTTCTCACCGAACACGGCGCCCAGCGCCGCGACCGCGTCGTATGCCGGCGACAGCCGGAGCGGCCGCGCGGCCTCCCGCTCCTCATTCGGGTAGTGGATGTCATAGTAGGTCGCGTAGTTCTCGAAGGTCCGTGCCAAGGTGAGCTTCTGGCTGCGGTACTGGCTCCCGAACCGCCGGATGTCCATCTTCCAGAGGTCGAGCTCCGCCTCCCCATCCACGATCCAGTGCGCCATCTGCTGGCCGATGCCGCCGGTTCCGGCGATCCCATGAGCACAGAAACCGGCTGCCACGAAGAACCCACGGACCTCACTCTCGCCGAGGATGAAGTCGTTGTCCGGCGTGAATCCTTCCGGCCCGTTGATCATCCGGGTCACGCCGGCGTCGGCGATGGATGGAACCCGACGGATCGCCCCTTCCATGATCGCCTCGAACCGCGGCCAGTCCGGATCGAGCAGCCGGTGGTTGAAGTCGGCGGGGATACCGTCGAGGGACCACGGCTGCGGGTCGCGCTCGTAGCCGCCCATGCACAGCCCGCCGACTTCCTCGCGGAAGTAGCACAGGTTGTCGGGATCGCGCATCGTCGGCAGTCCGGAGTGGACGCCGTCGATCGTGTGGGTGAACAGGTACTGGTGGGCCATCGGGATGATCGGCACCGTCACGCCGGCCATGCGGCCGATCTCCGGGGCAAACATCCCGCCCGCGTTGACGACGACGTCGGCCGCGATGGTGGACCGCTCGCCGCGATGTTCCACCTCGACGCCGCTGACCCGACCCCGCCCCACGTTCACGCCCACGACCCTTGTGTGCTGGCGGATCTGCGCGCCGCGCGAACGCGCGCCAGCGGCAAGCGCCTGGGCGAGGCCGGATGGATCGAGCCAGCCGTCCGTCGGAAGCCACACGGCACCGAGGACACCGTCGGTGGTCATCAGCGGGAAGCGATCCTGCGCTTCCCGCGCGGAGATCAACTCGAGGGGCAGCCCGAATGTCTTCGCCCAGCCCGCCTGGCGCTGCAACTCCTCGTAGCGTGCCCGGCTCGATGCCAGTCGCAGTGAACCGACCTCGTGCCACGACACGTCCACGCCCGTCTCGGCGCTGAGGCGCCGGTACAGGTCGGCGCCGTACATCATCATCCGCGTCAGCGTCGTCGTGGAGCGCAACTGACCCACGAGGCCGGCGGAGTGGAAGGTCGAACCGGAGGTCAGCTCGGCGCGGTCGACCAGGATGATGTCGGTCCAGCCGAGTTCCGCGAGGTGGTAGGCGATCGACGTCCCACCGACGCCTCCGCCGATGATGACGGCCCTGGCGTGTTCGACCACGTGGTTGACGTTCCTTTCCGCTTCGAGGGATCGACCGACTCCGGAGCCCGAACCGACTCGCGCAGGGTAGCGGGTCACGAACCCGGCGCGCTCGACCTCCCGTGGGTCAGTGGCAGGTCGCCGACCCGTGATCGCTGAATGACCCGTCGACGCTGATGAATTGCCAGTCGTACGACGCCTGGTGGAGCGTCATCTTGAGGACACCGTGGGCGAGCGATGAGCGGATGACGCTGTTGGCCACCGGCGCCTCGAACGCCCGGAGTGGCGCCCCTCCGGTTCCAACGACGAACTCACGGATCCCGTCTGTGGCCGGCCGGCCGTCGGGATCCTGGGGCGCGAAACGCTCGTAGTCGTGATCGTGGCCGTTGATCACAACATCGACCCCGGCGGCGTAGAGCACCTGCCAGAACGGATCGACGTCCCTGTCGTTACCGTGGAAGCCAGAGCTGAAGCGGGGGTGATGCCAGATCGCCACCGTGCAGCGCGTTCGAGAGGCCGCCAGCTCCGCCGCCAGCCACGTGCCCTGCGGCGATTCCGGCCCGCATCCGCCGATGTCGCCACAGTTCGAATCGAGAACGATCACGTCCCAGCCGCCCAGCTCGGTGGCATGCCAGCTTGCGTCCGCTGGGCCGGCGCGCGACCCGAACGCGTCGCGGTATCCGGCGAGGCCCTTGGTCCGATGGTCGTGATTACCGGCCGACGGCAGAGTTCGCGCGAGGTGCCGGCCCCACGACGGCGCGTAGCAGTCTCGATACTCATCCGCCGTCCCCGAATCGTAGGCATTGTCCCCGGCCGTGAAGACGGTGCCGTCGATCCCGTCGAGCAGGTTGGCGGTCGCCTCGTCCGCGTCGCCGCTGCAGGTGGCGATGTCGCCCGCGCCCACCAGGGTGACCGTCGGGGGCGTGGTCGCCACCGGCGAACCGGTGACGGTCGGGTGGGTCGTCGGAGTCGTTGACGGGATCGCGGTCGAAGCCGGGCCGCTCGGGTCCGGGACGCCCGCGTCGCGGAAGACGCCAAGGCCGGCAGCCGCACCGACGAGGAGCACGAGGGTCCCGAGGAACACGATGGGTAGCAGCAGCGCAGATTGAACGGGCCGCCGTGGGTTGGGTTCCATGTGCCGAAAGCGTAGCGGGCCTGGCGGTGGAGCGCGGGCGACGGCTCGTCGACCTCTCCCGCCCCCTTCTCTCGACAGGCGTTCGCACTCCGGCGATCATGCCGGGCATGCCGCACAACCTTGCGAGACGGGGCACCTGGTGACCACGATCGAGGAGGTCGTGGCCGCCGTGGGGGACTGGGCCGGTCGCTCGGTGGGAATTCAGCCGCTGCCGGGTGGCCTGACCAATCGCAACTACATCGTGACCGTTGACGGCGAGCGAACGGTCATCCGAATTCCCGGTGCGGAGTCGGAGCTCCTCGCGATCGACCGGACGAACGAGGCGCAGAACACGCGCGGCGCGGCGGAGACCGGCGCAGGAGCTCCGGTCCTGCATGAGCTCCCGCAATTCGGCGTCCTCGTGCTCGGATTCATCGATGGACGGACGATGTCGAACGAAGCCTTTGCCGCCCCCGGAATGCCGGCACGTGTCGCCGCCGTGCTTCGCCGGCTGCACGCCGGCCCGCGATTCCTCCACGACTTCGACATGTTCCGACTCGTTGAGCGGTATCTCGGGGTCGTTGACGAGCGGGCCATCAGGATCCCGGATTGGTACCGGGATGCCCTGCCGGCCGTCGCCAGGATCGAGGCTGCGATGGCCGCCCGGCCGCTGGCGACCGTCCCGTGCCACAACGACCTGCTGGCCGAGAACTACATCGACGACGGGACGGACCTGCGGATCATCGACTACGAGTACAGCGGCAACAACGACCCGACGTTCGAGCTCGGCAACACGTGCCAGGAGCTCGGCTGGGACGAGGCTCGGGTGCGTCAGCTGTGCGCCGCATACTTCGGAGAGGCCACGCCGGCACTGGTGGCCCGGATGCGCCTCAACATGATCATGTCGGACGTGGGCTGGACGCTGTGGGCGGCGATCCAGGCCCGGATCAGCCCGATCGAGTACGACTTCTGGGGCTGGGCCGAGGAGCGCTGGGCGCGGGCGACCGCGATGCTCGATGGCCCCGACTTCGGGGATTGGCTGCGCGACGTCCAGGGCTGAGGCGCCGAGGACGGCGGCTCAGCCCTGCGCCCAGGACGGCAAGCGGCCCGGTAGGCGCGGCC
>ERZ1292633.134-Hain-H41-02um-R1-134-length-100807-cov-187_pt1 | contig 100807 bp, 99 predicted proteins | sample MGYA00564406_ERZ1292633 | MGnify/ENA primary metagenome ERZ1292633 (study PRJEB36523, sample SAMEA6512639) | groundwater metagenome | collected 2019-01-08 | study: AquaDiva: Metagenomics assemblies of 32 groundwater samples
GTCCACTCAGGACCATGTCGTAGAGGTGGTCTCAATTTCAAGGGGAGCAGGATACGTGAGTAGACAAACCCGACCAGCGTGGAAGTCAGTATGAGTGATGGGGGCATGGCGAGCTACCGATACGGACGTCGATCAACAACGTACCGCCTCGCAGAGAGAAAATGCTCGCGGCTCAACCTGGTGAAAATAGCTTATCGGTTGAAGAGAAGTCTCCGCAAGTACACTGGACGAAAGCGATACACATCACCATCCACAACACTACGATACGGACACACCCACGCATTAAAGAACAGGCGATAGCTCGCAGACCATCGCCTATCCCTCATCCGTGTGGACGGACACGTGAACTCGTAAACCCTTTCCCCGGTGTCCTATAGCAGACTACTTACTGGCTCTTCTTGTATACCACTAAGCCACCGATAAAAATCACGCCCATGACGATCATAAACATTACGAGAGTGTCCATGGATAGCTCCTTTCCTTAGAACCACGACCCCGAACATTTTCGCCTACCATCACATTGTGTCGTCGCCCCATAGAAGACCTGATGAAGTCACAGCGAGCAGCCTCCCAATCCGGAAGGCCGCCCGCAGCGGGCGCTTAGGACGCCTGGAACATTTTGTCTGTAGTGATAAAACCCGCACGAGGAACAGGCTTGGAGGCAATCCATCAAGAGCACTGCGATCCCCCCAGCGATGACGTACTCACGCCAGCCGATAACTTCCACACGGCTCATCAGATTTAATACTGGATTCCCTACACGGGAATGTGACAGCCGAGAGAGAACCGGCTAACGTGACTGGGGAGACGCCCGCCCATAACTCGGCGGGCCATTGTAATCCGGTGGACTAAGGTCTTCCATCTTCACCTCCTCCTTGATTCGGAATCACGCGGAGAATTGTGTAGATATCGAGCTGTACTTTCTCTGTATACCTCTTCCAGCCTAACTGTCAACTGGGGTAATTCAAATTTCTTCTGAATTTAAGAAAAGCATAAGCTATGCCACCTCCATCGGAGGACACAAGAAGTGAAACGGGAGATAAGGCCTGTCATCTATCTTATTTCACGATGAGTTGATAGGCCAGCAGAATACTACCGCTGTACACGTAAGATGGGGCCAAGGGTCAGCCATTTGGACGGACCCAACGCCGCCATATGAGGTAAATGGGCGACGTACCAGAACACGACGTCTTGCTCCTGCACTCCCTGATTATCTTGGTCGTATCCCAGCTGACCTCGCGCTCCGAAACTCCAAGGTACGTCTTCGCTGGCGTTGGCTCGACGAATCGCCACATCAAGGTCGGCAAACCTGTCTCGTTCGCCATCATCCTTCAGCGGAACATACCCGGCACCAGGCAGGATCCAGACTCCGTGGCCATTCAGTTGATCGCGTACCAACCACGTCTTCTTGAGTGCGGGAATCTTGACGTCGTTTCGCTCATTCGCATACTTCCGCCAGCCTAGCCCCCACCCACGATCCGATCCCCCCTCCTCATGAACAAAGACCTGATCCATGCCGTTCCCGTTGATATCAAAATCAAACCGCCAATAGGGATGATGATCATGGTTGGTGTTGCACGACAAGCCCCGGCTATGCAGAACGGGACGGAGCTCGCCGTCGTCCGATAGGTGCCATGCTTGGTAGAGGTGATATTCCCCGATCCGGGCATAGACCCCCAACTCAAGCCACTTCACATTATTCTGAGTTGAGCGTTCCATGCAGACTTTCTGGTCGCCACAGTTGACGATCGGCACCAAATCCTGCCACCGCAGCCGATCTTGGAATGGGCCACAGCGCCCACTCTCGGCACGTGACCCGAACCAGGTGAAGGGATTCCACCAGACCATCTCTTTGACGTACTTGACGCGCACGACGGGCATGCTGGCCTTGGTGAGAATCAGCTCATCGGCATACTTCACGTTTCGCAACGCCAAGCCCTGGTTGTCCCGAACTTCCCAGTCGAAACTCCACCGCCCCCAATCCACATGTTCGGACTGCGTCTCGGCCATGGCAGATCTGGACCAGACAAGGACGCAGCACATCAACAAGCCGGTGTACCAGATACGGGTCATCCCATTCCTCTCACGAGCGAGGCGGCTCCTCACCGGCCTCAAGAACCTTATCCTCTGTCAGATCAACCACTGCCCAATATTTTGGATCTCCGTCCTGCCCATTTGAAAAGGTAATCCAGATGGTCCGATGTGCGTACCCTGGATCGTTTCTGAAGAACCCGCGATCGGGTTGCATGAGGAGCCCGTGACCTTGGAGTTGCTCGACCTTGCCAGCCAGGCGTGGATCGGCTTTGGCCAGTTCAATGCCTCGTTGAATATCCGGTTGACCTTCTGGTGGCTGATACCCCTTCAGGTGAGCGACGCTGAGCACGCCCGTCTCTTTCATGCGGACTTCTACGGCAACATTTTGACTGTAATTGTAATAGACAAGTCGGGCGAGGTTTGTGGTCAGTCGACAGCATCCGAAACTGACTTTGCCGTCTGATGGCAAACGATCCGCATCGATAAAGGCCCAGCGACTTCCCAAGAGTGGCACCACTCGGCGATCACTTTCTGCTGCTTTTCGTAAAGCTGCCACCTCATTCGCGGTCAACACAGCTAAGGCATTTGTGGACCGTTTCACGGCAGTCTCTGAAACAGCCCCGACCATTTTGGGCTTGTGGTGCCCGGCAGTGTCGTCACCAGTAAATTGGAGCACGTGAGGAGAAGGAGGCTTTTCGGGCAACTTGCTCTTCTGCACGAGGGTCTCGGGATCCTCGGGACCAAACGGACCCCGCGAACCGGCATCGAGGCTGCAGCCATAGCAGAGGCCGATGATCGTCAACAGAAAGAGCGTTGGCCACCCCGTTCGGTAGGTCACAGCGTTACACCGCTAGCTTCCCTGCAATTCCCAAGGCAAGTCTGGAGATCTGCGCGGCTGCCTTGATGACGGCAGCCCGCTTTTTTCGCGAGGCCGCGTTCAGAATGGCTTCCTTCATGAGCTCTTTATAGGCTCGAATCTCATCCTTACTGAAGGGAACGATCTGCGCGATGGTTTCATTATTGAAGGTATTGGCTAGTTGGACGTACAGGTTGGAGATTTCCGCCGCATAAATCCCTCGACGAAGGGGATCATTCTTGTAGGTTTCAAATTTCTTCCGTAGTGCCGCCACCGCTTCAAGGAGTGCTTTTTGGCGAACTTTGGTTTCGTCCTGCTTTCCGATCTCGAATTCGACCGTTCCTAACTGATCGATCAGGGCCTTGGCCTCCTCACGAGCCTGATCTACCTCAACGGATAAGTTACCGATTTCTTCCTGAGCACTTTCGGCGGTTTCCATCAACTGCTTGATCAAACTATCGTTATCTTCCAGAAAACCGACGACCCCCGCGATACTGGTCTCCATGGCACCTCCTCTATTGCCCGTCGTCTTTCTTCAGTTTGTCCAGAAGGTCGACCAAGTCGGCGGTAAAGGTATGCCCGCGTTGCAGTGTCCGTGAGCGGATGATGCGCGAGCCTGTGACCTCCTCCAATGCGTCATTGACGGTCCGGGAATGATTCAGAATCTCCATGATACGCTCAGACTGCCCTGGGGCCTGCTCTACCAAGGCAGCCACGAACTCCGGATCGACGGAAGCCAAGCCCGACTTATCCGCATAACGCTTCACCTGCGCATGGATCGCCGCCGTGTGCTTCCATGAGTCGTTTAGCGCATTGGCCGTGTCGCGTAGGCCGCAGAAATCTTCTTCAAACTGATCCCATACGGCTTTTTCAAGTCCCTGATATTCAATCAGGTACATTTGGCCGACCAGATAGGCCGCTGCATACGCCGCCTCGCCTTTCTTACTGACGACATTCCGATACGAGGAAAGCACGAATTGATGCTTAGCTTCTTGCGCTTGCAACGCTTTAACACTCTCATGGAGGGAGCTACGTGCCTGTTCCAAGAACTTGATACGCGCTTCTGTTTCTTTCTGGAACAGGTCGATATTGGTCTGAGCCGCATCGATCTTCGTGCCTTCCTGCCGAATCAGATCTCGGACTGCATCACTATGAATCGAATGACAGCCCACTGCGCTGATCACGATGAGCCCGATGCTCACGCCTCTGACTATCTGTCGGATCATACCGGTTTCCTCCTGCTCAGGAGCAATCCATCATCGGCGCAAAGTCCGCACGGCCGCTGCGAGCGGCTGCACTTCGTCGCGGGACAAAGTGACGTCAATATCGAGGTACTGCTTAATAATCGCATTGATTCGGCGAAGCGCACCCACGTTGTTGCGGTACTGATCGAAGGCCGTGAGATCCACGGTTGAGGAGGCTTGTCCGTCCTTTTCCACACGCTGCACAACTCGGCCAGTGAGTTCGGGAAGCTTCTGGAGGAGATTGCTCATGTCGCCTGTACCAGCCTGAAAGACGACCTGACCATTCGGCCCTTTCCGCTCCGGGAGATTTTTGAGACGAATGTCATTGATCAGCGCGATGACCTCAGATCCCAGAAGTTCAGCATCATCCTTCGCCAATTCCGGCTCGGGCACATCGGTTACCTTGGGGTTGGTCGTGGCCCACTGCAACGCCAAGTTGAGCTTGAGCCTGGTTTGAACATGGCGATACCACTGGTGCTGCCGTTCGGTGACATTCGTTACCAACTCTCGGTATTGCTCCATCAACCGCTGGTTCTCGGCATATCCCTGATCCTTGGCGATCAAGGCTTGTTTGACTTCCGGCGGAGTGGAGCAGCCGAGACAGACCAGACTCATCGCGACAAGAACCTGGGCTGCTTTCATGGCGATTCCTCCTTCCGACTCACGCCTGGAGCGAACCTTCACAGAGCCCCAGATGCCGTCTGACTGCTCTCTCTTACGAAGGTGGAGCAGTGCAGGAAAAGCGAGTTACTATCACTCACTGCACATAGATTATGTTGATAGTATGGACGTGTTCGGCGTGCAAGTATACAGAGGCTAGTACAACTCAGTAGATTTCCTAGGTGAGCCCACGTATGACTTCTAGATAGTATGCCTCAAGAAGCGCAGCGCGTGCTTCTTCCATCATGACCAATTGCCGTTGGTCGAATGTATTCGCGCAGTAGAGATAGTGCGTGTCATCCACGAAGCCCAGCTCGACATGCACTTGTCGGCCATCAAGCTCCTCGCGCGTCAATTCCTGAGTGACCGTTCGTTCCGACAACTCTTCCCAGGCCACCTGCGCCGAGGGTCCATGATTCTCATAGAGCGGTGCATTGGAATCGATGGAGTTCGCCAGCATGGTGTTGAGATTGAAAAGCGTCCCATCATCCAACTCCGGCAACTCATCCCAAGCCGCCGTGGTCTGAGTCCCGTTACTCAACACATAGAATGGTCCATCTTCCACCACTTCTTCGATGGATCGATAGTGAATCGGATCCGCAGGCTGCACAAGCTGTAACCCCCTGCCAGCCAGCGCACGCTGAAACGGGACTCGCCTGGACAACTGCCGTGTTTTTTCGCATACAATCATGCGGCCATATGGGCGTAGAACCTGGCACAGGTGATCAAGTCGGCGCGCCAAACCTGTCCGCTGTTCAAACACCATCTGCTGCGATGGATCGTGTCCACGATCAAACGTCCGCCAACTCTCGCTGGGTATCCCAGGATCCTGTTCGGCCTGGAGCAGTGCGTGCGTCGCCAACACCAGATCGAAGGATCCTGAAAAAGGTTCTTCTTGGAGATCCAAGCAGATGAACCGAAGATTACGCAGACCCAAGTCCTTCGCCTTTTGTTGTGCGATCGCAATGGACGCCGGCGAGCGATCGACGCCGACTACATTCGCATCAGGGAAACGGAGGGCATACCAGGTTGTCAGAATGCCGAGGCCACAACCGAAATCGAGCATGTCCTGAGCCTTGCCGAGGTGCGACATCGCTTGCAGTCCGATCGCTTCATAATATTCATACCGCTGGCTATAGAGAACCGGGAAGATCTTCGGACGCGCAGCTAGATCATAGAACGCCCTTTCATCGACAGAATCGCCTGTGCGTCTTCGTTCGGCATGGATGTTGAGCTGGTTCAGCTCTTCGACGGAGAGCTGTTGTCGCTGCCACAAGAAGTACTCACGATCGGATGTGAAGTGTCTGAGCCCCCACCACGCAAGATGCTCTCGAAGCGATTGCCCCAGTGGGTTATTCGTCATGTGCTACGCCTGCTCAAAACGGTTCACAGCAAGGCTGCAAGGAGTGAGAACCACGAGGCGTACGCAGTGCGGGTCCTGGACGTGGCTCGAACGACTGAGAAGAAAGCTGGGAAGCGTTTTGAGCGGGCATCTACGGCCGTTTGAGCATGATGGCGTCAAAGTACGCTTCCGGCACCGGATGGGGAAGCCGAAGCTGCCCCGACCCGAAGGCCACATACTTCTCGCAGGTCAGCTGTTCCAAACCGATTGGACCCTTCGCGTGCAGTTTCCCCACGCTCAGCCCCACGTCGCTCCCCATTCCGAAGCTATCGCCGGCATGAATCCTGGTTGATGCATTCACCAGCACCGCACTGGCATCAACTTCTCTGGTGAATCGCATGGCCGACTCATAGCGTGTGGTGGCGATTCCGGCGGTGAGACAGGGACCATGCGTCTTAATATGGACCAACGCTTCATCGAGGTCTTCAACCATTTTTACAGCCAGGGTCGGACCGGCGAACTGCGTTTGCCAATCCGCCTCTGTCGCTGGGATGATCGCGGTATGTCCCGTCATCGCCATTTGCCCCATGAGTGCAACCGTCTTTGGGCAGGCATGCACTTCCACCTTGAATTCATCCAGCAGGCGGTTGATCAACGGAGGCAGGAACTGCCTAGCCACAATCTGCTGCACCAACAAGGTATCCAGCGAATTGGAGGCTCCCACCTGCTGCACCTTCGAGTTGATCACCAGGTTTTGCGCGACCGAAATATCGGGGGTTTCATCGATGTACAACTGCGTGAGGCCCCCATCATCGCACAGCACCGGGACCTTGGCTTGCTCCGCAACCGTCTTGCGTAACCCAGCTCCGCCACGCACAATGAGCGCATCGAGGATTTTTCCTGATCGCATCAGATCGAGCGCGACTTCTTTCTCTTGGCGATCGATGAGCACCCAGGCCCCATGGGGTATGCCGTGCTCCGTTGCCGCCTCACGAAATCGCCCATCAATCGCCTGATGCGTCAACTTCCATTCCGGCGCCCCACGAAAGATACAGAGATTGCCCGCCTTCAGACACAGTGCAATCGATTCCACGGTAACGAGCGGACTCCGTTCGGAGATCACGCCGACCACTCCGATTGGCACCCTCACCCTGGAGACCTGTAACCCATCCGGACGTTCCCATCGCGATGTCACGGCACCGACGGGGTCCGGCAGATCGGCGATGAAATGCAGCCGCTCGACCATCTCGTTCATGTGCTCGGTCGTCAGACGGACGCGAGCCACAGCAGCCTTCATCCGATCTTTCATGTCCGCATTCTCAAAGGACTTTCCCACAGCCTCGACATCTTTGGCATTTTCCGCGAGAATAGCGCCTTGATCCGCAGCAACTCGATCGGCCACCGCATGCAGCGCCCTCGCCTTCACAGGACCAAAAATCAGAGCCAGATCAACAGATACTTTTCTGCAATCTTTCAATAGCTTATCAAGATACAACTTGACCGGAACTTCAGTCGACATAGGGGCCATTCTTCACGAGATACAGCTTCCAATGGGTCATTGCAATCACTCCATCTCCCTGAGACAATACCGGATACTTGGGTTTTTAGAGCCTCGGACTATACCACGCGTTTTTTTCATGAGTAAATGACCTGAACGCCTCACGTTTTTCACTGCTACAATTGCACCGGAGGATGGCGAATGAGAAGTTGGCATGCTGGCTCGCGTTGGCGCAAGAGAAAGGAACAGCGATGCGCTCACTAGTTCACGTGACGGGACATGGTTTCAAGACGGCTCTCTGTGTATTGTTGACGGTATTACTGGGAGCCTGTGCTCAGATGAAACCGGTAAACCCGCTAGGTCCCCCCACACAAGCTACGCCCGAACAAGTGACCGAACGAGAACGGGAGAATCAACCGCCCAAGGTCGTACAAGCCCGTCCCAACGGCAGCAGTCCTCAACAATGCCTGGTCAATTTCGACGATGAGAGCGCGCTGGAACATATCTATTCCCAGGCGAGATCAACCTTGGCATACAGGACGAGCCGAATCGGATTCGGCCCCTTGCAGACTTGTGATCCATCGAAACACAGCGACTGCTGGACCTATCGCCAGCGCTGTTCCAAGCATGACATCAACGTCGACACGATCGGCCTCACACATTTTCACTTGAGCATGGAAACGGGGATCGAATGCTACACCCTTCCGGATCCTGGAGACGGCCTCGGCCGTGGATTCGGCAAACTTGTGGACTTTAGATGCACAGAGGTTGATTGGGCGAAAACTCCCCGCGTCCTGTCTTCGCATGATCAGAATCAATGGGTCAAAGTTTGGGTGAGCAATCCTGAGAATCGTGCACCGACTTATTTCGACATGGAATCGATTCAGGTGCTGCCCGATACTGCAATTCAACTCTGGTTCCGGAAACGCGATGGAACCTGGTGGTTCTGGCCGGATCTGAAGGCTGGCAATACCTGGAACATCCGTGAGCATACACGCGATGTATCGGAAGTCCGGATCCGGGGCACCAAGGTTGGACGAGCCAGTTCCTATCTGATCGGCTCATTGGTGGTTCGAGACTAGCCGAACGAAGGCCAAAACAAGCGATACCGACTCATACGGTACGGCGAGAACTCTCTGTCATCAAGGATACGGTAGATGCCGACCGGCGCTTCCCCTCACGGGCCAGCACGGTAGCCAGCCAGGCCCAGGCAATCATGAGTGGCACGCATGCCAACGCAATATGGGCCGTGGTGGCACCCAGGGCTCTGACTCCGGTGACCAGCCACCCCGTCGAGGCATCGCCACCCCGTGAGATAGCCGTGTCGATGAAATTCTTCGCTTTGTATTTCTCTTCTCGGCTGACAACAGTAAAGAGAACCTCGCGCGCAGGCTTTGATAACGCATACTCCCCTACCCGACGCAACACAGAAAAGACGACGTAGACCCCGAGAGTCGGCCACAGCGCGATACCGAGAAACCCTATCAGGCTGATCACCGGAAGAAACAGTAAGGGCGCGACCAGACCAAACCGGCTGATAACGCGTTTGGTCACGAACATCTGTGTCAACCACGTCAACAGACCAGTCGTAAAATCGAGCGAGGAGAAGAGGCGTGTCCTGGCTTCAGGCTGATCCAAATATTCCGAGACCAGGCGCGTCTGTTCGAGGTACAGGAACGTCGCGGTCATGGTTAAAAAGGCTAGATAGCCGCAAATCCCAAGCAAGTAGGGTGACGATATCGTCAAGCGAATACCAGCGAGGAAACTTCCGCGAAGGGGATCACCTGGTCGCGTCTGATGGTGGACGGACTGTTCGCGCCCCCATCGGTCGAGTCGATAGACACATCCAAGGCACAGCGTGAGAAACAGCATCGAGGCTAACATGAGCACCGGAACGGGAACGATAAATGTCAGGCCTGTCGTGATCAGCGGCCCCACCAACGCGCCGCTGCTCCCTCCGGCCGCAATGACGCCAAACAGCCGTGCCCCCTGCTCCGGTGTAAACAGATCGGCCATAAAACTCCAGAAGACCGACACAATGAAGAGATTCATCACCGACAACCAGACAAAAAAACTTCGGGCCACCCACTCGGGATACAGATGACTCATCATCAGTATATAGAAGGCCAACAGATTCAGAATAAAGAACGCATAGACGGTCAACAGCAGCCGGTAGCGGGAGCATCGCGCCGAGAGCCATCCGAATAGTGGCGTGGCCGCGAGCATGGTGAGGAATGTCGCCGTCATCATCCAGGGAAGATGTTTCAATCCCCCTTCAATGGCCATTTCGTCGCGCACTGGACGGAGAATCGAGTATCCACACAAGAGACAGAAAAAATAGACGAAGGCCCACACCAACGGGACGAATTCTTCCCGTTTCACACCGAGGGAGTACGCCCACCCAGTCAGTCGTGTGTGATTCAATCCAACCATAGACCCGCAGTGTAGCAGGTGTGCCTTCGCCTGCAAGTGGCAGATCTGTTAGAATACCGGGACCGTACGGAATTCTTGGGAGGCCGAACAGTATGATCGATCTTCGTAGCGACACCGTGACCAAGCCGACGGACGAGATGCGGAAAGCCATGGCGCGCGCTGAGGTCGGCGATGACGTGTATGGAGAAGACCCGACTGTCAATCGGCTCCAAGATATGGCGGCAGCCATGCTCGGCAAGCGGTTCGCGCTCTTCGTCCCCTCCGGCACCATGGCCAATCAACTGGCGATTCGATCACACACTCAACCGGGACAGGAAATAATCGTCGAGAGCAAGAGTCATGTCGTTCGCTATGAACAGGGCGCAGCTGGGGCACTGGCCGGGGTGCAACTTCATTGGGTGACCGGTGAGCGGGGAATTATGACTGTCGAGCAGGTGGAAGCCGCCATCAGACCGAACGACGCGCACAGCATCACAACGGCCTTGATCTGCATCGAGAACACGCACAATGCCGGTGGCGGCACGATTTATCCGCTCTCCACAATCGAAAAAATCCGAGCTCTCGCGGTGAGACATGGCATTCCCATGCACCTCGACGGAGCCCGGCTCTTTAATGCCGTGGCCGCCACCACCTTGCCGCCGACGGTGTACGCCCAACACTTCGAAACCGTCTCCCTCTGTCTCTCGAAGGGGTTGGGCGCCCCCGTTGGATCGCTGCTGATCTCGAATGACCAGCGACTCATGGATCACGCACGCCGCTTTCGCCGAATGTATGGAGGCGCGATGCGCCAAGCAGGCATCCTGGCCGCCGCCGGCATCTATGCGCTAGAGCGGCATGTCGCTCGGCTCAAGACCGACCATGAGCATGCGAAAAAACTGGCTCGCCAACTCCAACACATTTCCGCAATCCAGATTGCGCCGCAGCACGTCGAAACGAATATCGTCATCTTCGACATCGTCGACGAGCACCGTTCTCCGGCCGAACTCATAGCCGCGCTCAAAGAGCACGGCGTGCTTATTAACGCCGTTGGAGGACAAAGCTATCGAGCGGTCACCCATCTGCATATCACGGACAAGCAGATCGACGAAGCCGCGGACGTCTTTGCCAACGTCCTCAAACGTTGACACTATATTCCTCCATCCATAGAATGCCCAAGCGACTAGGTCTTTCGCCTGGTGCGGCCCCACGAGGTTGGAGACCAGCAAGAACGAGCGCCAGGCGCTACGCTAGTCGATTCAGAGGATTTGCACACACGATTCATTATCATGGAATTAGAACACGTCATGGACACACAGCACACAACCAGCACTCCCACTCGCGAAGAACTGAACGCCGAGCTACTCGAAGTCCCGGAACCGCCGGAGCAGCCCGAGTTGCCGCCACCCCCTGGATTTGAAGCGAATGTAGAAGTCGCGTTACGGCATATCAAAGGCCGACGGGGCGGTGACCTTGTCGGCGTCATCCTCATCGGGTCGGGAGCTCGGAAGGCTCTCACGCTCCACAGCGATATCGACTTGATCGCCCTCGTCAAGGGAGAGGCCGATAGTCACGAAATCCTTCGTGTCGGCGATCGCCTCGCGGATATTCGCTACCATGGATACCAGTCCGTCGAGGAAGACCTCGCGTACTCACTTCGGCTCCCCTCCCTGCTACGAAAAGGCAGGATTCTCTTCGATCACGACGGCATCTGTGTGAAGCTGACTGAAAAGATCCACCACCGCTTTCGCCAAGGTCCTCCGCCGACATCGATCAATGAACAGATTCGGCTGAAGGCCGAATGTTACCATCTGTTGGGGAAAGCACAGGATCTCGTAGAGAAACCAGGAACAGCCCACTACCTATTGACGCTATTTTACGAGGATTGCATCTCCGCATTCTTTCGTTTGAGAGGGTTTTGGTTGGTCGCTCCAGTAGATGTTCATCGGTTTATGTTTTCACGCGAACCAGCCCTTGCGGACCTCGCTGGACAGTTCCTCACAGCCACCACCCTCACCGAGCGGCTCAACTTTGGCCGGCAATTTGCCGATCTCCTCTTTAAGGATGTCCCGAATCCTGCTCGCATCGACTGAAGAGAGCAGTGCATTCAACCGGTTGCCTCCGCGTTGGGAACGTGTTTCGTACACAACGTGAGAGGAACCGTACCTGCCTGCAAATCGATCGACGGACGCCGCATTGGCTGTGACCGGCGACAAACCAAGGAGCACCCTTATGGAACTGGGATTTATCGGACTCGGCAAGATGGGGATGAACATGGTGACGCGCCTTCGGCGCGACCAACACCGCGTCGTAGTCTACGACCGCTCGAGCGACTTGATCAAACAGGCCGAGGGCCAGGGCGCGATCGGTTCCTCATCCCTTGCTGATCTTGTCAGTAAGCTCAGCGCCCCGCGTGCTGTCTGGGTAATGGTGCCTTCCGGAGCCCCGACCGAAGAAACTATTCAGGCTGTAGCTGCATTGTTGCAACCAGGTGACACCATCGTGGACGGTGGAAATACCAGGTTTCACGACGATGTGCGGCGGGCTGCCGAGCTCAAGAAAAAAGGCATTCACTACGTTGACGCGGGAACCAGTGGAGGGATCTGGGGACTGCAAGTCGGCTATTGTCTCATGGTCGGCGGAGAAGACGCAGCCGTCAAACGGCTTGAACCGGTGTTCAAGACCCTGGCGCCTGAAAACGGCTGGGCTCACGTCGGTGCGGCCGGTGCCGGGCACTATGTGAAGATGGTGCACAACGGCATTGAGTACAGCATGATGCAAGGCTACGCCGAAGGATTTGAGTTGATGTCGAAGAGCGAGTACAAGCTGAACTTGGCGCGCGTGGCCGATCTCTGGATGCACGGGAGTGTCGTCCGGTCCTGGTTGTTGGAACTGGCCGCGGGCGCGCTCAAGGACGATCAAAAGCTGGAAAAACTGAAGGGGTACGTGCAAGATTCTGGCGAAGGCCGCTGGATGATCGCCGATGCCATCGAGAAGGACGTGCCAGTACCCACTCTCACGACAGCGCTCTTTACGCGGTTTCGTTCGCGGCAGGACGAATCGTTTGCTGAAAAGATGCTGGCAGCCCTGCGAAATGCCTTTGGCGGCCACTCGGTCCGACGATAATGGTCTGGCCTCATTGAGGAGATCCTGATGGCTCAAACGAATGGTCAACGAATCGATATCCACCCCACGCAGGAACCACTGCCGCCGGTCGAACCTTGTACCCTGGTCATTTTTGGAGGTTCAGGCGACTTGGCTCGTCGACGTTTGATCCCGGCAGTCTACAATCTCCTCCTCGACGGGTTACTCCCGTCGAACTATGTCGTGATCGGCCTGGGCCGTACCCCCATGAGCGATGAAGAGTTCCGAGCCAGCGTCCGCGATGGCGTCGTCAAACATTCCCGACAAGCTCTCATCGAAGATACGTGGAATGCCTTTTCCCAACACCTGTTTTACTTGGCGGGAGGAAACGACGACGCGCAGACCTATGTGCGCCTGAAGGAACGGGCCGAAGAACTTGAGCGTAGGTTCCAACTGCCCGGGAACCGAATTTTCTACCTCAGCATTCCCCCCAGTTCCTTTACTGATGTCTGTGAGGGATTGTCCCATTCTGGACTGGCAGGAACTCCTGGAGCTCGTTCGCCCTATACACGCATCATCGTGGAAAAACCGGTTGGGCGCGATCTGGCCTCCGCACAGGCCATCAACGAGGTCACAGGCCGCGTCTTCGACGAATCGCAGATCTTCCGAATCGATCATTATCTCGGGAAAGAGACCGTTCAGAATCTCATGGTTGTGCGCTTCGCCAACAGCATTTTCGAGCCCATTTGGAACCACAAATACGTGGATCACGTCCAAATCACCGTGAGCGAAGCGGAAGGCGTCGGCACGCGAGCAAGCTACTATGAAGAAGCCGGCGCACTTCGCGACATGATCCAGAACCATTTACTACAATTACTCTGTCTGGTTGCGATGGAGCCACCGTACTCGCTCGATCCGAATGTCGTGCGCAACGCCAAGATGGAAGTGCTCCGCTGCTTGCGGCCCATCACGGAAAAGGACGCGGACAAATTTACCGTGCGGGCACAGTACACAGAAGGAACGGCCCATGGCACACCAGTACCCGGCTATCGACGCGAAAAAGGCGTCACACCGAACTCCACCACTGAAACCTACGTGGCTATAAAATGCTTCGTGGAGAATTGGCGATGGTCCGGAGTCCCGTTCTACTTGCGGACAGGGAAAGCGTTGCCTCTGCGCGCGAGCGAAGTCGCCGTGCAATTCAAAGAAATTCCGCAGATCCTCTTTAACGCTAACGCACAGAATCCTCAAGCCCCAAATGTCTTAGCCTTGAAAATTCAACCGGAAGAAGGACTCTCACTCCGTATCGTCTCACGGGTTCCCGGCACTCGCGCACAGACTCATCCAGTTGAAATGAACTTCAAGTACGGAGAAGTATTTGGACGACCGTCTCCAGAGGCCTACGAGCGCCTCCTACTCGATGTGATGGCTGGAGATGCCTCTCGTTTCATGCGGCGCGATGCTGTGGAAGCATCTTGGGCTTGGATCACCCAGATTCTCGAAGCCTGGGACAAGTCGGGACAACGGTGGCTCCCCGAGTATCAAGCCGGTACATGGGGACCGGTGGAAGCCGATCGGTTGATTCAAAACGACGGCCGCACTTGGCGAGTGCTGTAGACTGATCTGCACGGAGACCGATCATCGACCCAACGCAATTCGGATTTGTTTCGCAATCTCATCCCTCTTTCCCAGCCCACCGATAAATTTTACGAACTCCCCGTTGCAATACAACGCCAGTGCGGGAAGCGAGGAGACTTCCAGTTCGGCGGGAATCTGAAAATTTTCGTCGACGTTCATTGCCAGGATGAATACCCGCCCGCCCAACTCTTGCTGCAACTGCTCAAGCTCCTTCATCAAAGCCTGGCAATGGCCGCAGCCTGGCTTCCAGAATTCGACTAACACCGGAACAATGCTTGCCTCCACCACCCGGTCAAACTCTCGATCAGTGACGGCTTGGAGCATAGAACTCATAGCTGCTTGTTCTGCGCAAACAGCGGCTTCAAGATATGGGCTACCTGCTCGGCAAACAGCCGATATCCGGCGGTGGTCAGATGAATCCCGTCGTTCGAATAGATCGCCGCCAGTTGGCCACTCCCCGGATCTGCAGTAGCTGCAAAAAGATCGACAAAGGCAAGGCATTTGGAGCTGGCATACTCTCGGATGAGCTTATTCATCTGACTTCGGCGGGTAAGATGCTCAGCAACCCATTCCTGTCCTTCTTGGCTGCCCGAAACATCTTCCACTCGAATCGAAGGCACCGTCACAGGAATCGGAACCGCACCCATCGCCAGGGTCTGTTCGTACATCTTGATGAGATTGGCCATGATTTCGGATGGTGACGCATTCCATCCTAAATCGTTCGTGCCACCAAGAATCGGGACATAACCCGGTTGATGATTGAGTACATCTCGCGCGAACCGCATGACCATTTCGCCGGTCAACTCACCGCAGATCCCGGAAATACAGACGTGCACCTCATCGCTAACAAGGGATTGGAGAAACTGTCCGTACGGAGTCTCCCGCCCGGTTGGGTTGTCTCGTGTCGGCGACTGAAAGCCTGCTGTCAGACTATCGCCAAAACAGATCACAAGGGGAGTCCTACTCGTTCTACTCATGTGCGGTTCGATTCTACCGATGCCACTCGTGGCAAACAAGCCATTGGATCACGTACGTATTCAGAGTCCTACGACTGCAGAGAACGGTGATTTTCTTGACGAATCTGCGATCTGCCGGTAGGTCTTACGTATGACGACGGACCTCAAAACGGCTCAAGAAATGATGGCCGCCGCAGTCGCCACGCGCACAGCTGAAGACCCGGAGATTCTTTCCGCCAAACGTGTCTTAAAACTCCTGGACAAGACGGCCAAATCGAACCGGACGTACGGCTCAGCAAATCCCGTTGCCTTGAAATTTACCCAGCAGCTATTCGAAGAATTGACCACTCATCTCACCACGTATGCACGACTGGCGTTCCTCGTTCAACGATCCGAATTGCTGTGCAAGGACGCTGTCGTCTACCAGGCAGAACAGGATGGAGGGAGCGAGAATTTCGCCTTCAAACTGTACGCCGACGGCATCCGAGAACTCGTCCTGCACGAGGGACTCACACAAGAAGACCTGTCGCTCTTCCTTGCCTCCCTCTGGAACAACGTCGATTCGAATGAGGATGACGATGATATCGTCACACGCCTATGGGCTCGAAATCTCTCGACAATCACGCTCACAACGGCCGAAGAACTCTCAAAGTCGTCGGTAGGTAACGACAGCCTTGCCAGCAGCATGAGTTCGTCCGATTCAACGCTCAGAGAGTTGCTGGATCAAGAGCGAGAACGGAAAAAGCGGGCCAAAGAAGAGACCGGCGCTGAGGGCGGTGGTTCAGGAAACGCCAAAAACCGTTTCCAGTCCGGGCTTGCAGGCTATGAGGTCACGGAAGAAGAACTGGCCGTCCTCGTGCAAGAAATCGAGGCAGAGCGTAAACAGGATAGTCTCATGTACATCCTGGACATGTTGACCGCCATCCTCGCCTCAGAGAAATCTCCCGCGTTGCTGACGAAACTCTTCAATCTGTGGGGCACCGTCGTGGAATCCCTTCTTCGCGGAGGCAAATGGACGGTCTTGGAGAACGTCTTAAGCCTCCTCCATGAAACGGATGCCGTGCGGCCGGATCTGGGCGATGAACACAAACAACAGTTGGCCTCGCTCCTCAACGGGCTCGGCCGCACGGAACGAGTGAAGATGATCGAGGACTATCTCAATCAAAACCCCGACGCCGATGTGAAAGGACTCTCGACCGTCTTACTGCTGATGCAGGCGGATGCCGTCCCCTCACTCTGTTCGCTCCTCGCGAACGTCACGTCTCCGGTCCACCAAGCCATAGTATCGGAAGCCCTGGTTGTCCTTGCGAAGGACCACCCGGACCCCTTGGTACGAGGGTTATCGGATCGTAGGCCTGGGTATGTTCGTAATCTGCTTGTGATCCTCATCAAGTGGAACAATCCCAAGTTCGCCGATTCGATTGAACGACTGACTCGGTATCCTGACGCGCAGGTTCGGCGGGAAGTCATCCGTGCCCTCGGCCTCTTCCGACCCACCGGCAATGGCACCAAACTCGTCGCCCTTTCGACCGATGAAGACGATGGGGTTCGCTTTGCTGCGCTGAAGCTACTCATATCCGGTCAGTACACCGTTCCCTTCTCCCAGTGGTCCCCGCTTCTATCGGCAGAAGAGTTTATGGATCGCCCTATCAGTGAGCGACGAGCGATCTTTCAGGCTATCCGCACCACATGCGGAGACGAAGCCATTCCCTATTGGCAAGGGCTGATGACCGAATGGACATGGACGAACCGAAAAAAAAAGGAAGAGCTGGCGGTCCTGGGAGCAGAAGCACTCGGAAAACTCGCCACTCCTGCCGCGATCGCCGCGATTTCACTGGGAGCGAACAAGGGAAACGCCGCGGTTCGTCAAGCGTGCGCCACAGCACTGGCGCACGCGCAACGGCTCCAACGTAGTCTCCCCTCAACCGGCTCCACACCGTAGGAAACACAATCGTGAAAGAAGGCCAGTCGCAGTCTCTGCAAAATCCTCCCAGCGAAGATCGTAACCAGCCAATTCTGACACACGAAAAGTCGTTGTCACGGAAGATTGGCCAAGGATCAGAAGCCGGAGATATTCTCGACCAACAGTTGGTGATGTTGGGCTTCCAACTCATCACACAGTTGAATACGCTGATTAAGACATCAAAGATCCATGGACGCGTCAACGCCGCGCTCGACAAACCCGTCGAAACGATGTTGACGCTCATCGAAACCCTCGCACACGACCAACCGGTCACCTTGTGGGTACAGGAAGACTTCCTCTTTCTCGGCGAGAATCATCTGAAAGTGACAGCACAACAAATGCTGGTCGTCTCAAGCATCCTCGATGCCTTGAAGAATTGGAAGATCGGCGGCCTGATGTTTTCCTCATCGGTTTCCTCCAAGGACCTTCGAGAGTTCGCCCACCTCTTCGTCAGTCTCGATCCTGGCACGAAATCGATTGAAGACTTCCGACAGGAATTGAGTAACCTGGCCGTGACCGGCATCGAACTGAAGGACCCTCGATTGCTCAACCTAAAAGAAGATCTTGCAGAAGACAGAAATTCGAAAGCTCGGCACAAAGCACGCTCAAAAACCGCCTATGGGAAAGCCGGCGATGCGGTCAGCAATCTGACTCAATCGTCCCGCGATGGTAAAGCCCTGAATTTTAAGCAGGCCAAACGTGCAATTCAAAACATCGTCGACCTGATGATGCAAGATGAGCCGATCATGCTGGGCCTCACCACGCTTCGCTGTCACGATCAATACACCCATAACCACTCCGTCAACGTCTCGCTCCTCTCCATCGCGCTCGCAAACAGAGCGGGCTATCCAAAAGTCGAACTCGCTGATCTCGGCTTAGCTGCGCTGTTTCACGACATGGGAAAGTCAACCATTCCCCTGGAAGTCTTGAATAAACCGGGTGAGTTTACGGAAGACGAGTGGACGATGATGCGTAACCACCCCACGGAAGGAGTCTTGAGCCTCACACAGTTACGCGGCATCACCAACCTTCCAACCCGCATGGCCGCCGCATCCTTCGAACACCACATGAACTTGGACTATTCCGGTTATCCTAAATTAAAGACACCGTGGAAACTTTCTCTGACGGGGCGCATTCTGACGATCGCCGATTGTTACGATGCCATGACATCGTCCCGTGTCTACCGCCGAGAACCGATGTCTCCCTCAAAAGTACTCAATATGATGCTGTCGAAATCTGGGAAAAGTTTTGACGCGACCTTGCTCAAACTGTTCGTCAATTGCGTGGGAATCATTCCGATCGGAAGCCTGGTCGTCCTCGATTCCGATGCATTCGCCGTCGTACTCAAGCCTGCTGCCGATATCACCGAGAGCGAACGGCCGGTCGTCAAGGTCATCACCGATGCGCAGGGAACTCCCATCGAGAATGGTCCCGAGTTGGATTTGACCGAGAAGGACGACACCGGCGAGTACCGTCACAGCATCATTCGGTTGGTCGACAACACGGAGCACAAATTCGATACCAGCCGGTACTTCGTCTAACCGTCATAGACTGCGCGCCTCTTGTCCGCAACGTGCTCCTCTTCGCTTGACAGCCTGAATTCCGATCTTCGACAATGCACACATGGGTGGACATGTCGTCATCGAACGATTGGAGTTCCGCAGCCGCTGCGGCGTAACGCCTGAGGAACGCGCTCGCCCACAATCCCTCGCGCTTGATCTGGAATTGGACTGTCTACTGGAAGCAGCAGGGTTGTCCGACGATCTTGTTCACACGATCGACTACGCGAAAGTGGCTCAGCGAGTCGTCGACATCGGGACCGCTCAGGAGTCACAGCTGCTGGAAACGCTGGCAGAACGACTCCTGACAGCCCTCTTTGCTGAATTCTCGATCGATCATGTCAAGTTGTGGCTCCGAAAGCTGCATCCTCCGATCTCCAACGTGACCCGTTCTGTCGGGATCAGCATTGAACGTACAAGGCTCACACAGCACATCCTGCGAGCAGATCCACCACCGGCCCGGTTTCTCGTCCAGCAGCTTCAACGGCTTCCCAAAGGCAGAGTCCTTGATGTGGCCTCCGGCAGCGGGCGTCACGCGTTGTTCCTTGCCTCACTAGGCTACCAGATCGATGCTGTCGATCGTGACGAACAGGCCCTCGCACGACTTTCAGCCAGCGCCCGAATACGACACCTCACCGGCATCAGTTCGCGAGTGCTGGATCTGGAGCGGCAACCGCTGCAAGAGCCGCATCTCGGACACGAAGCGTACGATGCCGTTGTCGTCTGCTTTTACCTGCACCGCCCCCTCTTCCCTTCTCTCATTGACGCGCTTAAGCCCGGCGGGGTGTTGCTGTATGAAACCTTTACTGTCGATAACCACGTCCAGCACCAGCATCCAAAGCGTCGAGAGTTTTGCCTTGCACATAGTGAACTCGTACGCCTTCTCCCCGACCTCCGCATTCTCCATTATGATGAAGGACTCCATGAAGGAATGAATGGGTCAGAGTCCGTCTACACAGCCCAACTTGTTGCGCAGAAACCCTTTACTCCAGAGCCATCGACATGAGTCGCCTGGACCTTCATCTGCATACCACCCACTCTGACGGAAGTTGCACGCCCACTGAAGTGGTGAATATGGCACGCCACGCAAAGGTGACGGCCTTGGCGATCACCGATCACGACATCATGACGGGTGTCACTGAGGCCATGACGGCCGGACAACAGTGTGGAATCGAGATCATACCTGGGGTAGAAATCAGCTCGTTTACCGGCAACTCTGAGTTGCACGTCCTGGGGTACTTTCTTGATCAGCAGGATCCTGACCTGCTTGCTCGCCTGAAGACACTGCGGGACGGGCGTCACCGCCGAAATCCACAGATCATCGAACGGCTGCAGACCCTCGGAATCGACATTACGTACGATGAAGTCCGCGCACTCGCCGGCAGCGATTCGGTTGGTAGACCGCACATTGCCCGTGCCTTAATGGACAAACACATCGTCGCTTCTGCTAAAGAAGCCTTTGATCGCTTTCTTGCTGAGGGTAAACCGGCCTACGTTCCTCGGGAACTTCCGAGCCCTGCCGAAGCCATTTCCTGGATCAAGGCAGCTCGAGGACTTGCCGTCCTGGCTCATCCGACATGGGTCAAAATCGCGGAGCAGTCGCTGGTTGATCTGGTTCGACAGCTCAAAGCCGATGGGCTTGACGGGGTAGAAGTCTACTATAGTACACATGCCGCGCGGCAGACTCGAGAATACCTCAGCCTGGCTCAACAACTCGGCCTCCTGGTCACCGGCGGAAGCGATTTCCATGGCCTCACGAAACCTGACATCGAAGTCGGTATCGGCAAGGGCACGCTGCACATTCCGACTTCGCTGCTTCCCAAGATGAAGGAAGCCGCAGGACGACTCTAGCGCGATATCCTCTGCATATTATTTTCCAATCCATTGACTCTCCTTCAGTATCCGCTAGACTCTGACTATCTTTTGATCTCGTCACCCATGGTCAACGCGTCGAGCTGGACCCTTCAATATGTGCTTGTCACACTGGCCATACTTTTGGCCGGTCCCATACTGAGCAAACTGCCGGCGGCGGAATCGCTTCCTCTCTCGCTGTTCGGCTTGACAAGTTCTCAAACCATTCGCTTCATTGCCGAAGGAATAGGGCTGGTCGCACTCTGGATGCTTTCGCTCCGCGCATTTTTCCAGATGCCGGATAACGGACGAGGTTTCTCGTTTCTGCGACAACTGGTCCTTCCGGTCACCACTCTGTTCATGGTGATCGTGACAGATAAGACCATCCGGGTTACCGGGCTTGCGCTTCTCGCCCCTGTAGGCCCCACACGCTACGCCCTAGCGTATACCGCAGCATTGACGCTGAGTGGGATTTGGATCACCGCTGCCTGGCTTCTGCATCTCGAGGCTCTTCGCCGTTTTTTTGTAAAACCTGTGCAATCGACTCGACACCAAGAACCGGGAGTGTCCGCCGAAGGCACTGCCGATATCGACTCGGAACAAGAGCAGAGCGAGTCCGAGGCCGCAACGCCCATCCTCACCACACAGAACGGTCCACCCAGTACGCTCGGTCGATATAAGGTGTTCAAGGAATTAGGGCGCGGCTCAATGGGGGTGGTGTATCTGGGGAAAGATCCGACGATCCAGCGATTCGTGGCGATCAAAACCATGCGGCTCGACGAGATCGATGACCACGATAAACTGCAGGAAGTGAAAGCTCGGTTTTTTCAGGAAGCCGAATCCACCGGGCGATTGTCTCACCCCAATATTGTCACGATCTTCGACGCCGGGGAAGAAGACGACCTCGGTTACATTGCCATGGAAATGCTGCAGGGCACCACGCTCAAGCAGTGGTCGCGGAAACCCAATCTCCTGCCGCTCACGAAAATGATTCCGATACTGGCGACCGTCGCCGACGCGATGGACTATGCCCATCAGCAGGGCGTTGTGCATCGCGATATCAAACCGGCGAACATCATGCTGACCACCGATGAGGTCGTCAAGATCATGGACTTCGGCATCGCCAAGATGGCGACATCGTCGAAAACTCAGACGAATATTGTGCTGGGAACTCCCACGTATATGTCCCCCGAGCAGATCTCAGGGAAAAAGGTGGATGGGCGCTCAGATATTTTTTCGCTCGGCGTCGTCATGTTCGAGCTCCTGACCGGTCGTCCTCCCTTTATTGCGGACAACGTCTCGGCATTGCTGTTTGCCATCGCTCACACGCCGCATCCCAGTGTGAAAGCCATCAGGCCAGATCTTTCTCCCATCGTAAAGAAAGTCCTGGATCGAGCGTTGCAGAAAGACCCAGTCCACCGCTATCGCCGCGCCGGAGAGTTCGCCATGGAACTCCGCTCCTGTCTTGAAGAGTTGGCTGCGTAAATACGGAGTACTCCTTCTCTCGACTCTTCGCGAGTTTTCAGCTCGAGCAACTCCTCCCCATCAGTATCTCTGAATCGCCCCAGGTTGGTAGTCGAACTACGACACAAACACAGCCGTGAGGGAACGATGCCTGATATGCGAATCTTCAGTTTTGTAAGTGGAGACGCCCTTTAGGCAAGCTTTGGTAGCAGCCCTCTGAAAGCTCCTGCTCATGCACCTGCAAACATTGCAGGATGCGGCCCTCACCCGGCTGCACGGTTAGACAGACTCGCTTCACATCGTCGGCGCAGGCGAGCCTATACCCTTCAGCTTCCGTCCAACGTACCAGCCGTTGCCGTACAATCTGTTGGCAGGGAGGGTCCAATCGTTTTATGCGCTGCACCACACAACGTCGCCTGTCTTCTCCTGAAAGCGAATCGGGACAGTACTGCTGGACCTCGGCCTCACACTTCATTTCCTCGATTTGCCTGGCACGGCTGTCGCGCGGAGCGGATACGCCACCGAGAGTGGCCACCGATTCCGCTTCTCTCGCTCCTGCTAGACTGTCAGTCGGTTGCCTGGTCACACCTGGAATCGTGAGATCGAGCTCAAGAACACGCGGCGCGTCAGTGATCGATGAAGCCGATGGCGCCGAGAAGAGCGCTTCTTTCGATGGGAGATTCGCCCAGATGATGGTCCACACTAAGGTCAACCCCGCCACCGAAATGGAGTTCGTGATCGCATTCCCAAATCGTTCTTGGGTGTTGGTGGGCTTCATCACGGTGAGGATAAAATAACGCGGCGGAAAAATCATCGAAACAGGAGTTTTTCGCAGAACCGTGCAATCGACCAAACCGACTGGTGTGAAGAACACAGGAAACACAAAAGGCAGGAGTGCGTGAAACTAGTTATCCGGCGTTTCGACGATGTGATTCTCGAACCTGGTACAGCCTTCGGCCAATAGCCGATTCGTCAACATCTCCCCTGGCCATTCGATCGGCAGATCGGCGGTAAACACCCAGACGTCCGGAGAGGTCCAGACCGGACCATGTTCTTCCGGAAGCTCTGGATCGAACAGATCGGTCCACACCGGCATGTAGACCCCATTCCCACATTGTGTATGAAGATGCACGATGGTGCGAGATCTGACAAGCGGGTCCAGCTCTCGCCACACTGCCGCCGTCTCATCGGCGAGGTGATGCAGCCGTACCGCATTCTGCGCGTCGAACATCGCATAGGCGGCATAGACCGGCGCCTCGATGGTATCGGGCGCACAGGCCAGCTCCGGACATTGCTTCACCAGCCCTTCGAGAATCTCACGGCGCTGTCCGTCTTCCCACGTATCGGGCAAACCGGGGTCCGGAGCGCCGATCAGCTCAAATAGAAGAAACGCCGTATTTTCGACCGGAGGAAGCAACCGCGCCGCCACGGATTGGACACGTCTGGAATCCGTGACCGTCACCAGGTGGTCATGAAACATTTGAAGATTCAGCATCTCCAAGGTGGCATCGGTCAAGAGGCGCGACTCGACACGAACAACCGTTCCCGCGGGAAGCTGAAGAGACTTATGCAAAAGATCGGCCGTGGCGATCGGATCAATCTTCAGTTTGAGCGGGGCGGTTAAGTTTGCCTGCAGGGGAAGCTCCAGAGCCGCCATCGTGCCATAGGCCGACTTTTCGTCGTCCGGTCCGTCCAACAGTAACGTGCAGCTCGCCTCTGCGACCAGATCAAAGAGCCATTCGGCCATTTCCTCGTCGAGCGCCGCCAGGACGGTCAGTAGATCATGCTCGCGGCCCTGCTCCAGAAATGCCTGCAAGGTATCGATCGCATCATCGGTGTCGCCATGATCATGGCGACGAGCATTGATGAGATGAATGAGATCCCGTGTGAGGGGATCGGGACGAGACCAGCCTAACATCGAAGCTCCCTGCTGGACAAGCCAGCGACCATGACTCGACAACTCAAAACGCATGTTGCCAAACTTTTCCTACCCATGCAAGTCTCAGGACGATTACTCGCGACTTGTCACACGCAGGTTCTCCGCACATTCCTATTCACCGATAATCTTCACAAGAACCCGCTTACGACGACGTCCGTCGAACTCGCCATAAAAGATTTGTTCCCATGGACCGAAGTCGAGTTTGCCCCCGGTGAGCGCGACCACGACTTCTCGCCCCATCACCTGTCGCTTCAGATGAGCATCACCGTTGTCTTCGCCTGTGTCGTTGTGCCGATACTCCGCCTTCTGAGGAACAAGCCGTTCCAGAAACTCGTCATAATCTTGTAGGAGGCCAGACTCATCATCATTAATGTACACACTGGCCGTAATGTGCATCGCGTTCACCAGAACAAGACCTTCTCGTACCCCGCTCTTCCTTACCACTGCCTCGATGTGGGGCGTGATATTGATGTAGGCCCGCCTGGTCTTTGTCTCAAACCAGAGTTCTTCGCGGTAGGACTTCATGATCGTTGATCGCTGCATTGTGCCTGCCGCCTAGACAGACATGCAAGAGGCCCGAGCGATTCCCTTCTCATGCATATTTCGCTTCGAGGGAAAAAGCTATAATGATCTCGGCCTCGTTATGATCACCCCACTTCAACCACCCAGACTGCCACCGAACGTCCTCACGGTTTTGCGCCAGCGCTACTCGGCCAAGAACGAGCGGGACATCGCAGTTGAATCACCTGCGACAGGTTCCACTGCGTGGCCGAAGACATGGCATCAGCTGAGCCCCTTGCACTCACATCTTGTCCTCTTCCCCTGTACAATCTTGTTGCGTCTGCATTCCTGCCAGAATGGGTGCTGCTGAATATTCGGACAAAATTGACAGCCTATCGCCTTGGTGATAAGTATTTTTCTAGTTTGTACGATGCTGTCTGCTAGAGGGAGGTGCTCGATGTTTGCTATCGCTGGGGGTCCGTCGTTGACTGGCAGTCCTCTGACGTGGAGCCTGTTTTTCGCTCGTCAGCCGGAACCGGACCTGGAATTCACGGAAGAAGAGCTGGAACAGACCACCACGATTCGATCTCCTTCACCCACAAAGCCTCCCCAAAAGTCGAGTGGGCGCCCGCTTCTGTGGGTACTTCTGTTGATAGTGATCGGCGGCGGCGCCTATGTTGCGATGGAGCAGGAGATGATCATGGATTACGTCGGGCCGCTTCTCGGCGAATCGCCGGCCCCGCAACCTCAACCGCCTGTCGCCCGAAGACCGGCGCCGCCTAAGCCAACGCCACTTGTCCCGGCTACTCAGCCTCAAGCGGCTGTTTCGACTCCATCATCCCCCGCAGCACCAGTTGAGATACCGCAGGCTGCAGCACCGACGGATCCCGTTCCCGCTCCTCCAGTTCCCCAACCGATGCCGACGGCCTCAGCTCCGCTACAGGCCCCGCCGTCACCAGCACCGGCGCCCGTTGCACCTATCACTGCGTCACCGACTCCGCTGTTCAGCGAAGGTCAGCGAGTCAGCGTACTCGCGGATCCAACGAATTCTGGGAAAAAAGTGGTCCTAGCTCAGGATGCCGAAGGGACAAAACCTGGACCAGCCATTCCACCGGGAACTGCGCTCACGATTCTTGATGGCGACCTGCAGGCTAGCGGATGGGTGTATTCCGTCCGCAGTGACTTCGGCACAAAAGGTTGGCTGGCTGAAAAGCAGCTTAAATTGAAACCCTGATCGTCTGTTTGCACTCTACTTCCTCAGCACAGAGGGCGGCGATCACATCGCCGCCCTCTGTGCTATAATGCCCCCGTTCACGCTTCCATCATGGCAGGTGAGACATCACGAGCCTCAGGAATTCATGCACGCCGTAATCTTTGACTTCGATGGTGTCATTGCCGACACCGAACCGCTGCACTTTGAAAGTCTGCGCCAGACATTGGCAGACATTGAGATTAGTTTGACCAAACAAGACTATTACGCCGACTATCTCGGCTTCGACGATCGTGGATGTATTCTGGAGGCACTGCGAATCAATTGCCGACCGCCTTCTCCCTCGCTTCTCAAAGAGTTGATGACGAAAAAGGCCGCCGCCTATTTGACCTCGATCAAGGATCACCTCGTGATTTTTCCGGGTGTCAGAGAATTTATCGAAGCTGCCGCAGCCACCTACCCCATTGCCATCGCCTCTGGTGCCTTACGCCCTGAGATCGAGTTGGTACTGGAACAAATCGGGATCCGAAAAGCATTTAATCACATTACCAGCGCAGAGGATGTGACGTGCGGCAAACCCAATCCGGAACCGTTTCTGCAGGCCCTGGCCGGACTGAACCGTCATCAGTCCACCGCTGCAATTGTGCCGAATTCATGCCTGGTCATCGAAGACTCCCTCCCCGGCATTCGTGCCGCGAAAGCGGCGGGGATGAAGGTCTTGGCGGTGGCCAATACACACACCATCCAGGACCTACACGAGGCTGATGCCATCAGCGCTAGTTTGAGCGAAACGCGCCTCAAGGATGTGCGTGCCCGCTTATGGCCGACATAAAACAATGAGAATCTGCTCACTCATCCCCGGGGCAACAGAAATGGTTGCTGCTCTCGATCTGGCCGATCAGCTGGTCGGCATCAGCCATGAATGCGACTTTCCCACCTCGGTTCGGCAGATTCCCGTCATGATCGAACCTCTGGTCGGAAAGGACGGAGGCTCCAGTGGAGAAATCGACCAGCAGGTCAAAGAACTGGTTGCGTCCGGGCAACGACTCTACCGACTCAATGAAGACGCGTTTTGCCGTGCCCGTCCGGACCTCATTCTCACGCAAGACCTGTGTCATGTCTGCTCGGTTACGCCGGACCAACTCACACGCGTGATCGAGTCACTCCAACATCGACCCAACGTGCTCACGCTCAGTCCAACCACGCTGGACGACATGATCCATGATATTGAGCGCATCGCCCAAGCGGCAAACGCACTCTCGAAGGGACGGGCACTCACCCAGGAACTCCATCGTCGAGTGGACCACGTGCGCGCCACAACCAGTAGGACGTCCGCGCGCCCGCGCGTGGTATGTCTTGAATGGCTAAATCCGCTCTATGTTGCAGGCCACTGGGTTCCGGAAATGGTGGAGCTGGCCGGTGGTCTCGATGTCCTTGGATCTCAGGATGCCCCATCACAGGAAACGACGTGGCACGCCGTGGAATCCGCTCGGCCCGACGTAGTTCTAATAATGCCTTGCGGGTACTCCGTCGAGCGCACAGTCAATGAGCTCAAACGCGGTGGACAAACCGGTGAGGCGTGGCGGCGGGCTTGCGAACAATGGCCGAATCTTTACGTTGTCGATGCGGCCTCCTACTTCAGCCGCCCTGGCCCTCGACTCGTCGACGGCGTGGAACTGCTCGCATCCATTCTGCATCCGACCCCTGACCATCCTCTTGACCCAGCCCAGGCGATCAAACTTGAAGCCTCCACGCTGACCAGGAGCTGCGCATTATGAATGCCTCTGAAGCTCAAGCCTATTGCACGGCCTCCACGAAGAAAAGCGGCAGCAATTTTTACTATTCGTTTCTCTTCCTTCCCAAAGCCAAACGCGATGCCATGTACACGATCTATGCCTTCTGCAAGGCCGTCGACAGTGCCGTCGATGAACCGGCTGCCGGGAGCAACCCGAAAGACGAACTCAAGCGCTGGCGCGAGGAGCTTGACGCGGTGTATTCCGGCATCCCGACTACGCCCATCATGGTGAGCCTCGCCCACCACGTGAAGCACTTGGGTATTCCAAAGGCGTACTTCGAGGAACTGATCAAAGGCGTCGAGATGGATCTGTTTAATAATCGGTATATTACGTTCGATGAGCTGTCGCTCTATTGCTATCGCGTCGCCTCTGTGGTGGGGCTCATCTGCTTGCATATATTCGGAGTCACATCAGCGCGGGCACAGGATTATGCAGTGGCACTCGGCATGGCGTTCCAGTTGACGAATATCCTGCGCGATGTCGGAACGGATGCCGCCCAACGCCGAATCTATCTGCCGTTGGATGACTTGCAGAAATGGAACTATCCCGAGAAAGCTCTGCTGAATCGGAGCTATTCGGCTGAATTTCGAGCGTTGATGGAGTATGAGGCGTCACGCGCGCACCACTATTACAAGCGAGCCGATGCGGCCCTCAAGGAACTACCAGCTCATGAACGCCGTGCGTTGACAGTGGCAGAAATCATGCGTGGCATCTACAGTCGGATCCTGGAACGGATCGAACGGTCGAACTATCAGGTCTTCGGACCGCGTATTAGTCTCACCACCACCCAACGAGTAGTTATTGCCCTACGGGTTTGGCTCCGCTCCCGATTCTCGTGACTGCGCCGTCCTCACAGACCGTCCTCGTTCTCGGCTCTGGACTGGCCGGCTTGGCCACTGCGTACCATCTTCATCAACAGGGCTACCACATCACCCTGCTCGATCATCCTGGCTGGCTCGATGGGTTCCGGACCGATGCATTCCAACCAGCCCCGATTGTTCTAGGATGCCACCAGGAGACGAAGCGAGTCCTTCGCCTGCTCGACCGAGGAAGGCCTTCGGAATCCGACCAGACCGTTCCACTCGAATTTCGACTCCCCGATGGGCGAATCGCCCCCTATCAGTCGGCCCGTCTTCCTGGAGCCTTTCAGTGGCTGATGAGCCTCTTCAACTTCCACGGCCTTTCCTGGCAAGATCGGTGGAGACTCTTCTCCCATGTCGAGAAAATTTGGGAGCAGGCCCACACTCTCCCTGCGGATTTAGAGAATCGGACAGCAGATGAATGGCTGACGGCGACCGGGCAAAGTCCTGAAGCCAGAGAACGGATTTGGGATCCGCTCGCTCAGTGGTTGACCGACAACGCGCTGACAGGGCTCGCCGCTTCAACCTTCGTCCATCTGCTTTCGACTGTGTTTCTGCGCGATGCATCGGATGCGAGACTCACACACCTAGCCGGCTCCGTCGACCACCGATTCATCGCACCCATGAAACAGGCGCTCCGACAAGGCAATGCACAGATTGTCTCTCTGACCCATCAGCCTACCCTTCAGTTTGGACAGACTGATGTGAGCGAAATCCGGCTTCACGACGACACCAGACTCCGAGCCAACCGGTACATCATCGCGCTGTCCTACCAGAATCTCCTGCAGCTCTTGCCGGAACGGTTGCTGACCCGCTACGCCTACTTCGCACAACTCACCGAGCTGACAAGTCTGAGCGAGGTCGTGGTTCAATTGACCTGCTCCACGACGAAGCCAAGACCTCGTCTGCTCCTCCTCCCAGGCCGACCATTCCACCAGCTCACCAGCACATCACTCGAGTCAGGCGAAATTGAGTATCGGCTCTCTGCGGTTGGGAACAGGCTCACCGAGTTGAACAACGATCAGTTGATCGAGGCAGCACAGACCGAGATGTGCGAGTTGTTCCCCGGAACGGCCAAAGAGAATATAAGCGCTCAGTCAGTCTTTCACGAGAACCACGCGGCCCTGTTGCTGGCACCGGGTGCTGCGCAATTGCGGCCGCTTCAACAGAGTCCTATCCAGAACTTGTTCATCACTGGGGCATGGACCGACACTGGATGGCCTGCCAATCTGGAGAGTGCGCTTGTCAGCGCTTATCGCTGTGCAGAGCTCGTCGCCGCCCACCCAGCTTGACCCAGTCCAGGCTGGATGGTACGAGAATAGAATGACCGCACGGGCCAAAATCTTCGTGCTTGCGCTTCCGCTACTCATGGGGAGTTGTGCGCAAAGTCCTTACGAGCGCGGAATCCACCCCGCTGGCCTCAGCCGATATGATGTGGAGAGGGACTATATGGAGTGTGAGTACAAAGCACGGTTAGCCAACGAGCAGCACTTCTACAGTCAGAGTTCACCCTTTCCCTTCGGTGCCGGACCTCAGAATCCGGCCGACCATGCCCGCGCACTGCATGGCCTCTCGACCATCAACGCCATGCGAGATACCTGTCTGGCGGCAAAAGGCTACCAGCTTAATTAGATCCTGCGTGCAGGTAGCACAGATCCTCAAACCGTTTGCCACCTCGATACTTCGCAATGACCATCCACTCCCGTCGAGCATCGGTCAGGCCGATATAGGCCACACCATCAAGCCGAAACGGTTGAATCGTAAAGACTGTACTCAACACAGGAGATGACGATGCTTTGTCCATGGGAAGAGACGTCAGTGGATATGTTCCGCCGGTACGCTCAAACTTGTCCTGCGTTGCCAACAGGGGACTCAGGTCTTGCCAACCGAGCTGGTCGAGGACCGGACTATTGGCGGGAAAGACATAGAAGCTCTCACTCGGTGCGCCCTTCATACAAAACGTGGTCTTCACCACTAAGTCGTCGCGCCCATCGTTGTTCAGATCCATGTTTGTCTTGTCGAGACTCGAACAGCGCCTGATCTTTGGTCCCTCTCCCTTCAACTCCACCGAGGTCCACTCTACAGTCCTTGATAGGTCGAGGGCGGCATTCAACCCTTCTCCAAACAACTTCATCACTTTTTCACACAGCGGCTTGTCGCTGTACGCTGCCAGCTCCACTGATGCCGCAGATACGAATGTTGGAAGCATCGCGACCAAAAAGCTTCCCATCCAAGTCCGTTTCATCGCCATTTGGCTAGCCTCCTAGCCCATATTATGTTGATTGACATCCCGGCTGTCCGTTTTTAAGATACCGCTACTAATTTCGTGCCATCACAACTCATGACACTCACTCCTCTTCAAGACCTCGCTCAATCCCTCGTCAACTGCGAGCGGTGCAAGCTCGCCAAGCTCGGCCGCAGCCAAGTCGTCTTCGGCGTGGGGAACCCTCATGCCAGTATCATGTTTGTCGGAGAAGCGCCAGGTCTCAATGAAGATCAGAAGGGTGAGCCGTTCGTGGGGGCAGCCGGTAAAATCCTGAATGACCTCCTGGCCTCGGCAGGTCTCTCACGCGATCACATCTACATTGCCAACGTCATCAAGTGCCGGCCGCCGAACAATCGCGACCCAGAGCAAGACGAAGTGGAAACATGTAAGCCGTTCTTGCTGCAGCAGATTCAACTGATTCGCCCGAAACTGGTCTGTACGCTTGGAAACTGGGCCACTCAAACGTTATTGGAGCGCAAGGTGGGGATCACGAAGGTGAAGGCACAAGCCTTCTACATGAAGGATTTCGTTCTCTTCCCACTGCTGCATCCAGCAGCCGCGCTCCATCAGGGCAACTTGCTCCCAACGCTGAAAGAGGACTTCAAGAAGCTCAAAGAATTTCTCGACCGCCACTCCAAACCAGTGGAACCGACCAGCACAACCTCTACCCCAGCCGCACCAGTCTTGAATATTGAATCCCCCCAGCCGGCACAGATGGATTTGTTCGGATAGTTGAGCTGGTTGTCCCAACGAAGAGCAAGTTCACACGACTGTGTTACTGTTTTGCGTCACTCAATTACAGTCTCAGGACGGCTGATATAGCGGATATCACGCTCTTTACCCTTACTGATAGTCTTTGACTTCTGATCAAACTCCAGCAGGACAAAGCTCGATTGGATCATACGACACGCTTGCCGATTAGGTTGTTCGTTTCCTCTATGGTTGTTTTATACTGCTTGAGTTCTAACTCCAAGTGCAACACTTCAAGCCCGGATGGGCTACGGTGTTGCCATGCCCACGAGATCCTATCGACACCTGAGTGCCGAAGAACGTGAAACTGTCAGCCTGGGGCTGGCCCAGGGCCATTCGCTGCGGGAGCTGGCGCGGTGCTTGGGGCGGTCGTCCAGCACGGTGAGTCGCGAAGTGGCGCGCAATGTGACACGGGGCCGACCGTATCGAGCCTGCACGGCACACACGATCGCAGCCGGTCGAGCCTGTCAGCCGCGACGCCGGCGGAAACTCGTGGATCCTTGGCTGTGGCAATATGTGCAGAACCATCTGGCTGAGGGCTGCTCGCCGGAGCAGATTGCCGGCCGCCTCCGACGCGCGTATCCTGGCGACATGAAGAAGCACCTCTCGGCAGAAACCATCTATGCGGCGCTGTATGTGTTGCCACGTGGTACGCTGCGGAGCGCACTGCTGGCGTCGCTGCGTCAGGCGCGCAAGGCGCGTCGGCCTCGAGCGCGAGGGACGGATCGACGTGGCCAGATCCCCAATATGACGCCGATTGCCGAACGCCCGGCTGACGTGGCGACTCGCATCGTGCCGGGCCACTGGGAAGGCGACCTGATCAAGGGGGCACGCAATGGCTCGGCCGTCGGGACTCTGGTGGAGCGAACGACCCGCTTGGTCATTCTGGCCAGAATGGAGGGGAGCGATGCGAGGAGTGCCCGCGAGGGGTTCACGAAGAAACTTCGGCACGTGCCTGCGCTGCTGCGCAAAACGCTGACCTATGATCGCGGGAAAGAGATGGCCGAGCATGAACGCCTGACCGAGCGCCTTGCGATCCAGGTCTTCTTCGCCGATCCCTACAGCCCGTGGCAACGCGGGACCAATGAGAACACCAACGGGTTGCGGCGTCAGTATTTGCCCAAAGGCACGGACCTGTCGGGCTATACCCAGCGTGAGTTGAATGCCATTGCCCATCGGTTGAATACGCGTCCCCGCAAATGTTTGGACTTTGCCACACCCCTGGAGGTCTATGCGCAGCTGCGCCATTATTCACCCGTTGCACTTGGAACTTGAAACCGCCCTGCAAGTGCCATACAAGCTGGGATATAGCTTATTTTCCCATTGTGAACACCAAGATTCCTCTCGCCCCACCAGAGCAGTAGTTTCCTGCAAAGCCCTTGACGGTGAGGGCACCGCTGAGGCTGACTGAGTGACTATTGAGTTGTGCATGACCTCTCGCCATGCTGCGGTGAATGGCCCGCTAGGCTTTGGTTTTGATTGTCGACAAGGAATCAGACTCTGAGGCTTCACTGTTTCCATTTTCGGCAGGTTTCTCTTCTTCCGGCACATCGAACCACTGGACCAACATTTCTTCCCACCAGGCTTCGGTCACATCAGCTCCCGGGTCTATCCCTAGGAAAGCGACATCCTCTTGCTTGAGGGATGCCCCGACGAGCTGAGGCTGGAATTTCGCGCGATTGATAACTTCCTTCGTCGCATAGCCACCGATGATCCAGGAATCCGGATCGGCTCGGCGAGATTTATACGCCTTCAAACCATGCTTAAGATATACGAAGATCTGCCGTTGAACTGGATCGGTGACGCCGGTCTGTGGAAGACTAAGCGTTTTTTCTATTTGCTTTCGCCAATGCCGATCGTCGTACCGTGACGTGATCAGCTGCAACATCTTCTTTCCCAGCTCAGTATCAAGCGGCATCGTCGTTACTTGCGGCTATACAGGCCGGTGAAGGAAGCTTTGGCCAGAGCATTCTGATTGAGATAGTACCCGACCATTGCGCCGGATGCCTGTGGCTTCAACGACAATTGATCTACTTTTAATGCATACACCGTAAAGAGGTAGCGATGCGGTTTGTGGCCGGCAGGAGGACAGGGGCCACCGTACCCAGGCTCACCGAAATCTGTCATGCTTTGCACCGCGCGTTGCGGCTCACCGGAGCCGCCCGGCTTTCCGGCGCCCGCGGCGAGTGCCGAGATATCCGGAGGAATATTGAAGATGACCCAATGCCACCAGCCGCTACCGGTGGGCGCATCCGGATCATACATGGTCACGGCAAAACTCTTGGTCCCCTTAGGAGCATTGTTCCAGCGCAACTCCGGAGACATATTGTCGCCAGTGCATCCAAATCCGTCGAAAACATGTGCCTTGCCAATCATGCCCTTATGCTTAATGGTCGAACTGGTGAGCTGAAAATCTGCCGCAGCACTGATGCCAGGCATGAGTGCGATCGCACATAGAATGCTGCTCCAGATCAGTCTCATACGTCGAGTCTCTCTCTTGAATGTAGAAAAAGTCCTCTGAGTTCGTCTCGCGTTGCGCGAGCTACCCGAGCTGTTGCTTGAAGAAGGCCTTCGTCCTCGCCCACGCATCCTTCGCCGCATCCGGCCGATACACGGATGGATCGGTGTCTCGGAAAAACGCATGAGGAGCGCCAGGATAGGTTTTAATCTCTCCGGCTTTCCCATACTTCTTCAACGCCGTGGCCAGTCGCTGGACATCCGCTTTGGTAATCCAGCCATCGTCTTCACCATAGAGATACAACACCGGGCAGGCCAGCTTCTGAATCGGCGTATCAGGATTGGGCACTTGGCCGTAGAACGGCACTGCCGCTCTGATCTCTGGATTGACGCAGGGCAGCATGAGCGCATAGGAACCGCCCATACAGAACCCGGTGACACCAATCCTCGTGGCATCGACCTCTGGAACTGATTTTAGATAGGCCACAGTAGCATTCAAATCGGCGAGGCCGTCTTCCTGTTTCAGCGTATTCATGAGCGTGCCGGCTTCGCCGGCATCTGTCGTCAGTGCATATCCCAGGCGCGAATAGAGATCCGGCGCGATCGCGACATAGCCTTCTGCCGCATATCGCCTCGCGATATCCTTCATATGATCCGTGAGTCCCCACCACTCCTGGACGACGATGATGGCCGGTCGTTGTTCTTTGGTATGCGGAGCTGCGACGAATGCCTTCATCGTCACGTTTCCACTCTGATACTGAACGGTCGTTTCTCGAATGGATTCAGCCATGGGTCCGACCACGCTCAAGACTCACAATTCAACCCTGTGACTAATGCGCAGGCTAGTTGCCTGCCACCATCAGTTCTGAAATTTTCAGCGTCGGGCTCGCAATTCGCCCCCGGAACACGAGGTCGCTCCCAATCACTTCGACATCCTTGAACATCTGCTTGAGATTCCCCGCGATGGTGATTTCTTCGACGGGATAGGCTAATTCTCCGTTTTCAATCCAAAACCCGCTAGCCCCTCGCGAGTAATCACCCGTGACCATATTGATTCCGAATCCGATCAACTCGGTGACGTAGAGCCCTTCCTTGACGGAACCGATAATCTCCTGAGCGCTCTTCAATCCTGGGACAAGATAAAAGTTCGTCGGGCCGACAGACGGACTCTCGCCCACGCTCCGTGATGCGTTGCCGGTCGAGGGCAACCCCAACTTCCGTCCGGAATAGGTATCGAGCAGATAGCTCCGTAGCACACCACGCTCCACGATCGTGTTCTTGCGCGTGGCCAATCCTTCGCCGTCAAACGGGCGAGATCCAAGGCCTCCGGCCATCCGACCGTCGTCGTACACGGTCATGAGATCGGACGCAATCGTCTGACCAAGCTGATCGAGAAGGAACGAGGCCCGCTTGTAGAGACCGTAGCCGGAAATGGCCCCACACAAGTTTGCGAGCAGGCTCCCAGCCATCTCTTGGTCAAACACCACCGGTACTCGCTTGGTCGCCACTTTGCGTGCGCCCAAGCGACGAACGGCTCGTTCGGCCGCCTTCTGCCCGATCGATTCCGCTGAAGCCAGCCGTGCAAATTTGCGCTGCACCTCATACCAGGCATCCCGCTGCATAGCCCCGGTCGTGGACTCAGTTGCAATCGGAGAGACGGATAGCGAAAAGTTTGAACTCTTGTAGGACCCGACGAACCCATGGCTGTTCGCCAGCACCACTCGTCCCGATGATGAATCAAACTCCGCACCTTCCGAGTTCGTAATGCGTGGATCCGTGGCAAACGCCGCCGCTTCTCCGCGCTTAGCCCAATCAATCTGTGTTTCCGTATCGAGCACGGTCTCATCATAGAGATCAAGGCCCGGCTGGTCCGTCGCCATCTGAGCCGCATCCGGCAACCCCGATACGTCATCCTCAACAACCGCCCTAGCCAAGGTGCACGTGTCTGCAACAAGCCGTTCAAGAGAGTCTTGTGAAAAGTCTGATGTCGAGGTCGTCGCCGAACGTTTTCCGATAAAGACGCGCAGTCCGAGCCGTTTCTCTCTCGCCTTCGTCAATCGATCGACTGTGCCGACCCGCACCTGGACCGAAAAGGTCTCGCCGTCGGCCACCACGATATCCGCCTCTGTCGCACCGCACGCTTTCGCACGAGCCAGAACATTGGCAGCCAGCTGCCCATAGCCGTTGGTGATTGTGGCAGGCTCTGTTCCTCGTTGCCCTTGATGCACACGCCCTCTTTTCTGTCAGTTGTCATGTGGCCGGCCTCCTTGGTGGGCCCTGAGACCAAATGACTCGTGACTCTCTTACCTCTGCGTACCCCCGACCGTGATTTCGTCGATTTTGATGGTTGGCAAGCCGACCCCAACCGGCACCGATTGGCCGTCCTTCCCACACGTCCCGATCCCATTGTCGAGTTTCAGATCATGCCCCACCATCGAGACCTTAGTGAGGATCTCCGGTCCACTCCCGATCAATGTTGCTCCCTTCACCGGCTTCGTGATCTGTCCGTCCTCGATGAGGTAGGCCTCGCTGGCAGAGAACACGAACTTCCCGTTGGTGATATCAACCTGCCCACCGCCGAACGAGACGGCATAGAGCCCTTTTTTCACCGACCGAATAATGTCCTGGGGATCCGACTCACCGGCCAACATGAAGGTATTCGTCATTCGAGGGAGCACCACACTTTGATAATTCTCACGCCGACCGTTGCCGGTCAGAGGAATGCCCATGAGGCGAGCGTTGAGCTTATCGGTGATATAGCGGCGGAGAATGCCCTTCTCGATGAGTGTCGTGCAGCTGGTTGGCGTTCCCTCATCATCCATATTTAACGAACCTCGGCGAAATGGGAGAGTTCCATCGTCGACAATCGTGCAGACGTCCGACGCCACACGTTTCCCGATCAAGCTTGAGAAAGCCGACGTCTTTTTCCGGTTGAAGTCAGCTTCCAAGCCATGTCCGATTGCCTCGTGCAGCAGGATACCGGGCCAGCCACCGGCCAACACCACGGGCATCACCCCGGCCGGAGCATCCACGGCGGACAAGTTCAGGATCGCCTCTCTCGCCGCCTCTCGCGCATAGCTCAAGTGTCGATTGTCCTCAAGGTAGTACTCAAATCCAACCCGACCGCCCCCGCCGAAGCTCCCGGCCTGTCGATTGTCACCGTCCTCGGCAATACAGGTGATCTGCAGACGGGATAACGGTTGAATATCGCCGACCAGTGTCCCATCAGAGGTCGCAACCGCCACCACCTTGTACTCGGTATTAAAAGAAGCCATGACGTTCTTAATGCGGGGATCGTACCGTCTGGCCTCGGCATCAATTGCATTCAACAGCGCCACGCGATCAGCCGTGGCAACCTCGGCCTTCGCCCGTTCGATCGGATAGAGGTCTCTGGTCGGTCGGCGCTGGGTAGGCACCGGAACGGGGGAAGCCCCCTGAGGAGAATTGGCGATGTAGCGTGCCGTATCGGCCGCAATCTCCAGATCCTTCTTTGTGAGTTCATCTGAGTAGGCAAACCCTGTCTTCTCACCGGCCGTTGCACGGACGCCGACCCCTTGAGAGACACTCTTGGCTGCACGCTTCACGATGCCTTCCTCCATCGACACCGACTCTGAGGTGCGGGACTCAAAATAGAGATCCGCATAGTCAATATCCCTCACGTTGAGCCGATCGAGTGCGTGTTGAGCTTCGAGTTCAGTGACACCGAATTTGGCTAGCTGAACCGGCTCGAGCATAGTGATGGGCGCCTCCTTGTCTCTGTTGAGTAATGGGCGAGTATAGCCCATTCATTTCCGCCGTCGCAATGTAATGACTCCTCACTGCTTTGGGTTGCTGAAATTGTTTCCGAGTTATCGTTTGACATTCCATACCCCCGACAGTAGACTTTCCCCACTTCTCTCCCTGCTAACACTGGATATGAGGAACGCGCTCTAGGCTCGTTATGGCACACCCTCCGGCTTCAACTTTTGAGCACCTGTCTGAGAGCGAATTGACCGCCAAGTTGGAACCGGAACTGCTCCCTAAACATATCGCGGTCATCATGGATGGCAACGGGCGGTGGGCGGAACTCCGCGGTCTCCCTCGCATCGCAGGCCATCGCGAAGGCATCAATTCCGTCAGGGAGATGATCACCCTCAGTCTGGAACTCGGCATTCATGCCCTAACGATCTATGCGTTTTCACAAGAAAATTGGAACCGTCCGACACAAGAAATCAGCGCACTCATGGGACTCTTGGAGCATTACCTCTCCACGGAGCGAGCCAGCTTGATTGAGCAAGGCGTGCGCTTCCGCACCATCGGCCGCCACGAGCTGCTCCCTTCATCGGCTCAACACTGGATTCGCACGACCGAGAAGGAAACAGCGCATCTCGATAAGCTGATCCTAACGGTCGCCCTCAGCTACGGAGGACGAGCGGAAATCGTCGATGTCGTAAAAACACTGATCGAGAACGTCCAGGCGGGAATCGTCCAACCGAACCGTATCGATGAAACCACGATTCAACAGTACCTCTACACCCACCCACTTCAAGATCCGGACTTACTGATTCGGACGAGTGGAGAAGCCAGGATCAGCAACTTTCTCCTATGGCAACTGGCCTACACAGAGTTGTGCTTCACGTCTACCCTGTGGCCAGACTTTCGGCGACGGGAGTTTCTGCTCGCGCTGATCGAGTATCAAAGACGGGAGCGCCGCTTCGGCCGAGTGCTGAGTACTGTGTCTTCGTAACCCATGTGGGACATCCACCCATCACCGAAGCAATCGCCCACAGCTCGACATCCGTGACCACCGCACCTGCACGCCCCAAACAGTTCGATATCAGACGTCTCTATACTGCGGCTGTGCTGATCCCTGCCGTCTACCTCATCATCGTCCATCTCACTCCCTGGGCCTTAACGCTGCTCTTGATCGCCGTCGGCTCTCTTGCCCTGCTCGAACTGTATCGTCTCAGCTTTCAATCACGGTTGAATCATGTCCTCGTCGGCGTCGGGTCGGCAACCTTTGTTCTGACACTCGCCCGATCTCATGTGTCTCTCCCGCTTCCCGAGCTTCTTCTCGGCGGTGCGTTCATGATTGCCGTGACGGCCTCTTTTGTTGCCACATCCGCAGCACATCGATGGAAGGACGCGCTGATCACCATGTTCGGCGTGCTCTACGTGGGCGTCACCCTCAGCACCATTGTATCGACCCGCGCGCTGCCGACCGGGGAATTCCTCGTGCTGTTTCTGGCGGTGGTCACATGGGCTTCTGACACCGGCGCGTACTACGCCGGGACCCTGTGGGGCAAACACCTTCTCTTGCCGTCGATCAGTCCCAAGAAGACCGTTGAGGGGGTACTTGGAGGGCTCGTATTGGCCATCGCTGCAGCCATCGTGGCTCAATGGTGGTTTGCCTCACAACTCTCACTGTTGGATGCGTTCATCCTTGGCGTGCTGCTGACGGGAACCGGGCTCATCGGAGACCTATTCGAATCAATGATCAAGCGACGCACAGGCGTCAAAGATTCCGGTGGAATCTTGCCCGGTCATGGCGGTATGTTAGATCGGCTCGATAGTCTCTTGTTCACCGCCCCCACCTTCTACTACTATGTCGCCTACGTTCGGGACCTGGCACCGCCTCTATAAGAGTGGAGAGGAGAGGATATGAAGTCGATTATCATCTTGGGATCAACCGGATCAATCGGAAGCAATACCCTCGATATCGTTCAACGGTTTCCCGATGAATTCCGCGTCGTCGGCCTGACGGCCGGCAATAATATCGACAAGCTTGAAGCCCAGATCCGCCAGTTCACACCCATCGCCGTGGCGGTCTCTACGGAATCCTCCGCGGCATTGCTCCGAAACCGGTGCGCCGATCTTCCGGTTGAGATCATGGCCGGCGAAGAAGGCATTACACAGGTCGCAGCGGGGCTCGATGCCGAATTGGTGATTTCTGCCATCGTGGGAGCAGCCGGACTCGTACCGACCCTGTCCGCCATCCGTAGCGGGAAACACATTGCCTTGGCCAATAAAGAACCGATGGTGATGGCCGGCAAGCTGATGCAGGATGAGGCTAGAAAACATAGGGTCAGGATTTTTCCAGTCGATAGCGAACATAGTGCCATTTTCCAGTCATTGGAAGGGCATCGGATTGAAGACGTCCGCCGATTGATCCTCACGGCATCCGGTGGAGCCCTCTGGACGATGACCCAGGAGGAGCTTCTGAGTGTGACACCGGAACGAGCCCTGCAGCATCCCAACTGGAAGATGGGATCCAAGATCACCATCGACTCGGCAACCTTGATGAATAAAGGATTGGAAGTGGTGGAAGCCCGCTGGCTGTTCGATATTTCCGAGTCCAATATCGATGTCCTAATTCATCGAGAAAGTATCATTCACTCGCTGGTAGAATATAAAGATCGATCCATGATTGCCCAACTGGGTCTCCCGGATATGCGAACTCCTATCTCGTACGCGATGCGATATCCCGCCAGAATGGCGCTCGATCTCCCCTCACTGGATTTGACGGAAATCGGACGATTAAACTTTTGCAAACCCGACCATGATCGTTTTCCGTGCCTCAATCTCGGGTACGAATCGCTTCGGATCGGCGGGACCATGCCTGCCGCGATGAATGCGGCCAACGAAATCGCCGTCGATGCATTCCTCAACCATGGCCTTCGCTTCAGTGAGATCCCGCAGGTCATTCGCAGTACAATGGAGGCGCATGCGCATCAGGAGATTACCTGCCTTGATGATGCGCTGGAAGCGGATCGATGGGCTCGAGAAAAGGCTGAATCGTTGGTGCATGCGTTACCTCGCTAACGATCGTTTGCATTTCACGCAGCGAATGTTAGAGTAGAAGATCACACTCGATAGGGAGTTCCGATGACGTTCGCTCTTACCTGGTCCCCCGATACATTGTGGCTGCTCCTTCAGAAGGCCTGGTGGTTCCTTGTGGTCCTTGGCGTGCTCGTCGCCTTCCATGAGCTCGGCCATTTCCTCGCCGCTCGATGGGTCGGAGTGAAAGTCCTCAAGTTTTCCATCGGCTTCGGCCCGAAGTTATTCGGCCGCCAGGTCGGCGAAACCGAATATCTCGTCTCCGCCGTCCCGCTCGGTGGGTACGTCAAGTTGTTTGGCGAGGATGAGACGGAGGCCACAACACCTGAGGACCGGCGGCGATCGTTTTCGCATCAGGGCTTGTGGGGAAAGGTTCTTATCGTCGCGGCTGGCCCTGGGTTTAATTTCATTCTGGCCTACTTGATCTTCGCCGGATGGCTGTCCACTGGGGCACCACTGTTTGTCCCAACGTTTCACGATCTGAGTGCTGATGTCGAGGCCCTGGCTCCCGGCTCTCCCGCGTCAATGGCAGGGATGGAAGTCGGAGACCGCATCGTCAAGATCAATGGCAAAGACATCTCGACCAAAACGGAGTTACTGGATCTCGTCTCCAAGAGCAAGGGCCAGCCTGTTTTACTCGAAGTCCGACGAGACGATCAGCTGAAAACACTGACAGCCACTCCTATCCTAATCACTGGAGAGGGGGCCAGCAGCAACGAACCGCTGTATACGATCGGCGTTGAAGAAACGCCTCCTCTCGTCACCTCGGTTATGCCAGGATTGCCCGCCTCCCTGGCCGGATTTAAGCCAGGCGATCGAGTAGTCGCGATCGATGGCCAAGCTATCTACACCTGGGCACAGATGACAACTCAGGTACGGGAGCACCCGCAGAAGTCACTGAAACTCGACGTCCTCCGCGACGGAATACGGACCACGCTGACCGTCACGCCAACCAGTGAAAAAGTGACGATGAACGGACAGACGCTCGAAGTCGGAAAGATCGGCATCGCGGGACCTGGCCGTTCATTGATGCGCTCCGACAACGCAGCAGCAGCTGTGTATCAAGGACTCGAAGCTACGTGGGGATGGACTGAATTGACTGCGGTTGGCCTCTATAAAATGATCGTGGGGGATATTTCGAGCAAAAATATCGGTGGACCGCTGACGATCGCCAATATTTCCGGTGAAGCGGCCTCCCAGGGCGCCTCGAGTGTCGTGTTCCTGATCGCCATCTTGAGCATCAACCTCGGGGTCCTCAATTTGCTGCCGATCCCGATCCTCGACGGCGGCCACTTGCTCTTTTTCCTGATTGAGGGCATTCTGCGCAAGCCACTCGCAGAACGGCAACGAGAGGTTGCCCAGCAAGTCGGGTTAGTTCTGTTGGTTGGCGTCATGATCTTTGCCTTCTGGAACGACCTGGAACGCATCTTCTCCCACTAACCTTCTCATGAAAACATCCCAGTTACTCATCCCCACACTACGGGACGATCCCGGCGAAGCGGAAACCGTCAGCCACCGATTGATGCTGCGTGCCGGACTGATCCGAAAGGTGGCAGCTGGCATCTATACCTATCTTCCACTTGGTCTCCGTGTCATCCGCAAAATTGAGCAGATCATTCGAGAGGAGATGAACCGATCCGGCGCACAAGAACTGCTGATGCCGATCGCCTCTCCTGCTGAACTCTGGAAAGAAACAGCCCGATGGGACTACTACGGGAAGGAGCTGCTTCGCTTTAAGGATCGTCACGAACGAGACTTTTGCCTAGGCCCGACGCATGAAGAAGTCATTACCGATCTCTTCAGGCGAGAAGTGCGATCCTACCGACAACTCCCGCTCAATTTTTACCAGATCCAAACCAAATTTCGGGACGAGATCCGCCCGCGATTTGGGCTCATGCGAGGGCGGGAATTCATCATGAAGGATGCCTATAGTTTCGACGTCGATGAGGCTGGTGCTAAGGTCAGCTATCAGAGGATGTACAACGCCTACACCCGAATCTTCACACGATGCGGCCTCACCTTCCGGGCGGTTGAAGCCGACACAGGTCTCATCGGCGGGGATGTCTCACACGAGTTCATGGTGCTGGCCGATACCGGCGAAGCGATGGTGGCATACAGCGACCAGGGTTCTTACGCCGCTAATCTTGAACGGGCAGAAGTACTTCCTCCATCTGATGTCGATACCACCCCCCTTCGCCCCCTGACGCCAATCGATACGCCACAGCGACGGACGGTGGAAGAGGTCACAGCCTTTTTGCAGATTACACCCCGTCAACTCGTGAAGACACTACTGTACCGCGCAGGCACCGAAACCGTCGCCGTGCTGGTCCGGGGAGATCATGAAGTGAACGAGGTCAAATTGGCGCGTTTGCTCAAGGTGACTGATGTGGCGTTGGCCGATCCCGTGACGGTTCAACATGTCACAGGGGCCCCTCCAGGATTCGCCGGACCAGTCGGCCTGCAGCACGCACGAATCCTGGCGGATCACGCTATTAAGGGAATGAAAAACGTCGTTATCGGTGCCAACAAAGCTGATACGCATTACCAAAATGCCAATCTCGACCGTGATTTCACCGCCGAACAATTTTCCGATCTTCGCAATGCGCAGGCCGGTGACCCTTCCCCCCGAGGGCCAGGTGCGCTGACACTCGCCAAGGGTATCGAAGTTGGACAGGTATTCTTACTCGGTACCAAGTATAGCCAGAAAATGAATGCCACCATCCTCGACGATCAGGGCAAAGAGCGCCTTGCCGTTATGGGTTGCTACGGTATTGGGGTCGGTCGGACGGCCGCTGCGGCGATCGAGCAAAATCACGATGAGAAGGGCATCATCTGGCCGTTTCCCATCGCGCCATTCCATGTCCACCTCCTGACGGTCAGCCAATCAGAAAAGACGACCGAAACCGCTGCACGTCTCTATACCGATTTGATGGCGGCAGGCATTGAGGTCTTATGGGACGACCGTACCGATCGCGCCGGTGTTAAATTCAATGACGCGGATCTGATCGGCGCCCCATTCCAACTCGTCATCGGCGACAAAGGCCTTGCGGACGGCGTTGTAGAAATCAAGATTCGACGAACCGGAATCAAATCCCGCATCGTACCCAGTGAGCTTGTCGCCCACCTCAAGCAACTTTCTTTTGAAGCCCATCCATCCACGGGCTCACCTCTCGCTTAGTTCCAGAGCTGAATCGCTCGCGTTTTTCATGAATGCACCGACAGAAAATGCCTTTTCCTTGCCTTCCCGACCTGTTCGTTTAGACTGAGACTCGACGTCTCAGTTCACAACCTTTCATGACCAGGCACCTATTAATCCAGCGCATAACCTGACTGATTCACGTCTCAACCACAACGAAAGCGCAGTCGGATGCAAGCCAAGCCGATGACTCAGAATCCTCAGGAATTGCAGCACAAGGCCGAGCATGCCGAACATGTGAAACGTATTACCACCCAGATTCATGCGGCCAGCACCCTTGATCAAATCCTTCTGGACTTGCATAAAGACATCTTAAGTTTGTTCGACGCAGAGGATTTGACTCTTTTCGCTTTCGACGCAGAGAAGAAAGAAATCTTCTCCAAAGTTCCTCACATCGACGGTGTGGAGGAAGTCCGCATCCCCATCACTGAACAAAGCCTCGCCGGGTTCTGTGCCAAGTATCTTCGCCCTGTTAACATTGCCGACGCGTACAACATCCCAGAACTCCAAAGCATTCATCCGTCCCTGCTCCACGATACCTTCTATGATAAACGAACCGGATTCAGGACCAAGCAGGTCCTGACGTATCCGATCGTGGCCGACAACAAATACCTGATGGGAGTGTTGCAACTCCTCAATAAGAAAAGCGGCAGTCGCTTTACTCGAAAAGATGAAGAGGTTGTTGATGAGATTGCAAAAGCGCTCGGCATCGCCTTCTTCAACCTCCGTAAGAGCTCAAAAAAGAACCCCACGAAGTTCGATCTCTTAGTCAGCAATAACCGCATCACACAAAATGAACTCGACCAGGCCATAGCCGACTCGCGGAAAGGGATGAGCGATCTAGAGAGTCTTCTCATCGAAAAACACAAGATTCCAAAACTCGATATCGGTAAATCGCTCGCCCAGTTCCATAAATGTCCATACATCGAGTACAGCGAACGCACCATCGTCGACGTGGAATTACTGAAGAACCTCAATGTCGATTATCTCAAGAAGAACCACTGGATGCCGCTCAAGCGAGATCGTACGGCAATCGAAATTCTGACCGACGATCCAGGAGATCTTGACCGCGTTCAAGACATCAAGCGGACCTTTCCAGGTCTTAACATTCGATTCGCCGTCAGTCTTCGCCGAGACATCGCCCAATTTCTGAGTTCCGCGACTGGACAGAGTGACAGTGGTGGAAATGGACGCAAACTCGATGAAAATGTGTCCGATATTCTCGGCGAACTGGTGACAGAGGCGCAGTCCGAAGCAACTGAAGAGTCTGCAGGCGGAGGACTCGACGAAAACGACAGCGCAATCGTCCGCCTAGCCAACCAAATCATTGCCGATGCCTACCGGCAGAGTGCGTCGGACATTCATATCGAACCGTACGGAGAAAAACGCGAAACGCTGGTCCGTTTCCGAGTCGATGGAGAATGTTTCGAGTACATGAAGATTCCGCAGAGTTATCGCCGTGCAATCGTCTCCCGACTCAAGATCATGGCCAGCCTGGATATTGCCGAGCGCCGTAAACCTCAGGACGGAAAGATCAAATTCAAACTTTCGGAGACAAAAGAAATCGAACTCCGCGTTGCGACCCTCCCCACAGCCGGATACAACGAAGACGTGGTCATGCGTATCCTCGCGGCGAGCGAACCACTGCCTCTCGATAAAATGGGGTTCTCGGATCGGAACCTCAAAATGCTGAAAGAGATTTCAGAAAAGCCTTATGGCATCATTCTCTGCGTCGGTCCGACGGGCTCTGGAAAGACAACCACGCTGCACTCAGTCCTAGGCAACATTAACACCCCGGACATCAAGATATGGACTGCCGAAGACCCGGTCGAAATCACACAGTATGGCCTGCGTCAAGTGCAGGTACAGCCGAAGATTGGCCTCACCTTTTCCACTGCTATGCGCGCATTTCTCCGCGCCGACCCCGATGTCATCATGGTAGGAGAAATGCGGGATAAGGAGACGGCCGATACCGGCATTGAAGCGTCGCTCACCGGCCATCTCGTGATGAGCACGCTGCATACCAACAGCGCCGTCGAAACGGTTACTCGCCTGCTCGACATGGGCTGCGATCCATTCAGCTTTGCCGATGCCATGCTGGGTGTGCTGGCACAACGGTTGGCTCGTCGAATCTGCAAAGACTGCAAAGAGCAGTACATCGGAAGCAAAGAGGAGTACGAAGAACTCCGACTGGGTTACGGGCCTGAGCATTGGGACAAGCTCGGTATCAAGCAAGATAATACATTCCGCCTTTCCCGTGGGAAGGGCTGTGAAACGTGCAACCGTTCAGGCTTTAAGGGACGGGTCGCCTTGCACGAACTTCTGCTGGGCACAGACCAGATGAAGCGAATGATCCAGCAGAAATCGCGCACCGAGGATATGCTCAAAACCGCAATTGAAGAGGGAATGACAACGCTGGTGCAGGACGGGATTCAAAAAATCTTACAAGGCCTTACAACCAACAAAGAAGTCAAAGCGGTCGCCATCAAATAGGCCTTCTACTTTATTCAATACACCCTGCTTTCTGGGGTCAGCCCCCTTCACTCTCTCCCCACAACCATGTAGAATACGTCGCGCAGTATTGAATACTTATGATACGAATCACGTCGCTTTTCTTGGCCCCACTACTCATTCTCACGGGATGTGAATCCACAGACCGTGTACTCACAAACGCTGAACGGGTACTCGGGAGCCGAACTAGCAGGACCGTGCTCGACATTGCCACGGGCAAAGACCCCAAACTAATCCTCAAAGAGCGCGTCGACGCCTATCAGCGAGACCCCGAATCCGTGATCAGAGATCTGCGGACGATTCAACGTGATTTCAACACCCTCATGACCGCATTGACCGGACGCGTCCGACAAACCTGGGGGGAGAAGGAAGTACAGGTCCCGGAACAGAAGAAGTACGTGAAGTACACCCAGAACTACATGAGCCGAACCATCGTCGACTTCGACAATGGGACGATCACCGTAGAAACCTTGGATGACAAAGCACCGAAAGAGAGCTTGAAAAACGCGATCATCACAACCTTGCTCACACCCGACGATCCACGCTCCGTCGATCTTTTTTCCGACAAGCCCGTCACGCTGACCAGTGACCGGCCTCCATATTTATTGGGACTGGTGCAGGATCAGCAAGGACAGTCGATCCGCACCCCGGCACAAGCGGAAGCGTTCGCAACATCAACGATCGAGGGCGCAAAGACGCGGACGGTGGACATGAACGGGGGGGCAAAGCAAGCACTGATCGCCGAAATCAAGATGGTGGCAAACTTCTCGAACAAGCAAGCAGAAAAATACCGAGCCACCGTTACCCGATTTGCGGAGCAATTCAAGATCAGCCCAAGCCTCATTTTTGCTGTTATTCGAACGGAAAGCAACTTCAACCCCTTCGCTGTTAGTTCCGCCCCCGCCTATGGGCTCATGCAGCTCGTACCGACCAGTGGCGGGCGAGATGCCTACCGAAAAGCAAAGGGAACGGATACGATTCCATCGCGTGAATATCTCTTCGATCCAGAGAACAATATCGAGTTAGGCAGTGCCTATCTCAATGTCCTGTCCTACAATCTGCTTGAAGACATCGGGAATGAGGTCTCGCGAGAATATTGCGTCATCTCGGCTTATAACACAGGCCCACGAAATGTCTTTAAGACGTTTGCGAGTGACAACAGGGCTGCCCTCAATCAAATTAATACCCTTGAACCACCAGCAGTCTACGACCGATTACGCAACAACCTCCCCTACCAGGAAACGAGGGACTACCTCGTCAAAGTTGTCACCTTCCGGAAACAGTTCGTGGCTCTGCCCTAAAGGCAAATCAGTGCCTGCTGAACGCCCATAGTACAGTTGAGGACAATTGCCACTCGCGAGGCGCCAGGTGAGAGTCAGGCCGTCAACACCGGCCCAGACTGGGAGAGGTGTGTAATGACGCTCTGGAGATGTTTGTTCACGGCTGGCGAGAGTCCCTCAAACTCCACACCATAGGTGTACTCTTTACCCCACCGAACCGTCGCGGCTTCGATGACCGTTGCTGTTGTCTGATCTGGAAAGCGAAGATTCATGGCAATTCGGTCTCCCGGCGTAATCACCGCTTCCGTCATCACACGTGCCCCTTTAGTAGACACGTCAAAAATTATCCCTAACCCCTGTTCGACAGCCCCCTTTCTGATCACACCGACGCGGGCCAATGAACAAGGAAATGGAGCCGGCACTCGTACGCGGGGATGTTTGCGTAATTGTGGGGTATTCTGCCCAGTGATGGCCTTCAAATCTAGATCTTCCATATTGTTTCCTCTTTCGCCAAGCCTGCAGCCTGTTGCTTTAGGTCAACCATTTACGTGACAGCTGAGCCAGCCTTTTGATGGCTAGCCCATTGACCAAACCCTTGGTCAGGCGGACCACGGCGAGTGCGATCGCAGCAGGAACAGTGTCATTGGGTAATCGAAGGATGAGTGAGATCTGATCACCGGGCTTGATCGATGCCTCAGGGCCCACTCGCACGCCGTGTAAAGACGGGTCCACATCCACCTCGTGAGACACAGAGTATCTCACGAGGGGTCGTTTGGGAACTATTTTCGAAACTTATGCACGTATTGCAGGCGAGGCATTGCGCGATGATGGCTCGGCGTGATCTCCCCTGAGGTTCGGACGGCGGTGTCGACTGGCAAACCTCGAGCGACTTGGAGCGGAACGCTCGTCCCGATGTGCCCGACTATCCTCGCCATGGATCACCGGCAACGAAGTTCTGCTTCCTGGCGCAAGCGGGACTGCATGTCCCAGGAGGCGCTCAATATCACGAAGTTGCTGCCGGTCTTCGCCCGTCACAAAACTTGTGGCGCGGCCAGTTGTCTTCATTCGAGCCGTGCGGCCAATACGATGGACGTAATCTTCTGGGCAATTGGGTAGATCGAAATTGATCACGTGGCCGATATTCGCGACATCGATCCCTCGTGCAGCGATATCCGTTGCGACCAGCACCCGGAATGACCCGCGTCTAAAACCTTCTAGCGCAGCGCGCCTCTGTGAGAGACTCCGGTCTCCATGCAACACGGCCACTCGATGGCCTTCACTACCCAGCATACGCCCCAACCGATCGGCACGGTGCTTCGTCCTGGTGAACACCAGAGCTGTATCCTGATCAGCCTTCAATAACGACAAGAGAAGATCGGGCTTCTCGCCGTGGGAGGTGTAATGGATCCCCTGCGTGACCCCATCGGCTGTCGTGGCAGACGGCGCGACCATGACGCGCACCGGATTCTTCACATTGGCTTGAACCAATCGAGCTAGATCTGTCGGCAGGGTGGCCGAGAAGAGAAGAGTCTGTCGCTCTTCAGGCAACGCATCAAGAATCTGATTGATCTGAGGCGCAAAGCCCATATCCAACATCCGATCCGCCTCATCCAACACCAAGATCTTCATAGACGACAAGACAATCGTGCCGTTCCACATGTGATCCAGAAGACGCCCAGGCGTCGCTATCAAGATGTCTGGTCGCTGTCGCAAGCCCCGTACTTGGGCTTGCATATCGGCGCCTCCAACTATGACGGTCGCGGAAATGCGCCGACTCCGGCCAAGCTTATCAATCGTCGTCAGGGTCTGCAATGCCAGCTCACGGGTTGGTGCTAAGATCAATGCCTGCGGTTGCCCCTTCGGCAATGCAGCGAGTCGTTCGACGATTGGAATGACAAAGGCTGCGGTTTTACCCGTCCCCGTCTGGGCACATCCGATGACATCTCGCCCAGCGAGCGCGGGCGGAATGGCTTGTTCTTGAATGGGCGTGGGTGATGCGAACCCGGCATCAGCCAGGTCCTTCAGAAGTGCCTCGGACAAACCGAGCGCGTGAAAATTGGCGTGAACAGACGTATTCACTACGTTATCCTTTCAGTATGATCGCATTATGACGGGATCAGAGAACCGAGGGGAGAGACAACCGAGAATGGTGCAACTCCAAACTGGACCTGGTCGCGATGCGATCGCGAAGTCCGATATAGTTGGAACATCTCCTCGCCGGACTACTACGAGTTAAATGTAGCGTTACCATACAGCATGGCCCTCACAACGTCAACCAGTTCTTCAATAGACACGGGAGAGCAGACAATTGACAGGGCATACCGCCTGCCCTACGCCATAATGAGCCCTGTGGTGAAGTTTGACTCCTTCACAAGTTACATGTTAGCATGATATTCCTTGTGCTTTATTTCTCTCTCCGTGCACTCCTCGTACTCACTCCCAGTGTTGGCACGATAGTCTGCGTAATATCACCAACCTGATGTTCCTCGGCCTAAATGGTAGAGGCAGACACCCAGGTAGCGTGGCAGGTCCATTAGTGGAGCTGAGACAGAGCTATTGAGTTTCTCTGTCAGGCAGCCACTGACTTGAGCTTCGTGTTTGTACAGAAGGGCGCTCCATGAATCTCGCTTCAGTTTGGAAAAGTCGCAAAGCAGGAAAGAAAAAGTCCGCCCATAAACCGAAAATCCGCTGGCAACTTCTAGGGTTAACTGATCCCAATTCGGTCGACAATACATCCTCAATCGAGGTCATCAGACGCGAAGTCGCTTCGTTGGCAAGACATAGTTTTGGAGAAGATACCCTTTTGCGTTCCACTGCCAAGGCAAGCAAATCCTCAGACGGGAGGAAGAAATCATTCAGTACCAGTCATAGTGGAAAGACCGACCAGGCAGGGAACAGCATCTGAGCGATACCGTACCTGTAAACGGTGAAGCGAGAAAACATACTCATATCCACCGTTCAGAACTTCGTCCAATGGCTTATTCACAATCTTCTCGGTACGGCTGCATTGCCTTACATCACAGGAGTAATTGGGGTCCTCCCCTATGCTGTTTCGAACCGCGAGACGAGCGCTAGCTCTTATCTATAGAGATGCTCGCGGCATCCAACCTGATATATGGTCATGAGTAACTGCATCTTGTATGTTGGCGGCCTCGCGGAAGCGACTTCTGATTGTCAGCTCCGCGACTTATTCGGAACCTATGGCACCGTCGTTCGCGTCCATGTCATCCGGCACAAACACAGTGGAAAATCTGCCGGCTATGGTTTTGTGGAAATGGGCTCAGGTGAGCAAGCTTGCCATGCCGTCAGTTCCCTGGAAGGGGCATTGTTTGCAGGCAATTGTTTGCGACTCTACGTCACGACTTATGCATCCATTCTCGCCTAAGCTTCCCCTCAGATGGGCGCAAAGGGGATCCATCGATGAGTCGGGTCAATTGGAAGCTGTCGCAAAACCGTTAAATTCTAGAGAACACACCTATTCCTGCCCTGCAACCTCGGGAAGGTCTGACTAATTCACAATGCCGTATAGGAGCCAGCCGGATTCCTCTGTGTTTTGAGCGCTGGCTAATGGAAACTCTTAATTATTCCGGCCTTCCCTAACAGAGCTTCGCGCGTTCTCCCATCTCCTCATGCCCCCCCATCTACAATTTCGTAGTACCAGTTCGCCGCTCACCATGATCTCCTGGTACCCAGACTGGTCATTGCAACCGGAACCGACACGCTATTTCTTCTTTCCGCAAATCTCGACGGTCGCTTCGACTTGACCATCTCTTGGACTGACCATCATCCGAGCACGACGCGAATGTGGTGCTCGCCTTCCTTAATGAGAGGAATATCGTCGCGGCCGATTATTTGTTTCCCATCAAGCTCTACCAGCGTCACGCCGCGGCATACATGGTGCGGGTTTTCCACCGTGATGTCATAGACCGCCGAATGATACCGAAAACGAATCGAGTACCCCTGCCAATGGCGTGGAACACAAGGATCGACGGAGAGCGTGGCACCATGCAAGCGGAAACCGAGCATCCATTCGATTCCAGCCCGGTAGAGCCAACCTGCTGCGCCGCTGTACCAGGTCCATCCCCCACGTCCGACATGTGGGGGCTCGCCATACACGTCGCCGGCGACGACGTAAGGCTCGACTTTATAGCGCTGGACGCTGGCTCGCGAGGAGACACGATGAACAGGGTTCAACAGACGGAACAACTCGCCGGCCTTGTCACCTTCACCCAATGCCGCGAAGGCCAGCACGGTCCAGACCGCCGCGTGGGTATATTGACCACCGTTTTCTCGGACGCCGGGGACATAGCCTTTGATATAGCCGGGATCCCTCGATATCTGATCAAAGGGTGGTGTCAACAGACGGATCAGTCCATCTCGCCGGTCCACAAGATGCCGTTCCACCGCAGCCATGGCGCGTGCGCCGCGGTCCGGATCTGCCGCGCCGCTGATCACTCCCCAGGACTGAGCAATGGAATCGATGCGGCATTCCGGATCTGCAGCGGAACCGAGTGGCGTTCCGTCATCGAAGTACGCGCGACGGTACCACTCCCCGTCCCACCCGTCCCGCTCGATTGCGGCCTTCAACGCACTCACATGCAGCCGCCACGTTTCGGCACGCGCACGCTCCCCACGCTGAGCCGCCACCTTGGCGAACTCCCAGAGCACCGTATGCAAAAACCACCCGAGCCAGACGCTCTCCCCTTTGCCCTGCTGGCCCACACGGCTCATCCCGTCATTCCAATCTCCAGTACCCATGAGTGGAAGACCGTGACTGCCGACGACAAGGCTCCGATCCAACGCACGCGCACAATGTTCAAAGAGGGTGGCCCTCGTCTGGGACACACGTGGCTCAAAATAGGATTCATGTTGCCCCTCGGCCAATGCCGGGCCTTCTAGGAAGGGCACCATTTCATCCAGCACGGTCATATCGCCGGTCACTTCAAGAAATTGGATCACCGCGTACGGCAACCAGAGCAGATCGTCAGAAATGCGGGTCCGCACACCGCGTCCGGACGGAGGATGCCACCAATGCTGAACGTCGCCCTCGACAAACTGCCGCGCGGCCGCCCGCAGCAAATGCTCGCGCGTGATGTCGGGTGCCGCCACACTCAGGGCCATGCCATCTTGTAGTTGATCACGAAACCCATAGGCCCCGCTCAACTGATAGAAGGCTGCACGTGCCCAAACACGGCACACCAGCGTTTGATACAACACCCATCGATTCAAGAAGATGTCCATCGCACGTTCAGGCGTATGAACTTGTACGACGCTCAAGAGGTCATCCCATCGGCTGGTGACCTCACGCAGGAGCACATTCACGTCCGCCCCACGATAGCGATTGAGCAGGAGACGAGCCTGCTCTCTGTCCGCTGTCTGACCTAGAAACCAGACAATTTCGGCGCGTTCGCCTGCTGCCAACTCAATCGACAGTTGAAGGGCACCACAAGGATCGAGACCCGCTCCGACCCTTCCGGATAATGCATCTCCCGTTTCCAACGCCAGAGGTTGCTCAAAAGTTCCATTACGGCCAAGAAATTCCTTGCGATCACCAGTCCACGATGTGTGTGTTCCGGCAAGATCGGTAAAGGCGATGCGTCCGGCAAATTCGCCGCCTAACATACTGCGCGCAAAAAGCGCCCCGGTCCCCGGATCGATCTCTGTGATAATGTAAGGTGCGGACTCACTACGGGAACTCCCGAGCACCCACTCAACATAGGCCGTCACAGAAAGGCGTCTCGATCGGCCAGACATATTCTGTAGCGTCAATCGAGAGATCTTGATCGGATCTTCAGGCGGTACAAATTGCAGCAATTCTGCCAAGACGCCGTGGGAACCATGATGGAAGCGGCTATAGCCCTGCCCATGACAGGCGACATAGGGTGCCGGATCGTCGCGAATCGGCAACGCCGTCGGACCCCAGACCTCTCCGGAGTCGTCATCACGGATATAGAGCACCTCACCCGACGGATCAGATACCGGATCGTTCGACCAGGGCGTCAGCTGGTTCTCGTGGCTGTTCAATGACCAGGTAAACCCGGAGCCGGACTCCGACACGAGGAACCCGAACGACGGGTTCGCGATGACGTTAACCCAGGGTCGTGGCGTCCGAATACCTTCGCCGAGAATCGTGACATATTCGCGTCCATCGTCTGCGAAGCCGCCCAAGCCATTAAAGAATTCGAGTTCACGTTCAGGCACCGGCACATCCAAGCGTTTGCCCAGGCGTGGGAAAGACGAGTTCGTCGAGGTCACACGGCTCCTGCGCGGTAAGCGAGTGATCTGCTCCGCCAACGTCCCGCGCCGGCCGAGCAGAACGACCCGAGCGACCTGCTGCAGCAGCATTCGATCCTGCGCGGAGAGCAGGTCAGTTCGCAGGAGATAGATACTGCCTCGTGCCCCGCCAACATCCGGGCAGAGCCGCAACCTGCTCCCCCGCACAAGCCCTTCCAACGAACCCTGCAACCCCTGCTCATACGACGAGGCCTTCTCATTCAGGATGATCACATCGGTCGATAATTGCCTCATCCGCCAGTACTCATGCGCTCGGAGCAATTGACGGACGATGTCGACATCATCCGCGTTGTCGATGCAGGCCAACACGATAGGCAGATCGCCTGAGATACCATGCGCCCACAGCGCCGCACGGTCCACCACACCCTGGCTCAGTACCTCAGAGGATGGTCGCAGCGAGACATCGGAATACAGCACGGCATTGGCTAGTTGCTGGAACAGTTGGGCCTCATCTGTCTCGATACCAAGGTGATGTAGTTGCACTCGCGCTTGGGTCCAGGCCAGCGACAGGGCACGCTCAAAGACTCTCGGGTCGCTGTACTTGTTGGCCAATTCCAACACGCCATCGCGGGTAGCGCCGACAATGGTTGAAAACACCAGGCGTACAGTCCCACCTGCGGGCACCCGCACCGTACGGCGCAAGCTCATCACCGGGTCAAGCACGGATCCGACGGTATTCGAGAGTGTCCGCCCATCGATCATCGCGACCGCCGTGCGGACATGGTGCCCTCGTCCAAGAAACCGCGCGCGATCCGTTTCATATTGCAGGGCGCCCACGGTCTCTCCTTCGACCACAACCACCTGGGCCACCCACACCGTCGCTTCCTCATTCGACCGCCTGCGACGCGTCGCGAGCAGCGCACCGACCTCCGGTATGAATTCGGTTTGCACGAACAGATTCGCAAAAGCCGGATGGGCCACATCGGCGGCCTGTGGAGCCAGGGACAGCTCGGCATAGGAGGTCACTTGTAGATCGCATGCGTGCGCGCCCATGTTGGTGACCGAGATGCGTCGCACTTCGGCGTCGTCCTCGGATGACACCACAAGCTCAAGCGTCGTGTTCCAGTCTCCGTCCCGTCTGGTAATTTCGGCTCGTTCTTCGGTAAAAGACACCTCATAGTCGTCGGCCTCGACGCCACTGGGTTGATACCCGGCCGACCAGACAGACCCCGTCTGCATGTCACGCAGAAACAGATAAGACCCCCAGCAGTCCCGCGTCGCATCCTCGCGCCAGCGCGTCACCGCGATATCTCGCCACCGGCTGTACCCCGAGCCTGCCGTGGTCAGCATGACCGCATACTGCCCATTGGACAGCAGATGCGTCCGCGGAGTGGCCTCATGAGGCGCGGTAAATCGCCGTACGACCGGCGGGATGAGGTCGCGGACTTGCGCTGCGGCCGCGACTTCTTCCGCGCGTGGGCGTGTCACCGGCACGTCACGCGGAGTCCGTTCTTGGAGCAGCAGTTCCGTCGCTCGGACGATCGGCTCGGCATGAAAACGGTTCCGCATCAGTCCGTTGTTCAAAACATTTGCGATCGAGACCAACGACATGCCCTGATGATGCGACATATAGGCCCGCACAATGGCCACATCTTTTCCTTCCGGCACCCGTGTCCCCGTGTAATCCAGCGCTTCATAGAATCCGTAGGTTCCTCTCCCTCCAGCCTCGGCGAGACGCTCAAAGCCTTGCATGGCTTCCATAGGACTGATCATCGCCGCGAGGGCAGTGGCATAGGGAGCGACGACCACATCCTCACTGAGGCCTCGCTTGAGCCCCAGGCCCGGCACGCCAAAACTGGAATACTGGTACGTCAAGTCGAGATCACGGGCATTATAGGCCGACTCTGAAACACCCCAGGGCACGCCTCGCTCTCTCCCATATTGAATCTGCCGACGGACAATCAACTCATACGTCCGGGACAGCAAGCTGCCTGCCGGGAAACGCATCACCAACGCCGGCATGAGGTATTCAAAAATAGAGCCCGACCAGGACACGAGCGCCGAACCGTCTCCCACAGGTGTCAGGGCGCGGCCCAGGTGAAACCAATGCGATGACGGCACATCGCCTTTGGCGATAGCGATAAAGCTCGCCAACCTGGCCTCCGACGCCAGCAAGTCGTAGCAGCTGGGATCCAGGCTGTTCTCCGGCATGCGATAGCCGATGGACAACAACTTGCGGGTCGGATCGAAAAGAAAGGTAAAATCCATGGCGTGAACCATGTGCTCCGCATGCTGCGCGATCGTCGCCAGACGGCGGACCAAACCTGTGATGCCTCCATCCGCTTGCCGTATGGCATCAGCCAGTAGGGCGATTCTTGCCAAGGTGGCCCGATCCTGTGAGGGGCGACTGAGCAACTGGTCACGCAAGTGATCGAGCGCACGAAGCGCATCCGCAAACCGCTCAGGGGCAGCCGCCAGCGTGGGAACGGGTTGGAAGAACGGCGCAATAGCCGCCCACTCCAGCGATGGCCCCGACGGATGGTCGAACAGAGCCGCCCGATCTTTCTCACTGAAGCGCACCCAGGGAAGCAACAATTCCGCGTCCCGAAGATGGCTTTCCACGCAGGCTCGAACCGCATCGGCCCACGTACGCAATTCCCCATCGTGCTCATCCCCGCGCTCCTGTCCCAGTGCCTGCGCCATATCCGCGACCGTCTGAGACAAGGCCGTGAGCCGGCCGAACCTGACGGTCCAGCCGGCGGGATCGACCGGTCTCGAGAAGAGCGCCATGGCCAACGCATCGACAGCGTGGCTCAGCTGCTTCCTAGTTACCGTGTGGGTCTGTCGCTCATCTGGAATCTCCTCCAGCGCATCGCGTAACAGTTGGATGGCATCATCGATCCCGGCAAACACATCGCCGTCGATGGCAGAGCGCTGAATCAACTCGCGGCATCCGTTCCCCACGACCAGCAAATGGCCCGCGAGGTTTCCACTATCGACGGTGGACACATACTTGGGATCCAACGGATGAAGGGTGCGTGTGTCGTACCAATTGTAGAAATGCCCACGAAACAGCTCGAGACGATTCATGGTCGCGAGTGTGGCTTCCAGTCGTTCGGCCGCGTCAAGGGTCCCCAGCCATCCGAGGTCACGAGCAACCAGGGTTGAGAGCAGATAGAGTCCGATGTTGGTCGGCGACGTGCGATGGGCGACGACCGGCTTCGGATCTTCTTGAAAGTTATCAGGCGGGAGCGCATGGTCCTCGGGAGACACGAACGCTTCGAAAAACCTCCAGGTTCGGCGCGCAATTAATCGGAGCACTCGCGCATCGGCCGGAGAAATCGGCTCGGCCCCCAGGAGTCGAGGCGGCAGACTGACCCACCGGGCCACGGCAGGAGCCGACATCCAGAGCAGCACGAACGGAGCGGCGGCGGCCCAGGACTCATAGCCCCCAAACACGGCCACCCCACCAGCTGCCGCGACGGTGAGCGCCACACCGCCTGCCATGCGCCGATACATCCCCGTCCAATTGCACGTATAGGCATCCTCGGCTTGAGCCGCAGTCACCCACTCCAACATCCGTGTATGCGTGAAGACGAGCCGACCGAGAGTACGAAGAATGGCATCCGTCATGACCCATGCTTGATGCACGAGGAACGTGACGGTCAACGCGATCTGCCTCGCGGCCAATTTTAGGTCGGTGCCTGCTCCACGAAAATGGGTGCGCAAGGCAATCTTGGATCGGCGCGGGTAGAGCCCCAGCACGAAGGACAACAGCGAGGGAATTGCGATCGTGCTCAGAATGAATCCGGACCAGACCCAGCCAGATGGTTCTGGCAGCAACCATCCGACGATCAATGTCAGAAACGCCGCAGGCGCCGACAGGGTCCGGCGGAGATTGTCGAGAATCTTCCAACGACCAATGGCGGGAATCACCACCGCACGATGCGGCTCAGACCCGGTATGCCCTCGCCCGAATAACCAGGGCAACAGCTGCCAATCGCCGCGTGCCCATCGATGCTGCCTGGCTGCCGCCGCCTCATAGTGGGCAGGAAACGCTTCGAACAGCTCGATGTCGGTCGCCAGCGCCGCGCGCGCGAACAATCCTTCAAAAAGATCGTGACTGAGCATCGCATTGTCCGGCACCTTGCCCGCCAGCGCCGCTTCGAACGCGTCGATATCGTATATGCCTTTGCCCGTGTAGGACCCTTCCCGGAATAGGTCCTGATACACATCAGACACCGCCGACGCGTAGGGGTCGATCCCGCTGGGTCCGGAAAATGTCTGTTGAAAATACGAGCCCTCGCCGCTGCCTGGGAGCGACGGGGTAATCCGCGGTTGCACGACCCCATACCCTTCTACAACGTACCCAGCGAAACGGTCGAACCGTGGCCGGTTCAGAGGGTGAGCCATGGTGCCGATGAGCCGGTGCGCGGCTCCACGCGGCAACCGTGTATCCGCATCCAAGGTGATGACGAACCGGACCGACGGAATCGCCTCGGGGAGCTGCCCGCCAACAGACATGAACGTCGTGCTCATCGAGCCGCGCAACCATTGATTCAACTCATGCAGTTTGCCTCGTTTCCGTTCCCATCCCATCCACACCTGTTCGGATTCGTTCCAGACACGCCGGCGATGCAATAGCACAAACCGCGGACCGCTCCCCGCCGCGGGACCGTACCGCTTGTTCAGCTGCGCAATCCCCTCCACCGCGCTATCCAGCAGTTCAACGTCACCTGGAATACTTTCCTTTGAGGCATCTCTCCAGTCGGAGAGCAGAGCGAAGCGCAGGTCATCATCCGCATTCGCTAGATAGTGCACTTCCAATCGCTCAACCAGCTCATCGATGCCCTGCTGGGTCGTCAGTAACATGGGGACTACCACGATTGTACGTAACTCTTTAGAAATGCCGTTTCTCAATGCCATGCGGGGCAATGACCGCGGCCCGAGGATGGCCATCACCATCCGATTGATGAGCGCCATAGCGAGATCTGAAGCCGGCACGAGCGCAATGAGACCGAGACAGGCCAGGCCTGCAATGGTCACCCCGGTGGCGCTCGCATGCCATAGTGGGAAGGCCAGGACTATGGCGGTCAACACGGCGAGCGATCCCAGGTAGCCCAGAGCCGGAACCTGGACGCACCAGCGCAGGATCAAGCCTTTCCAAGACACCCTGTAACCGAGTTCGCGTTCAAATGCCTGGCGGCCCTGGGAGATCAGGTAATAGCCGGGGTCCATGTGCCGATCCAACTCCGACTGTTCACTCGCATGCATCTCAATCCCAGCCAGTCTGGTACGCTCCACAACCCGTGCGGTCACGTCGAGTTCCGACAACCCCGTACCGCGGGAAAGATCCTCGATCGCATGGCGATAGGCATCCCGCGTGGTAAAATCCATCTCGGCATAGCGGGAATCGCCCCGCAGCATATTGTCGACTGAACTGACGCTCTCAAAAAAGTCCGCCCAATCAAACGCGGACGTCAGCCGCATGCTTGTAATGATGTTGCGAACCGTGACGCTCGTGGCCGCCTGTTGCTGATGCTCCGCATGCACCATGTCGTCGGCCGTTGTGCCTTGCCCAATCAACCGCTCATCAAGCCATTGCAGAACGGGACGCACCTTGGGATCCAGGTCACGGAGTCGCTGAACCAGCTGTACAGCAAATGCCGCAGCTAATGGTCGGCGCTCAACATGGCGAAGAATCGTGGCTAGAGGTTCGGTGACTCCCCCCCCGGTCCCCAACAAGCTGTCGGCCAGTTCGTCGGCTTCCAGCCTGTCCGCGCGGCTCTGAACGATCCGCTCGATCAACCGGCGAAGGTTCTCCACCAAGACGACACGCAGCGAGATCGCGACAGCCCACAACTCACCGATTGTCAGGGGTTGCACGCATTGATACGCCGACACAAAGCGCCGGAGCATGTCAGGATCGAAACGACTGTCGGTGTGGGCCACGAATGCCCAGGCTACGCCAAAGACCCGTGGGTAATGCTTTAAGTGGCCTGATGCAAGTTTGGGTAATTGCCTGTAGTACCCGGGAGGCAAGTCGTCGATGATTTCGCGAAGTTGTTCGTCAATGATATGGAAATTGTCGACGAACCATTCGGCCGCTGGAGTAATTGATTGCTCATCGCGAATCGTACGAGCGATCGCCTGATACGACGCCACCAAGACTCGTCCATTCTCAAGGACTCGTGGCGTGAGTAATCGGCCCACGCGTGCGTCATCGGTGACAACCTGTGCCACTGCGAGACTTGCCGCATGCTGTTCGAGCCGTTCGGCGCCGAAGAGCTCGGCGCGAATTGGCTCTTCCAGTTCAGCGCGCTTGCCTACCGGTGAAAACATGGTATCCATGGGCCTTCCAATGCGACATTCCGGTTCATCACCAACAGGCCCACTCGCTGCCTTTGCGCGCAGAACTATGGAGCCGTCGTCGTTTCAAACGCTTTTACCACAAGGGTCTTCTCTTTCATCTTGTTTACTAAACCTATGTAGGAATGGGTGCGGATAATGCTGGCGAACTGTGCGTGGTAATTGCTCACGATGCCCGCGCCGTCGATAACCACATCATGCACATACCAATGGCCCAACACGTTCGCCAGCCGGAAATCGAGAAAAGTCTCCGTCTTAGGACCCGACAGCTTCGCCCTCACCTCGGCAAAGTTCTCTTCCCGCTCTTCAGACAGGTAGAGCACCTGCTCGTCGGCATAGTTATCAATTCGACAGGCAAACGTGTCTCGGAGTAATTGAACAAAGAGGGCACCAAATTCCTGCCGCTCGCTATCAGTCAGTTCTAGCCAAGGCCAGCCCAGGGCCCGTTTGGCCATATCTTCATAGCTGACGCCCTGCCTGATGACGTGCTCAATCTTCTGACGTCGTTCCACCGAGCGGCCCGGTTGGTTCAACTCTTCACTGTTGAGAATATCGATCACCTCATCGATCGTGCTTTTCACTGATTCTGTGGCGGTCTGCGCAGCTGAAGCCACGGGAATCTCGATCAGCAGCACAACTATGCTCGCCATCAACCCCCAGATCATGCCGAGATTCATTTTGGAACAATTGGACTTTTTACCAGCGGCACGGTTGAATATCTGGCTCATAGGTGAGTTCCCTAAAGTATTCGCGTCATGCGACTCAGAATTTCGGCTTCATGTCCTTCAACGAATCGCCACCTTTTTTCAGGAGGTCCCCTCCAGGAGTGCCATCACCTTGTGGGGACAGACTGCTCAGCTGCTCCTTGACCTGTTTCACTGTCCCCATATTCTTTTGAAGATCGTCGACATTCTTCTGCATATCCACCAACGCACTGCCGAGCTGGCTCACCGACGTCAAAAGCCCAAAGATTCCTTGGGCAGCTGCATAGTGCAGTGAGAGCCCGCCCAGCCCAAATCCCATAAAGAATGCCGTCACGATCATGATGGATATCCAAAGATCTATTCTGCATATTCTCCTCCTTTGCGGTTCCTTGCGGGCTACGCGCTCTGACCACTGTTAGATTCGCCGCGTCCTGATTTTTTTGTCGGTTGCCTTCTTTCGACCTCGTGATAATCTGATCCTTGATCTTGTCGTAGGTCATCATCCTGCCCTCCATCCTTTGAACAGGCCATACGCAGGATCCCATGGACAAGCCATATCCCTGAGAACCTGCGCGGCACCACCACTTAAAGCAGAGTGACGTCTGACGGAACTTGACACCGGTATGAACAGAGATCCACCAAACAGAGGCGCACTCAGCTATGAACGCTCATGCCCATTACGGCTTGACAGTTGCCGTCCGGTCCGTCCGGCCCATCAGAGTCAGAATAGTGAGCACCACGAGGAGGAAACCCAGTGCGCCGCTGGGCACATATCCCCAGGTTCCGCCGTACGACCAGATCGGAAGTACGCCGAGACACAACACACCCAATACGACAATAATAATAGTACTCATCTTGATTCTCCTTTAGTTCTCACATTCACCACACACTCGATTATCCTGTGGCCATACACGCCACAGTCACACCTTCTGCTCGCCGGACGGATGTCTGCTAGCACGGAATAAGGGACGGCTGGGCACCTACGCTCCAGCATAGCGAGAGGCCAGCTGATAATCTGGTCAAAATAGCTCAGACGAAGAAAGAGGGAGGGCGGTATACCACAATCACCGCGATGGAACTGGCCGTCGCATCGTTCATGCCGTTCTACTTGGCTTCCATACAGGCCAATTCATCCCGCATCAGTCCCAGATGGGTTCGCTCCAGCCGAAGTCTCTGCATGTGCGCCTGGATATCGGCCAACATACAATCGATTTCCCGCACCCTGCTCATCAGACCGGCCGGCCTGCGGCGAACAGACTGCCGACTCTCCTCACCGTTCGTGACGCTCGCCGAAGTCTGGGATATACCTGGTACGTCGTGCGTCTCGAGTTTCATCTTTGCCTCCTCCTTACTACCCACCATAGATTCAGCTCCTTCCAGATGCATTCGTCGCAGCAGCGAATGCTCATCGGAGCGATGCATACACTTCCGAGGGAATCGTGATGCGTTCAACGTCGCTCGTCCTGCCTCTCCTGCGCGGGCTCGCCCGCATGTTCTCCGAACGACGGAAACGATTCGCACGAACAACGGCATCCTCGATACACCCACAATTGATGCAGCGTGTGGCCCTGTAGAGAGAGTCTGTTCCGATACTCAGATCATCGAAGGTTTCGCATACCAGTAGCCCCCGACAGCGTTGGCAGACCATAGGTCCTCCTTCTGCGCCCAATGGCGCACACATGACACACCGCACACACGTCACGTGACCTCTCGCTCTGACGCTCAGTCCCTCACGAGACTGGTCAGATTCTCCACATACGCTTCTTCTTGCGCCGGAAGTATCCACACCTACCTCACTAGTGATAAGTATAATGGAGCGGCCGGCTGCAGTCTGTTCACAATTGCTCAGTAGGGAACGATTGCACAATGGAGGCGAGGCCGAACGTAGGCAGGTGTAGCGTGACTGAATCAAAGAACCAGAATCAGATGGAGACTCTAGTCGTGGAGCACGACATTGAGAAGAGAACTATGCACGTGCAATCCGCCATTCAGGCGCGACCCGCCTTTGTAATCAATGAACCCGAGCTTGCGGAACTTATTCATAAAGAAACTGACGCGCGAGCGGGTGGTGCCGACCATTTCGGCCAAGGTTTCCTGACTGATCTTCGCAATGACCGTCTCCGGCTTGCCCTCCTTCCCAAAGTGGGCCAACAACAGCAGCGCCCGCGCCAGCCGCTTCTCGCTGGAATTAAACAGTTGATCCACCAAATCCTCTTGGACTCGGATCGAGTGTGTCAGCAAATAGGACATAAATGCCTCGGAAAACCTGGGTTGCTCCTGAAGCATCCGGAGCATCGCGGCTTTCTCGATGCGGAGAATGCGGGAGGCTTCCAGGGTGGTCGCGGTCGACGTACGAATGATTTGACCCACGAGACAGGATTCTCCTAAAAAAGCGCCCCGCTCAAGAATCGCCACGACGGCTTCCTTGCCATGCTCCGAGAGCACGGTCACTTTCACCTTGCCCGACTGGATATAGAAGACCGCATCAGTCGTATCCCCCTGTGAAAAGAGAGTGCCATCCTTGGGGGACGAGAGACTTCGAATGCCCTTGTCGATCTTATCGAGAAATTTGTCCAGATTGAACGGCGTTCGTATGCGTACGATCACTCACCTTCCTCTTAGCGGCCGCGGTTCAGGGAGTAGGATCCGCCAGACGACGGGGCGGGAGCCTGCAGGCTATCCACATTCTGTTGCATTTCTCTCAATGCCTGGCCGATCTGTTTGACCGAACAATGGCGCAGAGCATGGATGCTCTGCCCCTGCCACAGTCGAAGCCCATTTTTCGACGATGAATCGAGTGTCAACACATAGGTCTGCTGTGTGTTCTTCATGATATCCTCCGTTGCAATGACTACCAATGACTTCGGCATCACGCCGAAGCATCCAACAGCGAATGGACCCTCTACTCTGTCATGCAGTCCGAAACACCGCGAGCAAATCGCTCAATGCCATGGTCTTGTGTTTCAACACGACCCGCTCCGCCTTCAGGGCATCCAGCGCAAACGCCTTCTCGACACCGTCCTCAAGGCAGGTCATGATAAGCGAATGCACACGATCACATTCCTGTTGGACCTTTGCCTGGACCACCTGGTTAACAGCCAGCATGTCCAAGACAGTTGCCTTGGTCGAGGCGAGATGCGACTGTACGTCTGCCTCTAAATAGTTGATGCGAGCAACCTCGCTCACACAACGATCCATGCTTTGCGCCAAGAAGACGTACAATCGAGCCAACGCATCCGTGATGTCGATGTGACTATGAGCGGTAGATTGAACGGCCATGCTTCATACTCCTTCCAGTTACAGACACACGTACGCCTCAATGGCGACTTACACCCCTTGAGGTGACGGAGTGGCTGCCCCCGGCACGGGCTTCATAGAAAGACTAGGCTCCACCGTCCCCTGCATCGATGCCTTCAGCTCCTGGATGGCTCGTTCAACATCTTGCTCCGTCGATCCAAACCGGTCTCCCATCACCTTGATAGCCTGCGCAATCGCTTTCTTCATCTTCGAGATCTGTTCTTCTGTTGTCATAACCCCTCTCTCATCTGTGCATCTCCTCAATGGATCTCATCGTTTAGAACACCCGGCTGGTGCGTTCCACTACCACGTGGATCATCAGCAATACCATCCCGCTCGCAAGCAGGGTCCAGGAACTCTGAGTCGCAACCGTGGCTATTCCAGCCCAATGCAACCCTCCGGCAATCAATCCGAGGCATAAGAATATCGCGGCATCGCCCACCATCTTGGACTCCTTTCAAGAGTTCCGGCGCTTTGGGAACGTTCTCTGCACATCCTGGGATTTATCCTCACTTCAGGCAACGACATAACCTGCCCCTCGCAGGTGGAGCCAAGAATCAAAAGCTGTAGGAACCGATCATGGCCTGAAGGCACTCTGTGGCGTCGAAGCGACTGAGACTGCTGAAACGGTTGCGCAGGAAAGAAGAAGGGAGTGCAAGCAACAATACAGTCAAGGTAACGCAAACGTTAGGGAGGAAGCACCTCGACCATGACCCCCTCTCCCCTCACTCGTATTGGAGTCTAGGCGCGTTAACTAACTAAAGTCAAGTATTATGTTGCCATGCGCTCCTTGATCTAATAGCATTAACCATATTTTGTTATTCGCCGCACAAGGAGATCGTCCATGCCCGTTGCACTGCTCATCCGAACTCGCTTGAAAGAATTGAAACTAGGGCAGCGAGACCTCGCCCGTGCGGCTCACGTGACTGAATCGTACATCTCACAGCTGCTCACGCAGAAAAAACTCCCGCCCGCGCCGAACCGGACCGACATGTACAAGAAGATCGAACAAGCCTTGAAATTGCCTCAGGGGCAACTGGCCAAGCTCGCCGATCAGCAGCGCCTCGAACAACTCAGGAAACGGCTCGGAGACCAGCCGACGCCTTTCCTGCACAACGTGCGGGAATTGATCCTCCGCAAGTGTCATCCCAAAAAGACCAGGCAGATCCGCACGATTTTTGAGAAACAACACTTCGGCGAACTCGAGCGGTTCGTCACACAGAAGCTGCTGGGCGTCGTGAAAAGTGTCGCTCGGCAGGAACTCGACAATCCAACATGGATGCGCGAGGTGGCTCGGCTGAGCAAGAAAAGCTACCCACAGATGCGCGTCACCGTGCTGGAGTTCTTAGATACGACGATCTTCGATCTCTCGAACGAGAACTGCATTGCGTTCCTCAACCCCTTGCTCGAATCCTGGGATATCGACCTTGCCACCTTTTGTATTGAGATTGTTCTGAACCGTCGAGTGGCACCGGGACACCATAAGACGTTCGAGTTTATGGAACGAGGACCGGACAAGACGTCAGGCGAGGAGCCTGGGCTGAGGGACTTTCTCCAAGACCCCTTGCTGAGTGGGGATGTGAGCGAAGAGGAACTCCTGTTTCTGCGTACACTCACCTTCGAGAACAAACGACCGACCCCACTCTACTATTACCGCGAGCTTCAGAGCCTCAGAGATCCGCTGCATTTTCAGCCCCCGACCAAGAAAGCCTCCGCATGATGACACACAGGATTGGCGCGTGGTTATTTTGTCAGCATATAAGTCACCAGCAGAACCCCACCCCATGCGATCATATACGCAAGTAAGAACAGTTCGGTTGCCATATTACTCCGAAAATCACGCCACCTATTCATGACTGCCTTTCACGGTACATCAACAGCTCGTGTGTGCATCGATGATCGCCAGCACGATACTCACACCCAGAAATCAGACAGGCAAGCTCAAATCCCATCTTCATGGACCATCGTTCGAATCACTCAGTCCGACCACAGAGAGGATCATCACGCACGGGCTTTCCTGGACCTGGCCGGAGACGACCCTGGAAGGCGGGCACCGTTCTGAGTCGGTAGACTGGGTTTCACCTTGTTGGTCTCAATCCCTGGGTCCGTTATCGCACCACAGAGCATGCAGCGCCATCCAGATATCGGAGGCTGCCCCATGTCTCTCATGTGGATGGCGATCAAGAGGCCGCGGCAACGTAGACACTGCATGCCACCTCCGTGGGTTTTCATTACAACACCCTTCTCAATGTTGCGTTCCAGATCAGACACGCATACACGGAATCAGCTGTGGTTCGAGGGAGGCAATACCACCATACCTCCACCATAAGATCCCACGGCCTGATCATGTCAGGCCTCCTTTCGGGCAACTAGCACGCCTTGGCTGGATGGTTCGATGAGGCAACATTGAAGACCGCCAGATTCGGATGTTGGAACTCCAGCCGTTTCTCGCGCGTCAGAAACGTGCGATCTCCGATCGCCAACAACTGCTGTTTATTGAGAAGCAAGTCCCGCTTGTCGTACACCGCCCACTCGTATTCCTTCGTCATCGCAAGGGCATCGACCGGACAGGCTTGCACACAGAGGCCACAAAACAGGCAGCGCGTCATATCCATCCGATACTCTCGTGCATATCGCTTCGTCGGCTCCTCCGGCACTTCAGCGCTCACCACGGCAATGACGCGAGAGGGACAAGCGGCCTCGCAGAGATCGCACCCGACGCACTTCTCGGTTCCATCGTCATACCGTAGCAAGGCCAACATACCGCGATAGTTATCCGGCAACACCCGCTTCTCGTGTGGATACTGCAGCGTGATCGGCTTGTAGTGAATGAGATGGCTCATCGTCGACTTCATCCCCACAGCAAGCTCATAGAAGGTAATCAACTTGACCCAAGCCTTGAATCCACGATACAGCCTTGCCACTCCCTCATTCAGCCTCAGGCGTATTCTTTCCATGATAATCCCTTCGCCCTCTCGACTCCGTGACGCTAACTCAACTTCTCCAAGGGAACACGACGGACGTTGACACACTGGTAGGCCATCGACTGAAGGAGCGCCCCGTAACAGTTCACTACCACCGATCTTCCTGCTCCTCTGGGATCGAGGCCCAAATCGTGATTCCCCACAACAGCACGATAATCCCAACCGAGCTATAGATCTGATACATAGTGCTCACCTCGTGTTCAGTACCACTTCGAGTTTGCTTGTTCACCTCTCCTCAGGCTTCGCCTCAGTCTCTTCAGCGCAAGCAGGTCCCTGAAGCGGCTGTCGGCTATCATGACTCTCCCGTGATCAACATTCAGAATTTCGGTGCCGATCGCAGCGTTTTCCTCACTTCATCTTCACCTGCACAGCTTTGCTCAGCCAGCATGCGTTGCCCGGCACTGGCGAGCGCAGGAATTCTGGCCACGCACGCCTTGAGCGTATCCTCCACAGCACCCGAGGCCATGACGCCACGCTCTGCCAACGGAGCGAACCCCACAGCCCTTTCCACAAGCAGATCTGCCGCTTGAACAGGTTGAGTCGACCGTATCGACAATGCAGCAAACAGCACCAGGGTTGAGATGACAACTCCAGAGCTTGTGATCGTTGGAATCCTCATGGTGACAACCTCCTCATATGTGTTAGGGGTCTCTGCTCGGACACCCCAGGGCAGACCCACGCGATAGAGCGCATGTGACCCGCGACATCACATACCCACTAAATGGGCACAGAAGACACGAAGTCTGTGGAATGCGGCATTCGCATCTTGCACCGCCTGATCCGATGAGACTCACGATGTCAAAGAAGCTGCGGAGACTGGGGAATCAGACGCGCGGGAAGGATGGGAGCGCGAGAGATGGGACAGTCGACGTTGCGTTGAACGTCATGGCATCACCCTACAAGTCCCCACTATTGCTGTCAATGCTTCGGAATGGAGCCTGCCCTGTAACGCAGTGATTCTATAGCGCTATATTTCTTTTTCAGACGAGCAGCATTAGTGCATGAAGAGGAGATATCCGGCACCTATTGTTTCTGTTCCAACACACGCAGTCGCGCACCGGCTGCTTGGTCAAACCGCTTCTTTTCTTCTCTCGTAGGATTTTCCCAACAGAGGAACGATTTCAGAAGCGCTGGCGTGGTCATCACATATATAATTGCTTCGGCCATGAGTCTTTCGACCTACCGTCGAGAGCAGCTGAACATTCCCCCTCTAGGAAGTTTGTGCGATAATCACGCCATGATTCTGAAACGTTGGCTCGTCGGCGATCCGCTCAAGACCGCCCAGGCAAGGCATGAACGGCTTTCTAAAACGATCGCCCTTGCCATCTTCTCATCGAACGCGATTTCCTCCGTCGCCTATGCAACGGAGGAGATTTTGCTGGTGCTCATACTCGCCGGAGCTGCTGCAGTCACCTGGTCGATCCCCGTCAGTCTAGCGATTCTGTTCCTCGTGTTGGTCCTGACCATCTCCTATCGCCAGATCATCTACGAGTATCCGGAAGGAGGCGGTGCCTATGTCGTCGCACGAGCCAACCTCGGTGATCGGCCAGCTCTGGTGGCGGCTGCGGCACTGATGATCGACTACGTCTTAACGGTGGCCGTCAGCGTTGCGGCCGGTATTGCCGCTCTTACTTCAGCGATCCCAAGTCTGTTTATCCACCGAGAAGCCCTGGGACTAGTTGCTATTCTGTTCATGATCGTCATGAATCTCCGTGGAGTTCGAGAATCTGGGAAGTTTTTCGCCATTCCAACCTATTTCGCCATCGGAGCACTGGGTATTCTTGTCGTCGTGGGAACAGTTCGATCTTTATCCAACTCTGGAGCCCCGCCTCTCACGACAAGCTCCGTCGAGGCAGAAACACTTACGCTGTTCTTAGTGCTCCGCGCCTTTGCGGCGGGCTGCTCTGCAGTCACCGGCATGGAGGTGATTTCAAACGGGGTCAAAGCCTTTCGCCCACCAGAGTCCAAAAATGCCGCAACCACCATGATCTGGATGTCGACCATCCTGGCTTCGCTGTTCATGGGCATCAGCTGGATGGCCTTTCACTATGGCATCCTGGCCAAGGTGGATGAAACCGTCGTTTCCCAGCTGGCTCGCTTGACGTTCGGCACCGGCCCCATCTACTACACCATACAGGTCGGCACCATGGCCTTGTTGGTACTGGCAGCCAACAGCGCTTTCGCTGGATTTCCGCACCTGGCATCGATCCTGGCCCGCGATGGATTCATGCCCCATCAGATGGCCACCTTCGGCGATCGCCTGGTTTTTTCGAACGGCATCATCATCCTAGGGTTCTTCGCCTGCCTCTTACTCGTCGTCTTCGAAGGAGATACGCACGCACTGATTCCGTTGTATGCCATCGGCGTGTTCCTGTCGTTTACGCTCTCTCAAGCCGGCATGGTGAAACAATGGCTCGTCAAGAAAGGGACCCATTGGCAGACAAAATTGATTGTCAATGGGGTCGGCGCCGTAACCACCGGCATCGCAACGGTTATCATCGCCAGCACCAAGTTCATGCAGGGTGCCTGGATTGTTTTCCTGCTCATCACGGTCCTCCTCCTCATGTTCCAGGGGATTCGCTCGCACTATAAGGCCGTCACTGAACAGATCGCACTGGACCGTCGAGGTGAACGCCCTCCCTTGCCTCGGCGCAATATCGTGATCATTCCGGTCAGCGGCTTGAATCGCGCTGTCATCCGTGGGTTGGACTATGCGAGAAGCCGGCCTGGTGAAATTCGCGCCGTGTTCGTTGACGTCGACCCAGCAGAAAGTGCCAAAGTCAAAATCCAGTGGGCTCAATGGGGAGGTGGCGTCAATTTGATTGCCCTCTCCTCGCCCTACCGCTCAGTCCTGGGATCATTATTGGACTACGTTGAAGAAGTGCTCGAGAAGGACCCGGATGCCTGGATTACCGTCGTCATCCCGGAAATTCTTCCGGCGAGATGGTGGCAGAACATCTTGCACAATCAGCGGGCTCTGATGCTGAAAGCGGCACTGCTCTTCAAAGATCGAGTGATTCTTATCGACGTTCCCTATCACCTGACCAGGTGAACGCGAGCAGGAGCACGTTCAAGATGGACAGGGCTACGTGTGACAACTGCCCCTTCTCGTCCCTGCTGGCGTCCTTTCTAAATTTCGCACTTGTCCTCAGTCTGTCGACTGAGCAGTCGTTTGCCTTCACCATCAACACCCCGGCAGCAGGGTCCATACTAACTGCGGGAAGCACCGTGAACGCGCACGTGGATCCTGGGAAGGACACCGGTATCGTCAAGGTCCGCTACTATTGGTACGGGGAGCAGGACGATACGCTGGTCGAACAGGATGATTCGACGGCCAGCGGATCGATTGTAGCTCCCGTCGCGATGATGGGACTTGCTGGGTCGGACCCAACCTTTGGCGGCCCACTCAAAGTTCCCCAAGATCGCATTGGACCGATGCGTCTTCTGGCGGTAGCCGAAATCTCTCGTGGACGATTAGGGCCCAGATCTGTCTTCGATGAAGTGATCGTGACGGTCGAACCCTCTGCAGCTCTCACCACAATCGATTTCGAGACGGAGAAGCCATTGCAACTGGGCCGGGCTGGACAATCATCTGCCTTTGGCCATGTCGATTCACTGGGCAAGGTCTTTGAGCTTCCCGTCGTCGCCGACTTTACTGATGGCATCACCCGGCGTATCAGCACACCAGCCAGCGGGACGAACTATGAGTCTTCAAGTCCAAAAGTCATTAAAGTCCTGCCGGGAGGCCTTTTACAGATCGTCGGCAACGGCAAAGCCACCATCACCGTCACCAATTGTGGCAAACAAGCCATGCTTGATGTAGACGTGAATGTGAACGAGGAGCCGAACGAACCACCGGTTGCCGATGCCGGAGCGAACAAGTCCGTCAAGGCAGGATCCAGAGTGAAACTGAGTGGACTCAAAAGCCGTGATCCAGAAGGCGACACACTCTACTACAGCTGGGACCAAGTGCGCGGTAGCAAAGTCTCGCTGCTCGACGCCAACAATTCCGAAGCCTCCTTCCTGGCACCAACTGTTTCGGAACCACGAACGTATCGATTTAAATTACGCGTGACAGATAGGAGGGGTGCCGACAGTTTGCCGGCGTTTGTGGATGTGATGGTGGAACCGTAATGGGATGAAACTCGACGGACTCAAGCGTGGCCGCTACGCTCCCTGCTTTCCCTTGCCTTTTGCAACCACTGCGACGACCTGAAACAGCTTCTCGACTCGGGCCTTGTATTGATTCATGAATTGCTCCGTCCACATCTTGTTGTATTCGATGGCTGCACTCTTCTTCATGCCTGCATCTTTTTCACCTACAGGAGAGGAATAGTGCGCAATGAGGCGATCCAGTTCGTCTTCACCGAAACTTCTCGAATAGGCTTGCTTCAAATGGTCGTGGAGGGACTCAACCTGCCCGATTGATTTTCTGATGTCCTGCAAGAATGCGTCGAGAAGCCGTTCGATTTCCTTCTTTTTTTCACCTGTCAGATTGGAATAGGTGCTCCCGATAGACTTTCTTATTTGTTGCTCGTATTCGCCAACATATTTCTGGGTCAACGCGTCATATTCCGCCTCGAGCTCCGAGACTCGAATCAGCGTCAGCAGTTTCTCAACCTTGATGGCCTTTGCATTCTCAATGGCAGCCGTTTCTTCCACGGCCATCAGACCCAAACCGATCGTCACGAGACACCACCACACCACGAGAACAGCTTTCGCATCAAACGTGACCTTGAATTCACGCATAGTCCTCACCTCTTACCGTCGAGTCTACATCGTACAGACCGATCGTCAAGGAATATAGAATGTTCGATCGTCAGGCGTCGCTCAACTCTCCAGGCATGGGTTCCGCAGGTGGACGCTGATTGCTAGGATGATCCGGAACGTCCTCTCGCCAATGTGGGATGGCGCCGCTGTCTGCGTCTCTTTTCCAGTGGAAGAACAGAAAATAGAATCAAGACGGATTAGGCTCGACTCAACCGTATCGGCCCATAGGCTTGGCGGGCTTCTTGGAGCTCCTTACTATGCTTCCGCAGGGCCGAGCTAAACGTCGAACGAGACACGTCGCGCTTGAATCGCTCACTCTCACGTTCGATTTGCTCTATCGCCTCAACTAGCTGTCCGACCAATCGCCGACCTGAACCGGTGAGCCACCCGAGATGGTGATCGGCATAGTGCAGATCTTGGAGCGAGTACCGGACAGAAGCGACTTCTTCCAGACAGCGAAATCGAGCCCGTTGCAAGTCTCGCTGTGTCAGACCGGCCTGTTTCCATCTCGCCGCCCCACCCCGCCCCGAAGCCCAGGACGAAAGCCTTTGGAATAAGAGCGCACCCATGGTGAACGTGAACGTGGCGTGAAGAATGCCCCGTAGTGGACGTAGGCTCCGTCGCCACGGCGAGTAAAAGATCTGCTGGTTATGGTCCCCATGGTACATGACATGTTTTCGCAACAGGAGATTCAAATGGTGATGGCTGTTCTCGTGGATCAGATCATCAATCAAATCCAGGTTGCCGCGATCAAAACAGTTGATGAATGACAACCCCGGACGATGCCGATAACTAAAACTGACCACGCCCTTGGCCTGAAGCGGAATAACACGAGAAGTGAGTAAGGCTAGGAGCGCATGTCCCTCCGGCCAAGCCAGCTGGATGGTCTGCCACGCACAGGTGATCCTTTCGACCTGTCGTTGATCGGTCGGCTTCACTGTTCTTGGCTGGCGATTCTTCCCATAGACAAGAGTCGGCCCAACGGTGATGAAATCGTCGCCGCCATGGGGTGCAACGACTGGTGGATGGTACGCCCACCGCCAGCGGCCTACTCCGCCCCCATCCGACCAGATGGGTGACACAACCTTACCGGCCTTCAACGTGATGCCGGTTGGCTCCACTCGAAACAAGACACGTCCTTCCGATTGGCGTAACACTGGTGGCACTTCTTTAGGCGCCTGGCACCAGGCTCCCAAGATATCAACGGAGACGGTTCCAGCAATTTCGCTACGCTCGAAATTGTCAGAGAGCATTCCTGACACATCCCACCGCTTCATCTTCCGCTGACGGAGCCACTTCACCGCCACAGCCGGATCGAGCCAGAGGGCCTCCCGGGTCAATTCCTGTGCCAATCTCTGGCACAGTGCGAACAGACGCTTCTCCAATCCACGCACATGAGGTTGGCCCGTGGGAAAGAGGTCATCCAGATAGCCATGCTCAAAGAACTTCTCCTGACACTCGTTCAACAATTGTGCTGCAAACTCGGGCCGATCCTGTTCACTCTGTAGCTGACCGAATACATCCAAGAGATACACGAGGTCATTCAGCGTCTCGATCCATCCGACGACTTTCCAGTTGGAATAGGCCTTCGGCTTGAGGCTGGAATGGAGGCTGTCAAAGAAGCCAGTCGGAAGCCCTAATTCTCTGGCCAGATCAGCGTGGTGGGCATGCATTTCTCGGCACAAGTCGACAAACAGCCGCCGCATCGAGAGGCGAAATTCATCCCGTAATTGCGTAAGCCTCTGTGAATCGAGAAGGAGCATGGTGGAATGAGTATCCATGAGATGCTGGAGGAACTCTAGCGTAGCGGGAGAGTGAGCGCAAGCTGGACGCCAGCCAGTCCTCCTGATTACGATCGACTGCTTTTCACCAACACCTCGCGTCAACACTATGCAGCGACATCTGCCGAATGTTTCGCTTCAGACTCTTGCGTGTTTTTAAGGCGAATCGTACAGTGACAACCCACTACTGTCCTAGAATAAGATCCCATTGACGTAGGTCGACACTAGAATTGGAATGCTTTCATGATGCTCACCGCTTCCGACCTGGCGCTGGTTCTGGCTGAGATGACTCCGGTACTCCGGAACGGCTGGATACAGAAAATTCAGCAGCCCAGGCCCTGCACGATCGTACTCGACATTCGTGTGCCAGGCCAGACGCACCGACTCCTACTCTCCTGCGAACCAGACATCTCACGACTCCACCTCACCACCCGTCCCCATCTCAACCCTCCAACACCTCCCCCCTTCTGCCAGTTTCTCCGAGCCCACATCCAAGGAGCCAGACTTGACGAGATCCGTCAGATTGAGACCGACCGGATTGTTGAGCTGCAGATCACCAGCAAAGAAGGCCTCCGCACAATTGTCTGTGAATTGACTGGCAAAAAGGCCAATCTTCTAGTACTCAACGCTGAACGGCATGTACTCCGCGAGTTGGCGCACCAGCGTGATCGTGTTGGCCAGCCCTATGCATCACCTGTTCGAACGGCCGCGCCGCCATTTTGCGAAACACAGGCTCGTTTCACGGGAGTGGCAGACCATCCATTCCCCGTTTCGGAAGCGATCGAGACGTTCTATGAAACTCAGGAAGGTCACGTCGCCGTCGACCATGCCAAAATGGCACGGTTCCGGTTCTTGAAGAAAACCCTCAAGAAAGAACAGCGGTTGATCGAAGCCTGGCGTGGAGACTTGGCCAAGGCGCTCACCTACCGAGGCTATGCCCGCTATGGAGAATTACTCAAAGCCAATTTGAGTTCGATCACAAAAGGAATCGATCGCATCACTGTCACGGACTATTTCGACGAGCGCCTCCCGGAAGTCACGATTCCACTCGACCCAATGAAATCTGCTCACAGCAACATGGACGAGTACTTCCGCAAACATCGCAAATACCTGACGGCCGAACGGGAGCTCATCCCGCGCATTGAACGAGCCGACCAGGAGGTGAAGAGGCTCCAGCAAGAACTGCAAAACATCGAACAAGGCACCTGGACCCCGCCAGCCACGCCCCCTGCTCCAGGGCATACCAAGACACAGGCTCGCTCAAAATTGGGACAGCGAATATCAGCCAATGCTCAGCAGCGCGGACCGTTTCGCCGATTTACCTCGACGGACGGACTGCTGATCTTCGTCGGACGCAATGCGCGCGAGAACGATGAACTCACGTTTGGTTTGGCCAAAAGCGAGGACCTGTGGTTGCATGCACGCGGGGCGCCTGGATCGCACGTCGTTATTCGATTAGGAAAGGGGACAGATCCTCCGCCGGAAACACTTCGTGACGCAGCAACCCTGGCCCTGCTCTACAGCGATCTGAAGAAAAGCGGCAAAGGCGAGGTCGTCTATACCAGGCGCAAGTGGGTGAAAAAGGCCAAGGGCCAGGCACCCGGAGCCGTAACCATCACCCAAGAAAAATCGCTGCATGTTAGTCTTGATAAGGCCCGACTAGACGCACTGAAAACTCGAGGACCCTCTGAACGATAACTCGTTTCTCGCATAGTCAGCCTGTTCAAAGCACTGGGGGGAGGATGGGAGCCAGCTTCTCCAACACCTCCGTCTTGACCTTGCGCTAGAGTACGTGCAGAAAATTGAGTTTCCCTCGCTGCATGCCGTGCTCGGCACTATGATGGGACAGAGAACTTATGGAAGATCAACGAAGGACCCCATCATCAAGCAGTTCGGCGACCATCTTGGTCGTCGACGACGAATCGCCGATCGTCTCACTCTGCAAAGCAATGTTGGAAGGAGCGGGGCATACAGTACTAGGGGCCAACGGCAGCTCGGAGGCGCTTCAGATTTGTACCCACCACGAAGGTCCGATTGATCTTCTCCTCACAGATCTCGTGTTACCGCCACCTGGATTTCAACTTGCCTCGCCCTCCAATCAGTTTCCGCACGTTAACGGTCTTGAACTGGCCATTCGTGCAACCATGATTCGGAAAGGTCTCCAAATTATTCTGATGTCTGGGAATGCTGATAAGGACCTTGCCAGCCATGGGATCAAGCGAGGAACTCTCCCATTTTTGGCAAAGCCGTTCGAGCGTGACCGCCTGATCGCCCTCGTGCACAACGTGCTCGCACAGCCGGCGCCGACCCTTGGAGTAGAAGACCGGCCACGCGCAGCCAACGATACCGACTGGTTCGGTTGAATGCCTAAAGAGACGTCAGTTGTGCCTACCAAGGAAAGCGGTTTGGCTCTTGATCCACCTACACCTAGCCTTGGCCCTCTGAAGTTCCTAGCTATGCTCCGTCATGAACCATCCGGCAATCGATAACCGCCGGTGCTCACCAGCGGTAGGGTCCACGCGGCAAACTCGATGGAATCGAGGAACAGTAAACATGATCAATGATCCAGGGCGAGGTTCAATGCAGTGTGTCGGTATAAGATTGATAGGCCCTTCGGCGCGATCCGCTCGTCGCTCATAGATGATCAACTCCCCTCCCCAATCGGGCTGCCATTCCTCATGAACATAGGTGACGACCGCGATCCGACGCTTTGGCGCTCGGCGGCCTTCTACGAGCCGACCCTGATCCGTGTCGTCATGCGTCAATAGACAGTCTCCGGCGGAATAGGAATAGTAATTGAATCCTACATGACGCCCGATAATATTCGGGAACGACTCGATATGATCTCGGATGCAGGGAAGCTGTAGCCGCGACAGAAATCGCTGCCCCTCTTCTGGGCCGATTTCAGCTTTGGCCCAGTTGCCGGAATTCGGAAAGTCTTCCTGAACATGCGGCAGGTCGGAAAGGCTTTTCCAGGACGCCTGCTTCATCTTTCCCCGAAAGAACTGGCGCTCGTCCGATGACCAAAAGTTTTCCACAACAAGCACCGGGCTTCTCTGCAAGGAAACCGACGACAAATCCGCTAATGCAATTGGTGACTGAGCACTATTCATACTTGGTCACACTTCCAGTGATGAAGTACGCCCTCTCCCTACTGCACTTTATTATCTGCTCTTACAGCTCATAAAAAAGAAGGGGGTGCCACATTCTGCGGCACCCCCATTCCATCCTGAGTTCTATGCTATTGGATTACCAGCGATCGCGCTTTCCACCACCACCACCGCTACCGCTCCGACCACCGCCTCCACCGAATCCACCACGTCCCCCACCACCGCCGCCGCCAGTGCGCGGTTCCTGCGGACGTGCTTCATTGACTGTTAGAGTCCGACCACCCATCTCTGCCCCATTGAGAGCCGTGATAGCAGCTTGGGCTTCAGCGTCTGCGGACATCTCCACAAAGCCGAACCCACGGGATTGGCCAGTGAACTTATCCGTAATGATCCTCGCCGAGGCGACTGCGCCATGGGCCGCGAATAAGTCACTCAATTGCTGCTCGGTCGCCGAATAGGGCAACCCACCGACATAGATCTTCGAACCCATCGGGGTTCCTCCTTTAAAATAATGACATTGTCTTGAACACGAGGAACGGGGAAGGAGCGGGCCGAAGACGCGATCGATGCAGCGACTTAGGTCTGACTTCCGACAAGATTCCCGGACAAGGCAACATCGGCATTGTGGGTCTCCTCTGATGAACACTCGGTATCGCCGAGACCCAGGGCGACATGAGCCTGTATAACCCTAGCACAGGACCACTTGGATTACAACCTCACTCTCCGACTCGAACCAAGAGCCCGTGCTCCTTACAATAGGCGATCGTCCTATAGAACCATGCAACGACGACGATAAGGAACGCCCCGTTCAGACACACGGCCCAGGCAAGATTCCCAAGGGGCGAGGCCCCTCCACTCAAGACGGTCCGCATGCCCTCAAAGATATGTGCCGCTGGATTTGCCCATGCAATCATCTGCAGCCATGTGGGCAATACCTCCAGTGGATAGAAGACACAGGAGATCGGCTGAAAGAGAAACACCATGCTCCAAGCGAGTACTTCGGCTTCTTGCCCGAACCTCATGATCAGTGAGGTCGTAAACACGCCGATAATCCAACCAGTAATGACCAGATTGAGCACGAACGGCATGAGCCATACCCCGACGATCAGGATATTGTACGAATAAAAAAGAAGAGCACTACCCGCCATGACAATCGACACGACCATCACTTTCATCACGCTCATGGCCATCGTGGCGGTCAGAAACTCGCTCGGTTTCAGCGGGCTGGCAAACAGGTTCATCAAGTTACGCGCCCAGAGCTCTTCGAGAAAGGCAATCGTGATCCCCTGTTGCGATCGGAACAACATGTCCCAGAGAATCAATGCGCCTAAAAAAAAGGTCACGAATCCTGGAACCTGGCTTTGATATCGAGCAAGATAGAGCGTGATAAACCCCCAGATCACGAGATCCAGGAAAGGCCAGTAAAAGATTTCCATAATGCGGGGCAAACTGCGGCGATAGAGGTAGAGATGCCGGACGAGCAATGCCGTGATGCGGTGCAATTTCATTGGCACGTCTTCTGGTCATGTCCATCGTGACAGCCACCACATCCCTGATGCACACCGAGAAGGTTCTCCCTGAGATGCCGGACTCCCGCAGCCAGGTGCGTCCCCGCCCGTTGACCGTCTGGCATCCGCCGCAGCCCAAAGCCAGCCAGCACCGTTGGCATCCCCAGAAGCCCCATTACGAACACGGACGTCATGCGATCAAGGCCACCCATCCACCACACAAGAGCAATCGCCAAAGCAAGCGGCACACATCCTCCCAGCACACTCATGAACACTACGCGCCAACCACACGTGCCGCGACTCAGCCCAACCAGGCTGATCGCCAACCAAAAGAGACCCCAGGCCGCGCTGAGTACAAGCCCTCCAGTCATGAATCCGGCAACACTATTGGCGACTACATCTGTCATGATGCCTGCCGCTGCTCTCGTGCAAACTTCAAGAAAACCTCCTCCAAATCCGCTTTCCCAAATCGATCGATAATTTCCCGCGCCGTTCCCTCTGCCACAATGCGTCCACGCTGAAGAAAAATAATACGATCCGACATTTCTTCCATCTCACGCATGTTATGAGACGTATAGAGGATGCTCAGTCCGGATGCTCGCCGTTCTTCTTTCAGCAACAACCTGATCTTCTCCGCGATATCGGGGTCCAAACTCGCCGTTGGCTCGTCAAGAAACAGAATACGCGGTTCTGTCAGAAACGCCTTTGCCAATGTCAGTCTCGTCATCTGCCCTGACGACAGCTTGCGGGTAATCTTGCTGCGAAACTCTTCCATCTCCAGTTTTTTGATGATGTCGTTCACGCGCCGCGCCCTATCTGAAATCCCGTAGAGACGCGCGACAACGCATAAATTTTCTTCTACCGTAAGCGCCTGAGGCATGGAGATGTAGGTGGACGAGAAGTTGACCTGCTGCAGAATCTCTTCGCGATGAGTCGAGAGATCCAGCCCGAACATGTGAATAGAACCAGCCGTCGGGGTCACGAGTCCCAAGAGCATCTGAATGGTCGTGGTCTTCCCGGCTCCGTTCGGGCCCAAGAGTCCGAGAATTTCCCCAGGCCTGACCTCAAAGGATACCTCATTGACCGCCACAAAGTCGCCGAACCGCTTGGTCAGAGCTGACGCTTTCAGTACTGGGATAGCCATCACGTGGGCGGATTCAGTCGATCAATTGAACAACAAGGTGCCGGTGATCTTCTCCGGGATATGACAGGTCTCGCATTTTCGGTCCAACACGTTCCCGCCATACTGCGCCTTCCCATCATGACAGCGGAAACAGTCACTGAGTGCCCTCTCGCGAAGATAGGAGCCCTCCGGATGAGTCGGGTGCCACGGCTGGCTGTCGGCCGAGACATGTCCGCGTGGAATGACAATAGGATACCCCTTGATGGGGGCATCGTGCACCACCCCAGAATGACAGGTCGTACAACCTTCATCCTGTCCACGGACGCTGAACGCCTCCATATGTTGACGATGATTCATGACCAACCCCACCTCATTCACTGGTGATGGAAGATCCCGCGGCGCCGTCTCGGACACACGAAGGATATGACGATGGCAACTGAGACAGACTCCGGAATCCACCTTGGCCTTCAGATTGTGCGCGTCGGTCGGCGTTCCAAAAACGTAGATGGCTGTATCCCTGACTCCCGCCACGACCTTATCGGACAACCAGCCTTGCACACCAGGTCTCACATGACAGGCAACACAGGTGACGTCCTTATGGGAAGACTTGGCCCAGCTCTCATACGCAGGGGCAATCGTGTGGCATCCGGCGCAGAACGTCGGGCGATCGGTAAGCGGTATCGCGGTTCCAACCAGAGCCATCGCTCCGATGACAAGAGTCAGCAGCAGCGTGGCCTTAGGCTTCCAGCTCATGCTCCCGTCGTCTACGAGGGAACTGCTTGATCAAAAGGGCGGCGACCCCGGCCACATCGTCTAGATGAATCACCGGCACAGGCAGGGTAATCGGCTTGTCGGAGACCACCGCCAGAAGACCGTCGAGAGAGTATGAAATTTCACCGAGCTGATCACGAACAATGATGATCTTCGGATACCCTTCGCTTTTCCACCCTTCGGCGATAATGAGGTCGTAGGACGCATCCACGAAACGATCCCGTACTTCCTCCACCTTCAGTTGTTCGGACACATCGGCAAACAGGGCAAGGCTCCCCTTCGAGACCACCACGACACTACTGGCGCCGGCACGTTTATGGCGCCAACTATCCTTCCCTTCCGTATCAAGATCAAACCCGTGGCCGGCATGTTTCACCGTCGCCACCCGGTACCCGGCCTTGACCAACTCGGGGATGAGGCGTTCGATCAAGGTCGTTTTGCCGCTGTTCGACCGGCCGATAAACGAAACAATTGGAATGGACATGTGTGACCGTTACGTGCGGTTAATCTAGCAGCAGGAGAGCCGATGGGCCTCGGTATGCCCATGCTCGGTTTTCGCAGGCCATGCCTCACCGCTCAATAACTGAACCGTCACCTCGTCGCCAGGATTGAGCCGCTCAACGTCCACCGGCACATCGATGAGACAATTCGCCTTGACCATAGAGGTGAGAATACCGGACCCCTGGGCTCCAGTCGTTCGAACCTTGAACACACCGTCTTCGCTCGTGAGTATGCCGCGCAGGAAATGCCGACGATCGCCACGCTTGGAAAATCGTTCCTGGAATCGGGCTTGAACCACCGGACGCCCATAGCTCCGACACCCGCTCATTTTGAGTAACGCGGGTCTCACTAACTGCTCGAAGGTCACCATCGAGGAAACCGGGTTGCCTGGGAGACCGAATGCGAGCTTGCCCTGGATCTTCCCGAAGGCCAGCGGCTGCCCAGGTCGGATGGCGAGTTTCCAAAAATTCATCTCGGCGCCGAGCTCACGGAACACCGCTTTGGTAAAATCATAGTCCCCCATCGAGACGCCGCCGGACAACACCAGAACATCCGCATTCAGCCCCTGAGAAATTTTTTCTTTGAGCGCCGCCGGTGTATCGCGGGCGATGCCGAGTAAGAACGGAATGCCTCCCGCTTCCTGCACAGCCGCGGCGATCCCATAGCTGTTCGAATTGATGATCTTCTCCTCGCTGAACCGCTCATCCAAGTCAGCCAACTCATCACCGGTCGAAAGGATCGCCACCCGTGGCCGCTGGTGGACAAACACAAACGACTTCGCAAGGATCGCCAACATCCCGACCTCGCCGGCCCGAATTCTGGTGCCTTTCGCGATGATGCAGTCCCCTTTCTTGACGTCTTCTCCCTGCGGCCTAATGTTAGCCCCCTTGGGCTCCGCCTGAAACACGCGGACCAAATCAGGCCCCTGTTCCGTATCTTCAACCTTCAGCACCGTATCCGCCCCTCGGGGGATCGGGGCCCCGGTCATGATCCGGATGGCCTGACCAGAACCAACTGTCTTGGACGGCATGGTCCCAGCTGGAACATCCTCAATGACCGAGAGCGTGACTGGTTTCTGAATGGCGTGTTCCTGCTTGATATCTTCCCATCTGACGGCAAACCCATCCATGGCTGAGTTATCCCACGGCGGATTATCTCGCTCAGCGACAATGTCTTCACCCAGGACACGGCCCAAGGCGTCCAGAATCGAGACCTTTTCAAGACCCAACGACGGCGCAGCATCGAGCACCACCTTTTGCGCCTCGTAGAGTTGAGTCAATCCGGTCATCGGATCCGCAGCTTTCACTAACGATCTCCCTTCAGCAATCCTGTCGTCGTCCGCCCCACTTTCAGCAACGAGGCACTCTTCTTACAGAAGGCTTCAACCTGATTGGCGATCTGGTGATACGCTTCGGCAGTTGGCGAATCAGAGTTGAACAGGGCAAAGGGTTCACCCGCGTCTGACTGTGTCACCACATCGGGATCGAGTGGAATCCGTCCCAAAAATGGGACGCCCATATCAAGCGCGGACGCTTCCCCACCACCCTTTCTGAATACATCAATCTGAGTATGACAATGTGGACACTCGAGCCCACTCATGTTTTCCACGATCCCGACGATCGGTACCTCGCTATCCTTACAAAACGTCACCGACTTTCTGGAATCAAGCAGCGCCACTTCTTGTGGCGTCGTGACAATCACGGCGCCGCTCACCGTGCCGAGCAGATCAATGGTCGTGACCGACTCGTTCCCGGTTCCCGGCGGGAGATCAATCAGGAGAAAATTCAAATCCTGCCAATCGACACCTCCGAGCAGTTGATTGATGAATTCGTACTTGTAGGCATCGCGCCAGATAATTGGGTCATCCGAGTTCTGCAACAGAAACGACATCGAGGCGATCTTCAAATTGTAGGCTTGGAAGGGAATAATCCCCCCGGACGTGCTGACCTTGAGCTTCTGACCTTCCGCACCAACCATTTTCGGAATATTGGGACCATGAATATCCATGTCACAGATTCCGACATGCCATCCCTTGAGCGCGAGGCTCACCGCAATGTTGGTCGTGCAGGTGCTTTTCCCCACACCGCCCTTATTGCTCATGATGAGCACTTTGTGCTCGATGCGCTCCATCCGCTTGGCGACCAGCCATCGGCTATGTCCTTCTTTATCCTTCTGGCATCGCTCGTTTTCGTCGCAGATGGCACAGGCCCACATATACGTACAGGCGTCGCTATTCCCGCTTCCGGTATTGATGACATTGAGTTCACGTGCCATAGGATTTCTTTTCTGCGACCATTGCTGTCGCTCGCCCTCGTCGTTAGTGGTGTCGCCCTCCGGGAACGCCGACATAGTCATCACCCGAAGATTTTGGCATCGACATGCCGGAAGCAGTTCCCCCGGCCCCTACCCCAGCCATGGCGACTGTCGGAACACCTGCCTGTTGATTTTCAGCAGATGTCTTCTTGCCAAACACCTTCGCGCCGAAGATGCCGACCCAGTAAAGAAGAAACATGGGTCCAGCCATCAACATCTGATTAAACGGGTCCGGCGTAGGCGTCAGAATCGCGGCGATGATAAACGATCCTAACAACGCCCACTTCCAATACTGAATCAGGAACGGTGCATCGACCCAGCCCAACTTGGCCATGAGGGTGATGGCCAGTGGCACTTCAAAGATCAGCCCAAAGACCGTCAAGAACCACAGGGCAAACCCGACATACTGGGCGATCGAGATTTGCGGCACGAATCCCGCGTTCACTCCGTACGAAATCAAAAAATTCAAGGCGAAGGGAAGAATGAAAAAAAACGAGAACCCGACCCCGGCGTAGAATGCCAACGCGCTCACACAGACAAACGGCCCAACAAACCGTCGCTCCTGAGCATGCAGTCCCGGAACGACGAACCGCCAGATCTCATACAAGAGATAAGGCATGGCAAGCACAATAGCAAACAGCCCCGCGACCTTGACGTTCTGCCAGAGTGCCTCCGCCGGCGCAAGAAAGACAAACGGCACCGTTGGCAAATCGGTCGGCTCCCAGGTTAATTGGCTCGGCACGAACATGTTCTGGAGCGGAACCCGCAGCCATTTGACCAGCGCATCGGCATAAAAAAACGTCCCCATGAACACGACCGCCAGGGCGATCACCGCACGGGTGAGCCGGACCTGGAACTCCACGAGGTGTTCCATGACCGGCATCTTCTTGTCTTCCAGCGGCTTGAAGACCGAATCTTGCAGCCACTGGCTCAGCTTATTCAGCACAGAGCCTCGTACATTTTTGAATCTGTCGATCCAACAATCTGATGATCGAGCCTCTGGCAATCGCCAGATCGACAGATCAACAAATACCCCTGTGCGTCTTACTTCGGATTCACCGCCACAAACAGGCTGTTCCCTTGCCGATTGACCAACAGCACGGCAAGTTCGTCTTTCTTAATCTTTTCTGCGATCTTTTGATAATCGCCCAACGTCTTGATGGGCTCATGATTGACTTCTTGAATCACATCACCACGCTGGAGTCCGGCTGCCTCTCCCGGCCCACCCGGTTCCACGGAGGTGATAACGACTCCGGCCGTCTTCGCGGAAATGTTCAACTGACTCATCAGCGTATTATCCAGCGTTTGGACACGCAACGACGCCAGTACATTGTCCGGAAGCTTCATCGTTTCGCCCGCGTCCTTCGGCGGCGCCGACTCTTTCTTGGCCAGCAGTTCATCTGAAGGGCGTTCGGCAACCTTCACCGCGATCAGCTGCTCCTTGCCTTCGCGCAACACCTTGACCTGTGCATCTTTTCCAACCATCGTTCGCGCGACAAGATTGCGCAGCTGGCTGACAGTCTGCACTTCCTTGCCATTAAAGGCCACGACGACATCGCCTCGCTTGACTCCCGCGGCATGGGATGGGCCATTCTCATTGACATCGCTGATCAATACCCCCTTCCGCTGCTCCGGGAGTTTGAACGATTTCGCCAAGGCCGGCGTAATTTCTTGGATCGCAACACCCATCCATCCTCGTACGACCTTGCCTGTTTTCTGCAGACTGTCCACGATATCGAGCGCGATACTGCTGGGAATCGCAAACCCGATCCCTTCCGACCCGCCGGTGCGCGAGAAAATCGCGGTGTTGATACCGATCAGATCTCCATTCATGTTGACGAGCGCTCCACCCGAATTCCCAGGATTGATGGCCGCGTCGGTCTGAATGAAATCTTCATAGTCCGCAATGCCCACATTCCCACGCCCCAGGGCGCTGATGATGCCGAGCGTGACGGTCGAGCTCAGACCAAACGGACTTCCCACCGCCAGCACCAGATCACCGACTTGTAGCTTTTCATACTCCGCCCATTTCAGCGACGGCAGATCCTTCGCTTCAATCTTGATGACCGCCAAATCCGTCTTTGGATCGGTGCCCACCACCTTTGCCGAAAACTCGCGCCGATCGTTCAAGGTCACCGTAATCTGCGTGGCTCCTTCAACGACGTGATTATTGGTCACGATGAACCCGTTGGCATCAAAGACAACTCCGGATCCCGCACTCTGATCCGGGCGGCCATGCGGCGCGGGTGGACCATGCGGGCCTGGCGGGGGGGTTGGCAATTCTCCACCTCCCGGCTCATCGCCAGGAGGAGGCGTGCCGAACGGATTAGGCGGCATTCCTCCGCGTCTCCGGCTTCCCTCTCCTCCACCCGTCACCGCGATATTGACGACAGCCGGAGTGGTCTTTTTCACGATCTCCGAAAAGCCTTGAGCCCATGCTGGAGGGACTCCAGCAGCTGAGACAGGTGAGACGCATCCACTTCCGACGAGAGCACACAGGGCCAAGCCACCACCGATAAGCATATTCGTCGCTTGCTGAGTCCACGTGACCATATTCTAAATTCCTCCAGGATGTGACTCTCATCGAGAGTGCTATTTAGGAATTAAGTATCTCCGCGCTATTGAACGCTTCATATTACACCACTCTTTCAACAGGCTTCAAAGAGGAAAAGTCCCTTTACGAGCAAAGTTTGTCATGAGAGAGATCTAATCAAAGACCTTCTCACCGCCCCAAAGACATCCATTCTGCTCATACCAGTCATACCAGCCGGACGGTTGCCTTTCACCTGATGTTTCCAGTACGGTGGCGGACGGCCGCAGCGAAATGGTCACCATAGGTCATGCGGTGATTCCAACAGAACGACTCAATCATACCAGGCTTGTCACTGGGGCGGGGATGGTCTGCGTGTTGCTCCTCGCCGCTTGCGTCAAACCTCTGGAATTGCCTTCACTGGGGGAGCCATTGCCCGCCAGCGCCAAGCTGGACATTGCCCCATCGATCAAAGACCTGACGATTCGCTACAGCGATTCCTGCGGACAGCTCCAGGAAATTCAGCTGGGCGATCGACTTCAGGAGGCCGTACGGGAAGGCCTTCGGCGAACGTTCACCACGACGATTGACGACGGCACCAGCGATACCGCCACACCTGATTATGTCATTCACGTTGATCTCGTCGATTCATCGTTCGACCTCAATAAGGAGGCCTTGTACGATCGGGCCCCTGCCGTCTTACACCTCAACGCCATCGCTCGTATCCACGATCGAAAGGGAGCGCTGCTCCGTCAGACGGACATCAAAATTGCCCGTCAGGAACGGCTGCGGCTTGAACAGCTCTCCAAGAACTGCAACTATCTGATCGACCCCTTCATCCGCGATACCGTCATCGATTTTGCGACACGTGTCTCTCTCAATGCCAGACAAGCCGTGACCGGCCAGGAAACCGCCTCCCCGACCGAGTTGAGTCCGATACCGGTGGGAAGCGTGGGCGCATCCCCGGCGTCACCATCACAGGCTCTTCGATTTAAGGCGATGCTGCTCGACGAGAACAGTAATCTGATTCTTGAAGGCGGCGAGCATGTGCGGGTGCGTGTGGATATTATCAATGCGGGAACGAGGGTGATTGAGAGCGCCTCTGCTTCGCTCACCGGAACCTCGGTTGTCATCGAGCAATTCCCCGCCACGACACTGCCGATACCGCCGCTCCAACCGGGCCAAACAAAATCGCTCGAGTTCATCGCGACCCTCCCCCCGACCAATCAGGCACAACAGGCCGCGATCCATGTCACCGTCGTCGAATCGGGAGGAGCCAAGGCGCCGTCCCAAACCCTTTCGTTGACCATTCAGCCAGCCGGGACCGGCCAGGACGACGTCAACCAAATTCCCGCACCGGCGCCGGGCTTTCACCAGCCTCAGACCTACCTCGTCTCGATCGGGGTCGGCGCCTATCGCGATCCCAAGCTCACGCCCCGCCGCTACGCCGCGACGGATGCGGAGACCGTCGCCGCTTATTTTCAGTCCCTCGGCGGTGTGCCCCCGTCCAACGTTCGGCTATTGCACAACCAGAAGGCGCTCCGCGCCGATCTCCACGAAACATTGTTCGGCTGGCTCCCACAACATGCGGCCAAAGATGCGGTTGTGATCGTCTATTTCTCGGGACAGGCAATAGTGACGCCCACCGGCGACGTCTTGCTCGCTCTTCATGATGGCAGCGCTACGGACTCGGCCCGACTCTACCCGCTCACTGATCTTGAGTCCGCCTTTGCCAGGCTCAAGGCCAAACAGGTCCTCTTCCTGTTCGACGGCATGGTCTCCAGACTGCGCGGCGATACCAAGGGGAAAACCCCATCACCCCGCTGGGAACTTGGCGGAGGACATACGATCGGACTGATCGGGGGCGAAGACATGACGAAGGGACTGGAAGATGACCAGCACCGCCATGGCCTCTTCACCTACTACCTCTTGAAAGGGCTCCGAGGAGAGGCCGACACCAATCGCAACGGGACCGTCACATTCGGAGAACTCACTGGCTACGTACGCCAAAAAGTCTCCTGGGCGGCAAAGACTCAATTCAATCAAGAGCAACGGCCCATGCTGCTTCCCCCGCTCAAACCAGACGACCCGGCCGCCTCACTCGTCCTGACCACACTTCCTTCGCTCACCTCTTCAGAAGCACCCTAACCCGCGCAATCCCAGACGGTTCGTCTGATAGGTAGCTCAACAGCGCTGCTCGCCGCCCGTATGAGTACGCGAGTCTTTTTGCAGCATGCTAAGGCACGGGAGTGCGATCGGCTTGACTGACAGTGGCTTGGGCGCGAGGATCGGTGCCGCCGAGTTCCAAATACCGGCGAAAGGCCTCCACCGACTGAGCCTGATCATTGAGATGATCGGCATACAGTGCCCCCAATGTGAAGTACACATCCCGATAGGTGTTGTTCACAAGCAAAGCTTGTCGGAGAGCCGCTTCAGCTTCCGCAAACTCGCCGCGTTTTTCGTGAATCAATCCCAGCGTATAAAACGAATCTGGGTTCCTCGGCGCATATTTCACCGCGAGAAGGCCGGTCGCCAAGGCCTCGTCGAGATTCGGCACCACTTCCAATCGAACATAACTCTTCAGCACGTACGCACTACCGTAGGTCGGATCGTAACTGATCGCGCGATCCAGTCGTTCTAAGGCTTCTTCTCCTGATTTCCCTTCCTGCAACAGCGCGAGGGCTCGTTCGTAGTGAGCCTTCGCCTCCCGTTGCCGCTCAGAAGGAGTCCGAGGACCGGCACCAAGCATAAACGCCGACCTCCGTCCTTCGACCAACGCCGTGTCTCCATCCCCCTCGATGCGGAGACTGGATGGACGTTGCGTACCATTGGAGGCCTCCTCAACCTGTCGCACCAAATAGGTCCCCAACTCAGAAGCCATGAGCCAGCCGTTTCCGTCCAGATCGGCAGTACCAGACAGTCCGATCAATAGTGTCTGCACAAAACGACTACTTTTCTCAGCGCGAACAGCGGTCTCTCCTTTACCTGCCGCGCTGATGACTTGGACCGCACGCCGATCCGTATCCGATTCTGGAGCCACACGCCCTTCCAATGACAGTCCCGATGGCTTAGTTGTCTCCCATTCGAATACCGGCGCATCGAGAATAAGGAGCGTGTGTTTGGAAGCCGACCGCCTCGTAAATTCTTTTAAGTGCTCAACCGTGATCGACTTCGTGGCGTTGTTGACCGGTGCATCGAACGGCACGAGATACCCTCGATCGTACCCATCAGGATCCTGCATAGACCCGGCATGGCCCGCAAAGAACACAACGAGCCGATCCATGCGCCCAACTTTTCTCGGCAACAGGTCGTTGAACAACTGGTGCAGACGTCGCGAGCTTGCATCCTTGTCGTAGAACTCGACCACCTCGTCGAACCCTAACCGCCGAAACGCCTCGGCCACCTTCTTGGCATCACTGATCGCTCCCGGGACAGGAGGAGCCAAAACGTAGTTCTCGATCCCAATAATGATCGCCCAGGACTTGTAGTACAGGCCTTCCGGCTTGCCCGATTGAGCTTCAGCCGTCGACAGGGCGACGACTGAAAACAGTCCAAACACATGAACGCCCCGTACGAGCAGTCTCACGAGCCCACGCAACAGGTTCTTCTTCCTACAATGCCGTTCGCTGGTCATCGGGTCAGCCTATCTCCGGCCTAGACAGGTGTCAAGAAACAGAATCGAGAGAAGCCTCTCGCAGGCTACGGAGCAACTGTATGGTTGCAGGCATCCCCAACTTTCTCCATAATTGCGCAGCCGACGATGGACCGTGCTGAGGAAGGAGACGCGACCGCCATGAGCGAAAAGATTGAGACCCTGTTGAAGGAAAGTCGGACGTACCAGCCGACCGCCAAGACGATAGCCGCAGCCTACATCAAAGACTACGAAACCGAATACAAGAAATCCATCGCCGATCCTGAAGCGTTTTGGAACCGTGAGGCCAAGGAGCTGGAGTGGTTTTCTCCTTGGAGCAAGGTCCTGGAGTGGAACTATCCATGGGCGAAATGGTTTGTCGGCGCACGATGCAACATCGCCTATAACTGCCTGGACCGCCACATGAAGACCTGGCGCAAGAACAAAGTAGCCCTGATCTGGGTGGGCGAGAACGATCAGGAACGCATCTTCACCTATGCCGAACTGTACCGACAAGTGAACCGCTGCGCCAACGCCCTCAAAAAGCTTGGCCTCAAGCAAGGCGATCGAGTCACTATCTATTTGCCCAAGATCCCAGAACAAGTCATCGCCATGCTGGCCTGCGCCAGGATCGGCGTGATCCACAGCGTCGTCTATTCAGGGTTCAGCGCCCCTGCCCTCGCCAACCGTATCAACGATGCAGAGGCCAAGCTGGTCATCACCGCAGATGTCGGGTTCGACCGCGGCAAGACCATCCAATTAAAACCAGTGGTGGACGAGGCCATAAAAACCTGCCCGACGATCGACCATGTCGTGGTCGTACGCCGCGAGGTCCAGGGTCCAGCTCTTTCCGCCCCAAAGGAAATTGACTGGAAAGAATGGATTGAATCTGAGCGACCGATTTGTGAAGCAGCACAGCTGGATGCCGAAGCCCCGCTGTATATCCTCTACACATCCGGGACAACCGGGAAACCCAAGGGGGTCGTCCATGTCCATGGTGGGTATATGGTCGGCACCTATACGACGACGAAGTATGTGTTCGACCTGAAAGATGATGACATATATTTCTGCGTGGCAGATCCGGGATGGGTCACAGGCCACAGCTATATCGTCTATGGCCCGCTGCTCAATGGAGCTACGATTCTGACAGCGGAAGGGAAACCGGACTATCCGAATCCTGGACGCTGGTGGGATCTCATCGAACGGTATGGAGTCTCGATTTTCTATACGACCCCGACCGCGATCCGGCTGCTCATGCGCTACGGCGAAGATTGGCCGAAGAAATTTGATCTCTCGACGCTTCGCATTCTCGGGAGTGTTGGAGAACCGATCAATCCAGAAGCCTGGGAATGGTATCACCGCGTGACGGGCGGGGACAAACCGATCATGGACACCTGGTGGCAGACGGAAACGGGATCGATCTTGATTACCCCGCTTCCCACCGTGCCGCTGAAACCAGGCTCAGCCACGCGCCCCTTTCTTGGCATTGAAGCCGATGTTGTCGATCGCGAGGGAAACAGTCTCCCCGCCAACGCCGGCGGCTTTGCCGTCATCAAGAAACCCTGGCCCTCCATGATGCGCACGATCTACAAAGACCCGGAGCGGTACAAGACCTATTGGAATACGATTCCCAACTGCTATACGGCCGGTGACATCTGCCACAAAGACGCCGATGGGTATCTCTGGTTCATGGGGCGGGCGGATGATGTGATTAAAGTTGCGGGCAATCGGCTTGGCACTGCCGAAGTGGAAAGCGCATTGGTCAGCCATCCGGCCGTCGCGGAAGCTGCCGTCATCGGCAAACCGCATAAGACGGTCGGTGAATCCATCAAGGCCTTTATCATTTTGAAACAGGGAGAACAGGAAAGTCCGGCGTTGATCAAGTCGATCAAGGATCAGGTCCTCAAAGAATTGGGCAAGATCGGGGTCCCCTCTGAAATTGACATTGTGTCGTCGCTGCCAAAAACTCGCTCCGGGAAAATCATGCGCCGTGTGCTGAAAGCGAAAGAGCTTGGGCAGGACCCAGGGGATATTTCAACCATCGAGGAGTGACGGCATTGGGACGGGACGGTCGAAAACCAGGGGAGCCGATCTATTTGCGACGGCACTTGGTCGTGCTTGCCCTGGCAGTGGGCCTGCCGGTGGTGCTGCTGCAGCTCTACAAGATCTACATCGGCCCAGTGAGCTTCGGTGCACAGATGGGATTTGGAATTCTCGTCTCAATCTTCGCCGGTATCATCCTCTACTACACCTACAGATCGTCGGCGCAGAATCAGCCATAGATAGAACCAGGCTCTCCCTCGCGATAGGATTGCTGGAGGCGGTGAATGCGGATAGACTATCTTCGGGAGCTTCAGGAAAGGAACGAATGCTATGACTGGGATTCAGTTCGTCACAGATGAGAAGGGGCACAAAATTGCTGTGCAAATCGACCTGAAAAAGCACGGGGCTATCTTAGAAGACTTCTGGAACGGATTAATTGGTGAATCTCGTCGCAAAGAGAAAGGTATTCCGTTCGAAAAGGTCAAAGCCGACCTGATCAAACAGGGGCGGCTGCGTGGGTAAGTATTCTGTCGAGGTCAAGCCTGCTGCACGAAAAGAACTCGAAGCCTTATCGGATCCCGTACTTGCCCGAGTTATTCGAAAACTCGAATCGTTAGCTATCGTTAGCTGATGTCCCACGACCAGCAGGGTGTAAAAAGTTGAAGGGGTACAAAGACATGTGGAGGATTCGGATCGGGGACTGGCGTGTGGTGTACTTCATCGATGAAACCGTCAAACTGGTGAGCATCCTGCGGATCGCGCATCGGCGTGAGGTCTACGAATAGCCAGACGACCCTCGGCAGGGCTCAGTGCTCCTCTTTCCAGCCGCGCGTGCCCCCCCACCACCTCTGGATCAAACGACAGAATCAGATGTAGCTAGGGCACCGGCTTCGTAGCAATCATGTGAGTCGATGGCTCGAACAGTCATGTCATCCAATGGCGCGACCGTTGTGCAGTGCCGACGCTCTATATCGAGACTTGCCCCATGTTTGCGGCGCCATGAAAAGAAAAGTAGCTGGTGAGCAGGACCTGTGCTTGAGTGGTGCGTAGCGCGATCGACCCGGCTCTCTTGTGCGATGCACGATACAAGATCCGACCCCCAACCTTCCTTCTCACGAGCGGCTCCGCGACATGCAACGGTCTCACCGGTTCCAGCGCGTGGTTAGCTGGCGGCTGTACTTCGATCTGCATGGATTGTTTGCACAATGTCTCTGAGAGCTGGAATTATCGCCTTCACGTTTTCAAGAGTTTTCTCGCGAAAGATCACCTGACATTTAGCCTTTCCGCCGAACACGTCTCTGACCGTAAACTGACCCTTGATCTGCCCGTCGCGGATAAGTGGGTCCCAGCTGTCTGAACCGAAGCACTCATACACATAGAAGGCCATGCCGCTAGTGGAATTACCGGAATCGATGCGCGTTTCGCCTTGGTGTATTAATCCCTTCTGCCCCAGAACCTGGAAAACCTTCATGTGTTCCCCCATGCTGTAAGTAGGTTCAGGAATGCTGAGAGCCCTCAACTCGGCACGTTGATGATTCTTCGCGACGATTTGAAGACGCCACTCATTGATGGACACGGCTCGATACCCTCGGTTCTGCACTCCGATGTAGACGAGAAATCCAAACAGCCTCGTTGGCTGGCCTTGAGAGGTTCCGTCCGGTAGTCGAAACCACCATTGATAGGTATCAGGATGAACGGGAGCTACCTTGAGCCGCGCCCTATCCCGAATGTGAACTCGAACGAGAATCAGGCCGTTGATAACACTCAGAACGAGTGCTGAAACCTGCAACAGCTTTTCCCAACCTATTTCCCACATCGTTGTTCTCTGCTTACCTCGCTGGCTAACGGCCCCGCGGCTCACCAGCAGGCGCGGAGCAACCCGAGGTTGAGCCGCATAAGAGCCGGATCTGCCAGTTCCTGTCCGTATAGCGCGCCACAACGGTTCGTGAACAATCTGACATATCCCTTGCGTTTCGCCGAGCGCCTATACCTGAAGACTGACCGCTACCAATTAAATCAGCCCGCGTTCTGTATGTAGTCTGTACGATGCTGATGGAGGGTTTAGGAAGCTGGCCACGCTCTTGGAGCAGACGCTCGACGTACTTGCCGATGAGGTCAGACTCAAGATTGACGGGATCATTCACCTGTTTGAAGCCCAATGTCGTCACTGTAGGACATGCTCTCAGGCAACATGCTGCTGAATATGCCTCTCGATTTCTCGCCCAATCGTACGCTTGGCCACTCGCAGGTCAAACTCCCCCTGGAGTCCGATCCAGAGATCCGACGACGTCCCCAAATACCGACTGAGCCGAAGCGCCGTATCGGCTGTGATGGCGCGTTTTCCATTGACGATTGCGCTGATCCGGCCCGGCGAGACATGAATCTCACGGGCAAGCCGATTGATGCTGATATCCATCGGCTTCATAAACTCTTCGAACAAAATTTCACCCGGATGTATCGGCTCCAGCAACCGTTTGCGCGCCATAGTGCACCTCAATGGTAGTCTACAATCTCGACATCATGGGCATCGCCCTGATCCCACAGAAAACAAATTCTCCACTGTTCGTTAATGCGAATGCTGTACTGCCCCTTCCGATTTCCACGCAAGGCTTCCAAGCGGTTTCCTGGAGGAACGCGCAGATCATCCAGCGATTTCGCCCGATGGAGCAGCAACAGCTTTCGCCTGGCGATCCTCTCAAATGCGCGAAAGCGCGGCACCTCTTCATCAGCGAACAACGATTCGGTCGCCTTTGACTGGAATGACCGTATCATCAGACGTCAGTCTATTCCGCTCCGCGGCATAGGTCAAGCAGCCTATACTGCTCAGGTGAGATGCACCAGGAGAAATACGGCTAAACACGATATAAGACAGAACCACTGCCCAGTCGCAGCGATTAAATCAGCCCGCGTTTCTGCAGATACTCTGTATCGATGCTGATGGTGGGTTTCGGCAGCTGGCCGCGCTCTTGGAGTAGACGCTCGACGTACTTGCCGATGAGGTCGGATTCAAGATTCACAGTATCGTTCACCTGCTTCAAGCCCACTATCGTCATCTTCGCCGTGTGCGGAATGATGGCGACGCTGAACCCCTGCTCGGTCATCGCATTGATCGTGAGACTGATACCATCGACGGTAATGGAGCCCTTTGCAACACAATAGCGCAGAATCTCCGGAGGCGCTCCGATGGTGAACACGATGGCATTGCTGTCCTGCTGCCGGCTGCGAATGACACCCACGCCATCCACATGACCGGCCACCAGATGCCCACCGATGCGTTCGTTGAGCTTCATAGCCCGTTCGAGATTGACCGGCATTCCCACGGCAAAGCCGCCGATCGTCGACACCGAGAGCGTTTCAGGCGAGACCTCTACGGAGAAATCGCGCTCGCTTCTCGAGACGACTGTAAGACAGATTCCATTCACGCTCACGCTGTCACCGATCTTCAGGTCTTCCATCACGGTCGAGGCCAGAATCGTGAGCCTGGCTCCCGCAAGCGTTTTTCTCAGAACAGTCACGGCGCCCATTTCTTCAACAATTCCAGAGAACATACAAAAGCCCTCGGATGATGGCCGCCGGTCATGAACCGTACGTCAATGACTCTAGCGACCGAAAATGTTTTCGCGGTCCCATTATAGCGACTTCGTCCTAATTCTTCCTCATGGCCAACCAGAAAACAACAGCTGCGGCAAACTGCATACCGGCAATGACCATAAAGGCACCGCCATAACTCATTCGCGCGATCAGCAACCCAGCCAAGAGCGGTCCGCTTGCATGCCCGATATCCATAATTGTCCCTTGCATACCCATACCAGCCCCCAGCCTCTTAAACTCAGAACTGTCGGCGACTAGCGCTGAAGACGACGAGGATACCACCGCTTCACCGAAACCGAATCCAGCAGACAGCATGAGCAACACGGGAAACATCGACACGTGCGGGATACAGACAAAAGTGCTGGCGCAAATGACGAGGCCTAGGATAATCAGCGGCTGACGACCGACTCGATCTGAAATCCGTCCCATGATCGGCTTGGCAAAGAACGATGTGCCGGCTTGGACAGAAAACAACAGACCGACTTCACCAGGGTTCAATCCCGCTGAGACTCCGTACAGCGGCAAAAATGCCATCAAGGCTCCGTTCGCGATCATCTTGGCGGCATCGGTCATGCTGGTAATCAGGACTTTGTTATTTTTGGCGACAGCGGCAAACCCCTTCCACATTTCGGACAGCACCACCGCCGTCCCCTGTTCCTTTCTCTGCGGTACTGCGACGTCAAGATGAAGGCTATAGAACAACACCATGCCGATGCAGCCAAAGATGCCGGCCGTGACAAACGCCGTGTCGAATCCTGCTGCATGGATGAGGTACCCGCCGAGAAAGGGACCCAAGAGAGAGCCGGACTGCGTGCAGGCCGTATAGGTCCCGAGCGCCGCGCCACGCCGTTCCCGATAGAGCTCCGCCACCGTAGCCAAGGCGCTTGGTGCGAAGATGGCCGTCGCCAACCCGTGCAGAAACCGTAATGCTGTCAGCGCATCTAAATCCGTAATGAAGGGATAGAGAAACGGCGGCAGCCCGAACGCCACCACGCCGATCCGGAGCAAGAAGCGCCTTCCGTAGATATCGGAGAGCGCGCCGGAAGGCAGCTTCAGCAAGACGCCTGCTAAGGTTGACACGGATACGATCAGACCGATCCGTTCTGGGCTCGCGCCGAGCGATTCGGCGAACAAGGAGAGCGCGGGCATCCGCACCATATTGTAGCTGATGAAGCAAAAGATGCCGACCATGCAAATCAGCACGAAACTGCGGGATGTCGTCATGGGAAGGATCGGTTGTGTGGAAGCACCTTGTCACTGTCTTGATCAGTGCTCAGCGCATTTTTCAGGAAGGCCACCTGTGCTTCAGGTAACGATGGTGGCTTCGCTGCTTCAGATAACACCCGCTGAGGGTCTTGCCTCATTGCAATACCCAATCGATTGACGGTCTCGACTCCCCTTTGCAATCGGCTTGTGACAATCTTGTCGACCAGTGGATGAAGAAGAGACACCACCCCAGAGAGAAACCAATTATCCAATTTGGTGTAGGCAACCACGGTACTGTCCGTCGCTTCATGGCCGCTCGCATCTCGCATCGCACTGATCCTGAGAAAGACGACCGCTTGTCCCGTCACATGAGGAAGTACCCGGCTTTCATGAGTTCCCTCAAGAAAGTAGATACGCGATGCGGGATCTTCGTACACCAGCTCAACAATCCCTTTCGTCCCATCGCCGTCATCGCCCCAGAATCGGCTGGGGCCTCGTGACTCCGACTGGTACCGGCCGAGATTGAGTCGCCGGATCAACGCAGCGGTAAATGGAGGGTGATCCAGGAGATGCTGATACATCGATTCAGATAAGGCGGCTCGAATAGGCCCTATTTTGCTCTCCGTCGTATGGCCCTGAACAATGGGTTGTATCCTACAGGTCCAGGCCGGATCCACTCGTTCAACAGGAAATGTCAGCCCAGCATGATCACGCAATAAGGAACACGATTCGGTCCTCCCCTGCTCAGGAGAGAGGCACAGTCCCACTCCGAATCCAGCAATGACTATTCCGACTATGTGTCGTTGTGTGACCCGCCAAGCGGAGCTCATGGGATGAGCTTTTCAACGGCTATGGTGAGATGGACAGGAAAAAGCTGTAGGTGATCCTGCCGTAGCCTGGCCTGCCGTAATAACGTTTCAACCGACGGCGACACAACGCCACTGAATGAGAGACGTCCATTTGTGACGACCGTGAGCGGCTTGGAGAAGTCGATGAGTTGATTGTTCAAGAACAGGCTGTACCGTTGGACCCGATCAGCAGTTACTTCAATCCGATTGGTTTCTACGATCGATGCGTCGACCTTGGCATATTCCCGACGCTTAATTCGTTCATCTCGCTTGTCGACCAAGTCCTGAGAGAACGCTGCGATTGGATCAGTTGAGTCGATCCGAATCCAGCTGAACGATTGAAAGTGGCTGGCATCGCGCACGACGGTCAGTTTTGTAGATAATGGCTCGCGGCGCTGGCTATCGAACCAGGCGATCAGATCGGGCAGCTCTTCTTTCGGAAAATAGTGACCACCTGCGATGGGATGCTCGCGCTCATGTTCGCGGTACACATGCGGATAGCCGAGTGTCTCCAACTCCCGGACGATCGACCGGCTCAGCTTCACAGGCATTACCTGATCTCTCGCTCCATGGATGATGTACACAGGCGTATTGCGAAGATTCCCCAAGAACGGCAGTACCACATCATCCAATCCGCTGGCCATTGGGGCAAGGCCGGCAAACAGCGGCGCATGATGCATCCCGATCAGCCACGCTCCGATCCCTCCATTCGACATGCCTGTGAGAAAGATCCGATTCGGATCGATATGGTACTGTCGTCGGACTTCCCGGATCGTTTCCAAGACCAACTCCTCGGCAGGCCTAGTAAACCACGCGCCGGACGGGTAGGTCGGACAGGCCAATAGATAGCCCTCGCCCAACCTCGCTCGCCACCGCTCCAAATACTCTGCACCAGTAAAACCATATCCATGCAGACACACAATGAGGGCATAGCTCTTGGAAGTCTGATACGACGCGGGGATGGACAAAGATAACGGGTAGGTTCGCCCACGAACGATGATCTGTTCACGAGGAAGAACCTCGACGGGTTGACGCAGGTACGCTCCATCCCTCTTGATGATCTGAGAAACTACTTCGACTGAAGCCTTTTCATCAGCCAGAATAGTCTGCAAGAGACGTTCAGCTTCGTTCGCCTCACCCGTATCGAGAAATCGATAGACGAGTGAATCAAGACTCTCGCTCGGTTGAACAGACGATTCTGCAAAGCCGAGCGCAACATTGCCTGCCAAGAGCACCGACAGGATGATACTCCAGAGCCAGAGGATCACAAATCTCCTTCCACCACAACATCATGACCGACGGACCTGGTCACGACATGTCGTAATGCTATCGCACCGACAAGTCGTGCTGGACTCTCTCCCCCAATAAGCCCTTTGGCATTCTGTCCGCCGAGCAATAGTAGCGCCATATAGAGGCGAACGTGATCAACCAGCTTTGCCTTCAGCATCGCCGCATTAACCTCACTACCCCCCTCCACGAGGAGAGACATGATACCGCGCCGACCGAGCTCCCTGAGCAGAGCGGATAATGAAACACGGCCCTGCAGAGCGGGCAACGTGAGAATCTCTATGCCTTTCTTTTGCAGGGCCGATCGTCGAGCTGCCGGAGCTGCAGCCGTTGTGACAATGATTGTCTTGGCCTTGTCCTGTTGTGCCAGAACCTGTGCCTTGAGGGGAATACGCAAGCGACTATCGACCACAATCCGAAGAGGCTGCTGCAATGCTAGTTTTTTGAGTCGCGGTCCCGTTCTCGAGGTCAACGACGGATCGTCAGCCAGAACTGTTCCGAATCCAACCAGAACGGCGTCCATACTGCCGCGAAGTTGATGGACTTCTCTCCTGGACGACTCTCCGGTAATCCATTGAGACTCACCAGAAGCTGTAGCCAGCTGTCCATCAAGCGTCATTCCCGCCTTGAGTGTCACATAGGGACGGCCCATTTTCATCCAATGGCAGTAGGCTTTGTTGAGTTTCTCCGCCTCTTGCTGAGCAACCCCAACCGTGACTGAGAGTCCCGCTCGCCGAAGCGCGGCGGCTCCTCTTCCCTTTACAGATGGATTCGGATCCTGCATCGCCATCACCACACGGCGGACACCAGAGTGAAGGATTTCGGGGACACAAGGGGGAGTTCGTTTTTTGAGATGGCAGCAGGGCTCCAGCGTCACATAGAGCGTGCCGCCTCGCGCCTGCTTTCCTGCCTGCCGGAGTGCGAGAATTTCTGCGTGAGGAGTTCCGGGTCGGAGGTGAAACCCCTGCCCGATGATTCTGCCTTGACGAACCACGACGGCTCCAACCATCGGATTCGGACTTGTCGTTCCCTGGCCCTTCGCCGCGAGACGAAGCGCCAGAGTCATATAGTGAAGATCTCGTGTGCGGTCCGTCACCGTTTCTTGCGGCTGCCTGAAGGCGTCTTGGGCGCCGGCTTGGTCCGCTTCACAGACTTAGATACCTTCACGGACTTCACCGTCTTGACACGGGCCGTCACGGCTTTCTTGGGTGCTGCTGGTGGCTTGGCATCCGCTTCGGCGATCGCCGCCTGTGCCGCCGCCAACCGCGCAATAGCCACACGGTAGGGCGAACAACTCACATAGTCCAACCCGAGCTGATGGCAAAACTCGACGGACCGTGGATCGCCGCCGTGTTCGCCGCAGATGCCGAGCTTGATCCCCGGCCGTGAGGTACGCCCGCCTGCGATGGCCGTCTTCATCAACGACCCCACACCTTCCCGGTCGAGCGTGGCGAATGGATCCGCGTCCATGATCTTCACCGTTTGATAGTGATCGATGAACTTCGCGGCGTCATCGCGGGAAAATCCGAAGGTCGTCTGGGTCAGATCGTTCGTCCCGAACGAGAAGAACTCGGCCTCTTCGGCAATCCGTTCGGCGGTCACGGCAGCGCGCGGCAATTCGATCATCGTCCCGACAAGATATGAGAGTTTCACGTTATAGCGCTTCATGGTCTCTGTCGCGACTTCGCGGATGAGATCCTTCTGCGACTTCATTTCCGCCACCATGCCAACCAGCGGAATCATGATCTCCGGAACGATCTTCTTGCCTTCCTTCGCCAACTCGCAAGCCGCCTCGATAATGGCGCGCGCCTGCATCCGCGTGATCTCGGGCATCGTAATACCCAGCCGGCACCCGCGCAGCCCCAGCATCGGATTGAATTCATGCAACTCTTCGACACGCGCCAGCAACCGACGCTGCTCTTCCAGCTTGGCGCCGTCCTCGCCGGTCAACTCAAGCTGAGCGATCTCCACCATCAGCTCTTCACGCTTCGGCAAAAACTCATGCAACGGAGGATCGAGCAGGCGAATGGTGACCGGAAACCCCTCCATCTCACGATACAGCCCGA